>JYMV01044506.1_pt1 | contig 56944 bp, 50 predicted proteins | sample 338911 | NCBI WGS metagenome assembly JYMV01 (sample SAMN03354496, study PRJNA234377) | hydrothermal vent metagenome | biome: Deep sea; feature: Hydrothermal plumes at the Eastern Lau Spreading Center, Western Pacific Ocean; material: Seawater | place: Tonga | collected 2009 | depth 2000 m m | reverse complement strand
AAAGAAAATTTTCAGTCCCCTTCGTCTAGAGGCCTAGGACACCGCCCTTTCACGGCGGTAACAGGGGTTCGAATCCCCTAGGGGACGCCATATCGAAAAAACCAGCCATTCGGCTGGTTTTTTTGTTTCTGGCTTAAAACTTTGTGGACAGACACTGCAATTAAATCTGTAAGCAAATAAATGCAAAGCCATCTTAAGAAAGCTTCAGTGGACAGACACTCTTCTTTCCCTCTTTAAACCATCTATCTAGACATACACCGATCATTTTCATCGGAATTTGCAATTCTTACAAAAGAGGCGTCAACACCTTCGCGCAAGTACTTTTCAGAGGTTCAATGCGTAAAGAACTCATGTCACAACCCTTTAAGAAACTTTTGTGTGATAGATACGTGAGCTTGTTGAACTGTTATGATCTAAAAAATACAAAAGAGGTGTTATATGCAGAATTATCCAATTGGAACTCCTGGTGAGCCGTGGGGCGAAGAAGAAAAAGCCCAATGGAAAGCACAGCAGACTGTGAAAAGAAGTTATCAGGAAGAAGTACTTAATAAACTCTTCAACATTATCCCTGAAGGCTTTGAGTTAAAGCAGTATGGCGCACTTCCTTACGATACAGCGCGTTACCCACTATATGTTGTTATTCCCAAGAGTTTTGACGCTGAAAAGCCGTCTGCACTCGTTACAGGCGGTGTTCACGGCTACGAAACCAGTGGTGTGCAAGGAGCGCTTCAATTTATTGAAACAAAGTTGGCTCAGTACGCGGAGCAAGTAAATATAGTTGTGGTGCCATGTGTAAGTCCCTGGGGATACGAGTCGATAAATCGATGGAACCCAATGGCATTAGATCCGAATCGCTCGTTTTACAGTGATTCTCCTGCACCTGAGTCTGCTCAGCTTATGCAATTAGTATCTGATTTAGCGTTATCTCTTACGCTTCATATTGATTTGCACGAAACGACAGACACGGACAATAGTGAGTTTAGACCAGCACTGGCTGCGCGGGATGGGGTGAGCCATGATAACTGGAACATTCCAGATGGTTTCTATACGGTTGCTAATACTCCAAGCCCCCAAATAGAGTTTCAAAAAGCAGTTATTGAGGCTGTGAAAAAAGTAACGCATATCGCACCGGCCGATGAAAACGGAAAGATCATAGGTGCAGATGTGGTGAGTGAAGGTGTAATTTGCTATGACAAGAAGTCATTGTACCTTTGTGGAGGTATGACAGATGCTAAGTACGTCACAACCACAGAAGTCTATCCCGATAGCGATAATGCGACACCCGAGAATTGCAATGATGCTCAGGTGGCCGCAATTTGCGCTGCACTCGATTATTTAAATTAGACGCTTGAACGTTTAGACGTCTAGATGTATATTTGAGCCTCTTTTTTAGGAGGCTCTTTGTGTTTACTTATTCTGCGGTTATTTACGACGGTAAAAAGCAAAATTTAGTGAGGTATGACTGTGGGACAGACACTGAGTTTTCCTCATATCTTGAATCGCGCTTTGGTTGTCATGTCTGTTTGTGGTCCAATAAAGAGCTATCAGAAACTACAATGGCAGCTATCGCAGCTTCGCGAGTAAAGAGTAAAAAAGACGGTCTGGATAAAACAGAAGCTTTATGAACTTAATTTCCCCCTGTGTAGCCTTGTGCAAATTAACCGAAGGAGACATTTGCATTGGGTGTAAACGTACGATTGAAGAAATCATTAATTGGCGGACATACACCGATAATCAAAAGAAGGCCGTATTCACTCGCCTTGAAAATTTAGAAAAGGAAGCCGCTACCCAGTCACAGCCTCGTAAATAGGCTAAGTGCGAACTTCTATCAAGAACTTTCTACGTATGGACAGACACACAAGCTTTTCTATTCGTATAGAATTAGAAGCCTGCATCACTCCCACATAAAGTAAAGTGTCTAGAGAAAGTGTCTTGCGGACAGACACTTACTAAATTTAAACAGCTGCAATTTAAAACCACCTTAAGTGCACCTTAAGTAGACAGTCACAGAAGTTGAAAAACTAAGCATCAAAGCCTGGCTGATATAAGTGCTTTTTGCTAAACTCCCGCGCCGATTTTATGTTCTATAAACTGAGATTTTTGCAATGAAAGTAATGCTTGCCCCTATGGAGGGCGTTGTCGACCACTTAATGAGAGATATGCTCACTCGCGTGGGTGGTTTCGATCAGTGTGTTACTGAATTTGTAAGAGTGGTCGATCAAAAATTACCAAAGAAAACGTTTTATAGACTTTGTCCTGAGCTTCATAATGGCGGCAAAACTCCGGCAGGTGTGCCTGTCCGAGTTCAATTATTAGGACAACATCCACAGTGGCTTGCAGATAATGCACAAACAGCAATAGAGCTGGGCTCTCCTGGTGTTGACCTAAATTTTGGTTGCCCTGCCAAAACAGTTAATAAAAGTAAGGGGGGGGCGGTTTTGTTGAAAGAAACCCAAACCCTTTATGACATTGTGAAAGCTGTAAGGGACGCTGTTCCTGCAGAAATCCCAGTTTCAGCCAAAATCAGACTAGGTTTTGAAGACAAATCTTTAGCTATCGAGAATGCTATAGCTATCACTCTGAGCTCGTTGTTCATGCGCGGACCAAAACGGAGGGATATAAACCACCGGCTTATTGGGACTGGATAGCGAAGATAAAGCAACACACCGATATTCCACTTGTTGCAAATGGTGAAATTTGGAACGCTGAAGACGCTAAGCGATGTCAGAGCCAATCAGAGTGTACCAACCTTATGATTGGACGAGGTGCATTGGCAATGCCTAATTTGGCGCTGAGTATTAAAGAGGGTGTAGCACCTATGCCATGGTCTGAACTGGCTGCTTTGCTGATTCAGTACTCTGGCTACGAAATTTTTGGTGATAAGGGCAAATATTACCCCAACCGAATTAAGCAATGGTGCGGCTATCTGAAAAGACAATACCCTGAAGCTGAAGTTCTGTTCAACGACATAAGGCGCCTAACGAAATCTCAGGACATTGTTGATGTGCTTGCACGCCAAGCCGATATTTAGCCAAGTACTTTTGCAATAGTGTTAGAGGTTCACGACAGATACCTTTGGGCATTTACAACGTTTGGGCGACATGCCCTTTGGCAGCATCTGGCGAAATTCTCCATCATCTCGGGGCAACCGACAGGCCCAGTAAAAAGTGTTTCAAAATTACTAGTTACTAGCTGCCAGTTTTCTTTTGTCATTCCAAGCTTACTTAGCAAGCGGTTAGGAAGCTTTGGGACTTTGCAGGTATCGTTATTACTCTCCGCATTCATCGTATCAGTGATAAGCTGCAAATAATCGGTAAATGCGAAGGGCAACGGCACGGTGTTCTTGTGGTGAATATCGCTGAAGGGCATCAAAAACTTAGGCGTTTTGTTCGAGCGTTTGGCATTCAAGCGGTATTGGATACTAGTATGGTGAGAGCGAATGGGATTTAAATCGACGTAAGCCATTACACTGGCCAGTGCTTTCTCATCGAGTATAGCTTGTGACCTAAACCTTCTTTCCCAGAAATAGCCCTTACATTCATCTTCTTTGTTAGCTCTTCGAGCAATATATTCATTGAGCATACGCATAAACCAGCTGATGCTTTGAAGTCGCTCTCGATATATAACAGATAGTGATTTTAATTCTGCTAGCTCATCCAACGTTACAGAATCAAAGTTTTCTAAATATCGCTGCACTACGGGCGGGCATTTATAAAACATCCTCCACCGAAGCAAGACCTCATCCATCGTCCAGCCTTCAGCTCTGCCTTTTGCTATATGTAATACCACATGAATGTGATTGTGCATAACAGCGTAGGCGCATAGGTCGATGGCAAAAGCTTGAGAAAGCTTATGAAGCCTGTCTTGAATCCACTTTCTTCTATGCTCATAGTTTATGCCAGTGCGGGCATCGCGACCACAAAGGTAAGATTGCCTCACGCAGCGAGAAATGCAGTGGTAATAAGGTGTAACATCAGTATTTATTTGCTTGTAACGAGGTAGAGGCATATCCGTATCCCATAGTTATTTATTGACATTATGAGATTTACGGCGTCAATTTTAAGTGGTCTTTGGGACAGTTTTAGGGACGGTTATTTTTCATGAGTGCTCTTTCGATCAAATCTCAGAACTGGCAATCGTGGACAGACACTCGAATTTCATAACGGATAGACGTCAATCGTTAAGTCTATTTGACCCAAAAGAAAAAGGACAGACACCCTTATTCGCCGGGTTTCTGTCCTTTCTAATTTCCTTATTGCAAAGCCGCCTCTACTAGCAAGAGGACTAAGCAAAAGTACCAACGAGTGTCTGTCCCTAACAATTTAATTTAAAGGGCAAGTTATACAAACACGTCAACCCTAGAACCCACACGCCCATCGTTAGCGCTTGAGGTCTGCTGTGTGCTCTGGGGCTGAGTCTCGCGACTTTCTTGCACATTACGGGGCTCAACCTGTTGAGTAGGTCGCTGTGGAGATTCTAAGACAGTGGAAACAGGAGACGAATTAACAGAAGAAACGTCCATAAACAAACCTCGCATTTAAAAAATCACTTAATAAGATTAGCACAATTATCGAGCGCTAAGAATTAAACTTCTTAAGTGTCTGTCCATAAAATTAGCGATCAAAGGCTGTGCCTCAGCATTGGGATGAATACCATCGTTTTGCATTAAGTCCTTATTTAGCGCTATTTCTTCAAGGAAAAATGGAATTTTTTGAACGTTCTGAGCTTCCGCTACTTTATTGAAGTTTTGAGTAAACATCTGCGTATAGCGCTTGCCATAATTAGAAGGAATTTGCATTTCTTGCAGAAACACTACGGCATTACTCTCCTTCGCAACACTTACCAGCGAATCTAAATTATCCCTAATCTTACCGATATTATGGCCCTGAAGGCCGTCATTACCGCCCAGTTCAATCAATACATGGGTAGGGTTATGTTGCTCTAATAAACGGGGAAATCGCGCTAAACCACCGTCAGTGGTCTCTCCGCTTACCGCAGCATTTACAATATCAATCGGAATGTTGTCGTCTTGCCACATGTTTTGTAACAAACTGACCCAACCCTCATGTTGCTGTAATCCATAAGCCGCGGATAAACTGTCACCTAAGATAAGTAAAACCGCATTTTCGCTTGTGTCGCTCTGCTCGGCTTGATCTGATAGCGCTTGAAAGGGTATTAAAAGAATAAGTAAAAACGCGAACAAATAACGAAATTTAACAAACACGAATTGATGACCTCTTATGATAAAAGCTAATGCTGTAACCAAAGTAGTGGATACGAGTGAAGGTTCACTGCAGATCCTTCGTCCTATTTCTTTTGAAGTCAAGTCTGGTGAGTCCGTTGCCATTATTGGCGCGTCAGGCTCGGGTAAGTCAACCCTTTTGGGCTTGTTAGCTGGACTTGACCAAGTTACAGAAGGGGAAATTTTCTTAGATGGCGAAGCACTTCACAGCATGAATGAAGAAGAGCGCGCGATTTTAAGAGGAAATAAAGTAGGCTTCATTTTTCAAAGCTTTATGTTAGTTCAAAGCTTAACAGCCTTAGAAAACGTGATGCTACCGGCAGAAATTGCAGGGCTTGATAACCCAAAGGCACTAGCTTTGGATATTCTAGAGCAAGTCGGATTGAAACATCGCGCACACCACTTCCCTAATCAGTTGTCGGGGGGCGAGCAACAGCGTGTTGCCATAGCGCGAGCATTTATTACCTCTCCCAAAATACTTTTCGCCGATGAGCCTACCGGCAACCTAGACGCCAAAAATAGTGAAAAAATCGAAGCGCTGTTGTTCGAGATGAATAGAGAAAAAGGCACAACTCTCGTACTCGTAACTCATGATAACGAGCTTGCGGAACATTGTGACAGGCAACTCACTATGAATGCTGGAGAACTCATTGAAACAACCGGCGCGAACACAATGAATAAAAAAGAGGCGGTTTAGATGTCGACGTCTTTTAATTTAGCTTGGCGGCTTTTCAAGCATGAGGCTAGACGTGGTGAACTGACCATTATATTGCTGGCCATTGTGCTATCTGTGGCAGCGGTGTTGTCGCTGTCTCTTTTCAGTGAGCGTTTACAAGGCGCACTAAAGTCTCGGTCTGCGGCCTTCATTGCAGCAGATGCTCAACTTCGCTCAGACGATCCTATAAACGAAGAGTGGTTGGCTAGAGCCCAAGAAGAGGGCCTTGAGACGGCAAAGCAGGTGGCAACACGCTCAATGGTGTTTAAAGGCGACGAGATGTCGCTTGTTGATTTGCGAGCTGTGAATGAAGCTTATCCATTGAAAGGGACAGTCAATATTACTGACCAGCCGTTCGGGGAAAAACGTGCTACCGCAGGGTTACCACAATCTGGCGAAGCATGGGTACAGTCTCGGCTTTTTCAGAGCTTGGGGCTTTCTATTGGCGATAGTATCGATATTGGCGACGGCACTTTTACCGTTACCCGTGTGTTGGTAGATATTCCCGATGCTGGCTTTAGCGTGTTTAATACTGACCCTATTGCGCTGATTAACTTAGATGACTTGGAGAAAACTGCGATAACCGGGCCAGGGAGTCGCGCTCGTTATGTGGGCTTTTTTGCCGGTGATGCGGGTGATATAGACAGTTTCAATACCTGGTTATTGCCCCAATTAAATGACGACTTACACTCGTGGCGTACAGTCGAAGATGACGAGTCAGCGATAGGGCGTTCTGTCGCAAGTGCTGAGCGCTATTTTCTGTTAGCGAGTTTGTTAGCAATAGTATTAGCGGCCGTTTCCATTGCCGTTGCTGCTCAGCGTTATGCTCAACGTCACTTTGATCCCGTAGCAATAATGAAGACCTTGGGGGCAACAAGCAGCACCATTCGAAAAGTCTATTTGTTCCAAATTTTATTTATCACTGGGCTTGGTATTTTTATTGGCCTCGTTATAGGTTTTATCGGTCAGCAAGTGGTGGTTTCACTTGTAGCGGACAGAGTGGATGTATCTCTTGACGTGTGGCATTGGCGGCCGCTTTTAATCGCCGTTGCTACAGGCGCTACGTGTGCATTGCTCTTTTCCTTATATCCGCTTTTGCAGCTATTTTCAGTTCCCCCGCTTCGCGTATTAAGAAAGGACATATCAGCGAATTTACGTTCCAGAAGCATTCAGTTCGTGGCTTCAGGTGGTGCGATATTTTTATTGATGTGGATGTATAGCCGCGATTTAAAAATTAGCGCTATTCTTTTCGTTTCCGGCGCTGCGTTGGTGCTCGGATTACTTGGTGCTACGTATATCTTAATTGCTGTAGGTCGAAAGCTGGGCAGTGGAAGAATGGGGGCGTGGCAGTTGGCATGGGCACGTATTAAGCGACGTGCAATGGACAACAGCGTGCAGCTTATTAGCTTTTCCGTCACCATTATGCTGCTTCTAGTGGTGCTAGTAATGCGCAACGATATGGTTTCGCAATGGCGCTCGCAACTGCCCGAAGGGACACCGAATTACTTCTTAATTAACATTACGCCGGATATTCAACCCGAGTTGGACAGACACTTCGCTGACAATGGCGTAAAAATTGAAGAGTTTTATCCTGTCATTCGAGGCCGATTTGTTTCGGTAAATGGAGAAGGGGTAAACACCGAGGTTTCTAAAGAAGATGAGCCGAATCGAGAAGGCCGAAGAGGTTTAGGCAGAGAAGCAAACCTAACTTGGAGCAACGCGCTTCAAAAAGAAAACGAGGTCATTGACGGGAACTGGCATGGCGATGAGGATAAACAATACAGCGAAGGATGGTTCCCGGTCTCCGTTGAAGAAGGCGTTGCAGAAAGGTTGAACATTAAAATGGGCGATCGGCTTACTTTTAATGTGGGCAGCGAGATTGTCGAAACGAAAGTAACCAGTATCCGTACGGTGAATTGGCAAACCATGCAGCCCAACTTCTTCTTCGTCATTCACCCCGAGGCGATGGCTGCATTTAGCCCAACTTATATTACTAGTTTTTACCTTCCTACCGAGAGAAAGGCTGAGTTAACCAACCTACTTAAGCCGTTTGCATCAATAACTATGTTCGACGTTGATGCTCGAATTAATCAGTTGCGAGAGATTGTGGATCAAGTGTCTGTTGCTGTTGAGTTTATTTTGGTACTGGTGTTGTTAGCGGGCAGTTTAGTATTAATTGCTCAAGTACAGGCGAGCATGGATGAACGCAGACAGGAAATAGCCATACTTCGAACGCTCGGTGCAAAGGGGGCGTTGATAAGAAAAAGTGTTATTTTTGAGTTTGTTATCATTGGTGTAGTAGCAGGCTTTATGGCAGCAATGGCCAATGAGTTGAGCCTTTATTTACTTCAAACCTCTGTATTCCAAATGGAAGCAAGCTTACACCCAGAATACTGGGCAATAGCGCCAAGCGTTGGCGCTGTCGTTGTAGGCATATTAGGTGCGTTTGGATGCTGGCGTTTGCTTACACTTAATACCAGTCAGATGCTGCGGAATATGGTTTAGGCATTCTCGCGTTAGTTTAAAATGCGCTTTAATACTAAACGGACAGACACTCGGTTAAGTGCCGTTTAGATTAAGGGCAGTGGACAATCACTCAATTCAAATGAGTGTCTGTCCACTGTGCATTTCACAGCAAAGTTCGCTAATTACGAAAGAATGGTTTTCGCGAAGAGTTTGAGAAGTGCTCTGGTTTGATAGTAAATAGATGTTTTTGAGGCCTGTGACTAAGCAAAGTGCCTCGCGATAATGTTGTGCAATAAATGTGGACACACACTTGCTTAGCAATTCAAGTGACTGTCCACAAGGCACGTAGCTAATTTCAGTAATTCATTTAAGCGCGATATATCTCTCTTAGCGCCTCGTCGATAGAACGGAAGTCAAAACTGAAGCCGGCGGTAGTAAGCTTTTGAGGAATGACTCTTTGCCCCTCAAGTATCATCGTCGACGATTCGCCCATTGCTACTTTCATAACAAAGCCCGGGACATTGAACAGGCAAGGCCGGTTAAGTGATTTTGCGAGCGCTTTAGAGAACATCTTGTTCGTGACAGGCTTCGGTGCCGTTAAGTTAAATGCACCAGAACATGCACTATTCTCGAGCAAGAACGAGATAGCACGCACCATATCTTGTAAGTGGATCCAGGCCAAATATTGACTACCACTACCAAGTGTACCTCCGGCCCCCAATTTAAACGGTAGTGCCATTTTCCCTAACGCTCCGCCTTTTTCGGTGAAAACTACACCAGTTCGAAGCGTTACGACACGTGTCTTAGCTTGATCTACACTTTGGGCAATAGTCTCCCATTTAGCGCACAGTTCATGGGTGAACTCGTTATGAGGAGGAGTTTCTTCAGTTACAAGCTTGTCTCCTTGATTGCCGTAGTAACCAATCGCGGAGCCCGATAAGAAAACAGACGGAGGTGCATCACAACTATTTATTTTTGAGACTAGCTCAGAAGTGATGTCCCAGCGGCTATTGCAAATTATTTTCTTTTGAGTGTCTGTCCAGCGCTTATCGGCGATAGGCTCACCAGCTAAATTAATTACTGCGTCGAAACTTTCAAAATTTTCTAACGAAGAAACGTTCTCGACGATTTTGACGTTATCCCCCAATTTGCTCTTTGCTTTTGCAAAGTCGCGAGAAGTCACCGTAAATTCATGTTCTCGAGAATATTGACGAATAAATTCGCTTCCTATCAGCCCTGTTCCACCGGTCAAAAGAATGTTCACAATTAGCTCCTCGAGGTATGACCTTATCCCGTCTTATTGCAAGATAGTGTCAGGGACACGGAATCAGAAAATCTAAGGGCATGTGGCTTATCGACCTCAACCTCAGCGTAGCGCACCGAAGAATGTTCTGCGGCAATGCTTAGCACATCGGCGGTAAGTTTTTCCAGAAGAGAAAAACGGTTGTCTTCTACAAGCTTGATGATTGCCTTTGTAATCGTTTTATAGTTGAGCGCATCACTCATATCGTCGGTGTTCGTCGCTTTTTCAGCGTCGTAATCAATTTTCACGTTAACAACAACGTCCTGCTTGTTTTTTATTTCATCTTCATTGATGCCAATGTATGTGCGTAGTCTTAGGTTTTTAATTTTAATAGTGGCAAGATTAAAGTTCATTGAAGTCTCTTGTTTGTAGTTGTTTATAAGTCGTTGTAAAGTGTTGTCGTTTCAGTCAGGAATGTAGCACAAAATGTCAATGGAACTACGCTCGCCAACAGCAAAAATTCTAATCGTTTTAGCATGTTTAGTAGTGGTAATGGCTGGTATTAAAGCCGCCAGTACGATCATGGTACCGTTTTTTCTCTCTATTTTTATAGCGATCGCGTGTAGCCCAATAATACGTTGGACTTCGAAATTTGGCGTGCCTAAATGGCTCTCTATAACTTTTGTTATACTGCTTATCGTTGTTTTTGGTTTTCTTTTAGCTGGCTTAGTTGGCCAGTCTATGACCGAGTTTCGAGAAAATCTGCCAGAATACAGAAGTAAGCTTGATACAGAGTTTGCCTGGGTTGTGTCCAAATTGGCTGAATTTAATATTCACATCAATAGAGAGTTAATCGCTTCGCACCTTGATCCAGCAACGGCTATGTCTGTAGCAACAAATTTCATCAGCGGAATGGGCGGCGTACTTTCAAACCTTTTCCTTATTCTTCTTACTGTCATTTTCATGCTTTTTGAAGCAGACAGTATTCCACGCCGGTTGCATATTGCCCTTGCCGATCCAGGAATGAAACTAAAGCATATCGACAGATTTATTCGTTCTGTGAACAGTTACTTAGCGATAAAAACTGTGGTCAGTTTAGGAACAGGTCTGATTATTGGTATTTGGCTGTATGTGATGGGAGTAGATCATTTCATGCTTTGGGCTGTGTTGGCTTTCATGCTCAACTTTATTCCTAACATTGGCTCAATTATCGCTGCTGTGCCCGCAGTGTTGATAGCCTTTGTTCAACTTGGGCCTGCCTCAGCAGGTTTCGCAGCGCTTGGCTTTGTGCTTGTTAATACCATCATGGGTAATATGGTGGAACCTCGATTGATGGGTAAGGGCATGGGGTTGTCTACGCTCGTAGTATTTCTGTCTTTAATATTTTGGGGTTGGTTACTAGGTACAGTCGGGATGCTGTTGTCTGTGCCTTTAAGCATGGTAGTGAAAATCGCATTAGAGTCTCGAGAAGAGAGCAAGTGGCTTGCAGTGTTGTTGTCGAGTGAAGGTGAGAAGTCTGTGTCGTAACTTAGTGGAAGTAGAAAGTGGACAGACACTTGTTTGTGAAAGTCGATAGTGGACAGACACTCAATCGATTTAAAAAAATCTCTTATTGGTCTCTAGCTAAACAGTCAGTTGAGAATGTGTCAGTCCCCCCAAACTTTTGTGCAAGATTAAGTGTGTGTCCACTTTCCATACGCCCCAACTTTTGTAGGAACTCAAGTGTCTGTCCACTCTCATATTTGAGGAATTGAAAGCTAAAGGGGTTAACGATCATGCACAAACTTCGTTGTACTTTTTAAAGCACTATTCGTGATTGGGAAATTGAATAACGATACGAGCACCGCCAAGCGAACTGTCCTCGATGAGCATTCTACCTTCGTAGATTGAAACTAAATCGGCCGCCAACGCCATGCCTATTCCGTGGCCTTCTGTATAGGTATCAAGTCGAGTTCCTCGCTCTAACAAAAGCACCTTTTTGTCGTCAGGAATACCAGGGCCGTCGTCTTCTACTTTAATTGTTAGCCAACCAGCACGCTTCGACGCTAATACGATAATTCTATTGGTCGCTGCTTTGCATGCATTGTCTAGAAGGTTGCCACATAGTTCCATGAAGTCGGTCTCGTCTCCTTTAAACTGAGTATCCTCATCCAGTTCAAACTCAATAGTAAGGGCTTTATCTTGATAGACCTTGTCCATTGCATCGGCAAGCTTGTGCAAAATGGGTAATATATAGATAGCTTGTTGCCAGCCAGATTTTCCAGCACTCGCTCTTTTCAGCTGGCGTTTAATGATTCGGTCAATTTGCTGTAATGCTTCGTTTACCTCAGTAGGTAAATCGCTAGTGCCCGATGCTACTGCCAAAGGCGTCTTCAAACTATGTGCTAAATCTCCTAAACTGTTTTTATATCTCGCCCTTTGGGCGGCCTCAGTTTGAAGCAAACCATTAATGGATTGTTTTAAGGAATCGAATTCAACGGGATAGCGTGATTCTAACTGGCGTTTATGCCCACTTGAGGCTTGTGAAATTTCGTCAATTAACTTCCTAACGGGAAGAAGTACTAGGCTAATCCCGATAATAATAAAAATTAGGAGCGCTATACAGAGCGTGAAAATCCACTGCCACGTCGTGTCTAAGAACGTATTCCGCTCTGCTTCAAAAAGTGCTTTATTGTTAAATATATAAAACCGAACAGGCTCGAAGTCTTTACTTGAAGCAAATTCTGCAGTGAAGGCATATACAAAAAACTGGGAACCTTCTTCAAACTTAGGTGTATGGGAATCCAAAAATAACTCGTTACCGACTGCAACGTCTATCTCTGGTGGTGAAAAGGTATATTCAAGAGCTGAGGCTGACTGCCAAATTACTTCGTCTCGAAACACAATCACGCCAAGATAACCTGATCCCGGAAGGTTTAACTGCTCTTCGTATAAAATTTCAGGCATATAGGGCAGGTCGCCATCTAACTCGAAAGCCGATAACAGACCTAAGTTCATCAACCTAAGCTCACTCATCTTGGCTTGCGTAAGGCTATCAGTATATGCCTCGTCTAAAATGACAACAGTAAAGGGCGCAAATAACGCTAGAAGAACAATCGCTAGAAAGATACTCCGAAGACGTAGCGACAATTGCCTCATAAACTTCTATTTATCCTATAGCCTCTACCTCGAAGGGTTTCGATTGGCTTTAACTCACCGGTCGGGTCCAGCTTTTTCCGCAGTCTTCCAACGAAAACCTCTATGACATTACTATCTAAATCGAAATCTTGGTCATAAATGTGCTCGGTTAGCTCTGTTTTTGAGATGACCTTTTGCGGGTTAAGCATAAGGTACTCCATGACTTTGTATTCGTAAGCTGTTAGATCCAGAGCTTGACCGTTTAACGATAGTTCTTCACTAACGGTATCCAGCGAGATAGGGCCGAACTGAATGGTTGGGTTCGCTTGTCCAGAAGCTCGTCGAATTAGTGCTTTTGTTCGAGCAAGTAACTCTTCGTTATGAAAGGGTTTGGTGAGGTAGTCATCGGCTCCGGCATCAAGGCCTTCCACTTTCTCTTGCCACCTATCTCTAGCAGTTAAAATGAGTATAGGGCAGGAAATATCAGCTTGACGGGCTTTTCGTATAACCTCAAATCCGTCTAGCTTTGGCATGCCGATGTCGACGATAGCCAGGTCATAGCTATATTCTTTAATGAGAAAAAGCGCGTGCTCACCATTATCTGCGAGGTCTACGCTATAGCCATTTTGCTGAAGGAGCGCATCAAGCTGGGTTAATAATCTGCTATCGTCTTCGGCTACGAGGATACGCATGTTAGTCCTTATCTTTATTTGTTTTTACCTTGCCTGAGCGTTTGTCTACATCTACTGATACTACTCGCCCTGACTTTTTAAGTACTTTTACCCGGTAGTTTTTTGAGGTCTGTTCAACTTTTAAGACGCGTCCATTTACAGCAACGCGAGCACGCTCAGCAGCTTCGCTTTTTGATATATCGCCGCCAGAGTCTTGAAACGCCAAAGCTGGCGCTGTGTTAGACAAAGCTAACACTAAACAAACTACTGCAACACGAAGCGATAATTTCATACAACCTCACAATTATTATCCCACTCAGGCCAAACTACAGATAAGTATAACTTGGTTAACTGAACCGATTCTGAACTGGGTTTAGTCTACCTTGCGGAGCAAAAGCTGTATATAAGCCTTAAGTAAATGGCATTTACGAAAGAGCAAATATTGTGGACAGACACTTAGTTGCTAAGAGGCCACAAGTCAAAATGAGAGTGTCTGTCCACAAGTCTATTTCTAAGCTTCAAAGTGACGCATATATTTAAGTGCTATAGTTAGTAAGTCATATTGAGTAATCTTTACTCCTACTTTGAAAAAGTGTCTGTCCACTTTGTTGATTGTTATTAAGGGGGACCAATGTTTATTGTGCAAACGAGTGACTGTCCACGGTTTTTGTAAATTAGTTCACAACGCTCGTATGGATGTATGAGTGTGTGTCCAAAGCTTTACCTAACTAGTGTGTAGTGAAGAGCTTACGTTTCTCAATAACTCTTTTGGCAGCTGAGCGGGATGATATTGACTTTTTTGGCATGCCACGTGCGAGGCATAAGCTTCAGATGAATCAATAAAATGAAAAGTCGGACAGACACTTATTTTCAACAAGGAGGAGCTATGTCTAGCGATATTAAGAAAACAATGTGGAAAGCAATGTCAGATAGTCCAAAAGTCATGGTAAGTCTGGTAGGCGAGGATATGCATGCCGAGCCTATGTACGCCCGGCTTGATAAAGACGCTGATAGTGAGTTTTGGTTTTACACTAGTCGAGGCAACCGCATCGCGAAAGGTGGAAAAGCTATGGTTCACTTTGCATCTAAAGGTCACGATGTATTCGCTTGCATTCGAGGTAACCTCACTGTTGAATCACGTAAAGAGGTGATTGATAAATACTGGTCTAATCCCGTAGAAGCATGGTTTGAGAAAGGTAAAGATGATCCTTCTTTATTAATGCTTCGCTTCGAACTTATAGATGCAGAAGTGTGGAATGCAGATCCTTCACTCAAAGGCATGTTTAAAATGCTTACTGGTAAAACGGTGAAGCCAGAAGAGATGGGTGAACACGAGAAGGTCGATCTGTAAACGCAGTATAATGGGCCAATTTTATGACGAAGCTTCGAGGCGCTGGGACTCTTACTCAGAGGAGCGAGTGTCTGTCCACAAGGGATTGTTTATTGCGATTGTTGGCTGATTAATAAATGACTGCCCATTATCAACCAAAGGAAGCTTGGCAAACAATTACGAGTGCGTGTCCTCATTAGTCTAGCAATTGAGTGTCTGTCCACACTAGTTTAATGAATAAGTGTTAGCTTTGTTACTGTTGAAGCAACAAAAAAGCCCCTTAAACCGGAACTTTTCGGTCTCAAGGGGCTTTCGTTATTTATCGCAGTTTGCTACTTAGCGTTTAGCTAAAAATTAAGGCAAAACTTTTTTGTAAGGTTTAACTACAACACTTTCGTAAACACCAGCTTCGATGTACGGGTCGGCTTCTGCCCATGCTTGAGCAGCTTCTAGTGAATCAAACTCTGCTACTACTAGCGAACCAGTAAATCCGGCCGGACCTGGGTCTGGGCTATCTACAGCAGGGAAGGGGCCTGCCATAACTAAACGGCCTGCATCTTTTAACGCATTTAAACGTTCAAGGTGAGCAGGTCGCGCCGCTAGGCGTTTTTCTAGACTGTCCGCCACATCGGTTGCACAAATCATATATAGCATACGTTTATCCTTTTGCCGTAGCTGCTTTCATGTTTTCAACAAAGCTGCCGAGCTCGCTTAGCATTTTGTGACTGTCCGATAAATTGGCTGCGATAATATTCACTGTCGCCGAGCCTGAAATTGCGCCAGCGGCACCTGCGTCAATAGCAGATTTAACCTGTTCCGGTGTAGAAATACCAAAGCCTAACAATGCTGGCGCTGCTTTGTGTTTGTTCAAGCGCTCAATAAGCTCTGAAGCAGGCACGTTTGCGGCAGTTTCTGCGCCAGTAACGCCCGCACGACCCAGCAAATACGTGTAACCTTTCGAGTATTCCCCGATTTTTTCCATGGTTTCATCAGTAGCATTAGGTGGTGCAATCAGAATTTGTGAAATGCCAGTGGCTTCGGCTGCTTTTTGGAAAGGTGCTGCTTCGCGAATAGGAACGTCTGCAACCAAAATTGAATCAACGCCCGCGTCTTGCGCTTTGGCGTAAAAGTTTTCGATGCCTTGTGCCATTACTAAGTTGCTGTAAAGTAATAAGCCGATAGGCACATTAGGATATTTTGCGCGAACACGTGAAATAACGCCCAAGCAATCTGCTACCGTCACCTTATTACTTAATGCGCGAATGGCTGAAGCTTGGATTGTGGGGCCGTCGGCGATGGGGTCAGAGTAAGGTATACCTAACTCAAGTGCGTCAGCACCGCTTTCTACTAGCTGGCAAATAATGGCTTCAGATTGCGCTAAATCGGGGTCACCTACCATTACGAAAGGTACGAAAGCGCCTTGGTTCTTTTCATCAAGGCCGGCAAACATCTGTGCATATCTATCCATTATAAATCGTCCCCTAAAATGTTGATAACGTGCGCTAAATCTTTGTCGCCACGACCTGATAAGTTAACTACGATGATGGTTTCTTCTTCCGCTTCATCTGCCATATTAAGCGCGTGCGCTAAGGCATGCGACGATTCAAGGGCAGGAATAATACCTTCTTTTCTTGCAAGCAATTGGAATGCGTTCAGCGCTTCTTCGTCGGTGGCGGCGACGTATTCCGCTCGGCCAATGTCGTGAAGATAAGCATGCTGAGGGCCAACAGCAGGGTAGTCGAGACCAGCAGATACTGAGTAGCTCTCTTCGATCTGGCCTTCTTGGTCTTGCATGATGAAGGTGTAAGCGCCGTGAAGAATACCTTTTGTACCCGTCACGATAGTAGCGCCGTGCTCTTTGGTGTGCACACCTTTACCCGCAGGCTCAACGCCCACTAAGCGTACAGATGGCTCATCAATAAAGTCTGCAAACATACCGATAGCATTTGAGCCCCCGCCCACACATGCTACTACGGCGTCAGGTAAGCGACCTTCTTTTTCCATAATTTGTGCACGAGTTTCTTCACCAATCATACGGTGATATTCACGAACAATAGTCGGGAACGGGTGTGGGCCCGCGGCTGTGCCTAACAAATAGTGCGCTTTATCATAGTTTGCCGACCAGTCGCGCATGGCTTCGTTTACGGCATCTTTAAGCGTACCAGAACCGGCATTCACAGGAATAACTTCTGCGCCCATCAGCTTCATACGGAACACGTTTGGCGCTTGACGTTCAACGTCTTTCGCACCCATATAAATACGCGCTTTAAGCCCCAACAACGCACATGCTAACGCGGTTGCAACACCGTGCTGACCTGCGCCTGTTTCGGCGATAACTTCTTTTTTACCCATGCGCTTGGTAAGTAGCGCTTGGCCCAACACCTGGTTAGTTTTGTGTGCGCCGCCGTGAAGCAAGTCTTCACGCTTTAGGTATAATTTTACCTTTGGGTTACTTACCAGATTGCGAGTTAACGTCATTGACGTTGGGCGACCGGCGTAGTCTTTTAACAGAGATAAAAACTCTTCGTTAAATGTCGGGTCGTCCTTGGCATCCAAAAATGCTTTTTCCAGCTGGTCTAGTGCTGGAATAAGTAGCTCGGGCACGTACATGCCACCAAATTCACCAAATTTTGTATCTAACTGGTTCATTACGTTGTCCTGTATTTAAATTAGTAACGGCGGCAAATGGCAAAAAGCGCGTCGAGTTTTTCTTCGCTTTTCACGCCGGGTGCGGTTTCTACGCCTGAATTCACATCAATAGCACCACAGCCGGTTGCAATAGCTTCTGCAACATTCTGGGCGTTAATACCGCCAGCAAGCACTAACTTATGCTTCGCTTCGATATCGTTTAATAGCTGCCAATTGAACGCTTCGCCTGTACCGCCTTTGGCATCACCCACTTGGCAATCTAGAAGAACACGGCTTACTAGGCTATTTTTTAAGTGTCTGTCCACTGCGTCTGGAAGTGCGCCAGAAGAGGTTGCTTTAACACCTTCGACTTTCCAAATTTCACAACCTTCTGGAAGCTTGGCAGCAAGCGCTGAAATGTAGGTGTCATCTTCGCTGCCGTGAAGCTGCACGGCAAAAAGGTTGAGCGAGGCGGCGAGTGATGCCACTTCATCAATGTCGTGATTAACGAACACACCAACAAAAGCACCGTCAACGCTCTGCGTTATAGTCAAAGCCTGTGCTTCGCTCACACAGCGTGGCGATTTTTCAGCGAAGATAAGCCCGCCAAAGCTAGCGCCTTTATCAAACGCCATTTGCGCTTGTTCGGGGGTGGTAAGTCCGCACACTTTAACTGCGCCATTCACTAACGTTTTCACAGCGCGCGGTAGGTCAGACTCTGCCATTAACGCACTGCCCACCAAAAAGCCTTGGGATACAGGCGCTAAACGAAGTACGTCTTGGTGTGTGTATATGCCCGACTCTGAAATAACCACGTAGTCGTGCGTGGCTTTTTCAAGCATGGGCACAAGGCGTTCTGTGGTCGCTAAATCGGTAGAAAGGTCGCGTAAGTTGCGATTGTTGATACCAATGATGTTGGCTTCAAGAGCAATAGCGCGCTCCATTTCTTCTTCATTACTTACTTCGGTAAGAATGTCTAACGACAGAGCATTGGCAACGCTTGCCAACTCGCGATATTCGTCATCATTTAGCACACTAAGCATTAATAGCACTGCGTCGGCATTATAGTGACGGGCTAGATACACTTGATAGGTATCAACGAAGAAATCTTTGTTAAGTACAGGCTGAGCAACACGCTCAGTAACATAAGCTAAGTACTCAAATTTACCTTGGAAGTACTTCTCGTCTGTCAGCACAGAAATACCGGCAGCATAAGGCGTGTAAGCCGCTAAGATCTCGTCTAAATCGAAATGCTCTCGAATAAGGCCTTTTGAAGGCGATGCTTTTTTGCATTCGAAGATAAAGCCTGCATTTGGCTCACTAAGTGCCGCAAATAAACTCTTTTCAGAAGGAACTAGATTCGCCTTGAAGCTTTCTAGCGGCAGTGCTTCTTTGCGTGCGGCCACTTCTTCTCGTTTGTCTGCAACAATTTTCTCAAGCACATTAGCCATTCGTGCTTACCTCCTGAGTAATTTTGGCAACCTTCGTTAATAACTGCATGGGTAACCCTTCGGCCATAGCGTTCATCGCCATTTCAGCCCCTTCTTTGAAGGTTGAGGCTTTGCCGGTTACTTTCAACAGTGCCCCACAGTTCATGGCGATAGCGGCACGGTGCGCCTCTTTACCTTCGCCGTTTAGCGCTGCTTCAACAAATTGTCTGTTTTCTTCAGGTTCACCGCCCTCAATTGCAGAAAGAGGATAATGAGGTAAACCGAAGTCTTCGGCGGTAACGGTAAGCTTGCGAATATCGCCATGCTCAAGGTCGTAAATCATTGATTCGCCGTGAAGCGCCAGTTCATCCAAGCCATCGCCATGCACTATCATTGCGCGGTGTTGGCCAAGCAGCATAAGGGTTTTTGCGTAAGGTTCAAGCAGTTCAGGTGAGTATACGCCGAAAACGCCGTGAGTTGGACCCGCCGGGTTTGCCAGTGGCCCCAGTATATTAAACAAGGTTCTTGTCTTCATCGCAGCGCGCACGGGGGCTGCGTGACGCATACCTGCGTGATAAACCGGCGCAAAAAGAAATGTGAAATTTGCTTCATCTAAGCACTTGCGGGAAGTTTCTGGGCTTATTTCTAAATTAAGACTAAACTGGCGAAACAAATCAGCAGAACCAGACTTACTCGATACACTGCGATTACCGTGTTTCGCCACCTTCACGCCACAAGATGCGGCAACTACACCGGCTGCACTGGAAATATTAATGGTGTTGTGGCCATCACCGCCTGTGCCAACGATATCTGCAAACTCATAAGACGGTGTGGGAAAGGGCAGTGCATTGGCAACCATGGCACTCGCTGCACCCGCAATTTCGCTAGGAGATTCTTTTTTCATTTTCAGCGCAGTCAGCACTGAAGCAATCATCACTTCGCTTTGCTCACCGTGCATGATGCTGTTAAACAAGCTGTATGCTTCGGTTTGCGACAGTGATTCTCGCAACATAATTTGTTCTAGTAGAGGGCCTGCGTTAAGCATGGTTCGCTCCCTGTAACGTTAAATAGTCAATACTTTGCTTTAACAGCAAACTGCCGTGGGCTGTTAAAATAGATTCTGGGTGAAATTGGAAACCCAACATGCGATCTTCGCTATTGTAAACTGCCATTACTGCTTTGCTTCCGTCGTCGTTCACGGTAGATGCGCACACAGTAAGGTTTTCAGGCAATGAATGTGCCACTAAAGAGTGGTAGCGTGCTACATGTAAGGGTTGCTGTAAGCCTTTGAACATAGCGTCTTCAGAATGAGTAATGGCAGAAGATTTGCCGTGCATAACTTGGCTGGCGCGACCTACGGTGCCGCCGTAATGCTCAACAATAGCTTGATGGCCTAAACAAATACCAATTACGGGGAACACACCGTGTACTTTTTTAAGTAGCTCAGGCATACAGCCGGCTTCACTTGGTGCGCCTGGACCTGGTGACAACATAAGAAGCACGGGGCCTTTCGTTGCTTGTTCCAGCATTCTTTCAAACAGAGCATTTGCTGAAACCGTATTGCGATAGACCTTAATGTCTAGGTTTAAGGTGCGCAGTTCGTCCACAAGGTTGTAGGTAAATGAGTCTACATTGTCGAGCAAAAATAGGGTGGTCACTTGCTGATTCATGCGTTGCCTCCTTCATTTAACGCAACGTTGATACTTTCAGCTTCTTCTTGTAGCGCTGCTTTTACTGCACCAATTACCGCTTGTGCCTTAGCGCGGGTTTCATCAGCTTCAGCTTGTGGAACCGAGTCATATACTACACCTGCACCCGCTTGAATATAAGCCGTGCCGTTTTTCACAAACGCTGAGCGAATGACTATACAAGTGTCCATATCGCCTTGACCATTCAAGTAGCCAACCGCGCCGCCATAACTGCCGCGGCGTTTTTTCTCTACTTCGCGAATTAACGTCGCTGCGCTTACTTTTGGTGCGCCAACTAGAGTGCCCATATTCATGCAGGCTTGATAAGCGTGCAGTGGATCTAAGTCGTCACGTAGCTGGCCAACCACGCGTGACACCAAGTGCATCACGTGAGAGTAACGGTCAACTTTTAGCAAGTCTTTCACATAGCGCGTACCTGGGCGACTCACTTTTGCAACATCGTTTCGGGCAAGGTCAACCAGCATAATGTGCTCAGACTTTTCTTTGGTGTCTTCGCGAAGGTTAAGCTCAATACGGCTGTCTAAATCTCTGTCGATACTGCCATCAGGGCGCTTGCCACGTGGACGGGTACCGGCAATCGGGTAGATCTCTACCTGATTACTTTCTCTTTCGTATTTAAGCGCTGATTCAGGAGAGGCGCCAAATATGCTGAAAGCGGCATCTTGCATGTAAAACATGTAAGGGCTTGGGTTTGATTCTTTAAGTTTAGCGTAAGCAAGTAGCGGCGACGGGCAGGGGAGAGAGAATGTGCGCGAGGGCACAACCTGAAAAATGTCGCCGGCTAAAATGTGCTGTTTTAAGTCCAGCACATGGTTGCAAAACTGTTCATCACTTAAATCAACACTTACTTCGACGCTTGGATCAAAAGAAGAAAGTGACTGTCCGTTTTCGGTTTCGTTTGAGTTTTCTGAGTCGGAAACGAGTGACTGTCCGCTTTGTGCTTCACTTTCTACATCAGCAATCTTTGCTGTATTTGCACCTACTAGCACTGGTTCAGCGGGCATATCGTGTAGCTGCTGATGAATTGCTTCTAAGCGCTGAGCAATGGCAAAGTATTGCTGGGCAACGTCTTGTCCGCTAAAAACACTGCCAATTAAATGTGTCTCGCGGGTTTGGTGGTCAACGGTAATTAAGGTCTCTGCCAGGTAAAACACAAAGTCTGGACAGTCATTTTCACCTTCTGCAACATAGGGTAATTTTTCAAAGCCTGCTAGCATGTCGTAGGCAAATACACCGCCTAAGAAAACCGCGTGGGGATGCTGGCGGATTGGCGTTATCTTATTGATAACAATGCGAAGCGCGTCCATTACGCTTGCGGCCTTTAAGCGACTGTCCTCGTCAAGTTCACCGTCGGCTTCATCACACACCAGCGTAATTGAAGTGTCTGTCCTTTCTTTGATGTGTAGGCCGTCAGGGGCGTGGTCAACAAATAAAGGTAAGACTGAAGCGCCGTTGCCTGTCAGTGCTTTCACTTCAACGCGGTTGTCCCGGCATTCCATGCGCAGTGCTGCGTCAACCATTAACAAGCTTTGTAAATCGTCTTTAGAATCAATTTCCGCCGACTCTAAAAGCAGTGCGTTATTTTTATTGCCACACAGGTGGGCAAACGCGGCAAGCGGGTCGTCTACATAATGCCCCACCTGCTCAATTGTCTCTACTTTACCTGGAGAAATCCCCAGTTCCGCTAAACTCATTTTTGCTACTCTCCAACTGCAAAAAGACAAAAAAAAGGCCCGTATAAACGGGCCTTTATGTGTATTCATTCACGCACTACAGTGCACACCGCCCGTTAAGTTAGGGAGTGCCACCACCAAGCTGCAACTGTCATTGCTGTTGAAATATTGTATGAATGCATGAATTACTCGTTGTTTTTCCAAACTTCAATAGGATTTGAAGCGGTTAGTACGTATACTTTGTGTGTATAGAAGAAAACAAATTGCCTTTTGTGTCAACCTAAAATTTGCATAAGACATTGAAAATAGATCTACATAGCCATACAAAATTCTCTGATGGCCACTTAACGCCAGAAGAATTAATCCTCCGCGCGCACACCATGCAGGTGGATGCGCTTGCCGTAACCGACCACGATACCGTAGCCGGTTTGGAAGAAGCACACGCCACTCAATCGAAGCAAAAACGTGCATTAACTATTATTGATGGTGTTGAAATTTCCACCACTTGGCACAGTTTCGATATCCATATAGTTGGATTAAATGTGGACAGACACTGCCCAACGTTTCTTGAGCGGCTGCAAGGCCAGTCTCAAACCCGTGAAGCCCGGGCTGAAAAAATTGCTGATAAGCTCGAAAAGTGTGGGTTTGAAGGTGTTCTAACGCGAGCAAAAGCGCTGGCGGGCGTTGGCCAGGTGACACGGGCGCACTTTGCGCGCGTATTAGTAAACAACTACGGTGTGCCAAGTATGGACGCCGCGTTTAAAAAGTATCTTGGCAAAGGCAAACGAGCTGCAGTTAAAGCAGAGTGGCCAAGCATTGAAACGGCTATCGAGTGGATCCACGATGCAGGTGGTCAAGCCGTACTGGCTCATCCTGCTCATTATGATATGACAGCGAAGTGGCTACGGCGTTTGGTGGCCTTGTTCGAACAAGCCGGTGGCGACGCCATTGAAACTGCATTCCCAGGTATCAATAAAACCAAACAAGAGCTTATTAATGAGCTTGCGCAAACCCATCAGTTATTAGCATCGGCGGGCTCTGATTTTCACTTTCCGTCTCGTTGGACTGAGCTGGGTAAGAACCTCGGCATTAGCAGTAAGCTCACACCCGTATGGCATAATTGGAAACAATTTGAAGGGCAGATGGCCGAGAGCTAAGAAAATCTAATTTGCAGCGCTCTCGGTACAAATGGGCAAGGTAAGGCAAATGGTACACGTACGGTTGATGAGCACTATCGCTAATTTAAATGCCGAGAGTTGGATAGTAAAAAGCCTAAAAGCGAGTTTTACCAGCGAGCTTAACCAGCAAGCTCAACAAGCGGACAGACACTTACCTCGTTGGCAAAGTAGTATCGTTCTGCGCGTTTAAGAAAAGGAAGTAATTATGAGTCAATTTTTCTATGTGCACCCCGACAACCCACAAAAGCGCCTAATTAGTCAGGCTTGTGAGTTAATTCGAGAGGGAGCAGTGGTGGTGTATCCGACAGACTCAGGCTACGCCATAGGTTGCCAAATGGAAGACAAAAAGGCGCTTGAGCAGTTGTGTCGTATTCGTCAAATCGATAAAGATCACAACTTTACCTTAATGTGCCGAGATATGTCTGAGCTATCAATTTACGCAAAGGTAGACAACACGGCGTTCAGGCAAATTAAGAACAACACGCCAGGGCGTTACACCTTCGTGTTGAAAGCGACCCGCGAAGTGCCAAAGCGTTTGCAAAACCCTAAACGTAAAACCATTGGAATTCGCGTGCCAGATAACGCCATTGCACTTGCATTATTGGAAGAGCTGGGCGAACCATTGATGTCTACGTCTTTGATTTTGCCAGGTAACACCATGGCTGAATCAGACCCAGATGTCATTCGCGACAACTTAGAAAAGCAAGTAGGGCTTATTATTCACGGTGGTTACATTGGTGAGCAGCCCACTACCGTGGTTGATTTGTCGGAAGACACGCCAATAATTGTGCGACATGGCACGGGCGATCCGTCTCCCTTTGAGTAACTTTCGTTTTCCTGTTTTTTGAACAGGTTGTTGTAAATAGCCTATTTTAAATAGCTTCTTTTGCTTGTTGTGGGTGAGAGTTATAGTAGGAAACCGTTCGCTATGTTGCGAGGGCCTGTAGCGCTTCGATGTACAGCGAAGCGCTGCAGGCTCTCGCGTGAACGCGTGAATAATAATATCAATAATCGCCGCTTTGTTAGCGCGTAAAAACGGTTGTGGAACTGTGTCAGAGCTTGTTAAAGAAAACAATAACGATAATGAGGCCTCTGTTGAGAAGGGGCTTTCGACACCTGTTCAGCAGCCGTTGCCACTTGCGTTTATTAATGGCGAAGCGCTAATTGAAAAGCCTGAAGATCTCTTCATTCCCCCAGACGCGCTAGAAGTCATATTAGAAACCTTCGAAGGGCCTCTCGACTTACTGCTTTATCTGATTAGAAAACAAAAGTTTGATATCACCACACTGCCCATCGCTGATGTTACCAAGCAGTATATGGAGTATGTGGATGCCATGATGTCGCTAAAATTAGAGCTGGCGGCAGAGTACTTGCTGATGGCAGCCATATTGGCAGAAATTAAGTCCAGGCTTCTTCTGCCTAAACGCAGTGACGATTCCGACGAAGAAGAAGACCCGCGCGCAGAGCTTATTCGCCGATTAAAAGAATACGAGCTGGTAAAGCAAGCGGCAGAAGATTTAGATATTCAGCCTAGACTTGAACGGGATATTTTCACCACTCACGTTGAACTTAGTGAGAATGTGGCGCCAATTCGCATTGAGCCCGATGTGTCTTTAGCTGAAATTGTATTGGCGTTCAGTGCGGCCATGAAGCGCGCTGAAGCATTTGAACATCATACCGTTGCCCGGGAAGCACTGAGTACGAGAGAGCGCATGTCGCTCATCTTATCGTTACTCACAACAACAGAATATACGCCACTTGAACGCCTATTTACGGTTGAAGAAGGTAAAGCTGGCGTAGTGGTTTGCTTCTTAGCAATTTTAGAATTAGTAAAAGAACAGCTAATTTTATGCATTCAGGCAGGTCCTTATGCAAAAATTCATGTAAAATTAGGTGCCCATGAAGAAAATTAACACGGCGCAGCTCAAACAATTGGTAGAGGCAGCAATATTTGTTGCTGATAAGCCTATTTCAAAGCAGCATTTAAAAGAAACGGTACTCAATGAGTTTACCGTCGCTGATAGAACCTTGAGTAAGGTGATTAACGAGCTAAAGTTAGACTATCAGCCAAGAGGCATTCAACTGGTGGAAGTAGCAAGTGGCTATCGCTTTCAGTCGTTAGATGCGTTAAGCCCGTGGTTAAGCAAATTGTGGCAGGAAAATGCGCCAAAGTATTCTAGAGCAATGCTCGAAACCTTGGCACTCATTGCCTATCGTCAACCTATAACCCGTGGAGAAATAGAGCAGGTAAGGGGCGTGGCGGTAAGCAGTAATATTATAAAGACACTCACAGAACGAGACTGGGTAAAGGTAGTAGGTCACAAAGAAGTGCCTGGGAGACCAGCACTTTATGCAACTACCAAAGGCTTCTTAGACTATTTTTCGATGACGTCGTTGAGCGATTTGCCCAATGCTGATGCTTTCGAAAACATGGCTGAAAGCGTTGCGTCAGACTCGCCGCTTAAGGTGTTAAATGAGGCACCGTCTGAATAGACCGTGCGACCGTAAACAAGCAATTAAAGAGTGAAACCCATGACTGAAAAGTTGCAAAAAGTACTGGCTAACCAAGGGCTAGGCTCGCGACGAGAAATGGAACGTTGGATTGAAGAAGGCCGAGTATCGGTCGATGGCACCAAAGCGACATTAGGAGATAGAGTTGATCACACTGCACAAATCCGTGTTGATGGTCATTTGTTATCTCGTCAAACAGAACAGCCAATTTGCCGAGTGTTGATGTACAACAAACCCGAAGGTGAATTGTGTAGCCGTCACGACCCTGAAGGTCGCGATACGGTATTTGACCGTCTACCCGCTATTCGATTAGGGCGCTGGATCACCGTTGGTCGTCTAGACATGAACACCAGTGGCCTGCTGTTATTTACCAACGATGGTGAACTAGCCAACCGCCTAATGCACCCAAAATGTGAAGTAGAACGCGAGTACGCAGTGCGTGTATTCGGTGAGGTAACGGGCAAAACGCTACATACCCTTCAAAAAGGTGTAGAGCTGGAAGACGGCGAAGCAAAGTTCCTGACAATTTCAGGTGCGCCTACGCCGCAGCATGCTGAAGATGAAAGCATGAACCGTTGGTACAACGTAACGTTGAAAGAAGGGCGTAACCGCGAAGTGCGTCGTCTTTGGGAGTCGCAAGGCGTGCAGGTTAGCCGCCTGATCCGTGTTAAGTATGGCCCCATTGAACTGCAAAAGCGTCTACCGCAAGGTGCGTGGGTAGAACTAGGGTTAGAAGACGTGAACGCGCTTCGTAGCCATGTTCAACTGCCGGATGAAACGCAAACTATGGTTAATGTACGCCAGGGCAAACTTGACCACGCGCGTTTAAGTCGCATGCGTCGCTCGGTTAAAAAGCATAAAGTGCGTAAGCAACAAGGCTTAAATAAACGAGCTGGGCGTCCCGCCAAACGTAAGTAATAGTTAATTTATTCTTGACGTGTAAGTGATTACTCAAAGCCGCAAGCGTTCGCTAGCGGCTTTTTTATTTCAGTGACGTGCATTATTCAACTTAATCACTAGGTTTGTCTCCCATTTAATTCTGATTTCAGTCACGATGATTACGATCTTCTTTCTAAGCGTTGGCGTAGCAAAGTGTGAAGCTGCTACGTCAAGTAGTGTAAGACAAACACGGAAAAGGAGAGAGTAATGAAAGATATGCCTCAGTTAGGAATGGGAACGTTTCGATTGAAAGGTGACGAGGCCCGTGAGTCAGTCAGTAAAGCGCTAGAGGTTGGTTTCAGACACATTGATACCGCACAATTTTATGACAACGAAGCACAAGTCGGCGATGCCATAAAAACCAGCGGGCTTGATAGAAGCGAACTGTTTGTCACCACCAAGGTGTGGCACGAGTCATTGGGCGATGCCCACTTTATTCCAAGTGTTCACGAAAGCTTAGAAAAGCTGAAGCTAGAATATGTTGATTTGCTTCTTGTTCATTGGCCATATCCTGGCACTGATATTTCACTCGAAAGTTACTTAGGCAATCTTGCGAAGGCGAAAGAGCAAGGGCTTACTCGTCATATTGGGGTGTCTAATTTCACTATTGATTTGTTAGATAAGGCCGAAAAGGTTCTTGGTAAAGGCGAGATTTACACCAACCAAATTGAAATCCATCCTTTCATGCAAAATAAGAAAGTCGTTGAAGCGTGTAAGGAAAAAGGCATAAAAGCGACTGCATATATGCCATTTGCGGTAGGAAAAGTAATGAAGGACGAAACTTTATTGCGAATAGCGCAAAACCACGATGCGACGCCAGCGCAAGTTGTTCTGGCGTGGATGGAGAAACGTCACATTTACGCAATCCCTTCATCAACCAGTAAAGTACACTTGGCAGAGAATTTAGCTTACGGTGGTGTACATTTAACTGATTCAGAGCTCGCGCTTATTGATGATCTTGATAACGGCGACCGAATTGTAAACCCAGATTTTGCTCCAGACTGGGATTAACTATTTATAGAGAGCGTTTGTCTTTAGACTAGTAAGGGGATAGCGTTTAATTTTACCTAGCTCTGTGTACTGGGCTAAAATCAGGGGCCGCCTTTGAGGTACTGATGGCGGCCCTTGAAGAGTGTTTGAATTACCGGTTCAGATTAAATCGATAGATGTGACTTGGTATGGACTCGTGTAAAGGTGTTTTTTAAGGCATGTGATACCGAAAACATCACATGCTCTATTCGGCTTGCTCTATTTCTTTGATGACTTTGGCAGGGTTACCACCTATGACCACATTGTCGCCAAAAGACTTAGTTACCACCGCGCCAGAGGCCACAACCACATTGTCTCCCAACGTTACGCCAGGGTTTATGACCGCCATACCACCAATCCAGCAATTATCGCCAATAGTAATGGGCTTGGCGAACTCGATGCCGGTTGCCCTTTGTACAGGATCTAATGGGTGCGTAGCGGTGTACAAGCCGACTTGAGGCGCAATCATGCAGTTATCACCTATCGTGACCTTCGCTGCATCTAAAATCACACAATTGAAGTTAGCGAAAAAATTTTCGCCTACGTGAATATTTTCGCCGTAATCACATTTGAATGAAGACTCAATGTAAAGCCTTTTTCCAGTATTACCAAACAGCTCTTTTAGTAGTCTTGTACGCTTTTTGTGGTCACTTTGACAAGTTGTGTTGAGCTCGTCTAATTGCATACGGCATTGCTTGCGCAATGCCGATAATGTTTTGTCTGACGGAAAGTATAAATCGCCAGCAAGCATCTTTTCTTGTTCAGTCATGCATTTCCAGTAGGTAAGCTTAAATGATTAAGCCAATACGTTACTGTGCACTGCCGTAGCTTACAATGACTTTTTGTTTTAGTTCATCGCTTTCAATGTCTAAGTTGACAGGGCGGTGCAAAACAATGCTGCCGTCCACAGTAACCGATGCACTAATCGATAGGGTAGGTTTGTTGTCTGATTTCTTGCCCCAAGCGCTTTCACTTTCCTTATATACGATATCGCCTAAAATGTGAGAAGAGCCAGACAAAGTAATATCGCCGTTGAGTGTTTTGATGTGTTTTTCAATGGTTGTATCGACGGCTGTTATGTCTCCATTCACTGTTTCAACGCTACCGCCAATTGCACTTTGCGTAGGAAGTGTAACATTTCCATTCACGGTCTCTACACCCTTAAGCACATTGAGGTGTGAAGCTGCACTTACATCGCCATTTACAATATCGATATTTCGGACAGACACATGGCTACCCATTTCAAGATTTCCGTTAACGATGCTGACTTCATCCGCGCCACCATGATCGCTAATTTCCACATTGCCATTAACAGAAGAAATATCACCAGCGTGTTTCCCTTCAGCTATGTCAATATTGCCTAGAATAGAACTGAAATCGCTGCCTTCTAATGCGCTAGCGTCGCCAACATGGATAACGCAGCCAGTAAGCAAAGAGGCTGAAAGCAACATAGCTGCACTAGCAATAATAGACTTTTTCATATTCTTATATCCTTGATTGTCTCATAAATACTTAATAACACGCTTTAACGGTATTGATATCAAACACAAATTTTGTTGTGCATTTATAAAATACATATCACGTATCATGCCACTCTTAAAAAGCATTTAAAATCAGAAGGTTAGTTTAATATGCTAAAGGGGGGAGACTGCATCAATGGTGTAATGACTAATTTTATAGTTTCATCTGCCACCGGATGGCGAATTTGACCATTTTGTACCACATGGCTCTAAGCTCAGAAGGGATTTCAGAAGGGGACAGACACTCGCTTGAAGAAATTATTTAAAGAAATGGACAGACACTCATTGTGAATACATCTTTTTGGTTACAAGCTGCTTTTTTGAGTGTGTGTCCGAGAAGTACAGGTAGCTATTTGAGTGTGTGTCCAAGAAGTACAGGTAGCTATTTGAGTGTGTGTCCAACGAGTACGGGCAAGGTTTTAGCCTTTGCGAGTGTCTGTCCTCGAATTTTAATAGTATGTTGGTATATGTGGTTTTTACTTTTAGTGAGGTTAGGTGGCGATGATAAAGATTTATCACAACCCAGAGTGCGGCACGTCTAGGAATGTACTGGCGGTGATCAAGGCCGCTGGGTATGAGGTGCAGGTTATTGAGTATTTACGTGTTGGGTGGGAACGTGAACAACTAACTTATTTGTTGAATGCAGCTAACCTTAACCCTCGACAAGCGCTTCGCACAACAAAGTCGCCTGCTGCTGAATTAGGGTTACTTGATGAAACAGTGAGTAACGAAATCATCTTTGAATTGATGCTGGAACATCCCGTTTTAGTGAATAGGCCTATTGTTTGCATTCCCGAAGGTGAACACGAAAAAGCAGTTTCTTTACCTCTTGGGAGAATTGAAGGTAATTCCTATTCTGATAACGCGAAAGAAACAGTGAAATTATGCCGGCCAAGTGAGGCTATACTGGATATTTTGCCTGTATGGCCACAAGGCCCTTTTGCTAAAGAAGACGGCACACCACTTATAGACCAAGATGGTAAACGAGTAATTTAAACGGAGTAGTTTATGCAGGACAAGTACACGCAATTAAATAAGGCTAAAAGGCTTGCATTGGCCTGTTTGATTTTTGCCGCAAGTGTATTTGTTTTAACGGTTTTACTTCCTAAGTTTTATCCAAACTTGCAAGGAGCATGGTGGTTGGGGCTTATTAAGATGGCCAGTGAAGCGGCGCTCATTGGTGGTCTAGCTGACTGGTTTGCAGTGACAGCATTATTTAAGCCAATTCCAGCGAAGTACCCCATTCCGCACACCAATATCGTGGCTAGTAACAAGTCTGTTATTGCTAATAACCTGTCATTGTTCGTTAAGGAAAAGTTCTTTCATCCTGAAGCAATAGAGAAGCTAATTCGGGACAGCGACCCTGCTAAAGGCGCGGGAAGGTGGTTGTCACAGGATAGAAACGCTACCCGTCTAAGTCGCTTTCTATGCGATGCTTTTGCAGGCGTTCTGCGTGTGCTCGATGACAAACCTGTGAAAGCGTTTATCGCTAAAACCGCACAGAAGGGCATTAACCAACTTGATCTTAGGCAATTGATGGCAACCTCGTTAAGCGCCGTTACGAAAGAGCGCCAGCATCAGGTAGTGCTTGATAGGGTGTTAGGGAAATTGGCCTCACTGCTTGCAGAGCCAGAAACCCAAATCTACATAGCAGATACGTTAGTAGTCTGGCTAAAAACTGAATACAGTCGTATCGAAAAGCTATTGCCGTCTAGTTGGCTAAGCGAGCAGGGGGCACTCATTGCTGTTAAAGCGGTTTCAAGTATTTTGGAAGATGTATACGAAGATGAGCATCACCCCATTCGCCATGCATTCGATGAGCAAGTACACGAATTTCTTTACGAACTACAGCACAGCCCGTTAATGGAGAAAAAAGTAAACAGCTATCGGGAAAAAATTATTAGTGACCCAGCGTTAAACGCGTATGTTCAGCAATCATGGGCCAAGTTTCATCAATGGCTTTTAACCTCTCTTGAACAGCAAAATGGTAAAGCAGAAACAAAGGTGTCGAGCCTTTTAAACGATTTGGGTACCACGTTAACGCAAGACAGTGAGCTAGCAAAAGCGTTCAATAAGCACATTGGAGAAGCGGCAAAATATATGGCGCCTGAGTTGGCTGAATTTCTAACCCGTCACATTCGCGACACCATCAATAGTTGGGATGAACGTGAAATGGCTGAGCAGGTAGAGTTGAATATTGGCCGCGATCTTCAAAAAGTTCGCATAAACGGCACGATCGTAGGCGGGTTGATAGGTGCAATATTGTTTGGCATAGAGGCCCTGCTTGGCCTCTAGTCATTTATTTAAGCAAGTCGCATTAGCTGGTGTGGGTATGAATAGCTTAAGTGTCGCTGTTAATCAGCGCTAAAACGCAAACCATAAAGCAACCATTTCAACGCTTTGTATTGGCAACAAATTTTAAAAAAGTCTACTTCGCCGTTAGTGCAAATACCAAATTATCAGCGTCTACTTTGCCTTTCAAACCGCCTTCAAGCACCGAGCGCTCTAACCTTTGAATGTTGTAGTCCACTGAATAAAGAGCGTCAACGGCTTTTTCGTTTACGCTAAAGGGAGGGCCGGCCATTTCATTCTGGTCATACTCGAAAGAAATGATTAGCTGGGGGGCGCATTGAGTAATGGCCATTAAATGCGCAGCATATTGCTCGCGAAGCGGGCTAGGCAGCGCGACTAAAGCGGCTCTATCGTAAATGCCCGTAACGTCACCTAAGTCGCTTGATGTAAGTTTAAAGATATCACCTACGTAAATGGTTAAACCGTCTTTAGCGTAAATTTTACCGTTGGAAGTAGTGGTAACGGTAGGCTCTACACCTAGCTCTTCAAACAGCTGTATAATAGCCACTTCGCTTAGCTCAGCACCAACCACTTCACAACCTTGAGCCAGTAACCAACCAATATCACGGGTCTTTCCACATAGTGGTACAAAAATGCGCTTTAAAGATGTGCTAGGACTATCGTCGCCAAACAGAAAAGACGCATACTTTACTAAAAGTGCATTCCCTTCAGGTTCGTGAAATCCAATCTCGTTCTTTTGCCATTTACTGTGCCAAAAACTATGTTCCATATAAACCTCAAGTAGGTAAGCGATATATCTCTAAAAAACAGGCGTTTTTATGAAGGGTATTAGAAACAAAAAAGGTAGCGAGAAACGCTACCTTTTAAACAAAATTAGTTATCAAGCGGTGTATTGAAGTCTTCAGATAACTCGAAGTCACCTTCAACCGTTGTCACCTTGTTGTCTACAAAGTTAATCACCATTTGCTTTTGAAAATCTTCACCACGCTTTTTCATACCGCGCTTCATATCGTAAACGTAGTACCAAGTGTCATCGTCGAATGAGTCTTGAACAACAGGGTTACCTAGTACATAAATAACTTGTTCTTTTGTCATTCCAACGCGCAGCTTTTCCACATCTCTTTGATCAAGGAAGTTTCCTTGAGGAACGTCGATTCGATAAATCCAGTTCGAGCAAGCGGTTGATGTTAGTGTGATACCAAGAATTACTAATAGGTGTTGCAACTTCATGCGTTAATTTGTCCAGTATTGCCTTTGTTAGTGTCAATGAACTTCGCTAAAGCGAATTTCGAGACTGTTTTATTGCAAGCGCGAAGGCATGCTACATTGACAACTATGACCAATCAACTGCATTTTAGTTCGATGCTGCGCTTTTAAGCAGTTCTTTTGCATTCGCTAGCGCCGATTTGGTTACTTTATCACCGGCTAATAGTCTTGCAAGCTCATCGATCCTGTCTTGCTTCGTCAACGCCAACATCTGGGTTTCAGTACTTTCCCCGTCGGTAAGCTTGGTAACAAACAATTGATTATGTGCCTGTGCCGCTACTTGAGGTAGATGGGTAACACACATTACTTGCGATTGTTTACCTAATTTACGTAAAAGCCCGCCAACGATTGATGCTGTTGGGCCGCTAATGCCCGTATCGACTTCATCGAAAATCATAGTAGGGGTAGCGTGATGGCCGCTCGCGATAACCTGAATAGCCAGTCCTATACGAGAAAGTTCACCACCTGATACGACTTTTTCTAATTTGTCTGCATCTTGACCAGGGTTGGTAGACACTTTAAATTCTACGGTATCTAGACCTGTGCTCACCGGCTTCTTAAGTTCGTCGTATTGAATCTGAATATCCACTTTTGCGTGGGGCATATTCATTTGGCGAATTTGCACTTCAATATCTTCGCTTAGCTTACCAGCAGCACGTTGCCTGCTCTCAGAAAGCGCTTTGGTCGCGGTTAAATACGTTGCTCGTGCTTCTTCTACTTCGCCTTCAAGCGTTCCTAACAGTGTTTCCTGTTCCGATAAAGCATTGAATTCGGCGGCTAGCTCTTGGTGATGCTGATAAAGTCCTTCTGGCATCACAGTATGTTTACGGGCAAGTTCCATCGCCTTCGCATAGCGCGCCTCAACTTGCTGTAAGCGAAGTGGATCGATCTCTAAGTGATCGCAGTAGCTACGTAGCTCTCCTGCCGCTTCTTCTACTTGAATTGCTGCATCATTAAGCATTGCAATGATTGGCGTTAAAGTAGCGTCGTGCGCCTCTAGTTCGCCTAAACGTTCAATACTGCTTTGTATAACTGACAATGCGTTGCCTTCATCGCTTTCATATAAATTGTATACGCTGGTCTGTGCTTGCTCTAAAAGGCTTTGCCCGTTACTCAGGCGTTTGTGCTCTATTTCTAACTCTTCAAATTCACCCTCTTCAATGGCGAATTCATCAAGTTCTTGAACCTGATAAGTTAACAGCTGAATTCTGTCTTCGCGCTGCTGGGCTTGTTCTTGAAGCGCCTTTAACGTGCGCTGCTTATCACGCCAAAGAGAGTAGGTTTCTCTAACCTGCACTAATATGTCGTTGTGCTTAGCGTAACCATCGACTAATTCCCTTTGATGGTCTTCTTTCAGCAACTGTAGGTGAGTATTTTGACCGTGAATGGCCAACAAAAACTGGCCTAAGCCTTTTAACTGCTGAAGTGAGGCGGGAATACCGTTGATAAAAGCTTTTGAACGGCCTTCCTTTGAAATAACTCTGCGAATAAAGCAGCTATTCTCATCTTCATCTGAGGTGAGCTCATGTTCATCGAGGAAGGCTTTAGCTAATACATTGCCGTTTAGAGAAAAGTGAGCAATGATCTCCGCTTTTGCGCTGCCTTTTCGCACCGCATTTGCGTCGGCGCGCTCGCCTAAGCACAAACTTAAAGCATCAATGGCGATGGATTTACCAGCACCGGTTTCGCCGGTTATAGCAGTCAACCCGTTTTCCAGTTGAACCGATAATTGTTTTACAACAGCAAAATTTGAAATAGAAAGATGCGCTAACATAACCACACTCGAAAAAAATTAAACATGATGATATATACAGTAACTGATAATATATACAGTATTTTTTCTGTGTAAAGTTAAGTCGTAAATATTTTACTTAAAAATTAAAGTGGATTGTGAAAAGTTTAAAGAAATCAATATTTTATAGAGCGTTTAAAAAGGAGTGGTTATGAGTAACCCATTAATAATAGGCTGCGCTAGATGCGTTCGTTACAGTGGTTATACAGTAGTAAATTAGCTCAATGCTAAGTAGCTGAATAACTCAAAAGCAAGCGGTAAACAATTCCACAACGCAGTAGAGAACCTTATAGCAAAAAGGAGAGCGTAAGCTCTCCTTAAAATTCAATTTCAATTAAATAGCAGGTAGTCCGAATGACTATGTGGTTTACCAGCAATTATACATTATTGCTGTAGCTCACCGCTGCCAGACTCAATGTGCGCGCGCACAAACCACTGGAACTGTTCTAAATCTGCAAGTTGGCCAGTGATCATATCTTCCGATACTGGGTCAATTTCACCCAAAAGCTCTAACGCTTTTCTATGGTCACCATTTACGCCGTCATATACGGCATCCAGCGCCTTAAGATGGTCAAGTACTAAACCTTTACCCAACTCATAATCGTTCCAGCTGCGGCCTTCAACAATGGCCTTTGGTGTACCTTTCGGTACACCACCTAATGTAGCAATTCGCTCTGCAATTGTGTCGGTCATTTCGCGTACCGCATCTACCTGCGGATCCAGCATCTCATGCACACCGATAAAATTTGGTCCTACTACATTCCAATGAATGTGCTTCAACGTTAACTGTAAATCTAATAGTGCAACCAATCGCTGATCCAATACCTTGATTGTTTTGGCAGCAGCATCGTTATCCATTCCAGGGGCTGTAAATTTGATATTGGTGTTACTCATGATATCTCCTATTGAATGCAAATAAGTCAGCGGGATGCGAAACATCATATAGGCCAAATAACAAAGACCTTGTGCTGACGACTTGTTGTGATAGGTGCAACAGGTATGCCGAAAACTTATATTTCTATAAGTCTTGGTTTTCGTTAAGGAAATTAGAGAAGATTAAAAAATCTTTATTTTTCAAGCCTGTAGCAATTAAGAAAATGCTACAGGCTTATGTAATAAATGCACATGGAATCAACTAAATGGAGCAGGGAGGTTAATAAAGCTTACTACCCCAACCTAACTTTTTGCGAAGTACATTGAAGTAGCTGTAGCCCTTAGGATGAACAAGATGGAGTTTGTCTACGCTTTTGTTTATTCGAATTTCATCGCCAGGTAGCACCGGCAGAACAATATGGCTATCGCAACTCACTTGTAGCGAGTCACTATTAACCTTTGATACTTTCATCGATACCTGACTGTCAGCATCAACAACGATTGGACGGCTGCTCAGTGTGTGAGGAAACATGGGTACCAACGTAAGTGCATCTAGCTTAGGCATAATAATCGGTCCGCCCGCTGATAAAGAGTAAGCCGTTGAACCTGTAGGTGTGGCTACTATTAATCCGTCGCTGCGCTGACTGAATACAAATTGCTCATCGATGTAAATTTCAAATTCCATCATATGGGCAACTTTTCCGTGGTGAAGCACCACTTCGTTTACAGCAGAGTTGTTACTTTTAAGCTTTTCGTGTCGATAAACTTCTACTTCAAGTAAGAAGCGCTCTTCTACTACGCATTCACCGTTAAAGATAAGGTCAAGTTGTTGAACAATATCATCGGGGTGGATATCAGTTAAAAAGCCGAGATTTCCGCGGTTTACACCGACAACGTGAATGTCAAAGCGAGCGAGCACACGTGCAGCGCCAAGCATGCTGCCATCGCCACCTACCACCACAGCAAGATCAGCTTCTTTGCCAATAGTAACAAGGTTACAGCTTTTGAAGTTTTCGGTTTCAAGCTCTTCAGCAATACTTTCCTCAACCAATAGTTTGCATCCTTTAGCCAACAAATATTCGGCAAGAATGTTTAAGCTGTCATGAGTTGCAGCGTGTTGAGGTTTTCCAATTAAAGCAACGGTTTGATAGGGCATGGAATGCTAATGTCCTTTCATTTCCAATGGTTGGACATTAGCACAGGTTTTTTGCAAAAGAAAAGCGTAAAACGGCACACAGCGCAAGGTTTAGCGATCTTCTAACCGATTATAGTCGAGAAGACCGCCTTCAATAGGATAGCGCTCGCTAGACCATTGCATTAATTTATCACTAAACGCCCAAAAATTTGGGTTGGTTCGGCGCATGCCAACATCGTCGAGCAGGGCTTTGTAATCGGCTTCGCTTTTAATGGATTTAAGCTTCTCAATCGAAGACGTTATCTCTGAGGCATTGATATACCAGAATGCGTCAGGGTAACTGCCCAACAAACCATGAACTAGCGTGATTGAATCTTTAGAAGGCTCCCGGTTTTCCTCTTCTTCAAATAGGCTATTTACATTGTAATGCGCGCTATTTCTAAGGGCAGTGAATACATCAATGTTGTCTGGGTTCTTGTCGTCTTGAATCACAATCATGGTAGTTTCAGGCATCAACGTCGCTTGTTGAGCAGGAAGCGAATCTAAGCGCTCTAATGCTTCGAACTGTTCAGCTGATAGCAAACGTTTATTGTAGGTTGAGGCATTCGGTTGAACTTTAGCCAAGTATTGCGATAACAATTGATAAAGTTCTTGTTGAGGATTATCTGTTTCGAACGCTATGCCAGAAGGTTGTTCGAAACTGTTGATATCACCTTCCAAATAATCGGTAAGTTCAGGGCTTGCGTTTTGATACCAATCGTCAAGAAGGTCATGGCGGGTAGTTGGAGGAAGTAGATTAAGGAAGTTCGATTCACCTTCCATGCGCAAGAAATCCATGTACAAACGGGTCAATAACTGATGGCCATAATTGCCGTAAACATCAAAGCCAGCCACAAGCAAATAGTGAATGCGCTCTAACAAGGCATAGTCAATCACCCATGCTGTTTTAGTGGGCTGGCCAACCATCCCTTTAACAACTGTGGCATTATCGAAATGACGAAATACGGTTAAGCTCGCATTAGTATTATCGCCGTCGCCATCCCATATACTCGACACACTCAAATGCTCTTCATTTTTGAATTCATTGTTCAAAAAGGTGGTTCTTGCACGCATATATTCGCCTTGGCGCTTTGCGTATTTAACCCAGTTTACCGCAAGGGCTGAGCTATCTTTTTCAGCGGGAAGGTGGAGGTTTTCTTTTTGAGAAGCGTAAAAAGCATTTACTTTTTCAGATGCTGCAATGTCTGGGTCGACAAAGAACACCCAGAATCGATCGTTAATGACGTTAAGCGCGACTTGTCCTCTGCACACGGGACCTTTGATATAACCCATAATGGTGTTTTGCGCGCGCTCAAGCATAAATCGATAACGACTTTCTACTGGCAATAAGGTAAAGGCCGTTAATGGGTTGGCCGCCACTTGGGGTTTGTATGATGGTAATGTTTCTACAGAAAATTCTGCGTCGACAAACCACGATTGCCATTTATCCATCAGTGTTTTATTAATGGCGTACGCTTGATGTGTTTTACTCACGATAGTTGAATGCACTGGCTGTAGACGATAGTAAACGCGCTCGACCTCCGGATCGTCGAAGGGTCTGCGAGTAGCAATAATATCTAACGCTTGTCCGGGTGGTGTACGCGAGCGCACTAGATTAAAAAACTGAGGCGTTTTACCTTTTTCTGAAATATCTTCGAAATAGAGGTGAGACGTAAACAAGTGTTCGTAAATATAGCGTGCGGAAAGCTGCATCTTGTTGCTATCCCCATTAAGCCATACTTCCAAATCAGTTATGTTCTCATTCAGTTTTTGTGAGAGCCCTTTGGGTAAAGGTAACGGCGCACCATGGTTTAACCACTGAATGAGTGTAGTGTGCTCTGCATCCGACAGGGCTGGCAGTGCGTAGGGCATGCCTCCCAGGGGCTGGCCTGCTATGTACCCGCCCATTTCATCTATTGTTGGGCATTGGTTTTGTCGATTTAAGCTTATATCGAAATTGTCACCTAAATGAGCGGTGTTGGGCAAAGGGTGCTGTTTTTTTAGCAAAAGCATTTGCGCTAGCACCGAAGATTGGGTCGGCGAAGCGTTAGGTTTTTCTTTCGATTCGAGCACGTCGAAAAAGCCACGCTCTCGCCATGCGTCTACGTTGTGGGCGTCGAGAAACATTCTATTGGGTTGGGCAGCGGTGAGTCGTGTCCCTTCATAGACTTTTTCTTTGTTAGCACCTCTGGCTATACCTTCTGGAGATGACATCTTTAGTTGGCATGGCGCATCGTAACAGGCGTGGCAGACAACACAGCGCTGCGTTAGTACTGGGTTTACTTGTGTATCAAAGAAATTGTCGGGCAAATTCTCCATGGCGGGCATGACGTTGTTTGATGAAAGTAAAGGAGCGTCAGGTTTCGGCCATTGCCATATCGCTATAGCGATAATTGCTATAAGCAACGAAATCATACCGAGTTTCTTCATAATCGTAGTCCACAGAAAAGTTCTAATCAGTCTATCACTCATTTCACGTACGGTGATGTTAATAATTAACCATTAACTCTTGGCAATGGAAACAACCACGCATTTGTATCTATTTGGAGGAAAGCTGTAGAGGTAGTGGGGCGGTAACATTATTTTTACATTGTCATTGCTTTGGGCGTTGTACTAGGTATGCTGATGAAAAGAATTCGCAGCGAGGGAAACATGTCTCATCAAATTATTCTGCCAAGAGTGATGCACATAGGGAAAGGGGCGAGTCAGCGGGTTGCTGAAACGCTAAAAGGACTCAACTGCCATAAACCTTTACTGGTTACCGATAAAGTTATGGTTGAGTTGGGATATAGTGCTGCCATAGTACAGGTGCTGGAGGAGGCAGGAATAAGCGCCGATGTATTTTCAGATACGGTGCCAGAGCCCACGGTGAGGTCTATTTATTGTGGTGTGGATGCATTCAAAACCCACGCTTATGACAGCATCATTGCTTTAGGTGGTGGAAGCCCCATCGATAGCGCAAAAGCCATCGCTATTTTGGGTAAGTACGGTGGCGAAATGCGAGACTACAAATTCCCGCGGGTTGTAGATGAAGCGGGGCTGCCGATCATTGCTATTCCCACAACAGCGGGAACGGGCTCAGAAGCAACGCGATTTACCATTATCACCGACGAAGATACCACAGAAAAAATGTTGTGTGTTGGTTTAGGGTTTATGCCAACGGCAGCCTTAATCGATTATTCATTAACGCAAAGTTTGCCTGCCCGCGTAACAGCCGATACAGGCATTGATGCGCTTACTCACGCTATTGAAGCGTTTGTTAGCCGCAAAGCCAATCTTTACAGTGATGCACAGGCGTTATCAGCCATGGCGTTAATTGCGCCTAATCTACGCACTGTATTTGCAGACCCAACAAATGAAGCGGCGAGAGAATCAATGATGCTGGGCTCAACCCTCGCGGGCATTGCTTTTTCAAATGCCTCAGTGGCCCTTGTTCACGGAATGAGCCGGCCTATCGGTGCAGCGTTCCATGTGCCTCACGGATTGTCGAATGCCATGTTGTTGCCCGCGGTTACCGCCTTTTCTATTCCAAGTGCATCAGTGCGTTATGCACAATGTGCTCGCGCCATGGGTGTTGCTACGCAAAGTGACTCAGATGAGGTGGCGAATCAAAAGCTTATCAACGAACTAAAAGCACTGAATGCAGATCTACAGGTACCTACGCCTGCCGACTTCGGTATTGATAAAGAGGCATTTTTTGCAGCGACTTCAACAATGGCTGAACAAGCTCTGGCATCAGGTTCTCCCGGCAACAATCCACGCATCCCTACCATTGAAGAAATGGTTGCCATTTATGTATCTCTTTGGGAATAACGCTTTTTAGGATGGGTCAACTAAATGAAAAAAGACTGCTTATTGCAGTAATGCCGTTCACTTAAGGTGAGCGGCATTTTTCTTTCTGCTGTATCGCTGTGGTCTCTTCTTAACTGTTCGGGGGAAGTTGCGTTCTCGCCGTGGAGCCAGAATAAGATTCTCAGCCATTTTATGCAGGTATTTATACTGCCTTGGAATTGCGCCGGGCGTTGAATAAGGCAGACCGACCAGCAGCGACGTCACCTGAGCCAGTGCACCATTAAAACTAAGCTGGTAAGGCAGGTAGTTTCCTTTAAGGTTAAAGCACATCTGAACCATCTGGTATCGCACTAGATTGTAGGTCAGCAATACGCCCCACAGTTCCTGCTTCACTAATTCAGGAAGGCGACTGCGCAGGGTCAGACGGTTTCCCAGCATGTATTGTTTTTGCTCCCTGTAGCCCAGCTCAATCTCCCAGCGATGCCCATATAAGTCAGCGATATCAGCTGCAGGGTAACGCATGGCATCAGTCATTGACGTAAGCACTTCATAGGTTTTACCTTTGATTTTTCGGCTCACAATACGAGCGGTCAGGGTATCGGGTAATCCCGGCCATAACTTCCTAGAGCGAGGGTTACTGCTTAACATTACCAACTTGTCGTTGCGTCCCAAGGAGCGAATTTCTTGATATTGCAGGTTCTTTTTAACAGGAATAAGCCAGTGACGGTTTTCCCCTTCGAGCTGCCATTGATGTAATAGGCCCAGGGAGTAAAACCCTTTATCGAACAGGGTGACACTATTATCTGGGGTAGTTTCGATAAGCTGTTCGGCCAGCCTCATTTCGTTGACGGCGTAACTATCAAACGCGCTTCCCGTCATCAGGTGGGTACTTAGCTCCATCTGACAAACCATTCTTACTTGCGGGTAAAGAGAATCCTTTTGGCGTGAAAACGCGTCGGCATTTTCCGGCGAATCTTCGGTACGCCAGACGACACCATCAACGCCTAACAGCGTCAGCCCATTCCACTGAGGTAAGTTTGCCTGTCTGAGCCAGTGCGCCGTCATGTGCTGATACACCGCCTTTGCACCACTTTCCCCCAAGGTTTTACGACGCTGCGTTAACGCACTTTTCGCCACAAAAGGCTTACCCTCGCGATCAACAATATCGAGCTGGTTTACAACATCAGATATCGACTTGTCATTGTACAGCGCCATGCCTACAAGTAACCATACCAGTGATTCAAGCGACAACTTACGTTTGCGCAAGGTAACTGTATCAGACATCTGATAAGCTTGTTCAATCAACTCTAATGGAATGAGGTCAGACAGCGCTTTAGCTTGTGGCTGCTTAACAGTATTGATGATGTCTAAAGCTTGAGAAACGTCCATAAAAAAATCCGATATCAGTTACCTGATACCGGATTTTGAAGCCTTAAAAAGATCGGTCAACCGATCATTAAATTCTTAACTGATCGGCATTACTGCTTATTGCAGTCTTTTTTATGTGAAAAGAAATATTGTGTAAAAAGCTAAGCGTTAAAAAGCTTGCGGGTTATCTAGCCGTCCAGCCCCCATCAAGTACCATAGTTTGCCCTGTGATATTGCGGGCACTGGGTGACATTAAGAAGCTTGCGGTATCTGCAAGTTCGTCAACGCTAACAAATTGCTTTTTAGGCATGGGCTCTAGCATTATTTTTGTTATTACCTCTTCCTCGGTAAGATTGTTTTCTTTTGCCTGGGCTGCAATTTGTTTTTCCACCAATGGTGTTTTCACATAGGCAGGGCAAAGGGTATTGATAGTTACATCGCAATCTCCTGTTTCAAGAGCGATAGTCTTTGCGAACCCTAACAGCCCATGCTTCGCCGCTACATAAGCAGACTTATAGGGCGAGGCTACCAACGAGTGAATAGATCCTACATTGATAATGCGCCCGTAATTTTGCTTACGCATGGCAGGTAAAAAAGCTTGGGTTAAAAGAGCAGGTCCAACAAGCATGATATTTATAAGCTGCTGCCATTTATCTGCAGGGAAGTCCTCTATGCGTGAAACGTGCTGAATACCGGCATTGTTTATAAGTACATCAACGGTATGCTTCCCTAGTACCTCAGGTAGCGCTGCGACTTGTTCTGCATTGCATACGTCTACCGCTACTGCGCTGGCCGATCCGTCTAAATGCGCAAGTCGAGTCACAGCCTCTTTTGCTGCCTGTTCGTTTATGTCGGCGATGATCACATGGTGCCCTTGTTTCATCATTGACTCAGCAATGCCAAAGCCAATGCCGCTTGCTCCCCCCGTGATAAATATTGTGCGCTTAGTCATTGTTACTTCCGTTGGATTTATTTAGTGAAGGTGCACTATTTAATGAAAACAGCAGCTGTTTTACTGCGTTTATTTGTGCGCCGTTCCTGTTGGCGTAATTGCCAGAGGCATAGCCCCACCAATCCCAACAGCCTTGTGGATTTAACGGCATGAATAACGACTTCTTAGTTTGCGGATAAAGCACAACAATATGGTTGTCATCAGCCCATTCATTCAGCCCTGTTTGGGTAGTGTAGGCATCGCCTACGGCATCGGCATACTGGTTACAGCCGTGGAAACTAATATGGGCTCTGCATGGCTCGCCTTGTGCACAGCTTTCAGGCACATACACAAAGCCTTCACTTGCTAATGTTTTGGCATCGTCACCCGCTATTTTTTGCTGATCAATTGAATGAATTTGCCCTGACAGTGACTCGTCGGGTGTCGAAACATCTTCAACAAGATGAGAGAGCATGGCACCTGCTGCATCGTAATCGCAGTTTCCAATGAAGGGGCTCTCTGATTTCATGCAGTTAACCCCATTGTTTTTGGTGGGAAAAAGGTGAGCCATCGGTTTGTCATTGATATAGGCAATATTTTGTGTGTCTGTCCACAATTTGTATTGCTCAAATAATAAATCGCTCACTGGTGCAATCACTCTGGTGTCTTGCGTACCGTGAAAAAGCCAGACTTTTGTGTCTTTCATATTGGAAAGCGACGCAATTTTTCCTTCAGTTTCATACTGTTTGGCTTTTTCATTCAGCGCTTCAAGGTTAATTTCTCCCTCTACCTTGTTCACGCACTGTGCCAGGGCAGTGGTTATATCACCTTGTGCACAGAAGTACGGGCCACCAGCAATAACGCCCACGCCTTTTACCCAGTCGCTGTGTGCTAACTGAAATTGTGTTGCCATGTAACCGCCTGAGGATAAGCCCGATACGGTAACGTTCTTTAAATCAAGGGTGAGTGACGGAAGCGCGTCTTGCGCCGATGACTCGTTACCGAATACCGGTACACTAAGGGAAAGTGCGCTTAATACAGACAGACAAAGCGCGTGGCGTAAAAAGGGGGTAGATTTTATCATTGCATTGCAGCCTTATCATTTTCTAAAAATTGGCGAATAGCCTGAGCTTGAGCGGATACATTGGTCACGCCTTCTAAATGACCTAATTTGCCATTTAGCGTAACCAATGTGCTGTCGTTATTCATTGAAGTTAAACCTTGGTGTGCACTTTGCGATAAGTAGGGCATAAGTAGCAAATCAGTTTGGGCTGGAATAAACAGCGTTTTCGCCTTGATCGACGCCAGTCCTTGCTCAAGATTACCTTGATGCCCAGCAACAAAAAGCTGGCAAGCTCGAACCAAATACAAAAGGTGGTTGGCGTCCATAGATTTTGCCCGGGTCTTTGCTCGCTCGCGCAGCCAGTTCACAATACTGTGAGATTGACGTATGTCATTAAGCGGCGCTGACTCTACATTTTTATACCCTAACGTGTTGCCGGTTTGGTTGAAAAACGAAGGGGTAAGGGCATTTTGCGTAATTAACATGAGCGAGGCTGCTAGGCCATCAAACGGCGCTTGCTCTTTAGTGTAAGCGCCGTTGTTCCAGTTCTTGTCGAGGATAATTGGCGTAGCCCAGTGTTCCAGTGCCGCGGTAGTCCACGCATCGCTTTGACCTGCGCCGATAACTGAAATCATACGTTCAACCCAGTCTGGATAAGCGCTCGCCCAATCGATAGCCTGCATAGAGCCCATAGAAGGCCCAATAACCGCGTACAGTTTACTAACACCTAAGCTTTCAAGAAGTGCCTTTTGAACATTTACAAAGTCACGTATTGTCACGACAGGAAAGTCTAAGCCATAGGGTTTTCCTGTATCTGGATTTATTGACGCAGGACCGGTTGTAATAACGTGCGGGTCGTAAGCATTTAAATTGGCCAGCGTATCAACGCTTATTACATAAAAGCGGTTTGTATCAATAGCCTTGCCGGGGCCGATAATACTATCCCAGTAACCGGGCACTGAGTCGTTTTCATTGTACTTTCCAGCTGCGTGAGAAGAGCCAGAAAAATAGTGGGTAATCAGGATCACGTTACTTTTGGTGTCGTTTGGCGTTCCGTACGCCTCCCAGCCAACTTTTACGTTTTTAATTTGTTTACCGCCAAAGGTTGTGAAATGAGGCATTTCAAAAACGCGTTTTTCTACCATCAGCGAAGCATTGGAACGCGAAGCGCTCGGCGAGGAAGAAGCTGCCTCAGATGAAGGTGCTTTTGAAGAACTGAGCAATGGCGATGTATCGTCGGATTCGCCAGCAATGCCCTGACAATGTACCGTCAACATTAGCGTGGCAAATAATCCTACCAATGAGCGTTGCTTTTTAACTAAAAACACCTCAACCAAGTTTGCTAATGCTAACGGTTTCTGTACTCGTTGTGAGCCCGGCTGTTTCAATAGCTTATTAATGCCTTTGCTTTTATTCCACACTAACGAGGAAGTAAGCGTCTTTTTCCAATTCATACTTTCTTGTCCTTTTCTCAGACCGCATTTTTAAATGGCAATATTTTGCAAGAGTGACCTATTTGTCATGCGGTCTTCGACTATATCGTTGGCTTTGACTAATGCTACATAATGCTAAACAGGCCAATGGCCATAGCAAGCCCAATAACTGGCACCACTACAGTTAGTGCGCCAACCGCCCAGTAGGCAGCCTGATGGGTTTCGTTACAAATAGCGCGTATGGTAGTAACCACATAGCCATTGTGAGGTAACGAATCTAATGCGCCTGATGATATAGACACAATTCTATGCAGCTGGTCTGGCTCTACGCCTTGATCAAGGTAATGCGGAGCCACTAAAGGCAAGGCAATGGCTTGTCCACCAGATGCACTTCCTGTTAACCCTGCAATCACGCTTACGGCAATGGCGGCACCAATAAGCTCGTTACCAGGAATTTGGGTCATGAGCGCTACCGTTGTTTGAAACGCTTCAGTGTTCTTTGCTATTGAGCCAAAACCTACAACAGCGGCGGTGTTACCTATGGCGATCAATGCCCCGGTGGTACCTGCATTAATGGCAACCGGTAAACTGTGAAAATGTTTGTAGTTAATCGCCAGCAAACACAGCACGCCGCCGCCTAACGCCAGAATAAGCGCAAGCTGAGCGAGTTCTTCATGGAATAAAAACGAAATCACCAACACCACAACCAAAGGCACAATACCGGTAAGCGGGTGGGGTAGCGCTCTGTCTCGCACTTCAGGGTCGCTTGCTCTGGCTTCAAACACCTCGCCGTTATTAACGGCTTTTCTGATCATCTTAGCAAGCCACCAGTAACCGAAGCATGCCATGAATATGGCGACGACAAGGCTAACTTCCCACGCAGCAAAAGGGGAGGTGCCTAAATACTTTATAGGGATCCAGTTTTGGATTTCTGGCGAGCCTGCCGAGGTCATAGTAAATGTTACCGACCCAAATGCCATGGCTGCTGGTATGAAGCGACGGGGTAAATTGGCATCTTTAAACAAACTTACCGCCATTGGGTAAACAGAAAACGCTACCACAAACACGCTAACACCACCGTAGGTCAAAATAGCGCAAGCTAGCACAACAGCTAACACGGCACGCTTGTAACCAATTTTAGTGATGATCCAGCGAGAAACAGCATCTGCTGCCCCTGTGTCCTCCATGAATTTACCGAATAACGCGCCAAGTAAAAACATGAAGAACCAAGAAGCGATAAAGCCAGAGAAACCACTCATATAGGTTTGAACGAAATTCACATCGCCATTGAAGACGCCGATATTATTGGTGATGGCAACCACAAGAGCACACAAAGGTGCAGCGATAAAGAGGTTCATCCCGCGTATTGTCAAAACAATAAGCAATAAAAGACCGCCTACTAAGCCAATCATACTTAACATAGTTATTATTCCTTAAAAAATCTGTGACCGCAGATGATCCGAAACAGTTAAGTCGATTAAAGATTTGCTCACACTCAAAACCACAAAGTGTATACAAATCAGATAAAAAGCGTTCATAACAGACATAAAGTTTGACGTTACTTTTATCAAAATCCCATAGTACGATGGTACTACATACTATTAACAATTAATTAACTAAAGTGATTTTGACCGTAGGCAATACATCCGGCAGTGACCAGAACTTAGAACAACAAGGACTCACTATGTCTCAATCAATACACACAAATGGTTTGATTTCACCTTACCAACCACATTCAGCCGCTGTTAGCACAGAAAAACGCAAAAGCGCTTCAGTTAAGCACCCCATGCACAGCCTATGTGCCCTAGCAGTGGCTAGCGTGTTAAGTACAGCGCCTGCATTTGCTCAGGATGGTCAAGCCAATGCCGATGCCGAAGCGCAAAAAGGGAAATTAGAACGCATTGAAGTGACTGCGCGAAAAACTGTAGAGTCGCTACAGGAAACACCGGTTGCTATCACGTCTATTGGCGCTGTTGAACTTGGAGAAAAAGGGATTAGCGTGCTGACTGAAGTGCAGCAGTTTTCGCCCAACACTACGCTACAAACCAGTCGCGGTACCAATTCCACCTTGACGGCATTTATTCGCGGATTGGGTCAGCAAGACCCGCTTTGGGGCTATGAACCAGGCGTGGGTATTTATATAGATGATGTTTATATTGCTCGCCCACAAGGAGCCGTACTTGATTTGTTAGACGTACAGCGTATTGAGGTGTTACGTGGCCCGCAAGGGACGCTTTACGGAAAGAATACCATTGGTGGCGCGGTTAAATACGTTACGAAAGAAATGACCGGCGATACACAGATGAACGTTGAAGCTACGGTAGGTAGTTACAGTCAGCGTGATATCAAAGTGACAGGTCAAATACCATTGATTGAAGACACGGTGTATCTAGGCGTGGGTTATGCCAACTTAAACCGCGACGGCTTCGGCGAATATCTGGTAAGCGCGTTGCCCAATCAAGATAAAGAGAATTATAACAAAGATCTCTGGGCAGCCCGTGTAACGCTAGAAGTTCACCCGAGTGAAGATTTGTTTTTCCGTATTGGATGGGATAAGACCGAAGACACATCAAATGCGAAAGGCGGCTACCGTTTAATCCCAAGTATGTTAACTGAAGCGCCCGTGCCTGATTCGGTTTTCGATTCGTACACCAGCTTACCTACATGGAATAAAGTCGAGTTAGAAGGCTATAACTGGCTGGCACGATACAGAGTGAATGATGATTTAGAGCTTAAATATATTGGTTCGCATAGAGAGAGCTATTCACCTACCAACATTGATTTTGACAATACGCCCCTGCCTATTTTTGATGTACCGGCAGAGTATGACGACAGTAATGATACTCACGAGATTCAAGCGAATTATACCGGGAACGCGTTTAGCTTAGTGTCAGGGCTCTACTTTTACGATGGTGAGAGTTGCGGTAATTTTGATGCCATTTTAGGTGTGTTAGGTCAATCGCTTGGTGCCTCAGGGTTGACGCGGGAAGTGACGGGTTGTAATAACTCAGAAAGCTGGGCTGCCTATGCGCAGATGAACTATGACGTAACCGATAAGCTATCGCTTTCTGTTGGTGCCCGATACACCGGTGAAGAAAAGACCGCGTTTGTAAATAACGGTCTGGTATTCGCCAATGTTTATCCTTATACCGACTGGATTGATGGGTACGTGCGTCCCGACGGACAATTAGTGCCTCAAGTACTTGGGACAGACACCGATGGCGATGACGTGTTAGACGCGCCAGCGGTAGAGAGTTGGTCGCGCTTTACCCCTCGAGTGGGCGTGGAGTATCAAATGGACCGCGATACCATGTTCTTCGCGAGCTATTCACAAGGCTTCAAATCGGGCACGTTTAACCCTCGTGCTCAGACTAACGAGCCTGGTGTTGAACCAGAAGTCGTTGACAGCTTCGAAGTGGGTGTGAAGAGTGACTTAACCGACGCACTTCGTATGAATATCACATTGTTCTCTTACGACCACAAAGATCGTCAGTATATAGGTGTAGAAGGGGATTTGTCTGATCCAACAGCCCTTGACCAGCGACTGCGCAATGCCGCAGAAACGGCTGCAAAAGGCGCCGAGTTTGAGATGACGTGGGTAGCCACGGATAACCTTCAGTTTGACGTTGCTTACGGTTATATTGACTTTGAGATTAAGAAAAACAATGCAATTCCTCCGTTGATTGGTCTAGCAAGTACGCCAGAGAATACCTTTAATCTTAATGCCAACTACCTACTAGAAACGAGTTTTGGGGATATTACTTTCAACGCCAACTACTACTATCGCGATGATTATCTTATCTTTGAAACCAGCGATCTTATTCAACAAGATGCCTATGGTATGGTGAACTTAAGCGCGCGCTGGGAAAGCGTTGAAGGCGACTGGTATGCTGGACTACACGTCAAAAACCTGACCGATGAAGAGTATCTGGTTGGTGGTTATGACTTTGTCACGCAAGACGATGAAGGTAACTTTGGTCCGGGCCTTGGTGGCGATACGACACTTATCGGTTATTACGGTGACCCACGTACAGTTCACCTTACGGTAGGTTATCGATTCTAAACGGTATGTTCTGAAGAAGACCTGCAACACGTTTCACGCCTAGGCCATTGCGCTTAGGCGTGCTCACGTTTGCTCGACCTCTTGCGATTGTGTTGGCCGGCGGATATGTCGAGCAGTGAAGGGCGTGGTGCGGAGCTTTACTCAATAACAGATGCACCAATAACAGATACGCCAATAAGATTAACCTTTTTTTACCGGCGTGATAGTATGTTGATTAACAAGTTAGTTACAAGTTGATAGCATTATGTCTGTAAAAATCTTGATTGCTGACGATCATCCTCTGTTCAGGGCTGCGATGTGCCATGCGTTAGCTAGTGTGGAGCATATCGAACTTGTAGAAACCTCTACGTTCCCCGATACGCTCACTAGTCTTGAAGAAGATGACGACATCGATCTGCTTTTCTTAGATCTCACGATGCCAGGCAATGAAGGGTTAAATGGCCTTGCTGAGGTACATGCGCTCTATCCTGATGTACTTGTTGTTGTTATTACCGCACAAGAAGAGCCTGATGTTATGGCAAAATCGTTTGCGTTAGGCGCAAGCGGTTTTATACCCAAATCAGCTTCGGTCGATTGCATTATTGACGCGGTAAATACGGTGTTAGACGGTGAAACTTGGATCCCGCCTTCAGTTCACAATGCATCAGCTACGATGCCAAATGTCTCTGCATCGAACGGGAATGGCCACTCTGGCCAAGATGATTTCACAAATCGATTAAAGCAACTTACCCCTCACCAACTTAAAGTGTTGCGAATGGTATCAGACGGCTTGCTTAACAAGCAGATTGCTTACGAACTGGCCATTTCTGAGTCCACCGTTAAACAGCATGTATCTGCAGTATTGAGAAAGCTTGGTGTTATTAACAGAACCAAGGCCGGTATCGCGTTCAAGAATGCAATGCATTTAAGTTGAGCTCACTACAAAACATGAAGTAAGCCGAGACAGCCCATATTTTTTGAGAAGGAGTGCGCGGTTAGTCACTCGTACTTGCCTTGTTTCCTTTTTGAAAAGGCATTTTTACAATGCAGCTCGTCGTGTTCAATCGATCTTCTTACATTCCTGTGATAGCGTAAAAGTTAAAAGGATTAACTTACTGGCATAAAAGGATATTTATGACGCGATTTATTTTACTTTCCCTTCTTTTTAGTTCTTTCAATGCGTTTAGTGCCGTTACAGCATGGACAGATTTCACTCTGGATAACGGCCACGTTTTTTTGCCTGTTACTATAGAAGGCATCGAATCTCGGGTCATGCTGGACTCAGGGGCGCAAATAAACAGTATCAACCGCGCGTTTATAGGGAAGCACGATTTAGACCTTGATAAAGGACGCCCTGTAACCGTTAAAGGGGTGTACGATGTTGAAAGGCGTAACGCTTACAATAATGTAAACGTTGAAATCTTTGGTACTGATTTCGAGCTAGATTCACTTGTCGAATCCAGGTTAGGCCATCACTCTAATGGTATGTTATTAGGCGCAGGTTTTTTCAATAATTTCATTGTTCAATTAGATTACCCGCACAAAAAAATTCGTTTGGTGACACGTGATTCACTGGATATGTCGGAGGTAGCGAACGTTCGTGCAGACTCCCAACAAGGAAGCGGTATGCCTATCGCTCAAATAGAGATTAACGGTGTAGCTTTATGGTTGCTTGTCGACACGGGTAACTCAGGCACAATTTTAATTGACCGACGCGCAGCATCAAAGGCTGGATTGCTTGACAAAGTGGAAGGCGCAAGTACATCGTTCGGTGCGAATAGCTCTGGGGTTAATGAGTTCGCTACGTCTGATGTAGTGAAGTTTGGCCCATATGAAATTGGCGATGTGAAAGTTAGCTTTCCTGCTGAAGGACAAAAAACAAACTTAGAAAATCAGTATGAACGGACAGGCAGCCGGATTGCAGGAAAGCGGGTAGTAGGCTTAATTGGCTATGATTTGTTGAAAGACTTCGTGGTAACACTCGACTATCGTTACGGGAAGCTTCACATCGCGTTACCGCAAAAGTAAAAAGTATCTTGATGCAACCCCCTACCAAAAGAAGATGAAATACTTATTGCCTTACTACAAATGTGATCACGAGTTCTCTATTGAATAAGCGATTGCTTTAGCAGTCGCTTAAGTGCCGCAGGCTTTAAGGGTTTTGGCAGGTAGCTAAATTGTTGCTCCGCCGCTTCTTCTCTTATATCGTTACTTCTGTTGGCAGTGACTAAAATCTTTAAGGCAAAACGCACGTTATTTTCAGAAAGAATCGCTGCAACGTCAAAACCGGTTTCGCCATAATTTAGGTGATAATCGGCGACGAGCACATCAAAGTGTTCTTGTGAAATACTCGACACTTCTGCTCCGCCCGCTATCAATGTTGTACTCCCTCCCCAATCTCTCAGTAAGGTACACATTGCATTTGCCACTTGCTCGTCATTTTCTACGAGTAGAAAACGGGTGTCTTTTAAAAATGCATTGTTGTTTTTATTCGCTGAGTCTAAAGAGGGCATTTGATGGGAGTGCGAGGAGACAGGGCGAGAACGGCTGTCTAATGCGCTTTTTTGAACGCTTACTGAATTATTTGGCGCACTTGCTGAGTTCTTCGTTAATACCGATTTATTAAAAGGAGAGTCAACATGGTTAGTGTTACTTACGTGCGCGGTGGGTATCGAGGCTTCGCTTTGAAATGCTCTAGATACAGCCACACTGAAGCAGCTTCCTTTATTTGGCGATGAAGTCAGTCCGACTTCATGACAGAGTAGTCGACATATCTTATCTACAATAGTCAGGCCTAATCCAATTCCTTCGCCTTTGTTGTTGCTCTCTAGCTGATGGAACTCACTAAATATTTCATGCTGTTGGTGGTCGGCGATACCTAGCCCGGTATCGTAAACACAAAGCTTTATTACCTGCTTGGTATTTGTGATTCTTGTGCGTCTCACGCCCACCAAAATACGGCCTTTTGCGGTATAGCGGACTGCGTTGGACAGCAAGTTTTGAAGCACCCGTCGCAGTAGCACTTTGTCCGAGTACACCATAACTTTGGTCGGTACATACCTGAGCTCAATACCTTTTTGCTTTGCAATGACACTAAATTCCTGCACCAATGAAGACAACATATCACTGACTGGAAATTCAGTCTTTTGAGGGGTAAGCACGCCAGCGTCTAATTTCGTCATATCAAGTAGCATTGAAAGTAAGCTCTGAGCATTGTCCAAAGAATTTACCACGCCTTCAGATAGTGTGGCCAGTTCACTGCCTTGCGTCTTTTTGCTGAGCATGCTGGCAAATAATGTTGCGGCGTTGAAAGGTTGCATGAGATCGTGCCCAGCCGCGGCCAGAAATTTGGTTTTGCTCTCGTTAGCTTTGTCAGCGTGTTGTTTGGCTTCTTCTAATTCTGCTGTACGCTGCGCAACCCTTGCCTCCAAGTCTTCTTTTGCACTTTCTAATTCTTTTTGAATTGCTATGTATTCAGTGATATCGCTATAGGTAGTCACGTAGCCGCCACCAGGTAGCGGCGCGCCGTTAAGTTCTATCACTTTTCCGTCAGGCTGTTTGCGAATATGTTTATGACGGGTGCCTTCCAGCATGTAGCTAACGCGCTTTTCGATTGATGAGGGGCTAAACAACCCTCGGTTTGCGTTGTAGCTAAGTATATCGATAATGGGCATGCCCGCTTTTAGAAATCCTTTAGGGTAGGCAAATAACTCCACATAACGTTCGTTCCACGCCAGTAGCTGCAGTTTGTCATCAAGCACACTTATGCCTTGCTCAATGTTTTGCACTGACGATTGAAGTACCTCGTGGTTAAACTGAAATGACTGAGAAGCTTCTTCTACCCAGTCAACCAGTTCTGGAAAGCTATCGCTGCCTGTATCTGCGATGGCACCCAGTAATATACGAGCACTAGGTGCTCCTACTTGTGCAGCAAGCAACTTATTTACCCTGTCGATAAGCGCCTGACTGGCATAACCACTGCTAGCGGCGCGATTGACGTCAACTGATAGCTGCTTAACCAGTTGAGAGTGCGTGGCACTTTCGAGCACACGTTCGGTGAGTGCAATTAAGTCCCTCACTTTTACCAGTAAACGAGGTGTGTCGTGATCTGTTAGGAGCGTATTATTTGGCTTAGTGCCACGTCTTGATGTAATTAATGCAACCGTAACGAATGTTAGGCAATTGGCCAATAAGGAAAAGGCAAAGCCCAAACCAAGCGCTTGGTCAGTGGGTGCTGGGTTGAAATAATAACTCGACAGTAAGCTTGGGTAGAGAAGGAATGCTGCCCAACATGTGAACCCTACCAACAAGGCGCAAATAGCTGCAGCTTTGTTGCTTTTCGTCCAGTAAAGACCAAACATAAGTGCAGGCATGCATTGTGCTAATAGTGCTATAGCAATCACCCCGCTTTTAACCAGAGGTGCAGCCTGACTTATATTCAAGTGATACCAGAGCGCAATACTAAGTACGACCACAACGGTAATACGACGTATAGACAGTATTTTGTTTGGCTGCATTGAACGATTGGGCGAAGTCTTTAGTCTCGCTTTTAGCCAAAGTGGCGTGACAACATTGTTCGAGATCATTATTCCCAGCGCCAAGGTTGCAACAATCACCATGCTGGTGGTTGCAGAAAGACCTCCTATGAAAGCAAATGACGACAGCGCGATATTTTCAGCATGTAAAGGTAGGGCAAGCACATACGCATCAGAGCTCGTATCCACTGGCAGCAGCATTTTTCCTGCAAGTGCAATAGGAATAATAAAAAGGGTCATGCCAAATAAATAGAGGGGAAATAGCCACCTTGCTGTTCTAAGCTCCCTCTCACCGTTCTGCTCAACGAAGTTCATATGAAACTGTCGTGGCAAAACGAACATAGAGCAAACGCCCAAAACAACATGTGATACATAAACCCAGGGTGCGCTATCAGCATAAATGACTTCTCGAGCACTGGCATTTGAAGCGGCGTTAGACACCAAATCCAACACACCATCAAACAGATAGAAGCAAACGAAAACACCTACAGCGCACAGGGCAACAAGCTTTATAACCGATTCAAACGCTATAGTAAGTAGCAGACCGGGGTGTTTGTCGGTCAAGTTGAGTGTACGGGTACCGAAGATAATGGCAAATAATGCGAGCAAGATAGCTACGTAGATACTTAACCATGGCGTGCTTGTATGCGCGTCGTCAGTCAACAAATTTATTGATTTCGTAATGGCGTCTAACTGCAGGGCGATGTAGGGCACTACACCGAAAAAACACAGTAAAGTGATAAGCGCGGCAATCAAGTGGGAGTGCTGGTATTTAAGTGAGATGAGGTCTGCTAAAGAGCTGATGTTGTGTTGTTGACACAGTCTGCTTATATGAAGCACCACAGGAAACGCAAATGCCATAGTCAGCATAATCCCTAAATAAGTAGGGATAACTGCCCAGCCATATTGTGCTGCTTGAGAGGTAGTGCCGAAAAATGCCCAAGATGTACAATGCACGCCCAATCCAAGGCTGTACAATATTGGGTGTTGCCGGTTGTCACGTAAACGCTTATCGCCCCAAAATGCTAAAGCGAAAAGCGCGAGGAGATAACAACCAACAATAGTGCCAACCGTCCAAATACTTAGCATAGATATTCCGTCTCGTAGCGCTCGATGAGTTGAAATGGTAGTAGTGCGCTTTTCTCTGGAAATTACATTAACACGGTTTTTACACTCGTCACAGGTTCACGGAACAGGGCAGTAGATATTGGAGCTCTCCGGGCAAACAATAGGTTTAATGGCGGGGGGATATGCACCGCATTTGAGCCGGAGTGAATATACCTAGGTTGAGCTTGGCGTTAGCGAATTGACATGAGTACGTTAGTCTCATTTCCCTACTTATAAATTTTTTAGCATTACATCCACAAAAATATTGTGGATACCCTTGATCACCTTAAATCTAGCCCCATAACTAAGCGCAACAGACTTATTCCCAATAATTTTAACGTTATTGGGCAATGCCTAATTAAGAAAAACGTTTGGAGGTAGGCATGAGCGATAATCGCGACGTGCAGGCAGAACAAGAAAATACAGTTGATCAAACTGTACAAAATGCTGAAGAAGCGCAAGTAGAAGCGTCACAAGCAGAAGGCGTAGAGCTTGATGAAAATGCACAACGCATTTACGAGCTAGAAACGGCACTTTCTGAGGCGCAAGCCACAATCAAAGAGCAGCAAGATGGCGTGCTTCGCGCGCGTGCAGATGCTGACAACGCACGTCGTCGTGCTGAAGGTGAAGTAGAAAAGGCGCGTAAATTTGCCCTTGAACGCTTTGCTGGCGAGTTGCTTCCGGTTATCGATAACCTAGAGCGTGCTATCGAAATGACCGATGGCGACAATGAAGCGGTTAAGCCGCTTTTAGAAGGTGTGGAAATGACCCACAAAACTTTCTTAAGCACTATTGAGAAATTTGGATTAAGCCTTATTGATCCGCAGGGCGAAACCTTCAACCCTGACTTGCATCAGGCAATGTCTATGCAAGAAAGTGCAGACCACGAGCCAAATACGGTGATGGCGGTTATGCAGAAAGGTTATCAAATTAACGGCCGCTTGTTACGCCCAGCCATGGTTATGGTATCGCGTGCGCCAAGTGGTGGTGTGGACACGCAAGCGTAAGTCACGCTTTTTGCGATAAACACACAAAAATGTCAGTTTTTTTACTGGCATCTATTGAAAAGGCTGGGGAATAACCCCACTAAAAGTACAGAATTAAGAAACTTTTTCGGAGACACGAAATGGGTAGAATCATTGGTATCGATTTAGGTACAACGAATTCATGTGTCGCAGTTCTAGACGGCGACAAACCTCGCGTAATTGAAAACGCGGAAGGCGATCGTACAACCCCTTCAATCATCGCTTACACAAACGATGGGGAAACATTAGTTGGTCAGTCTGCAAAGCGTCAGGCGGTAACTAACCCGACTAACACATTATTCGCAATTAAGCGTCTAATTGGTCGTCGCTTTCAAGATAAAGAAGTACAGCGTGACATCGACATCATGCCTTTCAAAATTGTAGGTGCTGATAATGGTGATGCGTGGGTAGAAGCGAAAGGCGAGAAAATGGCGCCTCCGCAGATTTCTGCTGAAGTACTTAAGAAAATGAAAAAGACAGCTGAAGATTATCTTGGTGAAGAAGTTACTGGCGCAGTTATCACTGTTCCTGCTTACTTCAACGATTCTCAGCGTCAAGCAACTAAAGACGCGGGTCGCATCGCTGGTCTTGAAGTTAAGCGTATTATCAACGAGCCAACTGCTGCTGCTCTTGCCTACGGCATGGACAAAAAGCAAGGCGACAACGTTGTTGCAGTATACGACTTAGGTGGTGGTACGTTCGATATCTCTATCATCGAAATCGATGAAGTAGACGGCGAGCACACCTTTGAAGTACTAGCAACTAATGGTGATACTCACCTTGGTGGTGAAGATTTCGATAACCGTGTTATCAACTACCTAGTTGAAGA
>JYMV01028492.1_pt1 | contig 57209 bp, 55 predicted proteins | sample 338911 | NCBI WGS metagenome assembly JYMV01 (sample SAMN03354496, study PRJNA234377) | hydrothermal vent metagenome | biome: Deep sea; feature: Hydrothermal plumes at the Eastern Lau Spreading Center, Western Pacific Ocean; material: Seawater | place: Tonga | collected 2009 | depth 2000 m m | reverse complement strand
GAATTAATGTCCTGCCGTGGTTATTGGATTCGTGCAAATAATTCAGGAAGTATCATTTTGACGAGTGAATGATTTCCACTTACTTTAGCAGTATCATCTTCCTGGTCTGTACAAACTCACCAGCACGTATCTGGTAGAGGTAGACCCCTGCACTTACAGGCTTACCATGCATGTCTGTAGCATCCCATTGTACTGATCTGAAGCCTGCTTTCTGAGTGGTGTGAACCAGTTGAGTGACTTCTCTTCCAATCAGGTCGTAAATCGTGAGTGTAACAAATGATTGATCTGGAAGGTCGTAGCGAAGAGTTATGGTTGGATTGAAAGGATTGGGATATCCAGAATGCAACAAGAAAGTTTTCGGATTAGGTATTTCATTAACAGACTCAAGATCGGTACCGCAATCAGGAAAATCGACTACAAAAAGGCCGTTTGATCTATCAGAAATATAAATGTTACAGCTTTCAGTAAACGGATAGATACCCCAGTTCCCGCCAAACAATTCATTCTCTCCCAGGTATGAATCAAAATATCCCGCCAGAAAAGGTTGGTAGGGATCAGATATGTCCACAATTTGCAGGCCAAAAACATAATAACTGCAGTAGAGGTAATTATCTCTAACAAAAACGTTGTGAACTGTAAGGTTTTCTGCATCTGCAGCGGTCCATTCTGTAACGAGATTAATATTGTTAAAATCCTGTATATCCCAGATTTTCACATGTCCCCCGGCAATTTCATCAGCGGTAATGAGATAATTATCGTCTTCAGTGAGCCAGCATGCATGAGCTTTCCCGGGATATGTCCAACTGGTTACAGTAGTAGGATTTGATTTATCTGAAATATCAATAATGTACATTGTACTGCTGTAAATTCCCGCTCCATAAGCATAATTGTCCCGGACGTACACATCATGGAGATATTCTCCAGTCCAGGTTCCAACCAAAACGGGTGCAGCAGGATTTGAGAGGTCAAGAATATGCATGTCCCCAAAAGATGCATTCGTGCCAACCACATAAAGATATCCATCCGCCTGGAAAATATTGTGTATACTGACTCCCTCATCATTGTCGCCGGTCCAGGTTTCTACAAGGGCTGCCTCCTCCGGTGAAGATATATCCACAACCTGAATTCCCTGTTGCGCCTCCGTACACACATACATGTAATTCTGGTACGTTTTTATATCGCGCCAGGTGGATTCCAAACCGGAAATAAAGGCTACTTCTTCCGGTTCAGATGGATTGGTTGTCACATCCACAATTGAAGTGCCAGTGTTTGATCCTACTAAAGCATATTCTATTCCATTGCTGGCTGCATATCCCCATACATCGTTGAGGCCCTGTTCATATTCCAGGTGGCCAACGAGTTCAGTATTGAAATTCTGCATGAGAACAGTTACAGTAGCCGTATCCGGTTCTGAATCGTATGCCCCGTCATTCACAACAAGAGTAAACATGAAATCGGTTGTATCTTCAACCTGGGGAGAAAGAAAGGTTGGATTCATTGCCTCCGGATCTGATAAATTGAGTGATTCATCAAAAGATGTCCACAGGTACGTAAACGTTCCTGTGGTGGAAGGGTCATAGGAATGTAATCCATCTAGGGTGACTTCTATATCTTCGATAACTGTTTGATCAGTTCCAGCATTGGCAACAGGTGGTCCATTCTCCAAGACTGTTACCAGAATTGAATCGGGCCCGGAGTCAAATTCTCCATCATTTACAACCAAAGAGAATAGGTATTCTGTCGGTTCGTCAACTGCCGGAGCAGTAAAGATGAGGCTATCATCAGTTACACCTGAATAATCATTGATCCCCATCGGAACTGTCCAGGTGAATGACAAATTGAAACCGTCGGGGCTGTAAGAACCAGAACCGTCAAGCACAGCCTGGATCCCTTCGGCTACCCCGAAATCTTCTCCTGCAACGGCAACGGGAAGGTTTGGCATAACAATAACATTAACAGTATCCGGTTCAGATTCAAATTCCTCATCATTTACAACCAGCTTAAACCTATACTGTGTGGATTCACTGACTCCCAGCGCTTCAAATGTGGGATATTGAGTGTCTTCATTCACTAGTGAAATTCCATCCAGGGATTCCCAGTCATAAGCTAAAATGTCCAGGTCAGGATCAAACGAACCTGAGCCATCCAGGGTCACCACTGTTGGGGAAAATAGGGGTGCACCTGTTGTATCATTCACGCCAGCCTGCTTTAATTCGAAGACCGTTTGATTTTCACCTGCATCCGCAAAGGGAGTTTGATTCAAAAAGGCATTGGCCATTGGAGTAACTTTGAGTTTCAAAATAGTGAAGGCAGGATTTGAGATTGTAAGTATGGGCTGGTTGGAATTAGTTGTATCTAGACTACAACCTGCTGTAGTGATAGCTGGTATTAGGTCAATCATATCAATCGAAATCAACTCTGCCCCAAATGCATCTTGAAGTTGGCAGGATGTCATTAAGTTGGACCAGCCAGTATTATTCCAGGTTACTTGTATAATTTCGTCTTCGGGATATTGCAATTGGATATCCCAGACATGTTCCAACAGATCATCTGCAGATCCATCGAGGATTTGGGTGTAATACCGGTCTTGCTGCCAGCCTAAAGCTGCATCAAATGAGGGGGGAGGAGGAGGTGGTGGTGCATATCTGTCACCACTCCAGTCATCATTTTCCTCATCATAACCATCCGTGGCTTCAGGTTTAAAACCAAACCGTAAAACGTAGGGTATGGGATTGCCGTTCACTTCGTCACCGGAAACAGTCAAGGAAACTACAAAATCAGGATCTGAACGTGACTGTGTTCCGGGAGGATCATTTCTCTCATGAGATTCGCCCAAAAGAACCATGAGTGGAACAATCATTACCGCGAAAACGGAAAATGTCGGAATATGTAATTTTTGATTCATGACTTAAAAATGGCAGAATAAATTCTGAAGCAAATTACCGCTAATACTATTCCGAAAACAGTATCATAAAAATAATGCTGTTTCGCCAGGAATGTGGATAGGGCAATTATTAGTGACCAGCTCCAAAACACCCACCGAAGATTTCTTTTTTCTTTTCCAATCAGCAAACTGATTAATGAACTTATTGCAACATGTAAAGAAGGAAAAGCATTGATATCCATATAGTTCATAATGACTATGTCGTAAAATATTTGAAATGGGTTCTCAATTATATGACTGTGAATAATTTTATTGTGAACCGGCCAAATGAGGTAAATCAGGTACGAAAAGAAACACAGGAACATGAGTAACTTATTAATTAAAATGATTTTGTTCCTTTCCAGAGTGCAGCACCCCAATGTAAACAGGATGAAATAATAAGAATAGTAGGGAATGATCATCCAGCTAATGAAGGGAATTTGTGTATCAATCCGATAAAATTTCTCCGGCGGATCAACCGTGCCTCGTAGAGCTGGTATAAGAAAATATATGCTCAAGGCGATCCAGAAAGGCCAATAATTTTTTACAGATAAAAATGCGGAGGTGGTAATTTTATTCCACATTGCTCAAGTCAAATTAGTTGCAAGCTCTAAAGTACAAGTTAATCCCGAAGAACAGCCATTAATTAACTATGGTCCTTTATAATTCTTTTTTCCTAACTTATTTTTACATACCTGCATATGGAACTTAAGTCAGATGAAAGTACCCCGGACAGGATTCGAACCTGTGGCCTACAGCTTAGAAGGCTGTTGCTCTATCCAGCTGAGCTACCGGGGCATACTTTTTTAATCCATTTAAATAGACAGGCCAAAATTACCCTAATTATATAAAAATACCTCAAAATATTATCGTCGGTGCTTCGACGAGAAAAATCTTGACATTTATAAACATCCAGTAGTACACTTCCCGTCGACAAGATAAAAATTTAAATGTTTTTCATTAACCAATAGCTAAAAGGAGTAACAATTATGGCTGAAGTTGTAAGAAATACAGGAGTTTCAAAAGAAAAAGGATATCTTTATTACCTTGGAAAAGACGGCAATGTGTGGCGTTCAAAAATGGCGCGAGCCGGTAAAGGCGGCGGAAATGCTGAAAAAGTAGCCAGTGCAGGAGTAAGTCGTGAATCTGGCTGGCTTTATTTTATAGATAAAGGCGGTAATGTTGCTCGGGCAAAAATGGCACGGGGTCGTAAATAATACTGAACTTTGTTGACAGAGAAAAGGCCTTCATTTTGAAGGCCTTTTTTTTTAAAGTATTTGGATTATCAAAACCTGCTTTATCTTTAATAAGAGTTAAATTAACTTACTGTGTACTAGGAATGAAGTTTCCATTAATCCAACTCACGCTATCATTATTTTATCTTGTTACAATTGTCTGCGGACAGGGTCCCTTGGTATCGGAAATTCAGATTATAGGGAATGAAGTAACAAAAAAATATGTCATTCTTCGGGAGATTCAGCATCCCACAGGTGTTCTCCTGGACAGTGCAATTGCAGTTGCAGATCGAAATCGGATCGAAAATCTTGGTATTTACAGTATTGTCGACTGGCAGGCGGTCCCACTTGAAAATGGAACGGTAAGGCTTAAATATAATGTAATTGAATCGAGCCGTTTTTTCCCCGTTTTGGCACCATCATATGAAGAAGACACTGGTTGGTCTATAGTCTTTGGTGGAGTAGTGAAAAATGTAAGAGGACGCAATGAATCATTGACAATTGGTGGGCTGATTGGCGGTGTGGATGCTTACGGTTTTGATTTTAATAATCCCTGGATTTTTGGTGACCATGTATCCTTAAGCCTCGGGGTAGGCAAAGCATATATAAACCATAGATTTTTGCCCTATGTACAGCAGACATCCTCTTTTGAAATTAATATGGGCCGCTACTTTGGTTATCAAAAAAAAATCAGTGTCGGTTTTGAATATGAAAAAAAGGATTTTGTTGAGGATACCACAACAATTGAATATCATTACTTAGCACCTCAAAGCAGGTTTGCCTATGATTCCCGTGATATATATAATGATCCTTCAAAAGGGATATATATTTTTCACTTTGCCCGGTATTTCAAATACTTCAATGTTGAGAGCAACTCAATATTGTGGATACAATCTTATAGTGCTTTTGTGTCGCCGATTAAAGGAAAACGTAAGACTACCCTTGGAGTAAATGTTACATTGCATTCAACTCACGGTGACCTGCACAAGGAAATGTTCATGTTTGGACTGGGTGGTGGGTATTCTGTAAGGGGTTGGCGGATAGAAACACGTGAACTTTTTAAAGATGAAAAACAACCCTATAGATTTGGGTTTTACAGCGCCGTTTCCTCATTGGAATTGCGGCAAACTGTTATACCCCGTTTTTCCATTGAACAGCCAACACCCTTTGGTCCTGTAAAATCTTCATTGGGCCTTCAGGCAGTATTATTTATCGATGGCGGTGTTGCCGGTGATAACTGGAATGACTTAACAGAAATGAGCCCAATGTTTGGTGTTGGCCTTGGTGTAAGAATTCCTGTAGCCTTGGCAGGGAGCATGCGCTTTGATTATGGATGGTCTTTTTACGAAGGTGCAGTGGTAGAATCTTCATTCCACTTAGCTGTGGGACAAAAATTTTAACTTATTTTTTTTTCCTGAATATCATCGCTTTCTCAAAACGATTTTCTTCTCCAGAGCGCAGCCTTGTGATATTACTCCTATGAGTAAATATGATAAACCAGGGGACTAACAGAGAAAAAACCAGTAACGAAAGAGAGGGCGGTGATATTGATGAGACAACAGGAAGTATTAACAGGAAGACTGGCAGTGATGCAGACGCCAGTATGGACCCGACTGAAACGTATCCTGTTATAATCAGCGTAAGTGCAAATACAAAGAGGCAGAGGGGCAGTGCAATGGGGAATAGTGCTATAAGCATTCCCCCTAAGGTGCCCACGCCTTTACCTCCTTTAAATCCAGCAAAAATGGTGTAGGTATGTCCTAGAACAGATGCAAATCCGCAAAGGATTTGGATCAATCCTAAGTCAGGAACAGGCATGTAATCAATGAAATGAACTGCAAAAATTGCAGGCGGCAGCCAGCCTTTGAACACATCCACAATAACAACCACCAATGCAGGCTTCCATCCCAGCACGCGGAAGACATTTGTTCCTCCGGCATTTCCGCTGCCGTGTTCACGGATGTCGATCCTCTTGAACACTTTGCCTACAATGATGCTGGTTGGAGTAGAGCCGGTCACATAGCTTAGAAATAAAATAAGGATGAAAATGATCCAGGGATTAATCATTGAGTGAATCAAAAAGAGTTTGGATTGCTATAATCATTGCCCCGGGACCTGCATGAGCACCCAGACCTGGACCAACTTCGGACACAAAAACATTTTCCTTCCCGACTTTTTGTACGAAATCATCCCGGAACTCAAATGCTTTTTCTTCGAAATTCGCATGAGAAATCCCAATTCTTAATGGATGGTTCCAGTTAATTGTTTTTTCAACATATTTTTTAAATTTTCCCAAAATATTTTTCCGTCCGAACGTTTTTCCCACGGGTTTAATTCCTTTTGAAGTAAATGACAGGATGGGGTTTATCCTCAGCAAGTCAGCAATTTTCTTTACCGATGCGGGAAGCCGTCCTCCTCTGACTACAAAATCAAGTGTTTTCAGCCCGACATAAAGAGTGGTATTTTTGATAGCCTCTTCAGTAATTGTATGAATTTCGTTCATCGTTTTTCCCGCTATTATGGCTTCTGCAATTCGGATAGCGATCAATCCCAGTCCTATGGATCCGCTGTGAGAGTCAATCACAGAGATGGGCATGGAATCCAGTTTTTCAGAAGCAAGCAGGGCTGACTGGTAGGTTCCGCTTAAATTTGCCGGAATGTGTATTGAAACAGCTTGTTTATAATGGCTGGACAATAATTGATACTGACGTAAAAAATCTCCTGGTGTGGGTTGCGAGGTTTGAGGATGATGAGGGTTCGTTTCTAATTTTTCCCAAAATTCACCGGAAGTGATGGTCATTTTGTCTACGAAATGTTCTGGACCGAAATTTAATCTTACCGGAATCATATGAATGTTATATTTTCGGAGAATATCTTCTGGAAGATCACAACCTGAATCTACCAGAACAGCAATATCCTGATGAGTTCCGTGGGCATCATGCTGTTGTCTAATCATATCATCCGCCTTTTCATCAGAAACCGTACCAAAGGTCTGACACATATGAATCACTTTTTTAGGTTGATCGGTATGAACATGTACTTTCATTCTGGAATTCCTGCCTGCAACCACGATTGAATCACCCCATTCGGTTAATTTTGATTTCAATTTAGATCTGTCCAGATCATTTCCACTGATGAGACATTCAGTACAAAACCTGTATTTTTCATTAAAAGAAATGGATTCTATCACAGAAGGTGTCTCAATGATTGCCTCCGTTGTCCTTTCTTCAACGATTCCGCTGTGAATGAAGTTGTTTATGCCTTCAAGAATATCTACAAATCCCTGAGCACCTGCGTCAACGACTCCGGCTTTTGAAAGGACATCCAGTTTTTTAGGTGTTTCAGAAAGTGATATTAAGGCTTCATTAAGTCCATGGGTTAATAATTTTTTAAAATCCGTTGTATTGGAACTAACCTTATGTATGGCATTTACCCAATCGCTGATGACGGTCAAAATCGTCCCTTCCTTTGGTTTCATCAAAGCATCATAGGAGTACTGTTTTGCTATCTGCAAAGCATGGGGGAATTCTGAAGGTGTAAGTTTATATTTATCCTTTACACCCTCGGAAAAACCGGTAAAAAATTGTGCTAGAATCGCACCGGAATTGCCTCTGGCATTATTGATGGTTAATTCTGCAATTCCTTCAGCAGCCTGAGAGATAGATACGTTATCCTCTATATTAAAACTGCTTTCGACAGCAGACATTGTAAATCCCATGTTGGTTCCTGTATCACCGTCAGGGACAGGGAAGACATTGATTTTATTCAGATAATCCTGCCGGGATAAAAGACGTCTGATTCCAGCAGATAAAGATTGGTAAAACCGTTTGCCATCTATGTAATAAATTCCCAAGCGGGTTGTTTTAGCTTATTTTATGATTCCCCGGGGCAAGCATTCCCCCTGAAATAACTGTCTTTAATGCTTCTTCTACATTCATCTCTGCAGGGAGGGTATCTTCTTTTGGTATCATGATAAAAATACCTGACGTGGGGTTTGGTGTGGTAGGAACAAAGAGATGGTAAAATTCCAACTTTTGTTCATTTACGGAAGTCCCGGTGACAAATGCGAGGGTCCAGAGTCTTTTTCGGGGATATTCTACGTATACAACACTTTGAAAATTCTGGTTGGAAGTTCCAGAAAACGTCCGTGTAATCTGTCTAATAGTTGAGTAGATAGATTTTACAATAGGAATGTTCGTGAGTATTCGTTCACCCCATGAAAACAATTTTTTACCGAGTACATTCGTCACAAATAATCCAAGAATATAAATGAGAGCCAGAGTCAGGAGGAGGCCTAATCCTGGAATGTCAATATTTACCTTTCTCAGGAATGGAGATGTGAAATTATCCAGGAATTCAAAAGTAATTTTCAGAATCCAGTACGTCAGCGCGATGGGAGCGATTGCAAAGAGACCCGCAAGAATAACCTTTTTAAAGTGTTGCCACATGATTTCCTTTCATTCGTATGGTAAAGTGTTCAAAACATTTGTGTGAAACTAATTAAAGATGTTTGAAAATCATACGAAAAGGTGAAGAGGGAAATCATTTGATTTCTAATCAAATTGCTTCCTCCAGCCTTAGCAAAAAATATTTTTTATCCAGATTTCCTCCATATCCGCCCAGAGAACCATCATGAGCGATTACCCGGTGGCAGGGAATGATGATGGGGATCGGGTTTTGTGCATTGGCACTTCCAACTGCCCGAACCGCGCCTGGATTTCTGACCCGTTCGGCAATGTTCTTGTATGATGCCGTTTCCCCGTAAGGGATTTTGTGTACTTCCGTGAGTACCTCATAATAAAAAGGAGGCATGGTGAGGTCAAGGGTCATTTCAAACTGTACCTTCTCTCCGGAAAAGTATTGTTTTAATTGGGAGAGTTCTTTGGTGAATGGATCTGGATTTTGAACTATAGTTTGATTTGGATAAAGGGTGGAAAGAGTTCTGTGAAATGGTTTTTCTTCCGGAAATAAAACCCGGCAAATTCCTTTTTGTGTTCTGGCGATTGCCATAGTACCAAATGGAGAATCAAATTTGGTGTATATTATTGAACGCATTTTGAGGGGAATCTATTTTTTCTGAGATTCATTGTGTCGGGGTTTAAGATTATATAAAGGGGATATACGCTAGTGTAGAGTTGGTTAATTATCACAAAAAGTACGATAAAGTTAAAAATAAATTGGTAAACTCTAAAGAGTGAAAATTTGGGAATTAGTAAGCGGAAGGAGCAGACTACATGATACAGGTTCAGAATCTTGTCAAAGATTTTAAACTTACTAGAAAAATTAGAAAGGAGATGGGGGAGGAATTTAAGAACAGGAAAACACTTCGGGCTGTTAACAATATCAGTTTCACATGCCAGCCGGGGAGGATCTTTGCATTGTTAGGTCCAAATGGTGCAGGAAAAACAACAATACTCCGTATGATTGCTACTATGCTGAAACCGACTTCGGGCACGATTGAGGTGGGAGGATACGATTGTCAAGAAAATCCACAGAAAATACGCGAAAAGATCGGTTTTATGACAGGACAGACTGCTTTGTATGACCGCCTAACACCATATGAAATGGTGAAATACATGGCAGATCTTCACGGGATAGATTCCTCTGTATTTGAAAGTAGAAAAGATAAAATTTTTGAAATGCTCAAAATACATGAATTCGCCAACAGGCGGATTGCCCGTCTCAGTTCCGGGATGAAACAGAAAACATCTATTGCCAGGACTATTATCCATGATCCTGATGTGATGGTTTTTGATGAACCGACTACTGGTTTGGATGTAATGACATCCCGTGCAATTATAAAGTTGATCCGTTCCTGCAAAGATGAAGGAAAAACTGTGATCTTTTCAAGTCACAGAATGGGAGAGGTCAACCAGGTATGTGACGATATGGCTATCATCTATAAGGGGTCGCTTTTTTTTAATGGAGGGCTAGACAAGTTCAAATCTGAAATGACCCATGAGACCTTTGAGGATGAATTCATCCACATGGTAGGAGAGGCGTAATGAGAAAGATAATCACGATCTACAAAAAGGAATTAAAGGATAGCTTACGAGATCGTCGCACTCTGTTTATGATGATTGTTCTTCCCATGATCCTTATACCTGGGATAATATTGTTGATGACAAAAGTACAGATGGCGCAGGCGAAAAAGGCAATGGAAAAGGAAATCAAAGTCGCTTTTATAGGGGGGAATTTTACCCCGGAACTGATTCAGATGTTTGCAGAAAAAGGAAGGATTCAATTCATAAAGGATTGCCCGGTTGACAGTGTAGAAATTCTGGTTAAACGTGGAGAGTTGGATGGAGGTGTGGTTATTACTTCAGGTTTTAATCAACTGGTTTCCAATGATGAACAGGGTAGGTTACAGGTGATTTTCAAAAAATCCGATGATGCGTTTGGAGTTTTAGAAAAAAGGTTGATATCAACAATTGAGCAATACGACCAACAAATAGTTGATAAACGAATATCACGATTGGGGTTAGACAAGAACTTATTTAATGCAATTGATATCGTCAAAACAGATGTTTCTACCACGCGTGAAAAGCTGGCAGAAACTGTTGGCGGAATTTTACCTTATTTGTTTATCCTGTTTACATTTATGGGTGCCATGTACCCGGGCCTGGATTTAGGAGCCGGAGAAAAAGAACGGGGGACCATGGAAACAATTTTATCCTCCCCTGCAAGCCGTCTAGATATTGTATTGGGTAAGTTCGGTGTGATTATGACAGCGGGTATCGCTACAGCCCTGATTTCTTTTGCAAGTTTGAATGTTGCAGTTCAATTGTTTCCGGAAATACCCGTTGATATACTTGATGTAATTAGTAGCATGCTGGGAATGAAAATGGTCGCCCTCATCCTGACACTGATTATTCCGATTGCGGTTTTCTTTAGTGCCGCCATTCTCAGCTTGTCTATTTATGCACGATCATTTAAAGAAGCGCAAAGTATTGTTACACCACTGAATATTGCGATTATTGTTCCGGCGGCAATCGGACTTACGCCTGGGATGGAATTAAATAAAATTACGGCACTGATTCCAATTCTAAATGTGTCACTGGCAACTAAGGAAATGCTTTCCGGCTCAATAAACTGGATTCTTCTCAGCGAAGTTTATGCGTCACTTATTATCCTTGCCGGATTCAGTTTGTGGTTTTGTGTGAAGTGGTTCAACCGGGAAGAGACAATATTCCGTAATTAGAATTTTCGTTTAGCCTGGGAATTCAGAGGGAATACAAAAAAGCTAACGTAATAAGGAGGAAAGGTTTATTTTGTTGGTGTACTAGCGTGGAGTTGCACCACAATTGGACTGGCTATATAAATACTGGAATATGTCCCAACTACAACACCAATTATCATAGCAAATGCAAATCCATGAATTACTTCCCCTCCAAACAGCCAGAGAATCAACACAACTAAAAACGATGTCAATGATGTGATTACAGTCCGACTCAGAGACTGGTTGATGCTGTGATCAACAGTTTCTGCATAAGAGTCTCTTTGTCTTTTTTTCACATTTTCGCGGATACGGTCGAAAATAACTATGGTGTCATTCAGTGAATACCCAACGATGGTTAGAAAAGCAGCAATAATAGAAAGAGAAATCTCATATCCTAAGATGGAAAATATTCCTACTGTCACAACAATATCATGAACAAGAGCAGCGATGGCTCCAAGGGCGAATCTGAATTCAAACCGGATGGAAATGTAGAGGAGGATTAACGCAAGAGCGGATATGATAGCCATAATGGCTTTTCCCCGTAATTCGGAGCCGATTTTTGGTCCTACTTTTTCCATGGATAAAATAAAATCCTTAGGCTCTGGAGGTACAATTTCAGGAAATGTTTTATATATGTGGTTGATAACAGACTGGGCAAAATTGTCAGGTTCATCTTCCTGGTGGGAAATCCGAATAGAAATATTCGAGGGATCTCCAAAACTTTTAATTTCTTCCTTGCTGAGATCAAAGGTTTGACCTTCAACATTCACCAGGGAAAGTGAGGTACGGACTTGTGTGATGTCAACTTCTTCATTGAATGTGACCGCTATCATGGTCCCCCCTTTGAAGTCGATGCTCAGCTTTGGTCCTCCTTGAAAGACCAGGGATCCTAGTCCTGCAAGAATTACAACCGCAGAGAGAATGAAAGCAAACCTTCTCTGGTCCATAAACTTTATATGGGTTTCTTTAATTAGTCTCATATACTTAGCCTTTGAATGCCCTTGCGCTGGGCAAGTGTATTGAAAATTGTACGTGTCACAAAAATTGCCGTAAACATGCTGATAACTATTCCCCAGAACAGTACTGTTGCAAAACCCCGGATTGGCCCGGTACCGAATTGATAGAGAACCAGGGCAGCGATAACTGTTGTGATATTCGCGTCAATAATTGTTGTCAGGGCACGGGCATAGCCACCATCGATAGCAGTTTTTGGTGATTTCCCTTTCCGGAGTTCTTCCCTGATTCGTTCAAAAATGATAACATTAGCGTCAATTGACATCCCCACTGTCAAAATCAAAGCTGCAATTCCGGGCAGGGTTAAAGTAGCTTGAAGAGAAGCTAAAACTGCAAGGACAAGAAGTATATTCCAGATAAGAGCGAAATCAGCAATTAATCCCGCTAGCTTGTAATAAAAAAGCATAAAAAGCAGAACCAGAGCCAACCCCACCAGAACAGACAAGGTGCCTTTTTTTACAGAATCAGCACCCAGTGATGGTCCTACAATTCGTTCCTCAAGTATGTTAACCGGAGCAGGTAATGCACCTGCCCGGAGAACGATAGCAATATCTTTGGCTTCATTCATATCCGCAAACCCTTCAATCTGAGTTCCGCCCTGTGATATCTTTTCCCGGATGGATGGTGCCATATGAACTTTTTTATCAAGGACGATAGCGATTCTTCGGCCGATATTTGCACCTGTGATCCTTGCCCATTCTTTTGCTCCTTCGTTATTCATGTCCAGGAGTACTACGGGTTGCCCGCCTACCTGAGAACCCAGGCGTTCATTTGCTTCTTCAATAACACCACCGGTGAGTTCTGGCTCCTTCTCCAGGTAATAGAGTCGGAAGATATTTTCTTGCTGTCCATCAATATTAGTAATTTGTTCAGATTCATTACTTTGGAGGAACTGTCCATTCCCTGCATTGAGTTTTTCCTGTACTTCCGGCATATTTATAATTTTTTTCACAGCATAAACGTTTTTTTCCGGAATACCGATGTCTGTTCCAAAATTACGCAGGAGAGCAGAGAAAGGACGATCTTCGAAGAGGCGCTGATCTACAACAGCACTGTCGGTTATATCTGCCTCTGTTTCACCAAACAGTTCACTGACTGAAATGGTCTTATCATCGCTGACTGGTGTCTCTTTATCGGCTTCTTCACCCACTATAATGGAATCTTCCGGTTCTGTTTCTTCAGCCAGTTCTTCAAGTGATTGGCTGCCTTTCAGGACTTTGTCAATACGTGTCAGAATATCATTGGTTACCTCTGCATCCTTCACCAAAAAGAATTCAAGGAGAGCGGTACTTTGGAGCAGGGCACGGGCTCGTTCCGGATCCTGAATTCCTGCTAATTCAACAATAATCCGGTGTTCACCCTGTTTTTGGATAGTGGGTTCGGACACACCGAATTGATCCACCCGGTTCCGCAGGATTTCGAGAACCCGGTTGATTGCATCATCTGCTTGTGCTTTCAGGTTGGTAATAATTTCATCGATGCTGGAACCATACTCATGATAATATCGGAGAAGACGGAGTTTGTGATCAGTAACAGCCTGTGTAAGCAGGACGAAAAAGTCTGCTTCCGGCTGATCCATTTTTTCAGTTACATCCTTCAATACCTGGTTTAGTTTTTCATCCCGGTTTAGGGCTAGGTTTGATATGAGGGCAGGCAGATCCACTTCCAGAACAATGTACATCCCGCCCTTTAGGTCCAAGCCCTGTTTGATGGCCTTAGATTCAAGGGCCCCATAGTTACCCTCTTCCCGCATGGTTTCTACTTCTGCTTCAGATAGTGTCTGAAGTTGAACGGTTGGCCAAAGACTATATACTGCCCAGAGGAGAACAAGGCCGATAATTACATAGCGTGGGGTCAGTTTTTTATTCATTGGTTTGTTTGATTATCGATGTTTAAAAATCCGGGCAATATACTGCACCTCCGGAGCGTTAGTCAAATTCTATTTCGAACATTTTCTTTGGCAGACCGACCGTGGATGATAAGGAAATAATTGTGTAAACTCAGCTCATAAAAAAGAGTGATACTCAGCCGCACTGCAATAATTTCGTATCACTTTTATTGGAATCCCTGACAGATTTTTTTAGTTTTGATGGTTAATTTAATTAGAAAAATTTATGATACATCTATCATTTATACGGGAACAGCCCGACAAAGTTAGAAAAGGTGCAAAAAATAAAGGAGAGGTAATTGATCTTGATTCTCTTCTGAATCTGGATAATGAGCATCGGTCTCTGTTAAATTCCCTAAACGAACTCCGTGCGGAACGGAATAGAGTTTCTGAGGAAATCGGGAAGACCAAGGGAACGGGCAAAGATGCATTAGATTCTATCCAGGCTATGAAAAAAGTATCCCAGCAGATTAAAGAATTGGAGGAAAAGGTTGGGGTTTTAGCCGAACAATTAAATTCCAAGCTTTTGAGAATTCCGAACCTCCCTCATGATTCTGTTCCAATCGGAAAGAATGTGGAGGACAATGTGGTAATTAGGGAATGGGGTGATGAGCACCAGTTCGATTTTACACCAAAATCCCATTTGGAATTGGGAGCCAGTCTTAACCTGTTTGATTTTGAACGGGGGGCAAAAATATCAGGCTCCGGTTTCCCTCTTTATATAGGGAAAGGAGCGAAACTTGAAAGAGCGCTGATTAATTTTATGGTGGATATGCATGTGGATCAATACGGATATACGGAGGTATTCCCTCCGTTTCTTGTGCGCAGGGAAGCCATGGTCACAACCGGTCAATTGCCGAAATTTGAAGAGGATATGTACCATACTGAAGTCGATGACCTGTTCCTGATCCCTACAGCGGAAGTCCCGGTTACTGGAATCCATGGGAATGAAATCCTCGAGGAAGAAGATCTGCCAATTAAGTATGTAGCATATTCTGCTTGTTTCCGCCGCGAGGCAGGATCGTACGGGAAGGACACCCATGGATTATTGCGCCTGCATCAATTTAATAAGGTAGAATTGGTCAAATACGTGACACCGGGATCATCCTATGATGAGCTGGAATCTCTTACCGCTCAAGCCGAGTCAGTTCTCCAGGCTTTAGGTTTGCGGTACCGGGTGGTGGAATTATGCACCGCGGATTTGAGTTTTGCTTCTGCAAAATGCTTTGATCTGGAAGTATGGGCTCCCGGAGAAAAAAAATGGCTGGAAGTATCTTCCTGCAGTAACTTTGAGGGTTTTCAAGCACGTCGGGGAAATATTCGGTATCGAAGAGAGGATAACCGGAAAGTGGAATGTGTACATACCTTGAATGGATCCGGCGTGGCAACACCCCGATTGCTGGTGGCTTTGCTGGAGACATACCAAAGGGAAGATGGGAGAGTGGAGATCCCTGAGGCGTTACAGCCGCATTTAGGGATCAAAGAGCTGGCTTGAAATATTTAGGTAAATTTTTCTGTAAACCCTGTGCATACAGGGTGTGTCCATTAAAAAACCTGGATGGCTGTCTGGACTAAATTACAGGCGAAGGAGCAGGTACTGGAATGGCAGTCTGTTGGTGATGTGGTTGTCTTTACCAATGGTTGCTTCGATGTACTTCACCGTGGACATATTGATTATTTGACGGAAGCAAAGGCCCTTGGGGGTAAACTAATCATCGGTTTGAATAGTGATGCATCGGTATTGCTCCTGAAAGGGGAGGGGCGACCTGTTCAACCCGAAGAGGACCGTGCGGTAATTATTGATGCTTTGCACGTTGTAGATGGTGTGACTATTTTTTCTGAAGAAACTCCTCTTGAACTTATCAAGGAACTGAAACCGGACATCCTCGTTAAGGGAGGAGATTATACCGAAGATTCTGTAGTTGGTGCTGATGAAGTTCGAAATAATGGAGGGTCTGTAAAGATTCTTCCTTTCAGAAAGGGATGTGGGACAACGCTTTTGTTGAAAAAAATTCAGGGAGAAAGGAAATAACAAATTTCCGAAAAACTATTGATAAAATTTCCTGATAATGAAACATCTAAAGAAAAAGTATTATTCTTTGAGGATTGCTTTCTAACTTCACCATCTTTAAAAGCCATAAATATCATTTGAATAGATCACTTACAGGAATTATCATTTTTTTTGTTGCAATTCTTATTGCCCAAGAGAATGTCCAGTCTGAAGAAAATATCCAGGATAGTTTGAAGGTTGGCGCTTCACGGATTATCCCTGGAATTCCTCCAGTTAACGGGTATCCAAATGGCAATGGAAACAAATTTGTGGATACGGGCAACCGTCTTCCACAATTACTGAGAGATGTAAAGGTCTATCTTTCTGATGCTGTTATTGCTGATGTTCATAAGGATACTTTGGAAGTTATTTACAATTTGGACCGGATTTTTAATCTGTTAACAGAAGCGGACCAATTGGGTGAAATGACAGCGGAGGATCAGGAGGAATTTAATCGCTATGAAGCATCTCTGATTGATGTGTATACACATCGTCTTACGACCCTTCAAGCTTCAGATATTGCTATTACGGCTGAACAACTGAGGAGTGAGATCTCTGAAATTACCGAACCTCTAGAAGTGGAAATGGGACCGTCAAAATTCACTGTAATTGATGATAGAGATGGGCATATCCCCTTGATTCGAAATAAAAAAGTGGAACAATTCATTAAATTTTTTCAGACCAAGGGGAAAAAGCAGTTTAAGATATGGTTGTCACGCTATGGTCAATATGAGGTTCTGATAAAAACAATTTTAAAAGAACATGAACTTCCGGAAGAGCTCATGTTTCTTGCCATGATTGAATCTGGATTTAATTCAAAAGCATACTCCAGAGCCAATGCATCCGGAATGTGGCAATTTATTTATTCCACCGGTAAAAAATATGGACTAGAACGAACATGGTATGTGGATGAGCGGAGGGACCCTGTAAAAGCAACCCATGCTGCCTGCACCTATTTGAAAGACATGTATAAAGAATTTGATAACTGGTATTTGGCTTTGTCTGCATATAATGCCGGTTCGGGAAGAATTCATCGGGCAATCCGTTTGCATCAGACAAGCGATTTCTGGCAATTACATTCCCTTCCAAAAGAGACCCGGAACTATCTTCCCTATTTCCTTTCGGCAGCTATCATTGGGAGCTCTCCTAAAGAATATGGATTTACAATCCCTAAAGTTGCCTCGTTCTCCTATGACGAAGTAAAATTGGAAAAAAGTGCTGATCTTGCAGTATTGGCAAGAGCTGCCGGTATTAAAATGCGATCACTTCGGAGATATAATCCGGAATTAAGACAATCAGCTACTCCAAATAAAAGCGGGTATGTATTAAAATTACCTAAGGGAACAAAATCCAAATTTACTGCACAATATAACGCTTTGCCTGAAAGCCAGCGATTTGCTCCGCAGTACACTGTCCATCGAGTGAGGAGGAATGAAAGTCTGTGGACTATTTCAAGAAAATACGGTGTCTCCATTCATGATTTGGCCTCGGTGAATAAAATCCGGAACCGCCATAAAATAAAGATTGGCCAAAAATTGACGATACCCATTCGGGGTTCAAAAGCTGCTCTTGCCTCTGCCCAGTCAACAGGACCTAGTGGGCATTTAAAAAAAGTATATACAGTTAAAAGAGGAGATACACTTGGTCATATTGCTCAAAATTACAATACCCGGGCTCGGAATATCAGACGGTGGAATGGATTGAGATATGGTGGAGTTATTTATCCCGGTCAAAAACTGGTTCTATGGGTGAAGCAGGGATGAAGTTACAAAACCAATCATCAGTAAATCGTTGGGTGTGGATCAGCCTCGGGGCTGTTTTTTTACTTTTTATTATTGTACAAATCGTTTCTTTTTCGATAGATCGCACTAAGTTTCATTTGGGTGAAAAAGTTGGAATAGTTTCAATTGAAGGAGCGATTTTTTCATCAGAAAAAACCGTGAAAGAATTGGATGATTTTGCGGAACGAAAGGATATTAAAGCAATTGTGTTGAGGATTGACAGTCCTGGTGGATCTGTAGCTCCGACTCAGGAAATTTATGAAAAAGTAAAAACTCTTCGTGGTGTAAAGCCTGTCATTGCTTCTGTGGGAGCTGTTGCAGCTTCCGGGGGCTATTATGCAGCGTTGGAATGTGAAAAGATCGTAGCAAACCGAGGGTCGATCATTGGGAGCATCGGTGTTATTTTGGAATATCCTGTGGCGGTAGATCTTCTGGAAAAAATTGGCCTCCGTTTTGAAACAGTTAAAAGTGGTGAGGTAAAAGATATGGGAAATCCAACACGGGAGGTTACCGAAAGAGACAGAGAAATATTCCAGTCTGTGATTTATGATTTGCACCGGCAATTTCTGGATGCAGTTGTTGAGGGGAGATCACTTGAAAAGAGTATGGTTGAACCTCTGGCAGATGGGAGGGTTTTTACAGGTGAACAAGCTCTAAATCTGGGATTGGTTGACACGTTGGGTACATTGGAAAATGCCATTGAGATCGCCGCGAATTTCGCGAAGATAACCGGGAAACCAAAAGTCATTTCCCATAAAAAAGAACGATCTGGTTTACTGGATTATTTATTAGGTGACGCAAAACAAACAGCCAGCTCCTGGTTCCAGCCGAAACCGGCCTATCGCTGGCAGTGGGAGAAATAAACTATGACAAAACAAGATATAGTGAATGTCGTATCAAAAGCAACGGGTTTGACAAAAGTAGAAACTGAAGCTGTTATGAATGGCGTCATGACAACAATAATCAATGCGTTGACAGAAAATCAACGGGTAGAACTCAGGGGATTTGGCACATTTGGTGTAAAACATCGGATGCCGAAAAAAGCTAGAAATCCTGGTACAGGTGAAGCCATCTACCTGCCGGAACGATTTGTTCCAACCTTCAAACCAGCCAAACAGATGCGAACACGTGTGAATGAATCTTTGAAAAAGTAATGAACCATAGAAATATCATTTGCAGGTTAGTTGCTTCTATACGGACATTCCCAATAAGATTAATTAACTGAAATAGAGGTATTATGCCCTGCGGGAAAAAACGAAAGAGGAGGAAAATAAGTACGCACAAGCGTAAAAAACGTCTTCGCTCTAATCGTCATAAAAAAAAGAAAGTATAATCAAGAGCCACATTTTCAATGTGGTAAACAACTGGATGCTGTTGCGTGATATTTTTTGGTTCTGAATTTTCCCTCAGTTCCTGAACAACAGACAACATTATCGAATATTTCAGATTAATCCGATTTCAGGTGCGAATTTATCAGGCGGCAGGATTCATGTAAATAAGAGTTCCCCGTGAATAGAGATTACCATATACTATCAGTCAGTGAACTGACATTCCAAATCAAAGAGTTGATGGAAGGATCTTTCCCCTCCGTTTGGATAGAGGGAGAGATGTCAAACTTTCTTCACCATCGATCAGGTCATATGTATTTTACTTTGAAAGATGATCGTTCTGAGCTCAGATCTGTCATGTTTCGGGGAAACAACCAGTTTTTGCGATTCAAACCGGAAAATGGGATGAAGATTGTGGCTCAGGGGAAAATATCGGTTTACGAGCAGCGGGGACAGTACCAACTTATGGTTCAACAGATGGAACAAGCGGGGATTGGCACTTTATATTTGGCATTCGAAGCGCTTAAAAAGCAACTTTCAGAAGAAGGATTGTTCGATTTGGAATGGAAGAAGGAAATTCCTCCATTTCCCAAAACAGTTGGGATTATCACTTCATCTTCCGGAGCAGCCATTCAGGATATCATCAAAGTACTGGGCAGGCGGGCACCCCATGTACAATTGATTTTACGGCCAACACTGGTACAAGGGGCGGAAGCGGCGGAGGAAATCGTCCAGGCAATTGAGGAATTCCAATCTTTTCAAAATGTGGATGTACTCATTGTAGGGCGTGGGGGTGGTTCTCTGGAAGACCTGTGGCCCTTCAATGAAGAAAAAGTAGCCCGATCCATTCATGAGTGCACAATTCCCATTATTTCTGCTGTGGGGCACGAAACCGACATCTCTATTTCAGATTTGGTTGCAGATGTTCGGGCACCAACACCATCGGTAGCTGCAGAACTGGTTTCACCATCACGGGAAAATTTAATCGGCGATCTGGAACAAATATTTTTTGATTTAAACCGGGCTTTAGGAAAACAGTTACAGCAAAGATGGCAACATCTGGATCACCTGACGGACCGGGCTGTATTTCAACAGCCCGGACGGAAAGTTGTACGCAAGAGAGACCGGCTTGAAACCGCTATACATCAGTTGGTTCAATCAGCTCAGTATAGGGTAAAAATGTCCCAGTCACAATTGGAAGGGGCTCAGGAAATCCTGACTGTTCTCAACCCTCAAAACGTTTTGGAACGGGGATATTCAATTGCCATGACTGTTCCAGAGCGGGAAATTATTCGTTCTGCACATGCCCTTGGCGCAGGTGATCCATTTCAGGTTCAGACTGCACGGGGAAAATTTTCTGCGGTGAAAACAAATGATATGGAAGAGAAATGATACATTCGATGAAAACAGACCAATTTCCCCTTGAACTTTTTCCTTATTTCATAATCCTTTATCCTTAATTTCTGTTATGGTGAAGAAAAAAGAAACAATTCAATTTGAAGAAGCATTTCAACGGTTGGGAAACATTGTAACCCAGCTTGAGACCGGGGAAGAATCTCTTGAAAAAAGTCTGGAACTGTTTGAGGAAGGAGTGAAATTGGCTGAAGCCTGTCGGGCAAAGCTGGATCAAGCAGAACAGGCTATTAAGACCTTGGTGAAAGAAAGCGAGGGACAATTTTCTCTGGAGGATTTTGATGAAAGTTCCTAAGTGTTTTGGTATTTGGGGGAATACGGAGAAATCGGCATTCTGGGAATTGCTTCCTGACATTATTTCCTGGACAGAGGAAAAAAATCTTGAAGTTCACCTGACCACTAGGATTAGAGATAACATGGAAGATCCCCAGACATTTTCATACCAGGTGATTGAATCTGCTGAAGACTTCTTCAAACTTGATTTCCTTTTAACTTTAGGTGGGGACGGGACCATGCTTTCCCTTGCACGCGCTGTAGGGGATCGAAATGTTCCTATCCTGGGGATTCATCTGGGTGAGCTGGGTTTCCTTGCAGCAGTGAATGTGGATCAAATGTTTGAAAAACTGGATCAGGTAGTTGCAGGAGATTATCTCGTTCAGCCAAGAATAGTTCTCAAAAGCACAGTGTACAATGGAGGGAAGTCCAGTACATTTTTTGCTCTGAATGATATGGTCATCGATAGAGGCAAGTCCCATCGGATGCTGGTTTATGAATTGCAGGCCAATAATCATGTCATTGCCAATTACAAAGCAGACGGGCTGATCGTATCCACGCCTACCGGGTCTACTGCTTATTCCCTGGCAGCAGGAGGTCCCATCGTTGTTCCCACGATGAGAACCATGATAGTAACACCCATATGCCCTCATTCCCTAACCTTAAGGCCAATTGTTATTCCAGATGACCAGGTATTGAAAATTTCCTTTCCTTCAGATCATGATGATGGCATTGCCTTGGCGGTGGATGGGCAAATCTGCGAGGAGCTGGGTTCCGGTTCCAAAGTAGAAATTCAAGCCGCGGATTACACCATTAATATGATCGGGTTTCCTGGCTCCAATTATTTTCGTACCCTGCGGAAAAAGATGGGTTGGGGAAGACGGGGGGATATGTAATCGGGGTCAGTTTCTTTTGATGGTTTTTCAAATTTACTATCGAGGTCTCTTCATTCTTTCTGTGTCACATTTTTCCTTTATTATGATAATTCCGGGAATGGGATTTTCCACTGCCACCCAAGTTTTCCGGTTTTTCTATAATTTTCGAGACGCCTGATTGATAATTCCGCAAAAATTGGGTCAATATCGAATGTGTACACTTTTCGTTTCAAAATTTCGCCTACAATCAGAGTTGTCCCTGAATGAGAAAAAAAATCAACTATTATGTCATCCTCTTTTGAACTTGTTCTTACCATCCTGTCAATTGATTTGATTGGTTTTTGTGCATAACAGCCAGGAACATTTTCTTCCATCCTATAGAATACTTGCTGTATGTCAACCCATACGTTTCCTGGTCTTATGGTGTCTGATTTGCTTCTCTCAAAGTTTTCAGTTACTTTGCCATTTACTTTTTTATAATAACCACGAAGTATTTTTGGTATGTCAGTGTATGTTACCTGGAAAGCTGGATTTCCTTTTATATAATGTAATAATTCCTGTCTTACCCACATCCAGTTCTTTTGTGTCCCAAAACCCCGTTGATTGCGCATTGTAATAAAATTCCTGGGTGAAAGATTATGAAAATCTCTCATCATAATCATAAAGTCTGGTAGTGGCTGAAAATTGTCTTTATAATCGGCACCTAACCATATATAAAAATGCGAATCTTTATCAAGAATTGATAGGGCGTTCTTTACCCATTTCTTGGAGAAGTCTATATAATGATTTAACCTGGTTTTGGATAGATTGCCTTTATTGTTGTTACCAATCGCGATATTGTAAGGTGGGTCATTTACAATGAGCTGGGTTTTTTCAGAACCCATTATTTTCTGAAGATCTGAAAGATTCGTTGCATCCAAAACCCCAACTTTATGTCCTCTAATTTCATCTTCCCAGATTTCCCCCATGTTCAGCCTGCAGAGAGGTAAAACTTTTTTTCTCAGTTCATAGTCAGCGTCCAGCCGTCCGATTTTTTCTCTGGTATTAATATTCTTTTTCTTCGTTGTAGATGGCATTGTGAACAAGTTTTATTTAATGTGTGTTCTTGTTGACTTTTTCCTTATTGCAAGTCAGTAGTTTACAAGAATATTTACAATAAAAAATATTTGATTTCTCAGCCTAACGAATAAACTCACCGACAATGTTTATTTAAGAATTTTGAATTTGAATTCTAAATTCATTCATAATTGTTTATTTTGATAATTAAAAAAATGTAGTACAAATATGAAAATTAACCGATGAATTGAACAAGAGATTATCAAGGTTTTTAACCGGATCTTTCTTCTTTTATTACAATACTCTTATTGTGTGTGTTATACTATGATTTCAATAGATCAACCATATTAGAATTTAAAACAATTTTCGGTGCTGTCTTAACATACAATCATTCATCACCATCAGAAGTCCCGCTTCTTCTGCCTTTTTGCCAGCTTCTTCATGAATGACGGTATCCTGCATCCAGACAGCTTTAGCGCCAATGGAAATAGCTGAATCTACGATGAGTGGAACAAATTCTGAACGGCGAAAAATATCCACCACATCGATGGAATCAGGAATGTCTTTAAGATCAGGATAACAATTTATGCCGGCTATTTTGTCATGGCCGGGATTTACCGGATAAATGGTATAGCCTTTTTCCTTCATGTACATAGCCACGTAATGGCTGGGGCGCTCCTGTTTAGGGCTCATCCCAACCACGGCAATAGTTTTCAATTTAAAAATTTCCCTGATCGTGTTTGAATCGTTCATTGCAAAGTATACTTCGGTTAATTTTTAAACAAATTACCCAAGACATAGCCGATGATCCTCGGATTTTCCTTCAGGCGACGAACTGAATAATCAAACCATTGTTCACCGAAAGGAACATAGATTCGAACTGCCCATCCTTTCTCCCGTAGTTTTTTAAGCCTGTCTCCCATAGGAACCCCGTAAAGTGCCTGGAATTCAAACCGGTCAGGGGAAATTTGGTTTTCTTCGATCCAGTTTTCCAGTGAATCTAAAAGAATGGGATCATGCGTTGCGATTTGTGCTGTGCCCTGTCCTTTCAAAAGTGATTGAACTAAGGTAATGAAATTATTTCGAATTTCATCTTTTGTTTGAAAAGCTATTTCGGGCGGTTCCCGGTAAATACCTTTGCAGATCCGCAATGTGAGTTGGTGTGAGTCTAAAGCTTTCAGATCGGTAAGACTGCGGAAAAGATAGGCCTGGAGAACCGTTCCGGTTTGATCGTACTTCGCTGCGATTTTTCTGTAGATATCCAGGGTAATGTCTGTCAATTCTGAATTTTCCATATCAATTGTGATTCCCCTAGAAACCTCCTGCGCTTTATTTACAATTACCATGAGATTTTCCATTGCCAGGTGTTCACTTATGTCCAATCCAAGGTGTGATATTTTTAAGGAGATCGTACAATCGCCATTGGTGTTTCCAATCGCTTCGTAAAGATCGGAATATTCATCCCTAACAGTGTGTGCTTCGCTTTCTGTCTGAATATGTTCCCCTAAAATATCAACTGTCGCAGCGAAGCCCTGGCTATGAATTTCTTCGATAGTTTTTAGGGCATCCTCTATGGTTTCTCCGGCTACGTAGGGATGGGCAAAGGGGCGGGCCATCCAGCGAGGACAGTAGGGAAGCACACTAGCCATCATTGTGTTAAACCAATCCATAGGGTGTAAAATTTAGAAAGGGAGCTTTGTAAGCTTCAACTTAAATGGTTACCGGATTCGGATTAAGATTAGGGTAAAAATCATCCTTCAGGAATTCTGTTGGAGTGATTCAGAACCTGTATTTTTTCCATTTTCGTCATCCTAATCCTCATCGAATTTACCAAAGAAATGTATTTACCTTGACTGAGAGAAAATAGAACATCTATATTTCGTACTTGTAAATTAGTAGGAAACATAATGTATCGTGATTTCGGAACAATTTTTGTCTTCATTCTGCTGGGGATACTCCTGGTATATATCCCCCTTTTGATTCAAAAACTCGTTGCTCCTTCCAATCCCACCAAGGACAAACTCTCCACTTATGAATGCGGGGAAGATGCGGAGGGTTCTGCCTGGATTCGATTCAATATTCGCTATTATATCATCGCTCTCATTTTTCTCATTTTTGACGTTGAAGTTGTATTCCTTTTCCCTTGGGCAGTTATTTTTCAGGATTTTATAAAAGAAGGGAACGGAATGCTTGTATTTGTTGAAATGGCAATATTTTTATTTATTTTAATCGTAGGATTAGCGTATGTCTGGCAAAAAACTGATCTGGATTGGGTCAAGCGGAAAATTGCTTTTCCATCCGGGCGATATGATAATCAACTTATAGAAGATAGTAAGTAAGAAAGGATTCACCATGGGATTATTAGAAGAAAAATTTGAAGACAATATCATTGTAGCTTCTTTCGATAAAATATTAAGCTGGGCCCGCTCAACATCTCCCTGGTTCTTCCAATTTGGGCTTGCATGTTGTGCGATTGAGTTAATGGCTACCGGAGCTAGCCGTCATGACCTCAGTAGAATTGGAATGATACCCCGGTCTTCCCCCCGCCAGGCTGATGTCATGATTGTCGCTGGTACCGTGACAATGAAAATGGCTCTTCGAATTAAAAAGCTGTATGAGCAAATGGCTGATCCTAAATATGTAATTTCCATGGGTAGTTGTGCCACTAGTGGGGGTCCCTATTGGCAATATGGATACCATGTATTGAAAGGTGTGGACATCGTGGTACCCGTTGATGTGTATGTTCCCGGTTGTCCTCCTCGGCCGGAGTCACTTATTGAGGGTTTAATCAAGCTTCAGGAAAAAATACTGAATGAACGACCTCTCACTAAGAAATCTGCATGATTCACGAGAAAGTGTTAAAATATCTGCGGGAAAATTTCCCCGGATCGATAGTCGAATCGGAAGAAATGCCGGCAGATTTCATTCCAATTTATCATGAATATTGGGCAGAGATAGCAGCCTTTTTGCGGGACGATCCTGATTTAAGATTTGATTCACTTCAGTGTATCACAGGAGTGGATTTGGGGGAAGAAGGTATGGATGTACGCTATAATTTTCACTCCATGACTCATCTTCATAAAATAGAAATTCGAATTTCTGTTAATAGAGATAAACCCAAAATCCCTTCCATAGAACAAATTTGGAGGATAGGAGACTGGTTTGAACGGGAAGTGTATGATATGTACGGTATAATATTTGATGGTCACAGGGATCTCCGCAGAATCCTGCTTCCCGATGATTGGGAAGGATGGCCTTTGCGGAAAGATTATGAAACTCAGGAAACATTTCACGGCATTGTTGTTCCGAAAGTGAAGGAAGAATGGGAATAGTCCACGGTGATGAGATGGTCCTCAATATTGGACCGCAGCACCCAAGTACTCATGGGGTTCTGAGACTGAAGGTCCTTACCGATGGTGAAATCGTGTCCAAAATTACACCTTATATTGGTTATCTCCATCGCTGTTTTGAAAAGCATTGTGAAAATTTGACTTACGAGCAAGTGATACCATTTACCGATCGTTGCGACTATATTAGTTCCATGAACAACAATTTTGGCTATGTAGTTACGGTAGAGGAATTGATGGATATCCATGTCTCTGAAAAAGTTGAATACATCAGGGTGATCATGGCCGAGCTGAATCGTATAGCCAGTCATCTTCTGGCACTGGGAACCTTCGGGATGGATGTAGGAGCTTTTACACCGTTTCTCTATATGTTCAGGGATCGTGAAAGCATCCTGGATCTTTTCGAGATGACCTGCGGTGCCCGTCTTCTTTATAATTATATGTGGATCGGTGGCCTTTCCCATGATCTTCCGGTCGGCTTTGTGGAAAAGACATATAATTTTTTGGATTATTTCGAGCCAAAAATCAAAGAAAACGATGATCTGTTAATGTATAATAAAATTTTTATTGAACGTACTGCGGATGTAGGTGTTCTTCCACCTGAAGTAGCTGTTAGTTACGGGGTAACAGGGCCAAATTTGCGTGGTTCCGGTGTTAAGTGGGATTTACGCAAAAATGAACCATATTCTATTTATGACCACTTTGAATTTGAAATACCTGTTGGGACTGGCCAAATGGGAACAATTGGTGATTGTTGGGATCGTTACTGGGTCAGAACTCAGGAAATGAAAGAAAGTATTGGAATTGTTCGTCAGGCTCTTAACCAATTACCGACTGAAGGGGATGTGCAGGAATTGGTCCCAAAGAAAATCCGACCGCCAAAAGGATCAATCTACAAACGTACCGAGTCGCCCAGGGGAGATCTGGGTTTTTACATTATCAGCGATGGAAAACCAACTCCAGTGAGAGTTAAATTGAGGTCACCTGCGTTTACCGCCCTTAGTGCCTTAAGCGCAATAGCGGAAGGATGGATGATTTCCGATGTAATAGCAATTCTTGGGAGTTTAGACATTGTTTTAGGAGAGATCGATCGATGAATACGTTAATGAGCATAAAAGGGTATTTGATCAATGGTCGTTGATAATCTTATGCAGTGGTTTGAATCCTGGACGTTATGGGAAGCAGGATCTCCACTTTTGTTTTTAATCGTGGTAGTCATTGCAGGCGTGCCGATCTTTCTTCTCATGGCAGTCAATGCCCTGGTGGCTGTTTATGCAGAACTTAAAATATCGGCTTTTATGCAGGACAGAGTTGGTCCAATGGGTCAAGGGCCAGGGTTACATGCAGGTAAATGGGGTTTATTGCAAACCGTTGCTGACGCTTTGAAACTTTTGTTAAAAGAGGATATAATCCCAACCTTAGCCGATCGTAAGTTGTTCATAATAGCACCTTTTATCATTTTTGTTACCCCTTTTATAGCACTTGCCGCTCTTCCTTTTAATCAGAATCTCCTGATTGCTGATTTAAACATAGGAGTTTTCTATATTCTTGCGGTGGGATCTATCAGCGTAATTGGTATCATCATGGCAGGATGGTCATCTAACAACAAGTGGTCATTATACGGAGCTATGAGATCTGCGGCGCAAATTGTAAGTTACGAAATTCCGGTTGCCCTTTCCATTGTATCCGTCATTATGCTCACAGGGACCTTGAGTATGCAGGGTATTATATCCTACCAAGATGGCACTACCTTAGGAATATTACCAAACTGGATTCTTTTTAATAATCCCTTCTCTTTTATAGCTTTTTTTATTTTTTTTATCAGCGGTGTTGCCGAAGTGAACCGGACTCCTTTTGATATTCCTGAGGCAGAGTCCGAACTGGTTGCAGGTTTTCATACCGAGTATTCCGGGATGCGATGGGCTTTCTTTTTTCTAAGTGAATATGCCAATATGCTGATCATAAGCGGTATCGCCGCAGTAGCATTCCTTGGAGGATGGCACAGCCCGATTCCCGGTTTTCTGGAATCCCCGGGATGGAGCCTGTTCTGGTTCATCTCAAAGATAGGGATGCTCATTTTTATTATGATGTGGTTTCGCTGGACGTTTCCACGGCTTCGTGTTGATCAGCTCATGAATATTTGCTGGAAAGTCCTCCTGCCTCTTGCTCTTTTAAATATTTTTGGTGTTGGAATATGGACATTATTAACAGGATGATGTATGAGTAAATATTTGCACGATTTATGGAGTTCAGTCTCCAGTTCCATGATTGGTATGAGAATTACCTTCAAACATTTTCTCAGGATTCGTAAAGGAAATGTTACCCTTCAATATCCGGAGGAGAAATGGCCCCGACCGGAACGAAATATAGGATTTGAACATAAGGATTATAATGTAATTCGATCCAAACTCCATGTGGATATGGATGATTGTATCGGGTGTTATAAATGTGCCCGTGCCTGCCCGGTTGATTGTATCAAAATTGAAACGATAAAAGTTCCCAAAGGAACGGATATAGGTATCACATCTAATGATACAAAAAAGCGTCTTTTGGTTAATCGTTTTGATATTGATATGACGGAGTGCATGTATTGTAATCTCTGTGTATATCCTTGTCCTGAAGAGTGTATTTTTATGACCGGGGGTCCTAATTCCTCCAAACATCCCGTCGATTATGAATTTTCTGAATACAATCGGGAGGGATTGATGTATCGTTTTGCTACAGCAACACAGGAAGAAATCGACCGCTATACGGATACTGAAACACCAGAGAAACCCACTGAAAAGGAAGAGACGGAATGAGTGAATTATTGTTTTGGTTCATGACTGCCATGACTATTGGCTCTGCCTTAATTGTCGTACTTCATTCCAATCTTTTTTACTCTGCACTTGCGCTTGTTGTTACTCTTTTTGGTGTCGCGGCTTTCTATGTATTTCTCTGGGCAGATTTTTTAGCTGGAGTACAGGTATTCATATATATCGGTGGTATCCTGATTTTAATTTTATTTGGAATTATGCTCACAAATAAGATTTCTTCCGTAAATATTTCCCATTCGAAATTCCATCAAGGTATAGCTGCGGTAATTGTTATGGGGATATTCTCTATATTGGGTTGGATGATATTGAAGACTCCCTGGCTCCATATAGTACAGCAGGAGCCATCCCAGACAGTCGGGAGGATTGGAAGGTTGTTGATGACTGAGTATTTGCTTCCTTTTGAGGTAGCATCTGTTTTGCTTCTTTCAGCGCTCATAGGTGCAGCAATGTTATCCAGGAAGGCAAATTAATGGACCAGCTGCAAAATTATCTTTTTATCGCTGCTGCGCTTTTTTCACTGGGACTTTTTGCCGTTATTACCCGTCGAAACGCTGTGGCAGTTCTCATGGGAGTGGAACTCATTTTGAACTCAGCCAATGTAAACTTTCTTGCTTTTTCCCGGTTCGGCGGTATGAATTTTAACGGGCATGTTTTTGCTCTTTTTGTAATCATTATGGCGGCGGTGGAAGCTGCAGTAGCCTTGGCAATAATTATTAATTTATATAACAATTATCAATCCATTAATGTGGATGAAGCGAGTCAATTAAAACGATGAATATTTTTATTGAATATTCTCTGTTCATATTTTTCCTTCCCCTCGCAGCTTTCCTGATTAATATTTTCTTTGGAAAACGGCTTCCCCGTCAAGGTGATTGGGTGTCCATCGGGGCTGTACTTTTCACACTGGCTCTTTCCATGGCGATGTTTGCCGGGATGATTTTCAGTTACGATCCGGATTTTCAAGTGGAATCATCCTTCACTTGGATCAACCTCGGTGATTTTAATATTCAGTTAGGATTTTTGGTAGACAATATTACTATCACCATGCTGTTAGTGGTGGCACTTATCTCCAGTATGAGTCACATTTTCTCCATTAAATATATGGCCGGAGATCCGCTCTATTCTCGCTATTACGCCTATCTTTCCTTATTTACTTTTAGTATGAACGGGATTGTCCTTTCAAATAATCTCATGCTTTTGTACATGAGTTGGGAATTGGTTGGGCTTAGTTCCTACCTTCTGATCGGATTCTGGTTTGCGAAAAAATCTGCAGCGGATGCTGGTATGAAGGCATTTCTAACTAATAGAGTAGGAGACATCGGTTTTTTTATTGGAATCATGCTTTTATTTACTGCGGTTGGTTCAGTAGTCTATTCCGATATATTTACAAGTGTGGCTGATGGTAATTTGGCTGGCACTTTGCTCACCATGGCAGGGATTGGCCTGTTTATAGGCGCAATGGGTAAATCTTCCCAATTCCCTTTGCATATCTGGCTTCCGGATGCCATGGAGGGTCCCACTCCCGTTTCTGCTTTGATGCATGCTGCAACCATGGTTGCAGCGGGGGTTTTTATGATGGTTCGGCTGTTTCCAATTATGACACCGGACGCTCTCGTTTTTGTCGCTTACATTGGCGGGTTTACAGCCCTGTTTGCATCCACAATTGCAATTACCCAGAATGATATCAAAAAAGTTTTGGCTTATTCAACGGTGAGCCAGCTTGGATTTATGATCATGTCTGTGGGAACAGGTGCATATGTAGCGGCATTTTTCCATCTTGTGACTCATGCTGCTTTCAAGGCAAATCTCTTTTATGGTTCTGGAAGTGTGATTCATGCTATGCATCATGCTCTTCATAAAAAGAACGATCATGAAACAGACCCGCAGGACATGCGCAACATGGGTGGATTCAAAAGCCGGATGCCAACAACCTACAGGGCTATGTTGGTAAGTACATTGGCGATTGCAGGAGTTCCGTTTTTTTCCGGGTTTCTCTCCAAAGATGCTATCCTTTCCGGCAGTTTATCGTTTGCAAACCACCATCCTGAACATTTCCTTCTGCCAATCTTTGGATTCAGCGCAGCTTTGTTGACAGCTTTTTATATGTTTCGATTAATGTATATGACATTCCATAATGAACCTCGAATGCCGGAACTCATTGAGGAAATTCATGAATCCCCGAAGGAAATGACCTTTCCCCTGGTACTGCTAGCCACATTAAGTTTTTTCATTTTTTACACGCTTCCATATTTCAATCCATTTTCTGACCAGGGGTGGTTTACCTATGTCATTGAAGCAAAAACTTCCCTCGTTCATGGAGCTCCATCTGCTCATGCTATTGCTGAAGGGATTCACCACAGTCATCTTCCAGCTATGATAATATCAGTGCTGGTGGCCGGACTTGGATTTTTTTTAGCATGGCAAATGTATCTCAAGAGAAAGCTGTCTGCGGAGCGTTATGCAAATAAATTTTCCACATTACATCGTTTATCATTAAACAAATTTTATGTGGATGAACTATATGCACGGTTTATCTATACTCCGGTTTTGAAGTTAGCAGATAAAATTGCATTTTTGGATTGGGATCTTTATGATAAATATGTTGTTGATGGATTTGGAAAATTTACAGAATGGTTCGCAGATTTAATTGGAAAGGTGGATTATGATGGTCTTGATCAGGGCATAGTGGATGGAACAGGACGTACTGCCAATCGGTTAGGGGATATCTTGAGAAATCTGCAGACTGGACGGCTTCAAAATTATATTCTATTCGCTCTGTTTGGAGTAATTCTGATTGTGATTGTTCAAACAATGGTTTAGACCTTTGAGACAAAATGTGTAAAGGATAAAAAATGGTATCAAACATACTTAGTTGGCTCATTTGGCTACCTGTAGCAGGGATGGTGGCCATTCTATTAATTCCGAGGAATAAAGTAGAGGTTATTAAAATTGTAGCAGCGGTATCTACGGGACTTCAGCTCTGGCTGGCAATTATGCTTTGGTTGAACTTTGATTCCGCAACCGGATCTTTCCAGTTTATGGAAAATGTTGCATGGATCCCGTCTTTTAATATTTCCTATGCTCTGGGTGTAGATGGATTAAGCCTTCCTATGGTTATTCTTACTCCGTTGCTCTCATTTTTATGCATTTTTGTAAGTTGGAAAATTGATAGAGGCGTAAAAGGATATTTTGCTTTGTTCCTGCTTCTTGATACGGGAATGATCGGTGTATTTCTGGCTTTAGATTTCTTCTTATTCTTTGTCTTTTGGGAACTAATGCTTTTGCCCATGTATTTCCTCATTGGTATGTGGGGCGGCCCCCAGAGGGAATACGCCGCTATAAAGTTTTTCTTGTACACTTTAGTGGGATCTGTACTCATGCTGATAGCAATTTTATCTCTGTATTTCACATGCGGATATACATTCAGTATCCCCGAGCTTATAGAGTCAGCTCCAAGCGCTTTGGATGGTTCATTATGGTGGGGCATGAGTGCCATCAAGGTAATTTGGGTTCTTCTTTTTGTAGGATTTGCAATAAAAATACCGGTGTTTCCATTCCATACCTGGCTCCCCTTGGTGCATGTGGAAGCTCCAACTGCTGTTTCTGTAATTCTTGCTGGTGTCCTGTTGAAAATGGGAATTTATGGTATTCTTCGAATCAACTATCCCATGCTTCCGGATGCGGTTTTCTGGTTTGCTGGTGCTTTAGCAGTTCTGGGGTTGATCAATATAATCTGGGGCGCTATGTGTGCATTGGCACAAAAGGATTTAAAGAAACTGGTCGCTTACTCAAGTATCAATCATATGGGGTTTGCAATGCTGGGAATGGCCGCAGTCATCGCCGCTTCCGGTCTTCATGGAGAGAATTACATTGCTGCTCAAGCCGGAATCACTGGTGCAGTTTTCCAAATGTTTAACCATGGTACCATTTCAGCTATGTTGTTCATCCTGGTGGGAGTTATTTATGATCGCGCACATCATCGTGATATCGACGGGTTTGGTGGATTGGCGAAGCAGATGCCTGTTTACGCTGGTGTAACTATGGTAGCTTTTATGGCTGGGCTTGGGCTTCCGGGGCTGTCTGGTTTTATCAGTGAATTCATGTGTTTTATGGGTGCATTCCCTGTTTTCAGGGTGATTGTGATAATTTCTACTCTGGGAATTGTGTTAAACGCTGCTTATTTCCTGTCCGCCTACAAACGGATATTCTTTGGTGAATTAAATGAAAAATATTCCGGTCTGTCTGAAATTGACGGACGTGAACTGTTTACCCTGATTCCTTTAGCGGTAATTACTTTGATTCTGGGAGTGTATCCGGGGCCGTTCCTGAATATGATCAAGGAGACTATGTCGGTTTTAATTGATCAGGTTGTGCTGATAGGAAACTTTGCTGTTATCCCTTAATCTGGAGAATATGCTTTTATGAATAACCTGCAAAGTTTAAGCTATTACTGGCCGGAACTCCTTCTTGTAACTATCATTTTAACTGCTGTTATCTATGATCTTCTAACAAAACCGTCTGAGAGTCAGAGAGTTGGTCTTTTGGTTTTTGCAGGTTTAATTTTAACTCTATTCGCAAATTGGTTCACAAGTGCGGAAAGGAACATAACTCTATTTTTAGATTCACTTGCACTGGATCCATTCGCTCAGTTTTTTAAAACGATTATAATTTTTTCAACCCTGTTTGTTATTCTTATTAGTCGTAAAAGCAATGAGTTAAGGAATTACCGAACCGGAGAATATTACACATTAATTGCCATAATGGTCTTTGGTATGTTTCTCATGGTTTCCGCTATCGATCTAATCATGGTATATCTTTCTATTGAAGTTGTCTCTATTTCATCCTTCATTTTGGCAGGGTATTTGAAAAAGGATCAGCGCTCCAATGAATCTTCACTCAAATATGTAATCTATGGAGCTTTTTCTTCTGGTTTGATGCTTTTTGGTTTGAGCATCTTATTTGGTCTCACAGGGACCACAAAATTCTTCGAGATACAAAATGCACTCGCTGGGTTGGATACTTCTTCCCATTTTGCTTTGATTATAGCTTCGATTTTTATTCTTGCCGGGTTTGGATATAAAATTTCTGCTGTACCTTTCCATTTTTGGACACCGGATGTGTACGAAGGTGCTCCAACTCCGGTAACAGCGTATCTCTCTGTAGCTCCAAAGGCGGCTGGCTTTGCCTTGGCAATTCGTTTCTTTCATGTGCTATTCACTGATGCTGGATTACTTCTCGACTCTGGGAATGGAATTTCAACCATACCCTGGCCACAGGTTTTGGCTGGTATATCGGTAGCGACCATGACCCTTGGGAATCTGGTGGCGATTCAGCAGTCAAGCGTAAAGAGAATGCTTGCATACTCCAGCATCGCCCATGCGGGATACATGCTCATGGCGATGCCTATTCTTTCTGGGAACGGCGTTTTTGCAATAATGATTTATTTAGTAATGTATCTCTTTATGAACCTTGGTGCTTTTTTTGTTGTAATTATTGTAAAGAATAAGACGGGGGGGGAGACCTTTGAGGATTTTCGCGGTTTAGGGTGGGAGATGCCTATTGTAGGCATCGTTATGGCGTTATTTATGCTTTCTCTGACGGGGATTCCTCCTACCGCAGGATTCATTGGAAAATTTTATCTCTTTGCTGCGGTGATAAAAGCAGGTCCGGGTTTTTACTGGCTTGTATTTGCTGGTGCAGTGAATAGTGTGATCTCTTTGTATTACTATATGCATGTGGTGAAAGTGATGTTTTTTGAAGGAGAATCAAAAAAGAAACTCTTGTTCCCTTCTGTCCTTGAATCCACTCTGATAATCACTTTAGCTGTTCCCACTCTGCTTTTAGGAATTTATTGGACACCAATTGCAGAATGGATAACAAATTCTTTGAGATTTTATTACCAGAGTATTTAATTATAAAAAGAAAAATACGAGTTTTGTCATTAACTATTTATCACTGTTCAATATTTTTTTATAGTTTGCCTGAAGGTATTGAAGATAGATCAAATTTGGGTTGAAAATTGTAGGTCTGATTCTTAGGAACAAGTAAATTTAACTCTTATCATGATTGAAAATTACTTACCTATTCTCATTGTTTTTATCCTTGTTTCAGGGTTCGTTTTCGTGAGTCTCATTGTAACGCATTTAGTGGGTCCCCGAATCTACAACCCCATTAAGATGATGCCCTATGAGTCTGGAGTGGATCAGGTTGGTGAAACAAGAATCCGATTTTCGATCCGGTTTTTTCTAATTGCTCTCCTTTTCATTATTTTTGACATTGAAATTATTTTTTTATACCCTTGGGCTGTTGTGTTCAAAGATTTTCTTTCTATGGGACCCTTCATTTTTTTTGAAATGGTTATTTTCCTTGTTATCCTTACTTTTGGTTTTGTATATGCTTGGCGGAATGGGGTTCTAGAATGGGAATAGTTGGAAAAAAATTGGGGAATCCAAAGATTGGCAAAAGCAGGGAAATGCTCCGAATATTTGTTTTTGAAACCATATAATTTTAGATAACCATGGTTCAAGATGATATCAAATCGAATGTTCTGACTACGACCTTGGAGAGTGCCATAAACTGGGGCAGGAAAAATTCGCTTTGGCCCATGCCCTTTGGTACTGCCTGTTGTGGGATTGAATTCATGGCTGTTTTAGCTGCCCGTACAGACTTAGCCCGTTTTGGTGCTGAAGCAATTCGTTTTTCGCCCCGGCAATCAGATCTTCTTATTGTTGCCGGTAGAATTTCTATCAAGATGATGCCAGTCCTCATTCGCATATACGAACAAATTCCGGAACCGAAATGGGTTATGTCCATGGGTGCCTGCGCTTCTACCGGAGGAGTATTTGATACCTATAGCGTGATCCAAGGTATTGATCAATTTATTCCAGTGGATGTCTATGTTCCGGGATGCCCACCGCGGCCAGAGGGTGTTGTTGAAGGGTTTATAAAACTTCAGGATTTGGTGGGCAAGGAAAAATTGGCTGATTACGCCCCTGCACCAGCCAAATAAATGACAGCAGCGAATATACTATCTAAGATAAAAGAAAATTTCCCTGAGGCGGTTTTGGATATGACAGAATTCGCGGGGGAACAGATCTTGCATGTGAGAGGCCCGGATATTTTGACGTTGCTGACCAAATTAAAAGCCGATGGTTTCAATTTCTTGGCTGACCTCACCGCAATTGATAATCTAACTCTGGGTGGATATGAGCGCTTTGCTGTGTCTTACCATTTATTATGTCACCAGACAGGGGAGAGATTAACAGTAAAAGCCTATATCCCTGAGGAAAAACCGTCATTACCTTCCGTAGAATCTTTGTGGAAAACGGCAGACTGGCAGGAGAGGGAAGTGTTTGATTTATACGGTATAAAATTTGAAGGACATCCTAATTTAATCCGTATCATGAATCCGGATGATTTTGAGGGATACCCTTTGAGAAAGGATTATCCCAGATTGGGACGCAAAGAGAGAAGTGATTTTCCTGTGGTAGACCGGGGCATACAAAAAAAGAAAAGTTAAGAATGACCAGAGTAACTGAACTGCCACTCGAAACTGATAAAATGGTTCTAAATTTTGGACCTCAACATCCCTCGACCCATGGAACACTGAGAATAATTATGGAATTGGATGGTGAAACTGTTACAAAAGCAACACCAGAAATCGGTTATCTCCATTCTGGCTTTGAAAAACTGGGAGAAGACCTGGATTTCAATCAATATATTACTATTACAGACCGCATGAACTACCTGTCTCCTCTCTGTAACAATGTTGCATATGCCTTAGCAGCTGAAAAATTAATTGGAATAGAAGTCTCCAAACGTACTGAATATATCCGAGTACTTATGTGTGAATTGAGCCGCATAGCTGATCATCTGTTAAATGTAGGTATGCTGGCCGTAGATTTGGGTGCCCTGACAGCATTCCTTTATGGCTTCAAACTGAGGGAGGATATATACGATCTTTTTGAAATAGCCACAGGAACTCGCCTTACAACCAGTTACACCCTTGTGGGTGGTTTGATGAGGGATATCCCCGATGGATATGACAAGGCAGTCTTAAAAGTTCTCGATGAAGTTGATAAAGTAGCCAATGATATTGAAACATTATTGAATAAGAACCGAATATGGCAAGATCGGACCAAAAAAATTGGTATCATTTCCAAGGAGGATGCAATCTCGTATGGTATCACTGGTCCAATGGCGAGAGCAACAGGTATCGAGTGGGATATTAGAGTGAACGAGCCATATTCTAGCTATGAAGATTTTGAATTTGATGTAGCCATTGCTTTAAATGGTGATGTATTTGATCGATATTTGGTGCGGATGGAGGAAATTCGCCAGAGTATAAAGATATGTCGTCAGTCGTTGGAGAAAATGCCTTCAGGTGATGTAATTGTAGATCCGGGCTTAGGATATAGCCTTCCACCCAAGGATGAAGTATACAACTCCATCGAAGGCCTGATCTATCATTTTGAAGTGACCATGCCCAACAGAGGCATGACACCGCCAGTTGGTGAAGCTTATGTACCAACTGAATCGCCTAATGGTGAACTAGGTTTTTATATTGTGAGCGATGGAAATCGAACTCCCTATCGTGTTCGCACACGACCTCCCTCATTGATGAACTATTCAATTTTTTCAAAACTTATTGAAGGACATATGCTTTCGGATGCTCCGGCAATCATCGGCAGTATAAATGTTATCGCTGGAGAATTAGATCGATGAACTCCAATGGCACTCCCAAGCAAAAATTTATTTTCACTGATTCGGGTAGAATGGAAAAAATACTTTCCCAATATCCTGATAAACGATCGGCAACACTGCCTCTGCTTCACCTGGCGCAAACACAGGAGGGATTTATTACGGGCGCAATCATTGATGCAGTGGCGCAATATACTGAGATACATCCGGCTGAGGTTATGGATTGCGTATCTTTTTATACCATGTTTTTTCGCCGTCCTCTGGGTACTAATAAACTTCAGGTATGTCAGACACTCTCATGCAGTTTAAATGGGGCTGATGACTTTGTTGATCATATCACTCAAAAGTATGGGACAAAGCCGGGAGAGACAACATCTGATGGTAAATTTACTTTATTGAAAGTTGAATGCCTCGGTTCATGCGGGACTGCTCCTGTGATTCAAATCAACAACGACTACCACGAAGGACTTTCAATTAATGAATTAGATAAATTGTTGGATTCTATCCCATGAGTGATTTTGAACCAGTTCTGACTGAACATATTCATCAGAAAGATTGCCATACACTTTCATTTTACAAAAGTGTCGGGGGATACACTGCTCTTGAGAAAGTCTTAAAAATGAATCCTGCTGAAGTTACTCAAGAAGTAAAAGATTCAAATCTTCGGGGCAGAGGCGGTGCAGGCTTTCCAGCGGGTATAAAATGGGGATTTATCCCAAAGGATACGGATAAACCAAAATACTTAATTAATAATGCAGATGAAAGTGAGCCAGGTACATTTAAAGATAGATTACTCATGAATAAAGTACCTCATCAAATGCTGGAGGGGATGATAATTGCTGCCTATGCCATCGGCTGTCAGACATCATTCATTTATATTCGAGGAGAATTTTACAAAGAATTTAAAATGCTGGAGATGGCTGTAGATGAAGCATATGAGAGTAATCTTTTGGGTCAAAATATTCTTGGTTCAAATTATAATCTTGATGTTGTCATCCACCGTGGAGCAGGCGCTTATATCTGTGGTGAAGAAACTGGATTAATTGAATCCCTTGAAGGAAAACGAGGGTGGCCTAGGATAAAGCCTCCTTTTCCAGCAATCGAGGGTTATTTGCAAAGCCCTACGATTGTGAATAATGTTGAAACTCTTTCCTGCATTCCCCATATTATCACTCGTGGGGCAAGTTGGTTTAAATCTATCGGTCCTGAAAAAGGACCGGGGCCGAGATTATTTTGTATTTCGGGCCGGGTTAACAATCCTGGCGTTTTTGAAGAACCTATGGGTATTGCTCTTAAAGACCTGATTTTTGAAAGGGCAGGTGGTATACCTGATGGCAAGAAATTAAAAGCTGTTTTTCCTGGCGGTTCTTCTTCCGCGATCTTGACGGCTGAAGAAGCCTTGGACGTGAACATGGATTTTGACGAATTGGTAGAAAAGAAAACCATGCTGGGATCCGCTGGCGTCATTGTTATGGATGAAACAGTAGATATGGTCCAGGCCTGTCTCAATATCGCCCGGTTTTATGCTCATGAGTCCTGTGGCCAATGTACTCCTTGTAGAGAGGGTACTGGATGGTTGGTGAAAATGCTTACACGTTTAGTTAATGGTGGTGGCACACCAAAAGATATTGACATGATTTTTGAGATCACGGATAACATCGGGGGCCTTATTGATTTTTCAAAGGGAAGTTTTGGCAAGACCATCTGTCCGTTTGGTGAAGCAGTAGCCTGGCCTGTAAGAAGTTTTGTGGAAAAGTTTAAGGATGAATTCCTGGCATATTTGCCCAAAGAAAAGGTAGTTGCCTGATGCCCCTATTGAAAATAGATGATAAAGAAATTCAGGTTGAAAGTGGTACCACGATTCTGGAAACAGCTATCGCCAGTGGGATAGAAATACCTTACTACTGTTACCACCCAGCTCTAGAAGTTGTGGGAAGTTGCAGGATGTGTCTTGTGCAGGTAGAAGGAATGTCCAAACTGCAAGTATCATGCAACACATTTGTTGGGGAAGTACATTCGGACCGCAAAGTAAACGGTAAGTATGATATGGTGGTTTATACGCAGAATGAACTCGTGGTCAAAGAGAGAAAAAATATACTGGAATTTCTCCTTTTAAATCATCCACTCGATTGTCCTGTATGTGACCAGGCCGGTGAATGCTATCTTCAAGATTACTCTTTCAAATTTGGCAATGCCCACAGCCGATTCGAGGAAGAAAAAAGAGTACGTCCAAATGAATATCTTGGCTCCCAGATTGTTATTAACCACAATCGCTGTATTCTATGTAGTCGTTGTGTTCGTTTCACACAGGAAATTTCAGGTACCAGTGAATTATTTGTTGAAGCCCGTGGATACAACTCAAAAATCGCAGCGCTTGAAGACAAGCCTTTAGATAATCTATTAGCAGGTAATGTGGCTGATATTTGTCCTGTTGGAGCGTTACTAAGCACAGATTACATCCATAAAAACCGTATTTGGAATCTGGAGCAAAAACCTTCAATTTGCCAGGATTGTAGTGTCGGTTGTAATGTAGATGTATTTTCTCAACAAGATCAGATTTTTCGATTGACCGCAAGAGAGAATCAAGATGTGAATGGTTACTTCATGTGCGATATTGGACGGTATGGCTTTCATCGCTTTGAAAAAATTGAACGGATTAGTCACCCTATGGTGCGAAATGGTAAATCTTTTAATGTGCTTGATTGGGATGAAGCGATAAAAAAAACAGCAGATTTAATAGAGAAATCCAAAGAGAAAACTGCCGGTATTGTTTCTCCCTTTCACACAAATGAATCAAATTATTTACTGGGCCTTTTGATGAAGGAAACCCTGGGCTACCTACCACCAATAACAGGTGAAGAGATTACTTTCCCAACAAAATTTCGGATTAGTGCTGATCGTTCACCTAATCTCAGGGGTGTGAATGATATTTGTGGTGATTTGGTAAAAGATTTTACTTCCATAATCAAGACTCGCGATATTCGTGGATTATACATTTTGGATGATGGTGTTGATCGAAAGTTGGATGATAGTTGGAAAGATATCTTGGCAAAGATGGATTTTGTAATTGTCCAGAGCTATGCCATGACGGAATTAGCCAAATCAGCACATATAGTGCTTCCAGGATTGGCTCCATTTGAACGGGAGGGGACCATCACTAATGACAAAGGCCGTATCCAATGGTTACGTCCATCCCTAGCCACAAAAGGTGACTCTAAACCAGATTGGGAAATCCTTATGTTGGTTAGAAATGCTTTGCACAAAGAGTCTGAATATTTTGCTGATTTGGGCGAGGTGATTAAAAAAATGGGTGATCAGTTTCCAAATTATTCAGGGATTTCATTGTTCAAAATTGGGACTCAGGGAATGGCGTTAACCTGATGGATTTTTTAGGTTTTATAATTATTCTTGTTAAAGTTTTAGTTGTATTCGCAGCCACTATGCTTACTGTGCTCATATTGATATATGCAGAGAGGCGGGTCTCCGCTTTTATGCAGGGACGGCTCGGTCCTAATCGCGTGGGACCGAAGGGAATTCTTCAACCTATTGCAGATGGTATCAAATTTCTTATGAAAGAGGAATTTATTCCGGCAGGCGTTGATAAACCAATTTTTATTCTCGCCCCGGCAATTCTCCTTATTCCAGCCCTCATGACTTTTGCGGTGATTCCATTTGGTTCTTCGATTACAATTTTAGGGCGGGAGATTGCTCTTCAGGTGGCAGATGTGAATGTGGGAATTTTATACATCCTTGCCCTGACCAGTATTGGCGTCTATGGCATCGTATTGGCGGGCTGGTCATCTAATAGTAAATATTCTCTGCTTGGCGGGCTTCGTTCATCTGCACAGCTTATCAGTTATGAATTAGCCATGGGATTGGCGGTGGTGAGTATTATTTTACTATCAGGATCATTGAAATTGAATGACATTATTGCTGATCAACAGGGTTACTTTTTATCTTGGAATGTATTTAAACAGCCTTTGGCTTTTGTTATCTTTTTGGTAGCAGTCTATGCTGAGACCAACCGACTGCCTTTTGATTTGTCAGAAGCGGAACAAGAGTTGGTGGGAGGCTATCATACGGAATACAGCAGTATGAAATTTGCCATGTTTTTTATGGCTGAATATGCCAATATGATCACAGCAGCAGCTTTAACGGTTACGCTATTTTTTGGCGGATGGGATTTCCCTTTAATAAATGAAACTATGCTAGGCAATTGGGGAACAGCGCTATCTGTCCTGGCTTTTATTTTAAAGATGGGCTTTTTTCTATTTCTTTTCATTTGGGTTCGATGGACGTTTCCACGTTTCCGGTATGATCAATTAATGAAACTGGGATGGAAAGTTATGCTTCCCACTGCACTTTTTAACATATTTGTCACAGCTGGATATCTTACCATCAAGTCGGTGGTTTAATGGCAATTATTACTAAATCCTACGAACCAACATTCTGGGATAGACTTTATTTCCCCGCATTGATCAAGGGTTTAATGGTAACATTACGGTATTTCTTTAAAAGAAAAGTAACCATTCAATACCCAGATGAAAAGTACGTTCCGCCAGATGGATATCGTGGACTTCACCGCCTGAATAAGTATCCTGACGGTCGTATTCGGTGTGTAGCTTGTGAAATGTGTTCCGCAGCTTGTCCCGCTGACTGCATCTATATTGTCCCCGGTCCTGCTCCTTGGGAAGGAGGAAAGGAAAGATACCCAGTCAAGTTTGACATTGATCTTCTAAAATGTATTTTTTGTGGTTTCTGTGAAATGGCTTGTCCGGAAGAAGCCATTGAATTGACAGAGATTTACGACTTTTCTGCTTATTCCAGAGAGGATCTTCTCATCGATAGGGAGGGACTTTTAGAAGTATATGAGTTGACTAAAAACCAAAACTATTATTCCCGAACAGATAAAAGCAAAAAGCCTGCGACTTAAATATCGGTCAGGATTTTATTCAGATATAATATGTCACTCCCGCTCCTATTTTATATTGCTGCTTTAATAGCCGTTGGATCAGCGGTCTTGGTGGTGCTGAATAAAAATGTTGTTTATAGTGCCCTTTTACTGGTGCTTTGTTTTTTCTCGCTGGCGATAATCTACCTTCTTCTTGAAGCATATTTTCTTGCTGTTCTTGAAGTATTCATTTATGCTGGTGCTATCATGGTACTATTTTTGTTTGTTATTATGCTACTCAATTTGGGACGGGAAAAGGCTCTGGAGCATTTTAAGTATTTGCAGAGAGGATTGTCCATATTTCTAGTTGTTCTTTTCTTTCTCGGGGTTTTTCTCCTCTTGCTAAATGATTCAAGTGCGTTGCATCAGCCAGAGGGGAGATTTTCTGCGGGAGGTGTCTACTCACTTGGAGAGGCACTTTTTACAAAATATCTACTCCCTTTTGAAGTCGCTTCTCTCTTGCTACTCGTTGCACTGATTGGAACGGTCTACTTGGCCAAAAGGAAGATCTGATGGTTGTTCCTCTAGAACATGTCATTGCATTGAGCTTGGCCCTTTTTTCCATTGGTGTGTTGGGTGTTTTGTTTCGGCGTAATGCTATTACCATCTTCATGTCCATCGAATTGATGCTGAACGCGGTCAATCTGGCTCTGGTAGGTTTTTCAAGGTATTACAACAGTGTGGATGGGCAGGTCTTTGTCTTTCTTGTCATGACCCTTGCTGCCGCCGAAGTAGCGGTGGGCTTGGCGATAATTATTGCTGTCTACCGAAATCGCCAAACGGTGAATATTGACGAAATAAATTTGATGAAGAATTAACCTTTACTGATGGAAACGATTGTATCCATAAAACCTTTGGTGGCGGTCTTGGTATCTGCTATAGGAGCCTTGCTCATCATTTTTGTGGGAAAAAAACCGAACATTAGAGAATCCTGGTCTCTAATCGCTGGAGCAATAAAACTGGTTATTGTACTATCCATGATCCCGGATGTGGTGTATGATAAAAAAGTAATTTCATATTCACTGTTCACCCTTCTGCCTGGCATAGAAATTAGTTTCAGGGTTGATGCTTTTGGGCTTTTGTTTGCAATGGGTGCCTCGTTACTCTGGATTGCAACGTCCATTTATTCTATTGGCTATATGCGATCTACGAATGAGGGCTCTCAAACACGTTATTTCGCCTGTTTCGCAGTAGCACTTTCCTGTACAATCGGTGTGGCATTTTCAGCAAACCTATTTACCATGTTCCTCTTCTATGAAGGCTTGACTATTATTACCTATCCACTTGTTGCTCACAAAGGTACAGCCAAGGCAAAAAGCGGAGCGAGGAAATATGCCATTTACCTGTTGGGTGCTGCCAAAGCTTTTTTGGTCGCGGCTATAATTCTTACTTATAATCTTACAGGTACACTTGAGTTTTCAAAAGCTGGGATCTTTCCTACAGATGTTCAATCGGTCCATCCGGAACTGCTTTATGTGATTTTCGTGCTTTTCCTTTTTGGGTTTGCCAAGTGTGCAATTATGCCCTTTCACGGCTGGCTTCCAGCGGCCATGGTGGCTCCCACTCCTGTCAGCGCACTGCTTCATGCTGTTGCCGTGGTCAAGACAGGGGTTTTTACTGTCCTACGAGTCATTTTCTTTGTTTTCGGTGCTAACCTCATGAAGGATATTGGTGTGGATGTCTTCGTTATCACATTTGCATCATTCACCATCATCATCGCATCTCTTCTTGCCCTGAGCAGGGATAACCTGAAAGAGCGTTTGGCATTCTCAACAATAAGCCAGCTTTCATATATTATTTTAGGAGCAGCGCTGCTTACTCCCAGCGCCATGATAGGTGGAATAATACATATCACTAATCATGCTTTTTCAAAGATCACTCTCTTTTTTTGCGCCGGCTCAATATATGTCTCATCACATAAGACTGAAGTCAGTCAGTTAAATGGGATAGGGAAAAAAATGCCCTGGACGATGGCTGCCTTTACCATTGCTACATTGAGCATGATAGGGATTCCTCCTGTATCTGGGTTTATTACAAAGTGGTATCTTGTAATCGGTGCCATGGAGAGTCATAGTTTAGCGGTTCTCACTGTTCTGCTGGCAAGTTCGTTTCTTAATGCTGCATACTTTGCTCCGATTGTATACAAGGCATTCTTTAAAACGGAAAATTCAGAAGCTGAGAATCATAATCACGATTTACATAAACATGAGGAAGTTAAAGAAAACCCGTTTCTAGTGGTGCCTCTCTCTTTAACTGCAATAGTAAGTGTTGTATTGGGTCTATACCCCGACTTTATAGTGCAATTAGCTAAAATGGTCATCCGATGAAATTATTAGAGATCGTAGAGGTACTTCGAACAAAAAAAGTAAGGCGAATTGCTTATGGTGTACTCATTTTACTCATCATAACTGATTTTTTTATCCCACGCCACGAGGTACATTTTTTTGGGGACGAAATCCCCGGATTCTGGTCTTTATTTGGCTTTATCGCATGTGTGTTGATTATTGTAGTATCTAAATGGATAGGTCATCTTGGGCTTATGCAGCATGAGAATTATTATGATGAGGGAGATGTTTAGTTTGGAATTTGTACATCCTTCAGCATTTTATCTCATAGGAGGACTCCTCATACCTTTGCTCAAAGGCAGGGTAAGGCAAGGCTATATGCTTTTGATTGCTCTCTTAGCCTTTTTTGCTGTTGTCAATATGCCTCATGGTACCTTTGGTGTTTATGAGTTTTTAGACTGGAAATTAACCTTTGGAAATGTGGATAAGCTGAGCAAGGTCTTCGCTTATATATTCGCAATCATGGGTGTGATAGGGGTAATCTATTCTATCCATGTAAAGAATGATGGTGAACAGCTTGCTGCATTTTACTATGTTGGAGGTTCACTTGGAGTGACTCTTGCGGGTGATTTCCTCAGCTTATTCCTATTCTGGGAAATGATGGCTTTTTCATCGGTCTTTCTAGTATGGTATAGGAAATCAAAGTCTTCCGTCCATGCTGGTTTCAGGTATCTTTTATGGCATGTTGCTGGTGGCCTGATTCTGCTGGCTGGTATAATACTTCAATATTCTTTAAGTGGTGATTTGACAATACAATATTCACCATTTCATGGTTGGTGGCCTGCTGATCCACAGAGTCTAGCTTCATTTCTCATTCTAATAGGACTTATTGTTAATGCGGCTGTCCCTCCGTTTGGCGCCTGGCTTCCTGATGCATATCCTGCAGCCACTGTGACCGGAGCAGTTTTCATGAGTGCTTTCACTACTAAAACCGCCGTCTATGCACTGATCCGGATCTGTGCAGGTTCAGAGATTCTGATTGTTTTGGGTGTTGTTATGGCAATTTATGGTGTGGTTTATGCAGTGCTTGAGAATGACGCCCGCAGGCTTCTGGCATATCACATTATCAGTCAGGTAGGCTATATGGTTGCCGGTGTTGGACTGGGAACCCATATGGCTATAAACGGAGTTGTGGCACATGCCTTCTGCCATATCCTGTATAAGTCTCTCTTGTTTATGGGAACAGGTTCAGTGCTCTACATGACAGGGACAGCAAAATTGACAGAACTCGGCGGTCTCTATAAAACTATGCCGAGAACAATGATTTATACCGTAATCGGGGGTCTTTCCATTTCTGCATTTCCCCTTTTTAGCGGTTTTGTGAGCAAATCCATGACTGTTACTGCCTTTGGTGAAGCGCATTTAACTTGGGCATTTATGGCGCTCATGCTCGCTTCTGCAGGAACGTTTCTTCATACAGGTCTAAAGGTGCCGTATTTCATATGGTTTGGCAAGGATCAGGGTATTAAAGCGAAGGAACCACCATGGAATATGGAGCTTGCCATGATAATTAGCTCACTTTTCTGTATTGGACTCGGAGTTTTCTACAAGCCCCTTTATGCACTACTCCCTTATTCTGTCCATTTCGAACCTTATACTGCATATCATACCTGGGAGACTTTGCAGATACTGCTATTTACACAACTTGGTTTCTTCCTGCTGCTTAAAAAGCTTTGGTGTAAAAATACGATTAGTTTGGATACGGACTGGTTTCCAAGGAAGAGTGCAAAAGCATTTATGTGGTTTATAAATAAACCGATGGCAAGTTTAGAGTACAATGTTATTGGTGAGATTTATGAATTTATTATTCAGAAACCCATAATGAGAGTTGCGGTTTATTTGAAGAAAATAGATACCGTTGTCGTAGATGGGACCATCAATGGGGTAGGCAAATTGGCTATGGCATGTAGCAGAAAGATGCAGAAAGTTCAGAGTGGTCAGATTCAACACTATGCAATGCTTATGGTCGCGGGAGTCATTGCTGTAATTATAATTGTAATGGTGTTACCTTAAGAAGGTGAGAGATGGAAGGAATTATAATTAATAATCTCGATTATCCAATACTGACGGTAAGCATTTTTCTACCGCTGGCTGGGGCTCTTATTATTCTATTCTTAGGAAGAGGAGCTCTTATAAAATGGCTTGCTCTAGCGATTACGGTTGCAACGTTTATTGTTACACTTCCTATTTACAAGTATTTCGATAAGACAACCTACAAAATGCAGTTTGTTGAAATCCGTTCATGGATACCGGCATGGAATATAAACTACAAGGTTGGTGTAGATGGAATCAGCGTATTATTCATAATTCTAGTCACAATTTTAAGCATTCTTTGCGTATCAGTATCGTGGAAGGCAATCCAGACAAAGACAAAAGAGTTTTATATATCTCTTTTAATAATGGAAACTGCAATGATTGGAATTTTTGTTTCACTTAATGTCTTCCTTTTTTATATCTTTTGGGAACTCACCCTCATACCGATGTTTCTCTTGATAGGTGTGTGGGGTGGTCGCCAAAGGATATACGCTGCGGTGAAGTTTGTCCTTTTTATGCTGGCTGGAAGCGTTCTTATGCTGGTCGGAATAATTGTGCTCTACAATGCAGGTGGCAAGACTTTTGATATATTAGCACTTTCCAGGGTGAGCTATCCCGCCGGACTTCAATTATGGCTGTTCTTGGCCTTTTTTGCTGCATTTGCAGTGAAAATGCCCATGTTTCCAATACATACCTGGCTCCCAGACGCACATACAGAAGCCCCCACAGCCGGAAGCGTTATACTTGCAGGGATTCTGCTTAAGATGGGCGCATATGGTTTTTTGAGAATTTCTTTTCCTATGTTTCCCCATGCAGTAAAGGTACTTTCTATTCCACTGCTTGTTCTGTCTGTTACTGCGATAATCTACGGTGCCTATGTCACATTGATGCAGAAAGACATGAAGAGACTTATCGCCTACTCCAGTGTCAGCCATATGGGCTTTGTGACACTTGGCCTATTTACTTTAAACCAGAACGGCATCGAGGGTGGGATACTCCAGATGATAAATCATGGTGTTATAACAGGCGCCTTGTTCCTGTGTATCGGGATGATTTATGAGCGAACTCATTCAAGGATGATTGAAGATTACGGAGGACTCTCAAAGACCGTTCCTGTGTATATTGTGTTTTTTACGATTTTCACTCTGGCTGCGATTGGTCTACCGGGTATGAATGCTTTTGTTGGGGAATTTCTTATCATTAGCGGTGCTTTCAAAGCAAATATGATCATTGCGGCCCTTTCCATACTTGGTATAGTTCTGGGTGTGTGCTATATGATCTGGTTGTATTACCGGGTCGCTCTTAATGAAATAAACACCACTACGCAGTCCTCTCTTATTGATTTGGACTTGCGGGAAATTGCCACTCTTGCACCTCTGGTTTTACTTGTATTATTGATCGGTCTTCAACCGAACATGCTTTTGAGTTATATGCATGTTTCAGTGGAACACCTGCTTGAGCAGCTGCATAACTCTTCTATACAACTTGAAAGTAATAACGCTTATGATACACTCAATTCAATTGCTGAATATATTAAGGCTTTATTCAAATGGGTCTAACAAGCTTATCCAATCATTTTTACTCATTATTTAGTGGCTTATTATTTAGAATACGTCAGGTGATTTCATGGATATAGGTCAATTTTTTACAGCAGCTGATTTATTAGGGATTTCCCCTGAAATTATTCTGACGGTTACTGCATTTTCTGTCCTGACTCTGGAGATGGTTCATGTTTCCCGCCCCGGAATTAAATTAATGGTGGCAGCTCTAGGTTTTCTTTTGGCTGGAGCTGTTACTATTAGCACCAGCGGTGATGAACAGATTCTTTTCGGAGGGATGCTGGTCCTTAACCGGTTTTCAATGTTTTTTGATTTTCTTTATATTTCTATAGGATTAGCCACAATGATCCTCTCGCGGGGATACCTAGAAAAAATGGGGAGTAAATCCCGGGGTGAATACCCTGCTCTCATTTTATTTGCTATCATTGGTATGATGTTGATGACTAAAGCAAACGACTTGGTGATGGTTTTCCTTGGTCTGGAGCTTCTTTCTCTATCGCTTTATGTGTTAGTTGGATTTCTCCGCCATAACCTTTACAGCAATGAATCAGGATTAAAGTATTTATTACTGGGGGCATTCGCCACTGGCTTTTTTTTATTTGGTGCAGCCATGATCTATGGTGCTACGGGTACGACAAACTATAACGAAATTGCGTCTGCAGCTACATCCGGATCGATCCTTTCAAAAGTTTATTTTTCGCTGGGGATCGGGCTGCTTCTTATTGGTTTTGCTTTCAAGGTAGCCCTGGTACCTTTTCACATGTGGTCTCCAGATGTATATCAAGGAGCACCTACCACGGTGACAGCCTTTCTTTGCACGGCACCCAAAGTAGCTGGGTTTGGCGCTTTGTTGAATATTTTTATTGCGGCCTTTATGGAAATTCAGGTTGAATGGCAAAATTTATTTTGGATCTTAGCTGCATTAACCATGACCGTTGGAAATATCTCAGCTCTGATGCAGTCTCATGTGAAACGGATGCTTGCTTTTTCTAGTGTTTCTCATGCTGGATATCTCGTTTTAGGTGTACTTGTCCTAAATAGTGTTGGTCTTTCTGCAGTGCTTTTTTATTTGGTAGTTTACTCAGTAATGAATCTTGGTGCTTTTGGTATCATATTACTGTTAGAAAAGGATGACAAAGGATTGGCTTTTGAAGATTACCGGGGATTTGCTTCACAGCACCCATGGATGGCAGGTGCTATGGCATTATTTATGATATCACTAGCTGGATTTCCCCCTACAGGTGGCTTCGTGGCAAAATATGGACTTTTATCTTCCGCTGTTTCGGAAGGATATATTTGGCTTGTGATTATTGCGGTTCTCAACACACTGGTTTCGGCATATTACTACCTACGGCTCATTGTGAATATGTATATGCAGGAAGAAAAGGAGGCTCCACATCCAGTATCTGGAGTATTGGTACTGGGTCTAATCGGATTATTAGCTGTGATTGTTCTTACCCTTGGGATCACTCCGGGATTTCTTTTAAAGATTACTGCTGAAGCAGCAACTACTGTTTTCTGATGAAAGGATTTACTACACATATTTACATTTATGAAAAAATAATACGTTTGCACATGATGATTCTCCCAAAATTTTTCTACTGGATGATTCTTTTCTTTTTCCTGATAATACCAGCGGAAATCATGGGATCTACCGGGAGAGATATTTATACTCCTCATTTGGTCGGTTCTGATTTGTCCATTTCCTGGGTAATTCCATTTATCGGGATATTGCTTTCTATTGCAGTTTTCCCGTTAGTTGCCCCAACATTTTGGCATCATCACTTTGGAAAAGTATCGTTCTTTTGGTGCGGGGTTCTTTTGCTGTCAATGGCGATTCAAAAAGGATTGCCCACTACTTTTTATGAATTTCTCCATGTTGGCTTTTTAGACTACATGCCATTTATCATTTTGCTTTTGGCTTTATTTACCATCTCTGGTGGAATTCGGCTTACAGGAAAATTGGTAGGTAGTCCGATTGTAAATACAGGGATTATTCTCGTCGGAACCATTCTTGCCAGTTGGATGGGAACCACCGGCGCTTCCATATTGCTGATTCGTCCATTGATCCGGGCGAATATCTACCGGAAACACAAAGTGCATGTAGTGGTATTCTTCATTTTTCTTGTGGCAAATATTGGTGGATCTTTAACTCCGCTTGGTGATCCACCCTTGTTTTTGGGCTTTTTAAAAGGGGTAGACTTTTTTTGGACGACGAAAGCTATGCTGGAACCAATGCTATTTGTGGTGGTTCTGCTGCTAATACTTTTTTATACACTGGATTCATTTTACTATCGAAAAGAAGGCCTACCTGATCCATTAGTAAAGGTTACAGATGAATCGGGAGTAAAACTTGGATTGGAAGGTAAATTCAATTTTCTGCTTCTTGCCGGTGTGATGTCTTCAGTGTTGTTGAGCGGATTTTGGCATCCGCAACTATCTTTCACTGTTTTCCATGTAGAAATAGAATTACAGAATATTACCCGGGACATTCTCCTGCTGCTGTTAACGGGGATAAGCTGGAAAATAACACCGAAGGATATACGAAGGAAAAACGAATTCACATGGTTTCCCATTCAGGAAGTAGCCATACTTTTCGCAGGGATTTTTATCACGATCATCCCGGCGATTGCTATTCTAAAAGTTGGAGCCGACGGCGCACTTGCAGGTGTGGTAAATTCCGTGTCGTACAATGGAAATCCGGTGAATGCCGCGTATTTCTGGGCAACTGGAATCCTTTCCAGTTTTCTGGATAATGCTCCAACTTATCTGGTGTTCTTCAACACGGCAGGAGGTGATGCAGACCAGCTTATGGGTGAATTATATACGACGCTGCTGGCTATCTCTGCGGGTGCAGTGTTTATGGGTGCCACCACATACATTGGAAATGCACCTAACTTTATGGTGAAATCCATTTCAGAAGAAGCAGGAATAACCATGCCAAGCTTCTTTGGATATATGTTGAAATATTCTTTGCCGATTCTCATTCCGATCTTCATCTTAGTATCCGTAATTTTCTTCTAATGAGGATTTCAAAGGTTACTACAAAAGTTGGTGATAAAGGGCAAACTACCCTTGGAGATGGAACAACTGTCTCAAAGTCCCATATACGTATCGAATGTCTGGGACAAATTGATGAACTAAATGCCACGATTGGTTTTGTATGCTCTGGATGTAGGGACGACAAATTAGTTGGTATATTGCAGAGTATCCAGAATGATTTGTTAAATTTTGGGGGTGAACTATCCATCCCTGATTCTAATGAGATCCTTCTTTCAGATGACCGACTCATTGACATTGAGAATAACTTAAAAGAAATGAATTCAAATCTTCCGCCTCTGGTTGAATTTATTTTGCCCGGAGGTGATGATTTTTCTTCTCGCGTTCATATAGCAAGGACGGTTTGCAGGCGAGTAGAAAGAAAAATTGTAGAACTCCTTGAAGTAGAAAACAGGGCTGAACGTTGGATTCAATATCTGAACCGGCTGTCTGATTTTCTTTTTGTATTGGCACGTTTTTATACCCATAAGCATGAGGTAGATGAATCTCAGTGGAATCGGAGTAAATAATTGCAACTGCATATCCTCTATTTTAGATTATACCCATGAAACACCCTATTTCTATGGTTTTTCTAGTGAGAGCATTATGATTGATTTTAACAAAGTTAAATCCCTGATTAGTGAAGCTGATCGGATTTTACTAACAACACATGAAAATCCTGATGGAGATGGTCTTGGGTGTTGTGCTGCAATGTATTTTCACTTGAGAGAAATCGGAAAAGATTGTCGAATCATTCTCTGTTCAAGAATGCCCTCAGAGTACAGTTTTTTAAACTCTGAACAGATATTTGAAGTTCATGAGTTAGTGCAACATCAAGATTGGATCAAAAATGTGAATTTGGTTATTATTTTTGATGTGGGCAACATTAAACGGTTAAAAACAATCCTTAGTGAAATCAATAGCCATACACTTCCAACTCTGAATATTGATCATCATCCTCATGAGGGAGATAATTTGTTTACTTATAATTTAGTGGATATCAATGCTGCTGCTACAGGAGAAATGCTTTATAATTATCTTAAATTAGCTAGAACCGGGAAATTTCCAAAAGAAATTTGTGAGGGAATATATACTGCTATAATGACAGATACTGGATCGTTTAGATATAGTAATACGAACACCAAATGTCACGAAATTGCTATTGAATGTTTTCAATCTGGTATTAATCATTCTTATATTTATCAACAGATTTATGAATCAAATTCTAAAGGTAGGATTAAATTATTGGGTAATATTTTAAGTAACCTTACTTTTGAATGTGATAACGAACTGGCTTGGTTTATCATTGATAAGTCCACATTGGATGAATGTGATTCTACGCCTGAAGAGGTGGGAGGGTTAACTGATTTTGTTCGAACCATTCGTGGAGTTGAAGTCGCGCTCATGATCTTTGACAGTGGTCATGATACCTGTAGAATTAATTATAGGTCAAAAGGGAAATACATTATTAACGGAATTGCAAAGACTTTGGGAGGTGGAGGACATCCCTTAGCTGCAGGTGCAGTATTGGAGGGGAGCATGGAAACAGTTCTTCCTAAAGTTCTTAATGAGACAAAACAATCCTTACAGGAACAGAAATATCAAAGTAAATGAAATTACTTATCGCAAAAGATTCAGGCTATTGTTTTGGTGTGCGTGACGCAGTTGATCTCGCATACAAAACAGCAGAAGAGAGTGGCGATGTCTATATGTTAGGAAATATAGTCCACAACGAAATTGTGGTAAATGATCTGGATAAAATCGGTGCAAAAGTTGTTCGTACATTGGATGATGTTCCTGATAAAAAACCTATATTATTTCGGGCTCATGGTACTTCAACAGACGTTTGGAATAAAGCGAAGGATAAGGGAATGAATATTATTGATGCAACCTGTCCACTGGTTAAAGAGATTCATAATGAAGTCAAAGCATTGGAATTAGAAGGCAGATGTATAATTATCATAGGTGACCATGGACATGACGAAGTAATTGGGATTGCCAGCCAGGTAAAAAAACCTATTATTGTTTCTTCTCCAGAAGAAGCACAAAATCTCCGGAAAATGAAAAAGGCTGGTATCGTCAGTCAGTCAACACAAACGATTGAAAATGTTCAAACAATTATTAATATCATAATGACGAAAGCCTTTGATTTGCGGTTTGTAAATACGATTTGTTTTCCAACCAAGAGGAATCAGCAACAACTTAAGGATCTCTCTGAAAGATGTGATGTAATGTTGATCATTGGTTCATTCACCAGTGCAAATTCCAAGCGTCTTCACCAGTTAGCATTGGAACGGAATAAAAAATCATATCAAGTAACTTGTGCTGACGAAATAGAATCAGAGTGGTTTAACAATGCTGAAACAGTGGGAATTACTGCCGGTGCCTCTACCCCGGACAGTATCATTCAGGATGTGGTCCGGTATTGTGAAACTCTAACTAATATTTCAGAATGAGGAGAGTCATGTCAAAAGGAACCTATGAAGTCAAAGTTGGGCTAGCTGAAATGCTGAAAGGTGGGGTTATAATGGATGTAACTTCGGTTGAACAGGCAAGGATCGCCGAAGGGTCAGGTGCCTGCGCCGTTATGGCCTTGGAACGAATTCCTGCCGATATTCGTGAAGATGGTGGTGTTGCGAGGATGAGTGATCCAAGCATGATTCGCGAAATTCAGAAAGCGGTTTCAATACCGGTTATGGCTAAATGTCGAATCGGCCATTTCGCCGAGGCCCAAGTTCTGGAATCCTTGGAGGTTGACTTCATAGATGAAAGTGAGGTACTTACTCCTGCAGATGAGAAGAATCATATTTGGAAACACGATTTCAAAATCCCATTTGTATGCGGTGCCCGGGATATTGGAGAAGCTTTACGTCGTATAGCAGAAGGAGCAGCTTTGATCCGAACCAAGGGGGAGGCTGGAAGCGGAAATATTGTGGAAGCGGTTCGCCACATGAGAACTATAAACAGACAGATCAGTGGACTAAAAGAATGTGATGAAGTGGAATTGGTTTCGGAAGCTAAAGATTTAGGTGCTCCTCTTTCTTTGGTTCAACAAGTGTCTAAACTAGGGAAACTTCCTGTTCCTAATTTTGCTGCCGGAGGTATTGCAACTCCAGCTGATGCTTCCCTCATGATGCAATTGGGTGCGGAATCTCTTTTTGTTGGTTCAGGTATATTCAAGAGCGAAGATCCTGATTTGCGAGCCAGGGCAATTGTTGTTGCAGCAACACATTATAAGATTGCAGAAAAAGTAGCGGATGCTTCAGCCGGATTGAAAAAAGCTATGAAAGGATTGAATATCTCCGAGATTCCGGATGAGGAAAAACTTCAGGAACGAGGCTGGTAATGCGCATCGGCGTCCTTGAACTTCAGGGCGACTTCGAAAAACATCATCAAATCCTGCAAACTTTGGGGATGGATTCGGTTGCGGTTCGGGGTCCTTCTGATTTGGATGAGCTGGAAGGATTGGTTATACCTGGAGGGGAGTCAACAACTATATCTCTGCTCATAGATCGAAATAAACTGAGAGAGCCGTTGAAAGCATTTTCCGACGTACATCCAGTTTTGGGTACCTGTGCCGGATTGATTCTTATGGCCCGAAAAGTCTCAGATTCCAGAGTCAACCCTTTGGGTATATTGGATGTGGTGGTATGCCGTAATGCTTATGGGCGCCAAATTCATTCTACTACTGAGGAAGTAAAATTTTTCGAAGATAAAAATTCTTTTTATAGTCGCGCTACCATGATACGAGCTCCTCGAATCGAAAGTACTGGACGGAATATAGAAGTGTTGGGTTCTTTGAATGGACATCCTGTGGCAATCCGGGAAAACCATCATATCGGATTGATCTTCCACCCGGAATTGGATGGAGTTACTATTTTTCACGAATTGGCATTTCACAGGGTAAAACAATCTCAACATGACAGAAAAAGTCAAACGTATGTCACTTAAATATTTACCAAAAATTCAGGATCCATCGGATTTAAAAAAATTTTCCAAAGATGAATTATATGAACTGTGCACGGAATTACGAAAATATATTATTGATGTAATTACCGATATAGGTGGCCATTTGGCTCCAACTCTTGGGGTAGTGGAATTAACCGTAGCACTGCATTACATTTTCAATGCTCCGGAAGATAAAATCATTTGGGACGTAGGTCATCAAGGATATGCACATAAACTGTTGACAGGTCGGTTCGATCGTTTCCCTACAATTCGAAAACACAATGGATTAAGTGGATTTTTAAAGCGCACTGAGAGTGAGTACGACGTGTTTGGTGCTGGACATGCTTCCACCTCAATCTCGGCTGCTTTGGGTGTAGCCAAGGCCCGTGACTTACAGGGAAAAACCCATAGAGTTATTGCAGTAATTGGCGATGGAGCGATGACTGGGGGACTTTCTTTTGAGGGAATTAATAATGCGGGACATGAAGGTACCCAAATATTGGTGATTTTGAATGATAACGAAATGTCTATCAGTCCAAATGTGGGTGCTATATCCACTTATTTTACTCGACTGATCTCTAATCCATTATATAATCGTATTCGGAATGAGATCTGGAGTTTATCAGGAAAACTTCCGGTAGCAAAGAAAATTACGCGAATATTTTTAAAAAAGATTGAAGAAAGCTTGAAAAGTCTCGTCGTCCCTGGAATTCTTTTTGACGAATTAGGCTTCCGATATTTTGGTCCAATCAACGGACATGATTTAAATGAAGTTCTTCATACGTTAGAAAATATCAAAGATATTCAAAAACCTGTTTTACTTCATGTCCTTACCAAAAAAGGGAAAGGAATGGTTTCCATGAATCAAGCAACACGTGAATATCATGATGATGCAGTCAAGTTTCATGCTGTAAAACCTAACGGAAGAGGATTGGATAAAGTTGAGCTAACTCCAGAGAACAAGAGTTTTTCTGCTCCCTCATTTCAATCGGTTTTTGGGTCTCTGGCCTGTGAAATCTCCCGCAATCGAACTGACACAGTCTGTATTACTGCAGCAATGCGGGAAGGTACGGGTCTTGTTCCCTTCGCAAATGAATTTCCTGACCGGTTTTTCGATGTTGGAATTGCGGAAGGACATGCTGTCACCTTTTCCGGTGGTCTGGCTACGCAAGGAATTCGTCCGATTGTAGCGATTTATTCAACATTTCTGCAGAGAGCTTTTGATCACTTGGTTCATGATATTGCCATCCAGCACCTTCCAGTAATTTTTTGTTTGGACCGCGCTGGCATCGCTGGTGAGGATGGCCCCACTCATCATGGTGCGTTGGATATTGCTTACCTACGGTGTGTTCAAGATCTCATTGTTACTGCTCCAAAAAATGGTGATGAGTTTCGCCACTTGTTGTACACAGGTC
>JYMV01031782.1_pt1 | contig 57362 bp, 56 predicted proteins | sample 338911 | NCBI WGS metagenome assembly JYMV01 (sample SAMN03354496, study PRJNA234377) | hydrothermal vent metagenome | biome: Deep sea; feature: Hydrothermal plumes at the Eastern Lau Spreading Center, Western Pacific Ocean; material: Seawater | place: Tonga | collected 2009 | depth 2000 m m | reverse complement strand
GGATCTCATGGTCGATGCTGTATCCCAGGCAGCGCTAGATAGCGGCAATGCCGAGATTGTAAAATCCATCAACTCTATCCGGTTGTGTGACTCCCAGGGCTTTACCGATCGGGTCTTGTCCGGGTGTAGCAGAGACCGGGTTCCAGTCGAGCGTCAGGCCGGCCGATCGCGCCCGCGATTGCGTTCGTCCACATTCAGCACCGGTGAGTACGATGGTATCCAAGTGTCCCGATTGGATATCCAGAAAGCTCTGATTCGCCAGTGTCTGCACATAGTTGCCGCCGAGTGATGTAAGTCCGGTTTCGATTTGTGTTAAGTCGAGTTTCTCGGCTATGCACTGGGCTGGGTTCTGGTAGCCCCACAGTCCCCGGACCACCCGGATAGAGTTGATGGATTTTACAATCTCGGGATTGCCGCTATCTAGCGCTGCCTGGGATACAGCATCGACCATGAGATCCAGCGGTGATCGAGCTACTAAAGGGTCATCTTCCCGTTGTGAAACCTGAGCAACACCGACAATTACAGGCTCTAGTAGTTTCACAGTTGCGTCGTCATGCGCTTGGGGAGAGTGTTCAGATCGATTCGCATCAGCTGGGTAGTGGCAGAGCCGTCTTGTAACTGACCTGTTTGAGTGAAAAACTCGACTTGATACTGGCGATTCCTTTAATACGCGTCAAATGATCCATTAGGAAGCGTTCGTAAGCAACAAGATCTGGCACCACCACTCGAAGCAGATAGTCGAACTCTCCGGTCATTAGATTGCACTCCATAACTTCCGGTCGTTCCATCACCGCCTTCTCGAACGACTCCAGTGCGGACTCGACCTGCTTTTCGAGGGCGACTGTCGCAAATACAGTGATCGGCAGACCTACAGCTTTTGCATTCACCAAGGTCACGTAGCGCTCAATCACACCAGTATCCTCGAGCGCACGCACCCGTCGCCAGCACGGTGACGGCGAAAGGCCAATACGGTCCGCCAGTTCGGTATTGGAAATTCGCGCATTCTCCTGAATGACTTCAAGAATCCGGCGATCGGTGCCATCGAAGGTATAAGGCATATTGTTTCTCTGTTGGAATATATTTGGTAGAAAAATGCTCAAACCTTAAATATAGCAGGAAAATAAGTAGATAAATTCTGATTAAAAGCAATATAGTGACCTGATATCTCAGGTATTCTGATTCATCCACATGCAAGTAATCCCTTTCGATCCGGACGACGAACCACCACCACCGACTGGCAACACGCCAGACCAACTGCAGTTTCTCAAGATCCTCGAAAAGAAAGTGTTGTGGTTGTCGACCTGGATAATTCACCACGCCAACCATATTAGGGAGGGCGATGGCGAACTAAAGGTTGGCGGTCACCAGGCGTCCTGTGCATCCATGGTGACCATCATGACTGCCCTTTACTTTGCAGTCTTGAAGCCAGAAGATCGAGTCGCGATTAAGCCCCACGGCAGTCCTGTTTTTCATGCCATTCAGTATCTGTTTGGAAAACAGGATAAAGAGCATCTTGCCCGTTTTAGGGCGCTTGGGGGTGCGCAGTCCTACCCGTCGCGCACAAAAGATATTGACGACGTTGATTTTTCGACGGGCTCGGTGGGTCTGGGTGTAGCGATGACAAGTTTCGCTGCGCTCATTCAGGATTACCTGGAGGCGCATTCATGGCGAAGGACCAGAAGCAAAATGGTTTGCGTGTTGGGCGATGCCGAACTTGATGAGGGTAACATCTATGAAGCGCTGCTCGAAGGGTGGAAGCACAGTGTGCGTGATCTGTGGTGGATTGTTGACTATAACCGGCAAAGTCTGGATGCTGTAATTTCAGATCGCTTGTTAACACGTTTCCATCGGCTGTTTGTCAGTATGGGATGGGAGGTGGTAACGATCAAGTATGGGAAGCTCCTGCACAGGGCATTTGAGCAGCCCGGCGGGGAGGCTTTACGGCAGTGGATAGATTCCTGCCCGAATTCAAAGTACTCCACCTTGGTGTACAAAGGCGGTGAAGCTTGGCGAGAAGCACTTCAGGCGGATATTGGATCTCGTCCCGGCGTGTCGGAATTATTGGGACGGTATGACGAATCGAAAGCATGCTGGAGGCTTTCGAAGACGTAGGGGATGACAAACCCGCCTGTTTTTTCGCCTATACCATTAAAGGGTTCGGACTGCCGTTGGCTGGCCACAAAGACAATCACGCCGGAATGCTGACGCCCGACCAGATCCAGCGGCTGAAGTCTGAGCATAATGTTGATAACGGAGAAGAGTGGTCACCATCTGGGGGCACTGGTGTGTCGGCCTCCGACCTACGCTTATTCATAGAGAGCGCGCCTTTTTTTACAGTAAACCAGAGGCGAAAAACTTCACCTGTGGTCGCGGTGCCTGATCCTTTTCCAAAACCGGACGCACATCAAATATCAACCCAGGAAGCATTTGGTCGAATACTGGCGAGTTTAGCCAGGCAGGATACTGAACTCGCTCAAAGAATCATTACTGTGTCACCCGACGTGACTGTGTCAACAAATCTAAGTGGGTGGGTAAACCAGCGGGGTCTGTTCCATGTCAATGGCCAGACAGACATGTTTACCGTAGAGGAACTGCAAACCATGCATAGATGGCGAGCATCGCCAACGGGACAGCATATTGAACTGGGTATCGCTGAAAACAACCTGTTTCTGCTCCTGGCTGCGGCGGGACTCTCTCATTCGATTTTCGGGGAACGCCTGTTACCCATAGGCACGATCTACGATCCATTTATCGAAAGGGGCCTGGATGCATTGAATTATGCTTGTTACCAGGATGCGCGTTTTCTGCTGGTCGCGACACCTTCAGGTATCTCATTGGCGCCAGAAGGCGGTGCTCATCAATCGATTGGGACGCCTCTGATCGGGATGAGTAAGCCGGGCTTAGCATCATTCGAGCCAGCGTTTACTGACGAACTTTCAGTGATCATGAGGTTTGCATTTTCGTATCTACAACGAGAGGAAACGGAGGGCCTAGATTTTGCTATAGAGGCTGACCTGCTCGGTGACCGTCGCGGTGGATCTGTGTACTTGCGTCTTACGACACGTCGTGTAGAGCAGATCGATCGAGCGATTGACGATGCGTTGACGTCTGAGATTATAGATGGCGGGTACTGGTTGGTGCCTCCGCAATCTTCCTGTTCTGTTGTGATCGCATACATCGGTGCAGTCGCACCCCAGGTTATCCAGAGTTGTGACGAACTCAATCGTGAATCTCCTGGCTCGACTGCGGTGCTTGCCATTACTTCGGCTGATCGTCTTCATCGGGGCTGGATGGAAGCACAACGGATGCGGCATAGCGGATTAGAGAAGTGTTCCGCACAGGTCGAAAAACTTCTTGGCGCGATTGAGTCGAATGTCCGTATCGTGACGGTTACCGACGGACATCCATCGATATTGACCTGGTTGGGTGCAGTTGCAGGACACCGTGTGTACGGGTTGGGTGTGGATCGATATGGAGAATCGGGCACGCTGACTGAGCTTTACCAGGCCTACCAACTCGATGCAGAATCGATCCTTTCAGTTTGCCGAGTTCCGTAAAAAGCAACAGATGTTTGTAGGGATTTACCGCAATACGGTGAGTCAATCCTGTGACTGTGCAAGTGATATTTCGAGACAGGTCGTCAACACAGTGGATGGATTGTTCAAATTATCTAGTAAGTAACAATTGGGAGTAACAAATGGACGTGAAAGGAAAAAAGGCAATCGTACTGGGCGGAACTTCTGGGATTGGTCTGGCAACGACCAATCGCCTGACAGAACTTGGTGCAAAGGTGGTTGCTGTCAGTCGAGAACCCCAGAGGGCCAAGGACCTTGTTGCACAAGGCGTTGAGCTTCGATCTTGTAGCGTTCTCGATAGAACTGGCCTGAAGACGCTTTTTGAGGAATGGTCAAAGTTCGATGTTTTAGTTTGTGCTGCAACGGGAGGCTCTAGGGCCGCCGGTCCCTTCCTCGAGATGGATCTTGATGCCTACCAGGCGTCTTTCGCCAAACTTTGGGGTTATACCAATGCCGTCCGCCTGGGTGCTGAGCATCTAAACAGCCAGGGTTCAATTGTTTTGGTTAGTGGAGCCCCTGCTCGAAAAACCAAACCAGGAGGGATCGCGTTAGGTTCAGTCGGTGGTGCGGTAGAAGCATTTTGCCGAGCTGTTGCACCTGAACTTGCCCCGCAGCGAATCAATATCGTTTCCCCGGGTATTATTGATACGCCTATGTTTGGTCCAGAAAGCTCGGAACGGTCGACTAAGTTGGATGCTGCAACAGCCGGACATGTGATTCCCCGGCCGGGTACTGCGGTTGAGGTTGCCAGCGCTGTTATTTTTACGATCCAGAACGACTTCGTGACTGGCACCACAGTCGATGTGGATGGTGGCTGGTTACTGAGCTGACTAGTTGCTTGAGGCAGCATCTTCACTCATAGGGCATCAGTAAGTGCGTTCAAAAAGGCGTCGTTTTCAGCGGTGGTACCGATTGTGATCCTCAACGATCCGTTATCATCTGGCCACGGCAGGGTCTGTACGAGGATGTGATGTTTCTCCAACTTAGCTGCAATGATATTGGAGGGCTTATTGGTACGGGCCAGCAGAAAATTTGCGGCCGATGGATAGACGTGGAGTCCGTGGTTCTGAAGCGCTACTGAAAGACGTTGTCTCTCGCGACTGACCGTGTCGAGGACCATCTCAAGATAGTTCTGATCCCGCATCGCTGCGCACGCGCCGGCCAGGGCAATTCGGTTGACATTAAAGCCAATTCGCACCTTTGAGAATCCAACTGCCAAGGCGCGATTGCCGGTGATTGCATAACCGATTCGAGCGCCAGAAAGTCCGTATGCCTTTGAGAAGGTTCGGATCACGGCCCATGGGCCATTGCGACCTGCTAATAGGGAAAGCACATCCGGGCCACCTTCCCAAGCAGCGAACTCATGATAGGCCTCGTCTACCATCAACAGGCAGTCGCTGGGTACTCTGTCAACGGCTAACTTGATCTGTTCGGCTTCGAGCATACCGCCTGTTGGACTGTTGGGAGTGCACAGATAAAACAGTGCGGTATGTTTATTGATTGCATTCAGCATAGCGCCAACGTTGTTGGATCCGTTATCCAGTACTGGCACTGTGACGACCTTACCGCCGGCAAGCCGAACATTTTTGCCAACTGGGGCAAAAGTTGGCCCCGGTAAAACGGCCTGTTCATTCCTATCGACAGCGATAGCCGCAGCCGCAAATAGCATTTCTCCACTGCCATTTCCAAACACGAGTCGGTCTGTGCTTATGCCGATACGTGCCGAGATAATCTGAGCCAGGGCAGAGCAGGAGTGATCCGGATAACGGTTGGCTATGTTGACGGCATCGTGCATCGCTGCGATGGCGTTTGGAGAAGGTGGGAGTGGGTTTTCATTCAGATTAAGACGGACAATAGCGGCGTTTGGCTGGTTATCGGGTTCCTGCAGAATTTGTGGTGCCATGACTGGCATATCGTCGAATCTTTCTAGTGGAATCTTTCTGTCCATAATTACTACTTCATGTCTGGATTGAACGTGACTTAAACCGAAGGTGTTGTATCTTTTGCGACTTGTTTCAGAAACACCATTGGATCGGTTCCGCCGGTACCGGTGTGGCCAGGGCCTGTTTGCGACATCTGTGATGACACATATTCTGCTACTATTTTAAGGTGAGACTGACGGAACTCAATCAGTGCATTCACACACGCTGTGTAGATACGCCGACAGCCATGGTGTTGCTCAATGGCGTGGACTAACGGCCTGCCATTCTCCAACGCGTTGATATAGGCAGCATGACCCTTCGGCATATAGTTACGCATCGTAACGAGATAGGATCTCGATTGGTTCTCCTGATGCGTTATGCCGAGCATTGCATCTATAGCTTGAAGTAAAGAACTTTGTGCTGCACTGCCACCAAAATAACTTCTGGGGTTCTGCTTGCATCCCCTGTACTCGATTCTCTCAAATGAAGCGAGGAATGGTCGTATCCGGTTGTAAAATATGTAGGGATCACAGTTTTCGTACATGCGGTTCAGCGTCATATTCAGTACGACCAGGGATTCTCGAACTTCCTTAAGTGAATCTTCGATCTGTTGGAAGTCGTCGGAATGCGCTGCTTGCTGTATGCGGTCGAATTGTTTAAGTACGCCTGCACCTATGGCCTCGATCTCGGTTGTGACCAGGTAGAACCAGGATTCATCAAGGCCGCCATGAAACTGGATAAGTGTCCGGAGATTGCCCAGTTTGATCGGGTCTTTAGATCGCAACTTCTTCCAGTTATTCAATACCAGAGAGGCATGGGCAAGGGTTGGCGGTCGACCCAGTCGTTCAGCAACCAGTGTCCAAGGTATTGCAATACTTTTCGGAACATAACCTGAGGACTCGTAACCCTGCCAGACGAATCCATGGCCAAATATGGATAACAATAACATGGCCCGTTCCAGTTCCATTGACGTCTGTAGGGAGGAGACGTCGTCTATTATCGGCATGGCTTCGGCCCGGGTTCTGAAAACACCGGCGTTCAGTAGTCCAGAGAATTCTCGAGCCATCGAATCCCAGATTTCGAATTCGTCTGGGAGTGTCTCAAGTGGTTCTTGGGCTGGTAAGAAACCGTTGACAGTGTCTATGTTATAAAAATCAAGCATCTACTTTTGTAATTTTGACAGTGTCGATATGGCTATATTCGAACCATGAGGTTTTCCAAGTAAATGGCTCGTAACTGACCGTTTAGGTCACAAGTTTCGGAGTTGCGTAGACCGGATCTTTCCAGCATTCGGTTTCAAGAATGTGGGCAAGCATTGATGCTGCAAGCCAAACATCTTCGTACCGTGTGTATAACGGTGCGAACCCGAATCGCAGTAGATCGGGCGCCCTGAAATCACCAATTACTCCATGGGCGATGAGCGCCTGCATGATCGGCCATCCTTCGGAGTGGCTAAATGAGACCTGACTGCCTCTTTGGCTGCTGTCACGCGGACTAGCCAGCTGTAAGGGGTAACCTTCACACAGCGATTCGACAAGGTCGACAAACAGAGTTGTTAAGCGTTTCGATTTTTTTCGAATAGTGCGCATATCGATCATTTCGAATATATCTAGGCTCGATTCTAGAGCGATATAAGAAAGAATCCCGGGCGTTCCACAGCGGAATTTGTCTATGTTGCTTGCTGGCTTGAAGTGTGTAGCGAAAGAAAAGGGGTCGGTATGGGCCTGCCAGCCTGTTAATGGATTGACGGCATCTGCGATGTGTCGGTCGGCGACGAAAAGGTATGCCGGTCCTCCAGGCCCGGCATTGAGGTACTTGTATGTGCAACCAACGGCAAAATCGACATTAGCCGCATTCAGGTCCACGGGTACCGCACCAAGTGTGTGTGCCAGATCCCAGATAACCAGTGCACCCGCCTGATGAGCCTCTTTAGTTATTCTTTCCATGTCGCGAATCAATCCAGTGCGGTAACTGACCTGGGTAAGAGTCACCACAGCAGTGGATGGCCCGATCAGTTCAAGTATCGATTCATCACTTTCCTTTCCCTCAACGAGCTTATGTTGCGGATAAAAATGCGTGATAGCGCCTTGGATGATATGAAGGTCAGATGGAAAGTTATATCGTTCCGATACAATCTCAGTTCGACCAGGACGCATTTTCAGAGCAGCCGACAAGGTCTTAAACAGATTTATTGACGTCGAATCAACTACCAGCACTTCACCAGCATTAGCGCCCATCAGGGGCGCCAGTCGATTGCCGAGAGTCAAAGGCAGTATGTGCCAACCCCGATCATTCCAACTTCGTATCAACTCGGTACGCCAGCCCTGTGTAACGGCTTCTTGAATCTTTTCTGGCACTACCGCGGGCATAGCACCAAGAGAGTTACCATCGAGATAAACCAGATCGGGGGGCAAATCAAAAAGGTCTCCAATATTAGAGAGCGGGTCGAGTTCATCTTGCCTGCGAGCGTCTAACAGACCCGGACTTTGGCTGTTGGACAATGTTTCAAGAGACGTGGTTGTCATCTGACTATCTCATTTATCCGTATATACTGACAGTTGTTGAAAGAGCGCTGTATCGGCATGAGCAATATCGTACATGATGTCAAAATGATGCCGACTCTGCACTTCCGTGAGTTCCATATGGGTGGTAGTTTTTGAACATTTGTCGGCATAAGCCTTGGATTGACGGATGAACTCTTTAGTTTCATGTTCTGCATAGACGATGTCCAGAGCGACCAACGGATCAGTATCATAAAACTGTGGACTCAGTGCTCTAGCACTTTCAATCGATAATCCCAGTGGTTCGTTGACGTAGGTTTGTGAAATCGGCTCGAGGTCGTAGATGCCACCGATGAGGATGGCACGTTGAGGTCGAGTAAGAAGTGTTGATCGGTCGTGATCCTGGATGTCCGGACTGATTGCGCAGGCCAGGAGATGGGCACCTGCAGAATGTCCCATGACATGAATGCCTCTTTTATCGAGTCCGTAATGAAAATAGTTTTCACCAAGCCAGTTGATGGCTTGTCGACAACGAGAAATCATCTGAGGAATGTTTGAAGTTGGCGCAAGGCCGTAGTTAATACTTGCAAAAGCGTAACCCATTGCTGTCCAGGCGGTGGCCAGAAAACTGTGATCGTTTTTTGAGAGTTGTTGCCAGTAACCCCCGTGAGCAAACATCAGCAAAGGGATTTTTTCGGGATTGACTGGCGTGGCTGGCAGGAAGAGGTCTAGCTTTTCTTCTACATTAGCGCCGTAGGGCAGATCGGTAATCAGATGTGCCTCATAGCTATCTCGCACCCGTTGGGACTCCGTGGTGTACGACGATATGAATGGCGTAATGTCGTCCACCATGCTGCTCGGCGAGTATTCCCGCTCTAGTTCTTCAGTAGATAGGTTTTTCCAGTTCAATACTTAATGCCAGTTCGAGGGTCCCGGTGTCTATCCCATCCGGGAATGTGCCAAGGAACCATTGTATAGAAAGTGTCCTGAAATCGGGACTCAGCCCGGGCTTGCTTTTTCCCATCGGCCGGGTAAGGTGTTTCACCAGTATCTATAAATAGACACTGGATCGCGCTGATCGCAGGTGATAATGGAGTCGTGAATGTCTAGCCATTTGTTGGAAATGCAAGATGTTGTAATCGAAGCTGAAATTGATGGCGAATGGCGGCCTATCGTCAATGGACTCAGCCTGACCTTGGAAAAGGGTGAGATCGTTGGGTTGATCGGTGAATCTGGTGCCGGAAAGTCAACCTTGGGTTTGGCAGCATTGGGATATACGAAACCGGGGTGCCGGATCGTATCCGGGTCGATCAAATTGGATGGACTGGAACTGACAACACTGCCCGAGAAGCAACTGCGACAGTTGCGTGGCAATCGTGTCAGTTACGTTGCGCAAAGCGCAGCGGCGGCTTTTAATCCCGCACATCGCCTGCTGGCGCAGTTTTCAGAGTCTCCTGTGCAGCATGGCAAGATGAATAGAACGGAGGCCGCAGTGAAGGGGCGCAGCCTTTATCGGCAACTGGATCTTCCAGACCCTGAGTCAATTGGTGAGCGATACCCTCATCAAGTATCGGGCGGTCAACTGCAGCGTGCAATGACGGCCATGGCGATGGGTTGTGAGCCTGAGATTGTTGTGTTTGATGAACCAACGACAGCGCTGGATGTGACAACTCAGATCGAGGTACTGGCGGCCATTAAGGAAGCAGTTCGCGCGAAGGGGGTTGCTGCAATTTACATTACGCACGACCTGGCTGTGGTAGCACAACTGGCGGACAGAATAATGGTGCTTCGTTATGGTGACCTGGTAGAAGAAGGGGAAGCACGACAGCTCCTTGCCCACCCCGTAGAGGACTATACAAAACGCCTGTTGTCTGTCCGTAGCTTAAGGGAGGATAAAACGATACAACAAGAGGAGAGTCGAGTACTTGCAGTAAACGATGTGACCGCGCGCTATCCCAGCATGACCGAGTATGTCCTCGAGGACATCAGTATCGGGGTCGAGCACGGGAAGACCGTCGCTGTTGTCGGTGAGTCGGGAAGTGGAAAAAGTACACTGGCTCGTGTCATTACCGGACTACTTCCACCACAGTCTGGTTCAGTCACTTTCAAAGGTGAGTCACTGTCAGCTGCTCTTGCCGACAGAAGTAAGGACGAACTACGGTCGATCCAGATGATCTACCAGATGCCCGATATTTCACTCAATCCGCGTCAGCGGGTCAGGGAAACCATTGGCCGGCCGTTGGAATTTTATCTTGGAATGAAAGGTCAACAGAAGACGGACCGCACCGTTGAATTGCTAGAGCAGATTGAATTACCAAAAAGCTTTATAGATCGGTTTCCAAATCAGTTGTCAGGTGGAGAAAAACAAAGGATCTGCATTGCTCGTGCGCTGGCTGCTGAACCAGACCTTATCATCTGTGATGAGGTTACTTCCGCACTCGACCAGCTTGTTGCGGAGGGGATACTGGAACTTCTCCAGAGCCTGCAGAATCGCCTTCAGTTATCTTATCTATTTATTACCCATGACCTGGCCACTGTGAAGGCCATCGCTGATGATATTGTGGTCATGTACCAGGGTCGCATAATCGAGCAGGGTGTTAAACAACAGATACTGACGCCGCCGCACAAGCCCTACACGGAACTGCTACTCTCTTCTGTGCCTGAAATGGATCCAGACTGGCTGGATCGGTTGATGGACCGTCGAGCACAAGGCTTAGTGCCGAGGGCCGATAAGGTGAATTGAAGTTTAGTATCGTTGAATCCACTGATGATGAGTTATTTTGTGGCAGTGATGTTTAAGCGGGTTCTGCTAGCAAGTTTCACCAAGCCGAAAACCAAATAGCCCATATTTATTCCGGTAGGTCTGATGTGTTCTTTGTCTACTGTGGTCAAGCCAATTGTTTGCCTATTCGTTGTGATGGTATGTGACGGTGTACCATGCCGGTTGTCGAGTGCAAGGGGATCAACCAATTCGTGATGAATGCTGCAAATAGTCAGACCTGGAAAACACCGGTGATCGTGTTGGTTGCTGGGTGTTTAGTGTCGGTAGTTGGGTTTGGAGCCCGTTCCGGAATGGGCTTGTACCTTGACCCAATGACGGTCGAACTGGGCTGGACTCGTGAAACCTATGCATTGGCGATGGCTCTGCAGAACATTATGTGGGGAATCGGTTTGCCCATTGCCGGTGCTATTGTTGATCGGCATGGCCCAGTGTGGGTGATCGCAAGCGGGGCTGTGGTCTATGCACTCGGGTTCTGGGGAATGACCATATCAGATACTAGCGGTATGCTGTATCTGACAGGTGGGGTTCTCACAGGTGCTGGAATCGCATTCACGTCGTTTACTTTAGCGATTGCGGCAATGGTTCGAGCGGTGGGTCCGGAAAAGCGTTCGCTAGTGATGGGTTTGGGTACTGCTGCAGGCTCAGTGGGGCAGATCGTGCTCTCACCTTTTACCCAGAGCATGATCGGTCAGTTCGGATGGAGCAATGCGTTGTTGATAATGGGTGCGTGTACTTTGTGTATCATTCCGTTGGCCTTGTTGTTGCCTAATCAACCACAAGTCGATGAGCCCGATACCGTTGGTCTGACGCTCACAGCAGCACTGGGGGAAGCCTTTCGCCACCGAGGCTATGTTCTGTTGACTATCGGTTTCTTTGTCTGTGGGTTCCACGTCACATTCATTATGGTTCACTTACCGGCTTATGTCGTCGATCTGGGTTTGTCGGGGAGTGTTGCGGCTTGGTGTTTGGCTTTGATCGGTGTGTTCAATATTATTGGTTCTATTGCAGTAGGCCTCTACGGTCAACGACATAGCAACTCAAATGGGTTGAGTTTTATTTATGCTGGACGTGCAATTGTTATCACAGCCTTGCTGTTATTGCCTAAAACAGAATTTACGCTCTATCTATTCGCCTGTGCGATGGGATTGCTTTGGCTGTCCACGATACCGCTGACCACGGGTGTCGTTATTCGCATATTTGGAGTGCGATACATGGCGACACTGTTTTCGGTTGTATTTTTTAGCCATCAATTGGGGAGCTTCATTGGAGTGTGGCTAGGTGGCTATATTCATGATCTAACCGGTACTTATGATGCTGTTTGGCAGGCCGCGATTGTTCTGGGAATCGTTGCCGCGGTTCTCCATGTGCCGATCAACGAAAAACCTCTCAGACGCGCAGCCAGTGCGGCAGGGTGATTGGATAACTGCACTGCACAATACTTCGATAGATCGGCGGGTTCGCCGAGAACTCGGTGTTTATAAGGCTAAGAACAGTGCCTCGCAACCGCGTTTTAATTGAAGACTCTGGTTACTTAGATGCCGATGTTCGGATAGTTGATTCTGCGGTCAACTTGACGCACAGTAGTGTGCACAATCTCGGGAGTAAGGGATGATTGAAACGAGTCCACGGATACTGCGCACAGATGTTTCCGGTATGCCGATCGAATGGATCGGTTTTGAAGAGACAGTGAAGCTCCATTGCCTGGAGCAGATACTCTATCCGATGGGTTCTTCTTTGTATGTTGTACGCGGTGGGATAAACGCGAAAACCGGGTGCCGGAGTACGCTTGAAGTTCACTCAATCATCTGTACCCTGGGGCAATCGCGGGCTCACTTAAAGCGTCATCCTTCGTATACACCGCCGTTAAACAATAAGGCATTGTTCCGGCGCGATACTTATCTATGCCTTTATTGCGGAGGGCAGTTCCTCCCCAGTCAGCTATCCAGGGACCACGTCCGGCCACTGAGTCGGGGAGGTGCGGACGTCTGGCAGAATGTTGTGACAGCTTGTAGACGATGCAATCATAGAAAAGGCGATCAGACGCCTGAAGAGGCGAGGCAGGAACTGCTGGCAGTGCCATTTATTCCAACCCATGCCGAATATATCTATCTCTCCGGCAGGCAGATCCTGGCGGACCAGATGGAATTTCTCCTTTCGCATTTTCCACGCAACAGTCCCCTCCACGAGCGTATTGGGGAGGCTACCTGAACATCGTTTTTAACTCGATGTAGCCATGGGTAACGACAATAGTCTGACCAGGGGTTTTATGACTCGCGCGGTACATTCCGGCGAGTCGCCAGATGCCGCTACCGGAGCATCTGCGCCGAATATCGTGATGTCGAGTACGTTTGTTATAGACGAGCCGATCAGCTTCTCGGCTCAAGACAAACCTGATGACGCGCCCTATGTTTATAGCCGTTGGGACAACCCTACGGTCACGGTCCTTCAGGACAAACTTGCGGCATTGGAAGAAGCCGAGGCCTGCCGATGTTTTGCGTCAGGTATGGCGGCGACTTCGGCGTTGCTGTTGTGTACGCTCAGCCAAGGTGACCGATTGGTGATGAGCGACAGTAATTATCCGGGAACGGCAGAGTTCGCCAGAAAGACCTTAACCCGACTTGGTGTGGACGTTGTTTTGGCCGATCTTTCTGATCTGGAAGTGGCAGCTCGGTCAATAACTCCAGGTGTCAGGCTGGTCTGGGCAGAGACGCCCGCGAACCCAACGCTGCGTCTCACGGATATTCGAGGAGTTGCCGAGCTTGCTCATTCAGTGGGTGCAGAGTTTGCGGTTGACTCGACTTTTGCTTCTCCGGTAGCGACTCGTCCGCTGATGTTAGGTGCAGATTACGTTGTTCACTCGCTCACGAAATACTGTTGCGGGCATGGTGATGCGATGGGGGGTGCAGTTCTTGGTCGACGGGATAAGCTGAGGAATGTCGAATCCGATGGTCAGATTTATATGGGCGGTGTAATCAGTCCATTTAATGCGTGGCTGATCAATAGAGGGCTGGCGACCCTACCCATCAGAATGCAAGCACATCAGACGAACGCCATCCATGTTGCGAATTTTCTGGAAGGGCATACAAAAGTAAAAAGGGTGCTCTATCCGGGACTTTCCAGTCATCCGCAATTCGATCTGGCTGTTCGGCAGATGGATAATTTCTCTGGGATGGTGTCAGTACAGATTGATAACGGCCCTGGCCTGGCGGAGCGCATGATGTCTGACCTGAATATATTTCATTATGCAGTGTCACTGGGTCATCACCGTAGTCTGATCTACTGGTTGGGCACGGACGATTTGATGCAATCAAGTTATGCGCTTGAAGGACAAGCACTGGACGCTTACCGGGCGTTTGCCGGCGACGGCGTATTCAGGATTTCTGTGGGCCTGGAAGATCCCGAAGATTTATGTGACGACCTCGCTCAGATTCTGGGTTGAATCGCGGAAATAGGTGGTTTTCACTTCCGACCGATCAACTCTCGTGCTTGCTGGTCAGCATGGTAGGAAGAGCGCACCATGGGTCCCGAGGCAACGTGACCAAAGCCCATCCGGCTTCCAAGTGTGGCCAAATCTCGAAATACTTCTGGGGTGACATAACGCTCGACCGGTAGATGATCAAGGCTAGGCTGTAGATACTGGCCCAGTGTTAATAGTTGCACACCGTGATTTCTCATATCTTGCATCACAGCCTCTACCTCAGGCATCGTCTCTCCAACGCCGAGCATAAGGCCAGACTTGGTTGGCAAATCAGGACAGCATTTTCCAAAATCCTTCAATAGGCCCAACGAGTGGCCATAGTCAGCACCGGGTCTTACCCGTTTATACAGTCGCGGCACCGTTTCCAGGTTGTGATTAAAAATATCGGGCGGTGAAGCAACTAGCTGTTCAATGGCTTTACTCGCGCGACCCCGGAAATCGGGTGTCAGTATTTCGACTGTTGTCTCAGGACTCACTGTGCGAATCGTGTCGATGCACTGCCTGAAATGGCTGGCACCACCATCGCGCAGGTCATCCCGATCCACCGATGTGATGACTACATGGTTAAGTCCCATCGTCTTAATAGTCTGTGCGAGGTTGGTAGGTTCATCAGCATCAAGAGGACCGGGCCGCCCGTGAGCGACGTCACAAAACGGGCAACGCCGGGTGCAGATGTCGCCCATGATCATAAATGTGGCAGTGCCGTTGCTAAAACATTCCCCAAGATTCGGGCAGCTGGCTTCTTCGCAGACAGTGTAGAGGTTGTTTTCCCGCAGTATTGATTTAAGACGTACAACTTCAGGAGTGCCGGGGAACTGCGCTCTGATCCAAGGTGGTTTAGGCAGGAGATCGGCTCGTTTGCTGGCTGGAAACTTTACCGGTAATCGAGACATCTTTTCCGCGCCGAGTTGTTTTTGGCCCTGGCTTATGGTCATGCGGCTACCTGGTCGTAGTGTTCGATCGGGGGGCAACTGCAGACAAGGTTTTTGTCACCATAGACATTATCCACCCGGCCCACGGGAGGCCAGTATTTATCCTGACGGGTATGCGGCGATGGAAAGAACGCTTGCTTCAAGGAGTAGGGTCGATTCCAATCTTCCTCTGTCAGTAAATGCTGAGCATGTGGGGCGTTTTTCAGAAGATTATTCTCGGGATCTGCTTTACCGGCTTCGATGTCTGATATCTCCTCTCGAATCGAGATCAGAGCCTCACAGAATCTATCGAGCTCGGCTAAAGATTCGCTTTCGGTGGGTTCGATCATAAAGGAGTCTGCAACGGGCCAGGACATGGTGGGTGCGTGAAACCCATAGTCAACCAATCGCTTGGCCACGTCTTCGACAGTGATACCAGATTGGGCCTTGATTTCAGACAAATCGACGATGCACTCATGAGCGACTAGTCCTCCAGGACCTGTGTAGACAACCGGGTAATGCTCGTTCAAGCGTTTGGCAATGTAGTTGGCATTCAATATAGCCAGTTCGGTAGATTTGCGGACACCCGAAGCACCCAGCATGGCAATGTACGCCCAGGAGATCGGGAGAATAGAAGCCGACCCCCAGGGTGCTGCCGATACAGTGCCAATCGTGGTTTTGCCGCCAGCTGCAGGATTAACACCCTCGACGAGAGGGTGATCTGGCAGAAATGGAGCCAGGTGACTGAGTACACCAATCGGACCCATTCCTGGCCCGCCACCGCCATGCGGGATCGCGAAAGTCTTGTGCAGGTTTATGTGGGCAACATCTGCACCAATCTCACCGGGTCGGCAGATGCCGACCAGGGCATTCAGATTAGCACCGTCCATATAAACCTGACCACCCGAGCGGTGAACAATCTGGCAGATCTCCTGGATTGATTCTTCAAAGACGCCGTGGGTGGACGGATAGGTGATCATCAGCGCCGCCAGACTGTCTCTGTGAAAAGCCGCTTTATCGGAGAGATCTTCAAGATCCACATTCCCATTATCGTCACAACGGATGATAACGACCTTCATGCCGGCCATGATAGCACTGGCGGGATTGGTTCCGTGAGCAGACGATGGAATCAGGCATATATCTCGATGACCCTCGCCTTTACTCTGGAGATAGGCCCGTATACAAAGGAGCCCAGCGTATTCGCCCTGTGAACCCGCGTTGGGTTGCAGAGAAATGGCGTGGAAGCCTGTAATCTCGCACAGCATATCCTCGAGTTCCTCAAACAACTGCTGATAGCCTTGAGTCTGGTCCAGTGGTGCAAACGGATGCAAATTTGCAAAGTCACGATAGGACAGTGGCAGCATTTGGGATGTGGCGTTCAGTTTCATGGTGCATGACCCCAATGGAATCATAGACCGACCAAGACTGATGTCCTTGCTGGCAGTTCGGCGCATATAGCGCATCATCTCGGTTTCAGAGTGATAACGATGAAATATCTCATGCTCCATGAAGCTACTTCTGCGCACTAGCCCTTGGGGCATGGCCTCAGTGACCACTTCATCAAAGCGTTCAATACTCAACATTTGGTCCGCGCCGGTATGGAATACCCGCCAAAGGCTCAAAATATTTTTTCGTTTGGTCGTTTCATCCAGCGTGATGCCAAGATGATCCGCATCGATGTAGCGCAGATTGATTTGTGATTCGCGAGCCTTGGCGGCTATTCGGCCAGCAAGGCCAGGGACGCGTATTTTGATGGTGTCGAAGTACGCGTTGTCCACAAGCGGGTAACCCAGTTCGCTCAAACCGGCCGCCAGAATACGCGTCATACGATGGACCCTCCTAGCGATATCCTTGAGCCCTTCCGGGCCGTGGTACATCGCATATAAGGTGGCAATGTTGGCCAGCAGTACCTGAGCCGTACAGATATTACTGGTCGCCTTTTCGCGTCTAATGTGCTGTTCTCGGGTCTGCAGTGCCATACGCAGGGCCGGATGCCCCTGTGCATCAATTGAAACCCCAATGATGCGTCCCGGTGTGGACCGTTTGTATTCTTCACGAGTGGCAAAAAACGCGGCATGGGGGCCGCCATACCCCATGGGAACTCCAAACCGTTGTGAATTTCCGACAACAATGTCTGCGCCCATTTCACCTGGCGGCTTAATTAGAGTCAGCGCAAGTAAATCACTTGCGACAACAGCCAATGCGCCTTTTTCGTGGGCTTGGGAGATTGCTTCACTCGGGTTGGTCAGGCGTCCGGTAGATGCCGGGTATTGAATCAGCACGCCGAAAAAATCTCTGATCTCAAGTTCTGTGTACGGGTCGCCAACGACCACTTCATAACCGAGAAAATTGGCTCTTGTTCGAATGACGGCTAGAGACTGAGGGTGAGAGTTGTTATCCACGAAAAAGACATTAGACCGGCTCTTTGAGATCCGCCGCGCCATGGTCATCGCCTCTGCGGCTGCAGTGGCCTCATCCAGCAAGGAAGCGTTGGCAATTTCCATACCCGTTAGGTCCATCACCATCTGCTGAAAACCAAGCAGCACTTCTAAACGACCTTGGCTGACCTCTGCCTGGTAGGGGGTATAGGCGGTATACCAATCCGGATTCTCAAGCACATTTCGCTTTATGACGGGCGGCATGATCGTGCCATAGTAGCCGCACCCGATCATCGACACGAATACTCGGTTTCTGTGCCGCATGTGCCGCAGGTAGGTGCTGGTAGCGCGTTCGCTTCGACTGGGTGGCAGATTTAAAGGTCGCTCACTCACGATAGAGGCAGGTACTGCGAGGTCGATCAGTTGGTCTAGTGATTCATGCCCAGTAACTGCCAGCATTTGGTCAATGTCCGACTGACTGGGACCTATGTGGCGACGAATGAAATCTCGTGGAATTTCGAGATCATCAAGACTTTTACGCAGCTTTTGCATAGTCCCCCCTAGGGCAATTCAAGCGCGGCGGATCAGCTTAGTTCAGAAATTAAGCCGTTATAGGCAGATTCCGACAACAAGTTATCCAACTCTGAAGTGTCTGCTATTTCTATTTTGTAGAACCAGCCTACACCTGTGGGATCGTCATTTACTGATTCGGGTGAATCATTGAGTGAATCGTTGACTTCAACGATCGTTCCTGTGACCGGTGACTTGACATCTCCGGCGGCCTTCACAGATTCGATGACGGCGGCCTCGTCACCCTGATTAACAGCTGTGCCGACAGCAGGAAGTTCAATATAAACCAGTTCCCCAAGTTGATCCTGTGCATAGTCTGTAATACCGACCGTCACAAGAAGACCTTCCGGGCGTGCCCATTCGTGGTCGTTCGTATATCGTATATCGCTCATGCTGAATCAGCTCCTGATGGAATTTAGAGTCGTTTGTAATTGTGTTCTACAAAAGGCAAGTGGCAAATCTTAACGCTAAGAGGTTTGTCTCGCACAATGGCCTGAAGCTCGGTTCCAAGGTGACTGTAAGTAGATTTGACATACCCCATCGCTATCGGTCTGCCCACGGTCGGTCCATAGCTTCCGCTGGAAACCTCGCCGATTGATTCACCCGTTGGGGCCACGATTTCTGAGTGCGCACGCACAGGTGCCCGGCCCTCAGGTTGAATCCCCACCCGGGTGAGTGTGGAGCCGTTTTCGAGTTCCAGTAATATGTGCTCCGAACCCGGGAAGCCGCCAGACTTGGAACCCCCTTTCCGGCGGCTTGCCGGGATTGCCCAGGACAGGCCCGCTGCTACTGGTGTGATGTCTGGGTGAATGTCATTGCCATGTAGACATAAGCCCGCTTCCAGGCGCAGGGAATCCCGAGCACCGAGTCCTGCGGGTAGCACTTCGGTTTGATTGAGCAGTAACTGGGCAAGATTCAACGCATCGTCACTATTTGTCGCAAACTCGAAACCGTCTTCGCCTGTATAGCCGCTACAGAATACCTGACAATTAATGCCTTCGACCTCAACGTTCATAGTGTCCATAAATCGCATGGTTGCAAGGTTTGGGCACAACCGTGACATGACCTCTCTAGCAAGAGGGCCCTGTAGTGCCAGGAGAGAACGATTATCCAGGAGCTCAGCTGTACAGTCGGCTGGGAGCCTACAGGCAATATGGTTGAAGTCCTGGTGTTTGTTTGATGCGTTGACGACCAGAAGATAGTCGTCTCCAAACTTGGAAATCATCAGGTCATCCAGAATTCCACCTGTGTCCAACGTTAAGAAGGTGTAGCGCTGACGCCCGAATTTGAGTTCGCTGAGATCGGTGGGCAGTAGCGATTCAAGTAATTCGGTAGCACTATCGCCGGTGACTTTGATCTGTCCCATGTGAGAGACGTCGAACAGACCTGCAGATTCGCGAACGTGACGGTGTTCTGCGATGATGCCGGATGGATAATTGAGGGGCATCTGGTGGTTCGCGAACTCAACGATCTTGGCATCGAGTTCACAATGTAAGGCATAAAGGGGCGTCTTATTCGACACTAGACCTGCTTTATCCACCCGAGATTTCAGTCGTCATCTTGAAAAGGATGATTAGGCGCAACCGATTATATCTTCCTAGAGTTCGTCGGGCGCATAGGCTTTTATGCTCAGGGCATGAATTTCCTGTGCCATGGCATCTCCCATTGCCTGATAAACGAGTCTGTGTCGTGCCAGGGTTGCCAGGCCTTCAAACGCTTTTGAAACCACGACTACCTCAAAGTGGCTACCTCCAGCTGCAGCGCCAGAGTGACCTGCGTGGAGATGACTCTGATCCTCTACCTCAACAAAATCTGCCCCCAAATCCTGGTACAGTCGTTCGCGAACCATCTCAGCTCTTTTCATGGCGACGTTTTCCGTCAGGCCGGTATTGGCAGGTGGCTGGCAGTCATCGGTCAAGTGTGCCATGCGTAATTACAGATTCTTATCGTGCTCTGGTTTTAGGTATTTTGCGATACACAACATCTGGCCCATGGCAAATACCAGGGTCAGCCCCATCAGACCAAAGACCTTAAAGTTGACCCAGAAATCAGTGCGAACCTGTTCGCTGAGTTCCGGGCGATAATAAAACGCAACGTATACATTCAGCAGCCCAACAATCAGGAAGAAAATGCCCCAGCTTAGATTGACATTGCGCCAAATTCTGTCGGGCAGGGTTAAACTCGCACCCAGAAGGGCCTGTAATGCTGTCCGTCGGCCAACCAACTGACTGCCAAAGATAAGTACTGAAAACAACCAGTTGACGATGCTTGGTTTCCACTTAATGAAAGTATCGTCCCGGAACAAAAGGGTGAGACCGCCAAACAAAACAATCACACCCAGAGTGATCAGATGCATGGTTTCAAATCGTCGGTTTCGCAGCCAGAAAATAGAAACCTGCGCAATGCAGGCGATGATGGCGGTTGCTGTTGCCGCGTAAATGCCGTACAGCTTGTAGGCACCGAAAAAAAGCACCAAGGGGAAGATATCGAACAGAAATTTCATGCGCGGCTAATTTTGTTGTGTGGTGGTAGAAACTGCATGAAGTAAAGCCGTAGATCGGTCTTAAGTAACGCCTTTAATGGGCAAAAAGCGCCATCGACTTCGCGCTGTCGAGCACGTCGCGGCGTTGATCGTTGGTCAGGCGGTTATTGGGACGGATGGCTCGACCACAGTCCATACCCAGCCGCTGTCCAAGAATAGTTTTGCCGACATCGGAAACAGCGTCGTAGCGCGTCGTCAGGTTTGCAACCGCTTGGATCGCTTGCTGTTTAGCTCTGGCCGTGTCCAGGTCTCCTGCTTTCCACGCATCGTACAGTTCGACGTACAACCAGGGGGATACAGACAAAGGCGCGTCAACAGTCCCGACAGCACCCATAGCCAGTGCAGGCAGCGGCAAATGGCCGAACCCGGAAAAGCACGCCAGCCCCATATCGAGCCAGTGTCGAATCATCGATAGATCGTGGGCCGAATGTTTGAGGCCGATCAGACTCGGTACTTCACTGCGCAGAGATTCCATCAGGTCTCGATCGAATTCGACCTGTGTCAATTGAGGGAGGTTGTAAGCGAACAGCGGTAGCCCCTCAGCGCTGTCTGCCACAGCCTTATAGTGATCAATGATGGCGGATTTGCTTGCGCGTATCAGAAAGGGCGGGAGACAGGCTATGGCTGCACAACCGCCGCGGGCGGCACTTCGTGCTCCTTTTTTAGCACTATGGGTAGTGATCGCGCCGACGTGCATGATCGTCAAGGCTCGGCCCTGTGTGGTCTCTCCGGCAATTCTGGCCACAGTGTCCCTTTGCTCATCGGACAACAAAGGACCTTCTCCCGATGTTCCTGCGACCCAGAATCCGTGAACACCGTAGGCCATGTTGTCTTCTAAAACAGCCCTTAGGCCCACCTCATGAATGTCGCCTTTTTCCGTGACAGGTGTCGGATTGGCCGGGAACACGCCCGCAAACCCGTTTCTCGGGTCTGATTGAGCTTGGGGTGCGTTCATGGTGTCGTTCTGCGTAGTCTGGTTATGCCCGGGGGACGTGATTTCAACGCAGATAGAAGGCAATCTTGTTGCCGTCTGGGTCGCGAAAATAAGCTCCATAAAATGTTTCACCGCCACGAGGACCCGGGGCACCTTCATCGGTCCCGCCCAGTTCAATAGCGCGGGCATGCAGGCGCTGGACTTGTTCCTGACTGTCGACGTTCAATGCAACCATCGTGCCATTACCCGACGTAGCCGGCTGGCCGTCAGCGGGCGTAATCACCACCAACTGAACGTCGTTGCCGGGTCCGAAGTAGACCGCTCGACCGGGAACCTCCCGCTGTCGTGCAAACCCCAGACATTCAAACAGCGACTCATAGAACTGGGCCGACTTTTCCAGGTCATTGGTGCCGAGAGTTACGTATCCTTTCATGTTCGTGGTCCGATGCTAGCCCTTAAAGTAGATTCTCTTTCGGTCAATCTAACTGGTGTGAATCGATTGTCAGGTCCAAATCATGGCAAATGGCGACAGCCCAGTCGATTGTCGCCACACTTGGATTACTGAATTGGTACCGAGGGAGGGACTTGAACCCACACTCCATTGCTGGAACCAGATTTTGAGTCTGGCGCGTCTACCAGTTTCGCCACCTCGGCTGACTTTACCAGGATAAATTCTAGCGCGTTCTTCGAATCGGTGTCACACGGTTTAATTTAACTATTTAGTGGCCTCGAGGCACCCTACGTGCATTGGGCGTTGGCAGGGCCCCTGTGGCGCGGTATCCTCGCCCAGATGAAACCAACTTTGACAACGTTGAGAGATATTGAGGTGGCACGGGATGCGCTGCCTTCGGTGGTTCGAAGAACGCCGGTTTTACCACTGGCGCCTGAACCGCGTGATATCGGTCATGAAAAGCTGTTCCTAAAAGCAGAATGTCTTCAAGTGACTGGTGCATACAAGGTTCGTGCTGCTTTCAATGTGATTCGGTGTCTCAGTGCGTTGGAACGGCAACGGGGCATTGTACTCGCATCTTCGGGCAATTTCGCGCAAGCTTTCGCGTTTGCGGGGGCTCAACACGGGGTGTCCGTAGTTGTGGTGATGCTCGATCAGACCAGCACCTACAAAGTATCAGCCACGCAGAAACTTGGTGCTGAAGTGGTTTTTTGTGGTCAGGACGCACTGAATCGACAACCAACGGTCGACGCAATTGCTAGCAATCGGGGAATGACCCCAATTGATACGTGGGAGTACCCGCCAGTAATCGCGGGTCATGGCAGCATAGGCCTTGAAGTCATAGAAGACGCGCAGGGGGTAGAGCAGATACTCGTGCCGGTATCCAGTGGCGGCGTCGCTGCGGGTATCGCGACAGCGGTCAAACTGAGTTCGCCAGGCATCAGGGTCATCGGTGTTCAGCCTGAAGGTGCAAATGCGTACTTCTTGTCGAGGAAAGCCGGTAAACCTGTAATACTGAGTCACTGGGACACTATCGCGGATGGGTTATCTGCTCGGTTCCCCGGTACTTACCCGTTCCATCATCTTCAGGAATACTTAGATGATGTGGTTCTGGTTTCGGAAAAAGATATAGCTGCATCATTTAGGTCGTTGCTTTATCGGGGAAAGCTGTTGGTAGAACCTGCCGGCGCTGTTGCGCCTGCCGCTTTTCTTTCTGGCAAAGTTGATCAGGATCGCATTACAGTCGCAGCTGTTACCGGGGGTAACGTGACTGCAGAAACAGTACAGACCCTGCTGAGTCTTTAACATGGCGATTCAGAAAAAGGGGCCAGAACGGGTTCAGCGGATGGTATTAATACGGTCTTTTGCAGAAGATTGGTACGAAATATGACTGCCGTGAACTATGTGCCCCCCGCTGCTGACAGTTGGTTGCGCTGCCGGTCGGGGTCAGTCGGATTAAATGCAGCACGTCTTCAGCATGCGGTTGATTTTGCCTGCCAGCATGAATCCGATTGGTTGTACGATCTGTCGGCACAAAAAGCGATTGTGGGTTCGGAACCGCCACCCTGGAATGAGATTCTGGGTCCGTTCAAGCCTCGCGGAGGACCCGCAGGACTGATCATGAGACGGGGACGAATTGCAGCATCGTGGGGGGATATCGAGCGGGTTGATCCGACGTTCAGTGCGACGAAAAGTTATATTGGTCTTTGCGCTGCGGTTGCCTATCGGGATGGTCTAATCAAAAATTTTGACGATAAGGTAAGCGACTACGGCTCGTTGAAAGAGTTTTCATCAGATCACAATAATGCAATCACCTGGCGTCATCTCCTGCAGCAGACGAGTGAATGGGAAGGTACCTTGTGGTCGAAGCCGGATCAGGTCGATCGGAATCGACAAGTCGGACCGAATGCGGACGACAGTCAAAAGGGGCAGCCTCGACAATTGAGGGAACCAGGCGGTTACTGGGAATACAACGATGTTCGGGTAAATTTAGCTGCGCTGTGCCTAACCCAGTTGTTTGAGACGTCGCTCTCAGATGTCTTGCGCAAAAACATCATGGATCCTATTGATGCAAGTCACAGCTGGGAGTGGCACGGATACAGGAATTCCTACATCGATATTAAAGGTCGATTAGTGCAGAGCGTGTCAGGCGGTGCTCACTGGGGTGGGGGTCTATGGATCAGCTCTGTTGATCATGCACGCATGGGCCTGTTGATCAGTCGGCAGGGTCATTGGGGTGATGTCGAGGTTCTGCCCGAACACTGCTTGCTGCCACTGTTTACCCCGTGTCGGCTGAACACAAACTATGGGTTCCTCTGGTGGTTGAACAGCAACCAGCGTCTGTTTGCGGGTGCGGGTGAGTCCAGTGTATTCGCATTTGGGGCTGGGGCGAATTATGTGTGGATCGATCCCGATTGTGATCTCGTGGTTGTGGTGCGTTGGATCGACGCAGGATCAATGAACGAATTTACGGCGTTGGTGATGGATTCGATTGTAAGCCCGTAATCGAAATGAATTTGTTTGGTGTTCGGATAAATTAGGGTGTGGAGCGGTAGTCATAGTTGCTGTTAAATCGGTGCATAAGGTAGTCACCGTAATGTATGGGCGAATCATCGTTACCTGGTTGGACCAGCGACGGAATTGGCCGCACTTGTGTCTCAAATGCAGGATCAAAGAAGAAAGCTACCGAATAGCGTTCCTTGGTGCTCAATGAAACCCGATGAGGGGTGGAAGGCCAGCGACCTCCTGACCAGTACGACAGAATATCGGCAACATTGAGTACAAAGGTGCCAGGAATCGGTACAGCTGGTATCCATTCGTTGTTGCCAGTACGTATCTCCAGTCCTCCGCTAAAGTCCTGAGAAACCAATGTCAGGAACCCGTGATCAGTATGTGGCGCCGAACCGTACTCATCCGTCGCCGCTGGACGGGTCACAGCAGGATAGTGAAGTAATCTGAGAAATACGGTTGGGTCATCGAATGCGGGATCAAAAGTCATTGCATCCTGTCCCAGGGCCACGGCGAGTCTTTGGAGCAACTCGCGGGCAAGGCTTTCCATCGCGTCATAATAGCCTTCGACTTCGGTTTTGAATGCTGGCATCAAAGGCTCGGGCCACTGGTTAGGGCCAAATACGGCAGACCCCCATCGAGGGTGATCAGGAAGGATCGGTTGCATGGCCATAAACGATTCGGAATAGTTGGATCGGGTCGGTTTTTCAACAGAAGAAGTGACAGCTGTGCTGGTGTTGAAGCCAATGTAGCCGCGGTGAAATGGGTTGATTTTGATGTTTTGTTTGGCGGGTCCCGGAAGCGCGTGAAAGCGATGGGTTGCGTCGAATATCGTTTTAATATTGTCGGTGGCTATGCTATGACCTGAGATGTAGCAAAAGCCGTGTTTTTGAAGTGCCCTATCCAGTTGTTGGGCGATATTTGGGTCGTCGATAGGTGATGTTCCAGAACGAATGTCGACAATTGGTAGCGAAGGATCCAAGATGACAAGAGCTCCGACTGGTAAATGCAAGAACTTGAGCGTTACATAAAGTGTACCCCATTATATTTCGTCACAGACGATGGGGTCTAATCAGTTCAACGTCGCCGGCATACCCGTTGTAACTGCTCTGTGCCGAGCACGAGAATTGATCAAGCCTAAATCTTAACCGATAGACAATATAGGCCGAAACATGTTGTTAGAGAACTTTGAGTATGACTTGCCAAATGAACTCATTGCGCAGGAACCTCTCCACGGACGTTCAGACAGTCGCCTGCTGACCGTTACACGTGAGGGTCTACTGACGGACAAGCATGTTCGAGATCTTCCAGGCTTACTCGACCCCGGGGATCTTCTGGTGTTTAACGATACCCGGGTATTCAAGGCCAGGTTCAGTGCCGTGAAGGCAGGTAGCGGAGGTCGGGTGGAAATAGTTGTTGAACGATTGCTGAGTCCGAGTCGTTGCCTCGCCATGATTCGGTCCAGTAACCCGGTTCGGACTGGGTCGGAACTCCTAACCTCAAGTGGGTACCGGTTGCAGGTTCAGTCGCGTACTTCAGATTTTTATCAATTGATAGCGCTGGCAGGTGTGGTTTTCGGGCGACAAGCGAATGCGCAGGATTATGACCGTTATCAAACCGTGTTTGCTGCAGAGTCCGGCGCTGTCGCAGCACCAACTGCGGGACTTCATTTCGATGAAAGGTTAATGGGCCGACTAGAGACGGCAGGGGTGAAAATAGGCTTTCTTACGCTTCATGTGGGCAGTGGCACCTTTCAGCCGGTCCGTTCGAAGGTCATTGAGGATCATAGAATGCATAAGGAATGGCTCAAGGTCGACGAGGCGCTGGTTCGAGTCGTTAATCGGACAAGGCATAATGGAAATCGCGTGGTCGGTGTGGGAACGACAGTTGTTCGAGCGTTGGAGACTGCCTCCCAAAATGGCCTGCTGGTACCATTTGAAGGTGAGACTGACTTATATATTTCCCCCGGGTACCGGTTTCGGACAGTGGATGTACTACTGACTAACTTTCACATGCCTCGGTCATCTCTACTGATTATGGTCAGTGCGTTTTCGGGCGTCGATAGGATTCGAGAGGCCTATGAACATGCGCTGAAGCAGAGATATCGATTTTTCAGTTACGGAGACTGTATGATTTTGAATAAGGCGGAAAATCTGGATGAAGTTTGAAGTTTTGACATGCGATGGTGGGGCCCGACGATCGGTGCTGACTCTTGATAGAGGGCGAGTCGATACACCGCTATTTATGCCGGTAGGTACGCGCGGAGCGGTCAAAACCGTTACACCGGATGAAGTAGCTGCCAGCGGTGCTCAGATCATATTAGGTAATACATTTCACCTCATGCTCAGACCGGGTGTCCAAGTCATTGCACAGCACGGCACACTTCACAATTTCATGAGCTGGGATGGCCCGATCCTAACCGATTCTGGCGGCTTTCAGGTCTGGAGCTTGGCCGAGCATCGACGAATCAGCGAAGAAGGCGTCACGTTCCGATCTCCATTTGACGGCTCAACCGTATTTCTCGGGCCCGAAGAGTCAATGCAGGTACAACAGGGGCTGGGCTCAGACATCGCGATGGCATTTGATGAGTGCACTGACTATCCGGCGACGTACGAAGATGCCAAGAAATCTATGGACCTGTCAATGCGTTGGGCTGCGCGTTGTCGGGAGGCTCACTCCGGCGGTAAGCAATTACTGTTTGGTATCGCTCAGGGAAGCATATTTCCAGATCTCAGATCAAGTTCGCTGGAGTCGTTAGTGTCACTGGGTTTTGATGGCTATGCGCTTGGTGGACTCTCGGTGGGTGAACCTAAGACGCAAATGTATGAGATACTGGATAATTGTACGCCGCTGATGCCCGTCGACGCGCCCCGTTACCTGATGGGGGTTGGCAAGCCCGAAGACTTGTTGAAGGGTGTTGCGGCCGGCATCGACATGTTTGATTGTGTGCTACCCACCCGAAATGCTCGCAATGGCTGGCTGTATACATGGGATGGTGTGGTAAAATTAAAAAATGCCCGTCACCGGCAGGATACGCGTCCGATTGACGAAACCTGCAGCTGCGCCTGTTGTTCCACCTACTCCCGCAGCTACCTCCGACACTTGTTCGTCAACAATGAGGGATTGGGACAACGGTTGTGCACGGTGCATAACTTGTGGTTTTTCGGGCAGTTGATGTCTGAGATTCGTCTGGCCATCGAGGAGAAACGGTTTGACAGTTTCCACAGAAGCTTTCTTTTGCGTTATCTCGAATAGGGACAGGATGTGGCATAATCACACGCTTTTCCAACGACCTAATGGATAACTTTGATGAGTTTTCTCATTTCTGATGCTTGGGCCCAGGTGGGGGACGTCGGTGGTGGTGGTTTCCTAAGTCTGCTGCCCTTGGTGATTATTTTCGTACTGTTTTACTTTTTATTGATAAGGCCACAGCAGAAACGTGCCAAACAACATAAAGAAATGGTCGCATCGGTCAAGAAGGGTGATGATGTTGCGACCAATGGAGGGCTTGTCGGTAGGGTAATCGATTTGGACGACAATTTTGTGACCCTGGGGATTGCCAAGGATGTCAACGTCAAAGTGCAGCGGCCGTCAATCGGTCAGATGATTCCCAAGGGTTCTGCAGGCGGTTCCTAGTACGAGATGCGGAACCACTACCCATGGTGGAAGTGGCTGATCATCGTTGTGGTGGTCATCCCTGGCTTCTTTTATGCCTTACCGAACTTGTTCGGTGATGATTTGGGCATACAAATACGAGGGACCCGCGGTGCGACATTGACATCGTCCGACCTGACGCAGATTCAGTCATTAGTTGATGCGAGTGGATCAGTGTATAGATCCATTCGCAAAGACGATAGGGGAATCAGCATTCGATTGACTACTCCCGACGACCAGCTCAGGGTCCGAGATCTGCTTGAACAAGAACTTGGAAATCGTTACACCATAGCGCTGACACTGCTACCGGCCGCGCCCGATCTTTTTGCCAGCGTTGGGGCCAAGCCAATGTACCTGGGGCTTGATTTGAGAGGAGGGGTTCACTTCCTGATGGAAGTGGATATGAACAGTGTTTCGCGACGGGCACAAGAGCGTTACGTCGCGGATATCCGGGCCGCGCTCCGAAAGGAAAAACTACGCTATAAGGAAGTGCACAATAGGCCGGACGGTGCCATTGAAATATGGTTACGCGATGCTTCTAGGTTGCCGGAGGCCCAGAAACTTATCCAACAGGAGTTTTCCGGGCTTGCAGTCGATAACGTTGAGGTTCAAGGTGGGGAGCATTTGACTGTGCGTCTCAGCGAGTCCGAGGTGCAGGATCTGTCAGAATTCGCACTGACACAAAATATTACTGCGCTAAGGAACAGGATTGATGAGTTAGGTGTTGCCGAACCCGTTGTCCAGAGGCAAGGTGACAGACGAATCGTGATTCAGTTGCCAGGGGTTCAGGATACAGCGAGGGCGAAACGTATTCTGGGCCGAACGGCGACACTTGAGATGATGCTGGTCGACGAAGAGCACAGCCTCGAGGCGGCTCAGAACGGAAAGACGCCACCAGGATCAAGGCTCTACAGAATGCGCGATGGCCGATCGATTTTGTTAAAGAAGAGGGTAATTTACTCAGGCGAGAACATCGTCGATGCGGCGGCCAGTATCGATACCCAGAATGGGGGTCCCATCGTCAGCATCACGCTTGATGCAGTCGGATCCCGGATCAACCAGCGGATAACAGGAGACAATATCGGTAAGCGGATGGCAGTTGTCTACATTGAAATCCGTTCACGCAACAAGATTAATGCTGATGGTCAAGTCGTGACGGACCAGCAGGGGCGAGTTGTTCGAGTCAAGGAGCGTATTGAAGAAGTTATTACTGCACCAGTAATCAGGGATCAACTGGGCAAGCGATTCCAGATTGAGGGCCTGGATAGTGTCACGGAAGCCAGGGACCTTGCGCTGCTGCTGCGGGCCGGTTCGCTGGCAGCACCTGTAGAGATTATAGAAGAGCGGACCGTGGGTCCGAGTCTGGGCCGGGCGAACATTGAACAGGGATTTCTGTCGGTAATTATAGGGTTTGGTTTAGTGCTCGTTTTCATGTTGTTGTATTACCGGACCTTTGGTCTGTTTGCGAATACCGCTCTGGGTTTGAACTTGGTCTTGATTGTTGCGGTGCTGTCGATGTTCCAGGCTACTCTTACACTTCCCGGAGTGGCAGGAATAGTCTTGACCGTTGGCATGGCCGTGGATGCGAATGTGCTCATTTTCGAGCGTATCAGGGAAGAGCTTCGGAATGGTAATACTCCGCAGGCCAGCATACATCTCGGTTACGATCGCGCACTTTCTACCATTGTCGATGCCAACATTACGACCTTAATTGCAGCAATCGTGCTGTTCAATTTCGGGACTGGTCCGATTAAAGGATTCGCGGTCACATTAAGCATCGGGATATTGACTTCCATGTTCACTGCAATTTTCGTAACTCGCGGCCTCGCTAATCTGATGTACGGTCGAAAACGAGTCAAAAGTCTTGCGATCTGAGGGTTAAGAGTTTGGAATTTCTTAAACGAGATACTCGGATAGATTTTATAGGCCGGAGGCGAATTGCGGCACTCATCTCTACTTCGATCATTGTGATCGTTCTTTTGTCGTTGTTTTTCAAAGGTCTTAATTTTGGGATCGACTTTACCGGTGGGACTTTGGTCGAGGTATCGTACAGCAGTTCAGTCAATGCCGATGAAGTACGCACAAACCTCCGGCGTTCGGGGTTCGACAAGGTCATTGTCCAGTATTTTGGGACATCAAGGGATCTGTTGATCAGACTGCCGGCTGATCCTGAAGTCGATGCGGCAGAAACCAGTAGTCTCATCCTATCTTCGCTGAGAATGCCGTACGGTGAGACGCTTACCCAGTCCTCAGAGAACGACAGTCAGCGCTGTGTATTTCAGGATGGCAAGGTGGGGAATTGTACGGTACAGATGAGGCGAGTTGAGTTTGTGGGGCCTCAGGTCGGCGGAGAATTGACTGAAAAGGGTGGCCTGGCAATGCTATATGCGCTGATTGGCATCCTGGCCTATGTTGCCTGGCGCTTTGAATGGCGATTCGCGTTGGGAGCGGTGGTCGCACTGGTCCACGACGTTTTGGTCACGGTTGGAATGTTCTCGCTGTTGGGACTGGAATTTACGTTACCGGTGCTGGCCGCGGTTCTCGCAGTAATTGGTTATTCACTGAACGATACGATTGTTGTATTTGACCGGATCCGCGAAAATTTTCGCAAGATGCGAAAAGGAACAATTGTCGAAATCATGAACAGTGCGATCAATCAGACTCTCAGGCGAACGCTGCTGACTTCGTTGACAACTCTATTGGTCGTGGTCACCCTTATTCTAATTGGCGGAGAGATTATCAAGGGCTTTGCGGTGGCTCTATTCATCGGCGTGCTGGTTGGAACATATTCGTCCATATTCGTGGCAAGCCCAGTGGTGCTCGGGTTGCGTATCAAGCGGGACGACATGCTTTTAACCAAAAACGAAGGAGAAGAAGCAGACTCGCTGCCGTGATGCAGCGGTGCTTCTGCTCTGATCGGGGCCAACGTGCGCTGCCCCAGTTGCACATCAGACGCTACACGCGTCATCGATTCCCGACTGAGTGACGGGGGTGATACCGTACGCAGACGACGGGCTTGCAAGCAATGCGGTCATCGTTTCACGACATTTGAACGTCTTGAAGTAGAACAGCCTCGAGTGATCAAGAGTGACGGTAGACGTGAGTCGTGGGAAGAAGAGAAGCTAAGACGTGGGATAATGCGGGCGCTGGAAAAACGTCCAGTCGGTCAGGATCAAATCGAATCTTTACTACTGGCAATCGCAAAATGGGTGAGGCTTTCTGGCGAGCGGGAAGTGCAGTCCTCGTTGATTGGTCAGTATGTCATGGAAAGCCTGCGCGAAATAGATGAGGTAGCCTATGTTCGGTACGCATCTGTTTATCGTAGTTTCGAGAATGTTACAGCGTTTGCCGATGAGGTCGAGCGTTTGCGGCAACCAAAAGTACAGGTGATAGACACGGACCAACTTTCACTGCTTGTTGGCGACGGGCCGGTCGAGAAAACATGACACATAGTCCTATGGTAGACGATCGGGATAAACACTACATGCGGCAGGCCCTCGCCTTGGCTGAAAAGGGACTGTATTCGAGCAAACCCAACCCCAGAGTGGGGTGCGTCATCGTTAAGGACGATGTAGTTGTCGGCGAAGGCTGGCATGCACAGGCGGGTGGACCGCACGCCGAAATCGTTGCGCTTGAACAAGCTGGGGCGGCGGCACACGGTGCACAACTGTATGTGTCCTTAGAGCCGTGTAATCACACAGGGCGAACAGGCCCGTGTGTCGTGGAACTGATGAAAGCAGGGATAGGACGGGTTGTCGTTGGAGCAGTCGACCCCAATCCAAAAGTCGCCGGAAAGGGGATTCAAAGTTTGCAGCAATCTGGCGTAGATGTGCTTTCAGGTGTTTGCGAATCCGAAGCGAGGTCCCTTAATCCAGGCTTCGAATTGCGTATGCTCAAAGGTCGCCCACTGGTGCGTGTCAAGGTTGCCGCGACTATGGATGGAAGAACAGCCGCAATTGATGGCAGCAGCAAATGGATCACCTCCGAAGAGGCGAGGCGGGATGTCCATCATTATCGAGCGCAGAGTTGCGCGCTGATAACAGGTATAGGAACTGTGATTGAAGATGATCCGAGGCTGAATGCTCGGGTTGATGCGCTGGTCAAACAACCCTTGCGTGTGGTACTGGATGGAAATGCGCGCCTGGAACCGGGTGCTGAGTTATTCAGTGTTGATGGACCGGTATTGGTTGTGACTTCAGCCCAGCCGGCAGCTGATTACAGTTTTGATAGCCGAACTGAGTGCATTCAGATTACCGGCGACGATGGGCGGGTAGATCTTGATCGGTTGCTAACATTGCTGGCAGAGAAAAAGGTCAACGAGGTGATGGTTGAAGCTGGTGCTGGTGTAGCCGGCGCGTTTATTGCCCGGGATATGGTCGACGAGATAATTGTCTACAGTTCTCCGGATATACTGGGCACTAGCGGGCGGGGTATGTTTGTTATTCGCGGCATTCGCAATATCGAGAACCGGGTACGGTTTGAAATCAAAAACATCTCTCGTCTGGGGCGGGATCTAAAGGTGACTTATGGCCGTAGTGATGGCTCGGATTAGGCGATGTTTACCGGCATCGTAGCTGCGCAGGGGCGGGTCACTGATCTGGTACAGCATGAGGGAGACCTGTCGATTCAGGTCAACGTTGGGGAGTTATGTGCCACCGATGTTAAATTGGGTGAAAGCATTTCTGTTAGTGGTATTTGTCTGACAGTCGTAAGTATTAACGAGACACTCGTTACATTTGATGTTTCGGCCGAAACGCTGGAACGGACGGCGCTCGGTTTGCTCCAGACTGGTGCTATGGTTAATCTCGAACGAGCAATGATGCTCAATGACCGTTATGGGGGTCACCTCGTGACGGGCCATATTGATGGTGTCGGGCATCTGGAGTCGCGTAAAGACTCAGCCCGATCCGTCCAAATGACCTTCAGTGGTGATCGAGAAATTGCGCCCTACATAGCAGAAAAAGGCTCTATAACCATCGATGGTGTCAGCCTCACCGTGAACAGTGTTCACGATCTGACCAGTGGTGTGAATTTTGATGTAAACGTTGTGCCTCATAGCTTGGAGGTCACGACACTTGGCGAGCGTTCAGTGGGTGATAGCGTTCATCTTGAAGCAGACCTGGTCGCTCGTTATCTGAATCGGTTAAGGCAGTGCGCTTATTGATCCAATGTTGCCTGTGCTGGCAGACCTGATCTTTGAAGGAAATCATGACAGCGAATAACGAGATCTCAGTGAGTCCTATCGAGGAGATTCTTGAGGACTACAAATCCGGGAAAATGGTCATCCTGGTGGATGATGAGAATCGAGAAAACGAAGGCGATCTTGTAATAGCGGCGGGGTGTGTCACGGCTGATGACATTAACTTTATGGCCTCCTATGGTCGAGGCTTGATATGTTTGACCCTCACGGAAGAACGGTGTCGTCGCCTCAACCTGCCTTTGATGGTTCGGGACAACAATTCCCGCTATTCGACTAATTTCACCGTTTCAATCGAAGCGGCAGAAGGCGTCACGACAGGCATTTCCGCGGCGGATCGGACGACAACCATTCACACCGCGGTCAGTGAGACTGCCTCTGCCGATGATATTGTTACTCCAGGGCACATATTTCCTGTGATGGCGCAGCCAGGGGGTGTATTGACGCGGGCCGGGCACACGGAGGCAGGCGTAGACCTGGCTCGACTGTGCGGTTTTGAACCCGCGAGTGTAATCTGCGAGATTCTGAATCCGGACGGCAGCATGGCGCGTTTACCGGACCTGGTTGGGTTCGGTGGAAAACACGGACTGCGCATTGGTGCTATTGCTGATCTGATCCGATATCGTCTCAAGAATGAACCCACAGTTTGGCGGGTGTCAGAAAACAGAGTAGAGACGCGTCATGGTGTTTTCCGTGCAATTATCTACGAAGATGCAGAACTGAGACATGTCCACCTCGCGCTAGTGGGTGGTGAAATCAGACCCGATGTTCCGGCTATCGTACGCGTACAGACTCATCGGGGCGTCTATGACATGCTTGCGGAAGCCCGTGGAGTTCAAAGGTGGTCAGTAGATGCGGCCCTTGAACGCATTGCAGGAGAGGACGGTGGCGTACTTGTCCTGCTGGCTTATGCCGATGACACCACAACACTCGACCAGCGTTTGCGAGGGGAAGTTGGCGCTGATGGTGAAGGGCGGGAATTGAGGATGCTCGGCGCCGGTAGTCAGATACTCGCTGACTTGAATGTCGGAAAGGTAAAGGTGCTCGGAACGCCACTTCGTACCCATGCTATTTCGGGTTTCGGTCTGGAGGTTGTCGACTATGTATCGCAGCCGTAGGGCTCACGACCATGAGACATAACAGTCGCCATCTGGCAAGAAGAAATGCCGTTCAAGCGCTGTACCAGTGGGATATTACGGGCCAATCCGTTGATGAGATCGAAAATGCATTCATCAATGACGACGCATTTGTCGGTGTTCAGCGTTCCTATTTTCAGCATCTCATCGAAAACGTCCCGCGACAGTGCGAGGTGCTGGATGGGCGGCTTAAACAGTGTATATCCAGGGAACTCGATTCGATTGACCCTGTCGAGCGGGCTATTTTGAGGCTGTCGACGTATGAACTGCTGTTTCGTCCTGATATTCCTGCGAAAGTGGTGCTCAATGAGGCGATCGAGTTGTCACGTGTGTTCGGTTCAGAGGAAGGGTTTCGGTTTGTTAATGGAGTTCTGGATGCCTTGGTAAACAAGAAACCGGTAGAAGAAATCAGAAGTGAGTAACACAAAGAAGTTACCAACCAGGAATGGACGAATTCAGACTCATAGAACGATTCTTCCGTCGCGACAGTAGATCGCCTGAAGTTGTCGTGGGTATCGGTGACGACGGTGCCGTTGTCAAAGCTGAAGCCAACGAACAGACGGTGCTGGTGACCGATACCTTGGTTGCAGGCGTGCATTTCCCTGAAAGGACAGCCCCACAGGATCTGGGCTATAAACTGCTGGCGGTCAATCTGAGCGACATCGCTGCGATGGGGGCCACCCCGACCTGGTTTTTGCTGAACCTGGTATTGCCCGATGCGAACGAAATCTGGTTGGAAGAGTTCAGTACAGGTCTGTTTTCACTGGCGGGGGAATATGGCGTAGAACTTATCGGAGGAGATACCGCCAGAGGTCCGCTTTGTGTGAGTGCCACAGTCGGCGGCCATGTGAAGTCGGGGACGGCGCTGCGGCGGAATGGTGCGCAGGCGGGCGATCAACTGTGGGTCTCAGGTACGCTGGGGGATGCAGCTATCGGTTTAGATCTGATACGCGGTGTACTTGAGGCGAGCGATCAGGATATGAGCTACCTGGTTGGTAGATTGAATCGACCGAAACCAAGAATAGAACTGGGACTAGCGCTTGGTGCAGTTGCGACTTCGAGTATCGATGTCTCCGACGGACTGCTTGCGGATCTGGGTCATATTTTACGGGAAAGTGGATCGCTGGGCGCGATCGTGGACGTATCCTGTTTGCCACTGTCTTTGCAGGCTATCGTGGCCTGTGGTGAATCTCTCGCTCGGCAGAAAGCGCTGACTGGCGGCGACGACTACGAGATTTGCTTTACAGCGAGCTCGGCACAGCGATCGCAGATAGAGCAGTTGAGAGACAATTGCAACGTCAAGCTCACTTGTATTGGATCAGTCCGGATGGTCGCGGGTATTGCGTTAACGGGAACAGATAATCAGGATTTAACGGGGATTAAGTCAGGCTACCGGCACGACTGGCCGTAACTGGCAGGAGCGACATGTCAGAACTTCACGATCGAGCGGCCGTCCTGCTGGCACGGGGATTTGGAGCAGGCTGTTCGCCGGTAGCACCCGGTACGGTAGGGACTGCCGTCGCCGTACCATTGGTGTGTCTTCAGCTTGTGTTGTCAACCGAAGTATTTCTGGTTTTTGTGCTGGTGTTTGTTCTGGGGGCGGTGTACGTAGCTGCTGTTGCTGACAAGCAGATGGACGAGACCGACGATCCTTCTATCGTAGTCGATGAAATGGCGGGATTCCTCATTGCGATGGCGTATGTTCCCTTAACACCATGGTCATTACTGGGCGGATTTGTACTGTTCCGTGCGCTCGATATTTTCAAACCGCCCCCGATAAATACCGTTGAGCGGAAGTTTTCAGGTGGCTTGGGTATCGTGGGCGATGATCTGGTTGCTGGTCTCATGACCAATGCTCTACTTCAGTTAGCTATCTGGGCTAAAATATTTTCTTGACACCAGCATTTCAATTACAGTGCATGGTTAGGGATAATGGGGGGATTGGTATCGGCGCTGAGCGTGCGCCGGAATAATCACAGGAGAATGGAATGCCGTCATTTGATATTGTCAGTGAAGTTGTGTGGCATGAGGTCCGGAATGCTGTCGATCAAGCCAATCGAGAGATAAACAATCGTTATGACTTCAAAGGCAGTGATGCCGAGATTGAACAGGCAGAATCTGTATTAACAATTCTTGCGGATGACGAGTACAAGGTAGGCCAGGCTCTGGACATCCTCGAAATAAAGCTCGCCAAGCGTGGGGTTGATGTGGGTTGTCTTGAGAGAGCGCAGGTTGAGGAGCGTGGCGGGGGGAAGGCACAGCAAAAGATTCAGATCCGACACGGAATCGATACCGAACTGGCCAGGTCGCTGGTTAAAGAAATTAAAGTCCAGAAACTAAAAGTCCAGGCGGCGATTCAGGGTCAGCAGATCCGGGTTACCGGTAAGAAGCGCGATGACCTGCAGACAGTGATATCGTTGCTGAAGGATCAGGATACACCGGTACCTCTGCAATATACGAATTTTCGAGACTGAGGCTACTTTTTAGGTTTTAACGCTATGGTCGCAGCAGTACTGCTGTCAGCGCTCCAGGTACTGCAGTTTCCCAGCTACTTCGCGCCACTGGTCGGCGTCTGCAGGAGCATCCTTCATTTCTGTTATGACTGGCCACAAAGCGGACAATTCGGTATTCAGAGCCAAAAACTCCTGTTGGTCTTCAGGCAGGTCTTCTTCGGCGTAGATGGCGTTTACCGGGCATTCTGGTTCACACAGACTGCAGTCGATACATTCTTCGGGATCGATTACAAGGAAGTTGGGCCCTTCGTGAAAACAGTCGACGGGGCACACCTCGACACAATCAGTTAACTTGCAGCGAATACACGATTCAACGACAACGTAAGTCATAAGATTTCTCCGGTTTTGTCTGTTGCCGCCATCTGCTAAATGCGGACCCAGGGTGGCTATCGACAATTCTAGGTAACTTTGGACAGATCGTAAACCACTAAACGCCTCAACTGTTTTGTTGCAAAAGCTGACGCAGCTCATACAGTCGGTCCAGGGCGTCTCGGGGACTGATTGATTCAGGGTCTATCCCCTCAAGGTACTGGCGGAGACGCCCCAATGGTTCACTATCAGGGTCTGGAAATATCGCTAGCTGGTCAGTTGAGTTTGAGATGTGTTGCAAATGCCCTTGTTCCAGATTAGATAGCCGGTCTTTCGCATCCGCCAGGATCGATTCTGGGATGCCAGCCAATCGAGCAACCTGCAGGCCGTAGCTCTGATTTGCCGGCCCAGGTTTGACTTCGTAGAGAAAGACAACTTCGCCGTCGTGTTCAATAGCATCTAAATGGACATTGCCCATCTTCGGAGAAGATTCAGGAAGCGAGGTCAACTCAAAATAGTGGGTAGAGAACAGGGAGAAACTTTGAATCCGTTCAGCCAGGTCAAGTGCACAAGACCAAGCCAGAGCAAGACCATCAAAAGTGCTGGTACCTCGGCCGATCTCGTCTACAAGTACAAGACTGTCACGACTGGCGTTGCGAAGGATATAGGCCATCTCAGTCATTTCGACCATGAAGGTCGAGCGACCGCCAGCGAGGTCGTCAGACGCCCCTATGCGCGTGAAAATTTGGCCGACAGGGCCTATTATTGCCTCATCGGCGGGGACGAAACTACCGGTGTGTGCAAGGAGAACGATCAGGGCGGTCTGTCTCATATAGGTACTTTTCCCACCCATGTTAGGTCCGGTAATCATCAACATCCGATTGTGCGAGTCTAGATCGAGGTCATTGGCGATAAATGGATCATGCTGGTTGTGTTCGACCACTGGATGACGCCCTGCTTTTATCTGCAGTACAGGGTCACAGGTCAGTTGAGGACGGCACAATCTAAGTTCTTCTGCTCGCCTTGCAAACGTATCCAGAACGTCAAGTTCTGCGAGTGCCTGTGCACCGCGCTGCAGTCGCGATATAGTCGGTTGCAGTTGTGCTAATACCCGGTCGTAAAGCAGACGTTCGCGGGCAAGTCCTTTTTCTTTAGCGCTCAGCAATCGATCTTCGAATGACTTTAGTTCGTCGGTCGAATAGCGTTCAACGTTTTTGAGCGTTTGTCTTCGGTGATAATGGGTTGGGGCATCATCAGCTTGTGATCTTGGTATTTCTATGTAGTAACCGTGTACTCGATTGAATTTCACTTTCAGTCCGCGAATCGTTGAATTGTCTTGCTCCCTTTTTTCGAATTCAAGCAGGCGCACTGTGCTCGAGGATTGTAATTCGCGGAGTTCATCAAGTTCCGGGTCGAATCCAGTACGGATCACTCCGCCATCACGTAATTGTGCCGCAGGTTCGTCTTCAATGGCCCGGTCTAGCAGTCCAAGAATTTCGGGTTCTGGACCTGCCAGCCTGGTAATTTGTATCAGTCGATCACTTTTGTAATTCTTGAGTCGATCGACCAGTTCTGGTAAAGCACGGTAACCTTGCCTCAGTCTAACCAAGTCAAACGGCCGCGCTGAGCCTATGGCTACTCGTGACAGTATCCGCTCTAGATCACCGACTTGCCGGAGGCGGTCAAATATTTCTGTTGTACGATGGTCAAGGAGTTCAGCGACTGAGTCATTCCTAATGTTAAGTTCGTTGCGATCTTTTGTGGGTCGAGTTATCCAGCGCCGGAGTTGCCGGCTGCCCATGCTGGTTGCACAACGATCAAAAAGATGGAGAAGTGATTGGCCACCGGCCCCATGGGATCTTTCAATTTCTAAATTCCGTCGTGTTGAGGCGTCGAGCTGGACATGATTGGAGTAGTTTTCTATTTTTAAGCCGTCAATATGCACCAGTGCGTTTTCATGGACATCTTGTACGTATTGCACCAACGCTCCGGCAGCTGATGTTGCCGTCGGGTAATCACTGCAACCAAAAGATTTCAGGTCATGAGTGCCAAAGACTTCACACAAGCGTTGACTGGCACGGTTCAGATCATAATACCAAGCAGGGATCTTGCGGGAAGATATTGACTTGATTTGAGGGTACAGCTCGGGATCAGCTTCTTCTGGGTATAACAATTCAGATGGTGCCGTACGTTCAAGCTCGTTGGCCACTTCCGTGGTATCTGGCAGGTCGCAGGCGTAGAAACGCCCGCTTGAGACCTCCAATACGGCCAAACCACATTTGGACCCGTCGACATAAACCGCGGCAATGCTGTTTTCCAGCCGCTCATCAAGCAGGTTCTCGTCGGTTAATGTGCCTGGCGTTATAACGCGGACAACTTTTCGATCCACAGGACCCTTGCTTTTATCTGGAACACCAACTTGCTCACAGATGGCGACAGGCTCTCGTTGTCGAATCAGGCGGGCGAGGTACTGATCAACGCTGTGGGCGGGCACGCCGGCCATGGGAATGGGCTTACCTGCTGATTGGCCACGGGTTGTTAGCGTAATATCGAGCAGGCGGGATGCTTTCTCTGCGTCTGCATAGAACAGTTCGTAAAACTCGCCCATACGATAAAAAACCAGTGTATCGGGGTGTAGCGACTTGATCTCCAGATACTGACGCATCATAGGAGTATGCGTGCTCCGGGTCGGGTCTCTAACCTTCGTCATTGGCGTGTCTATGGAACTAAGGTTTTCATTAATTCGTCAAAAATTCGGGCATTACCTGCCACCACATTTCCACTTTCAAGAAAATCCTGCCCACCATCCATGTCAGCGACCAAGCCACCAGCTTCACGAATCAGCAGTGCCCCTGCCGCACAGTCCCACGGTTGTAGTCCAAACTCCCAGAACCCATCGAGTCGTCCAGCTGCAACATAAGCAAGATCCAGTGCTGCCGAACCCGCCCGTCGAACGCCGGAAGATTTCATGGTTAGTTTCCGAAAAGTCTTCATCCAGCGGTCAAACTTGTCGAGTTCACTGAAAGGAAATCCAGTACCGAGTAGGCATTGTTCAAGTCGGTTAATGGAACTGACGCGTATTCGCCGTTCGTTAAGTTGTGCGCCCTGGCCCCGACTTGATGTAAACAGCTCATTTCGCAGGGGATCATATACAACTCCATGTTCAATAGTCTGGCCGCGGAGTACGGCAATGGAGACCGAAAATTGGGGAAAGCCATGGAGAAAATTGGTGGTGCCGTCCAGTGGGTCGACAACCCAGGTGTAGTCACCCCCTTCTTGCCTACCGCTTTCTTCGGCAAGGACACCATGCTCTGGATAGGCGGTGGTGAGAACCTCTAGTGCCGCTTCCTCGGCTTCGGTATCGGCCTGACTGACAAAGTCGTTTCGGCCTTTGGCGGTTACTTCGAGGCGATCAAGCCGACCGTAGTGCATTAAAATAATACGACCAGATTGTCGGGCTGCTCGGATGGCAGTATTGAGCATTGGATGCATGGATTGGTTTCCTTCGATTGCTGACTGGTTCCTATACTCAGCAATACCGGTCATGAGAGCCGATTGTTGCTGGTGAATACAGGATAACGGATTGTAACCTTGGCGGCATATGCCTTGGACACCCAATGAGGTGGTATATGACACTCGACCGGATAAGAATCGTTCTGGTGAACACAACTCATCCCGGTAACATCGGTGGCGCTGCCCGAGCGATGGCGAACATGGGTGTGAATCACCTTTATCTGGTTGGACCACAGAGGTTTCCATCTACCGAGGCTACGGTTCGTGCGGCTGGCGCCGATCATCTACTCGAACGAGCAATAGTGTGTGAAAGCCTCGATGATGCGGTGGCCGACTGCGGACTTGTGATAGGCACAACCGCACGTCAACGATCGGTAGGTTGGGTTGAGTTGTCACCCGAAGCTGTCATGGCCAAAGTACGAGAGCGGATTTTGACAGATCAAATAGCCTTCGTATTTGGTCGAGAAGCGTCCGGACTGACTAACAGTGAGCTCGAACGTTGCCAGTATCATGTTCGCATTCCAGTGGAAGAGGGGTTTCCATCAATTAATCTGGCGGCGGCAGTTATGATCATAGTGTATGAACTTAAGAAAACTTTTGAACTACATACTCACGAGCCAGCATTGGCTTCCGATCAAGAACAACTGGCTACCTCTTCAGAGGTTCAAGGGTTTTATAGACATCTGGAAGATATACTTATTGAAACAGGGTTTCTAAAAACGCCCTCCCAGAAACTGCTGCGCAAGGTAAAGCGTATATTCAGTCGTACACCACTACGCGAAGATGAGGTCAATATTTTGCGTGGCATATTGACATCGATACAGTGTTTCCGTCGTAAGGATTAAGGACCATGAGGCAGTTATTGCGTGCTAAACTAGCGCCTGTGATGGTAGGATATTTTCGGATCCGAGGCAGAAGTTTCTCATCAAAAAGTAAGAGAATTAAGCCATGGCGATAACATTGACCGAAGCGGCTGCAGGACGTGTGCGGGAGTATCTCAACGTGCGCGGCCACGGCGAAGGACTTAGGTTGGGTATTAAAACTACAGGTTGTTCAGGTCTAGCCTATGTCGTGGACTATGCCGATAAAATCGATGAAAAGGACAGTATCCACTTGAGTCAAGGGGTTACCGTCATCGTGGATAGTGACAGTATGAAGTACCTCGATGGTACGGAAATTGATTATCAAGTAGACGGGTTGTCAGCGGTTTTCAAGTTCAAAAACCCCAATGTAAAAGACGAATGTGGCTGTGGCGAGAGCTTTACGGTCGACTGATTCCAGTATCCGCTCCGAGTGTTTTTAGTTGAGGGCGCCGCGGCGCCCTTTCTCTTTACGGTATGACTGCCATGACGATATCGGTTGAATCTACTGTGCCTGACAGCTTGAGTGCGACGGGTCGCCGCGCGGCTGTGAAGACCTTAGGTTGTAAAATTAATGTATACGAGTCCAAGATTATTGCGCAGCAACTGGTTCGTGATCACTGGACCATGGTGGATTCAAGCCAGGAGGCCGACTTATATGTCATTAATTCCTGTACCGTAACTCGAGAAGCCGACCGCCAGACTCGACAAGAGATACGACGAGTGCTACGGCGCAACCCCAGTGCGAAAGTGGTTGTAACAGGCTGTTACGCACAACTCGCCCCAAACGAACTCACTGAAATCGACGGGGTTGATCTAGTTGTGGGGAACGACGCGAAATTTAGCATTCCCGAGATTTTACGCACAGACACAGTAAGCGATCTGCAGGACCAGGCGGACAAGTATTCCGACTACGCTGTGGGTGACGGATCTGGCTTGCCGCCTGAATTGGTGACCCGTTATGATGACCAGACAAGGGCCTTCGTTCAGGTGCAGCAGGGATGTGATCACTCATGCACTTTTTGCGTTATTCATAAAGCGCGCGGGCCCAGTCGTTCATTTAAGGTCTCCGCCGTGCTCGAGCAGGTCGAGCAACTCTTATCTCAGGGGCACCATGAAATCGTAATTTGCGGTATTGACCTGGGATCATTTCGTATATCAGAGATTAAAGGTCCGGCTGAAGTTCAAGGTGCTGGATTGGTGACTCTTCTCAAAAAGATTGATGATTTGAATGGAGAATTTAGGATTCGACTGAGTTCGATCGATCCGCACCATATTACGGATGAACTGCTAGAGCAATTGTCGTCTGGCGGTAGATTTTGCCCTTATCTGCATGTATCAATCCAAAGCGCCAATACGTTGATTCTCAAACGTATGAAACGGCGTTATAGTCGAGAACTATTGTACGAGCGTGTAACTAGAGCGCAAGAAAGGGTGCCAGATCTGGTGGTAGGCGCAGACCTGATGGTCGGATTCCCGACCGAATCGAATGAGCAGTTTCGGGATACCGTCAATTCGGTAGAGGATTTGCAGATCGTCTATCCGCATGTGTTTCCCTTCTCCCTTCGTGATGGTGCGCCTGCATCACGTATTCCCAGCCAGGTGCCTCGTGAAGTGCAACGTGCACGCGCTAGTTTAATCAGGGCAGAAGGCGCGAAATTGCGTCATCGAGCGCTTCGCTCATGGCTTGGTCGATCGAGCGAGGTTCTGATTGAGCGTTCGTCGAACTCGTCGGCGCATAGTTATAACGCACGTTTGGCCAACTATATGCCTGTTAAAGTGGATGTTTGCACCGGAGACGTCGGTCAATTTACTAAAGTTAAAGTCATCGCCGTTCAAGCTGACACTTTGATTGCCGAGGTTATGTGTAGGTAATAAAATCATAGGGTTACGCGATGCTGTCAGTAGGCGCTGCTATCGACTTCAGGTTTTGTGCTATCTCTTGGAAATCTTGGATGGAAGCCCAATTTAGTCAATCAACCCAATTCACCCACTAAACTGGAGTATTCAATGAGCATTGAGCAGACCCTGTCCATTATAAAACCTGATGCTGTTGGTAAGAATGTAATCGGCAAGATTATGGATCGTTTTGAATCAGCAGGTCTCAAAATTATTGCCTGTCGAATGATGCATTTAAGTCGTGAGCAGGCAGAGGCGTTTTATGCGGTGCATAAGGACAGACCGTTCTACGGTGAACTGGTTGAGTACATGATTTCAGGTGCGGTTATTATTCAGATCTTAGAAGGCGAGGAGGCCATCCAGCGGAATCGCGATGTGATGGGTGCCACTAATCCGACAGAAGCCGCGCCTGGAACGATCCGTGCTGACTTTGCAGAGTCAGTACAGGCAAATGCTGTTCATGGGTCTGATAGTCCGACTACAGCACAACAGGAGATCAGTTACTTTTTTGATCCAACCCACATTTCAAGTCGCAATTAAAATGTAATGACAGTGCCTGAGCGTCAAAACCTGGTCGGTATGGCTCGTATCGAGATGCAGAGTTTCTTCGCAAGTTTAGGTGCTCCTGAGTTTCATGCTCGCCAGGTGTTGCAATGGGTTTATCAGCGCGGGATAAATGACTTTTCTCAGATGACCGATTTGAGCAAGGCTTTACGAGATCAGCTCCAGCAACTGGCGCAGATCACTGTTCCTGAAACAGTTACAGTGCAGCAATCTTCAGACAATACTCGAAAATGGTTGCTGCGGCTTGAAGATGGTAATTGTATCGAGACTGTCTTCATCCCCGAAGAAGACCGCGGAACATTATGTGTATCTGTCCAGGTAGGTTGCTCGCTTAACTGCTCGTTCTGCGCCACCGCGAGGCAGGGATTTAGCCGGAATCTCACCACCGCCGAAATCATTGGTCAACTACTGACCGTTAAGACGGACTTGCAGGCACTTGGCCATGGGGATAGGCCAATTACCAATGTTGTGATGATGGGAATGGGCGAGCCTTTATTGAACTATGATTCGGTCGTTAGCGCATTGCATTTGATGCTGGATGATTTATCTTTTGGCCTGTCCCGTAGACGAGTGACGGTAAGTACGGCGGGTGTTGTCCCTGCGATAGAACGGCTTGCCCTGGATTGCCCTGTGAGTCTGGCCGTGTCGTTACATGCAACAAATAACCAACTCCGAGACGAACTGGTTCCGCTGAATAGAAAATACCCGATAGAACAGCTTTTACAGGCCTGCCATCGTTATGTAACCGGCGAAAACAGACGTCACATCACTTTTGAATATGTAATGCTTAGAGGTATCAACGACTCAACGGGAGAGGCGCAAACACTGGCTCGGTTGTTGTCTGGACTGCCCGCAAAAATCAACCTTATTCCGTTCAATAATTCGGCTGGAATAGAGTATGAATGCAGCGATCAAAGTACAATTGATGCTTTCCGGGAAGTTCTATTGACCTCTGGTTTGATGACGGTTACACGGCGCACTCGGGGTAAGGACATCGAGGCTGCCTGTGGGCAGCTTGCAGGTCGTTTCGCTGATCGAACCCGAAGACGCTGGAAATTTGAACAGGCGATAGTACAGTGTTGAAGTTAATCGTTGCTGCCTTAATCGCCATCCTCCCTCTCACAGGTTGTGTCACTGACGATCAAGGATCGAGTACATGGAGCGTGCCCCAACGAGTTGATCTCCATACTCGGCTGGGTCTTGCCTATCTCCAACAGGAGCGTTTGGCTGCGGCACAGGAGGAGCTAAAATTTGCTTTGACGCTCGGTCCGGATAATTCGAATGCTCACCATGCGATGGCCTTGTTGGAGTTGAAACTAGGACATACAGCATTGGCCCGTGAACATTATGAGCACGCAATTGTCGCCGATCCAGGTAACTATCTGGTCCGAAATGATTTCGGCAGTCATCTATGCGCGTTGGGACTTCATTTGGAGGGTATAGACCAACTGACAACTGCGCTGAATGATCCGTTCAACTCCAGTCGGTATATCAGCCACTATCGGATTGGCGTGTGCATGAATCTAAGCGGTCGACTAGAGATGGCTTACGAGCATCTCACCAAAGCTTTGCGGGCTCAGCCAACAAGTGGTCCTGTGCTGTATGAGGCTGCTGCCGTGAGCTTTAGGTTGGGTCGACACCTGTCGGCGCGTGGTTTTCTGGAACGGTATTTTGAACAAGGTAATCCCACCCCGGATAGCCTGTTGCTTGCGGTAAATAATGAGAAGGAGCTTGGGTCCGATTCGCTCATGCAGCACTATGCGTACCAGCTACGCATGTCGTATCCGGATAGTCCGCAGGCTGCCGAAGTAAAACAATTTATTTCAGGTACTCAAGGTGGCTGAAATGGATGCCAGGACCGCCGCTACACCCGGTGAACTCTTGCGCGGTGCCCGCCAGCTTTGTGGCTGGAGCGTTGAAGAGGTGGGGGATGAACTTAATTTGCTGCCCTATATCATTCAGGCACTTGAAAGCGACGACTACGACCAGTTGGCTGGATGGACGTATGTGGTCGGTTATTTGCGCAGCTATGGGAAACTCGTCAGTGTTAATGTCGAAGGTGCGATAAAGCAGCATGAAAAGTTTTTACCACCAACCCAAGATGGCCCGGGTACCGTCACAGAAAATATTGCCCATCGGCAACCCATTGCGATTCATTATCGTTGGGTAGTAACTGTCGTCGTGCTGATCGTTGTTGTAGGTGGGCTTTATGGCGCCTATCTAAAGAGATCTGGTGATGTCGAGAGGATTGACCTCGCCAGCAACGAAATCAACGATGAACTGGCTAAGATTCACAAGGAACCTGTTCCGATCGACAGGCCTGCCAAAACAATCGATGAGACTGAGCTGGCATCGAACAATAACTCGACGACGGTGACGGAGAAGAAAAAAGCTACTGGGGCGATACAAGCTGCCGGGTCTACTGTGAAAAATGAGCCAAAGCGTAGCGAAACAGAGTCGACTGCTGGTTCAGGGGCAGACAAGTCACAGGAGACAGTAGGCGATGATTCAGTAGTGATGAGTAACGATAAAACCGTTTCCCGAGTACCAACTTCTAAACAAATAGCCGTACGTCCGGCAACGACGACTCTAACGCAAGGTGCATATGTTAAGAAACAAGCGAGCGACAAGGAGATTGTACAAACCAAAGTGACTCCGGAACGGACGGCTATTAATTCTGTTGCAGATTCGCTGGTGCAGACAGGTTTTGTGGCGGAAGTAAAATTGCCACGAGCAGAATCTGCTGCTACTCGCAGTGGCGTATCCAACGCATCAGAGACGCCAGTAGACGAAGTTAAGGTAAAACAGTCCAAAGGCCTCGCAAGTCAGGAGTCCGGCTCGACCGGAATCGTGACTCAGTCGAGACGCAACATGACTATTGCGTTAAAACGCGGGAGTCGGGTCATAGTGTACGATGGCAAAGGTATCGAGCTCCTTCGGGATAATTACCCGGCGGGTGAAGTAGTCACGATATCTGGAACGCCTCCTTTTGATGTTCGCCTGCGTGTCTCTGAAGGCGTTCGGGTGCTCTATAACGGCAAAGCGGTCGAGGTCCCTGTTCCTGGTAATGGAGGGCGAATTCGTTTCCAAGTTGGCATCACACAGATCGGTGGTAAGGATAGGGTCATCACAAACCAAGGTCGAGGAGAATAGCTCTAGGTGGAGAAGATCAAGTCAGTACGCGGTATGAACGATCTGTTGCCAGGGCGGTCCGATGTTTGGTACCGGGTAGAAAGAACGATTCGGGAGGTTGTTAACTCATACGGGTATCGAGAAATACGAACACCACTGCTTGAGCGAACGGAGCTTTTCAAGCGATCAATCGGTGAACAGACAGATATCGTAGAAAAAGAAATGTATACGTTTGATGATATCAGCGGTGACAGTTTAACTTTGAGGCCCGAGGCGACCGCCGCGTGTGTGCGGGCTGGTATCGAGCACGGGTTCTTGCACAATCAGCAACATCGGCTTTGGTACCTGGGGCCGATGTTTCGCCGGGAACGACCCCAGAAAGGTCGCTATCGTCAGTTCCAGCAGTTTGGAATCGAGGCTCTGGGATGGGCGGGCCCGGATATTGATGCTGAAATCATAATGGTCGGGACGAGGCTTTGGCGGCAACTTGGACTCAGCCAGCTGACACTTGAAATTAACACCCTGGGAGACCCCGAGTCGCGTGGGTCGTATCGTGAGGCGCTCCAAGCCTATCTTGGACAACATCGAGAAGATCTTGATCCCGACAGCCAACGGCGACTGGATCGTAATCCACTACGCATACTTGACAGCAAGATTCCGCAGACCCAGCAGGTGCTGGAGGAAGCTCCGGACTTGCTCAGCTTCATAGATGGTAAGTCGAAAAATGAGTTTTCGATTTTGCAAGGGATTCTGGATGAGAACGGGATTAAGTTTCAGGTCAACAGCAGATTAGTTCGGGGGCTGGACTATTACACGGGGCCGGTATTTGAATGGACAACCGATTTGCTTGGAGCACAGAGCGCCGTGTGCGCTGGCGGCCGATATGATAGTTTGGTTTCACAACTGGGTGGCCAACCTGTGCCGGCTGCTGGATTTGCGTGTGGTGTCGAACGCTTGGTCGAGGTTTATGAAATCATTGCGGATTTCGTTGGGGACAATCAACCAGATGTTTGGGTGTGCGTTATTGGGGATCATACGATGAGTTACGCTTTGAAGACCGCCGAGAAGCTGCGTGATGCCGGAATAGATACTGTCGTCAACTGTGGGGGAGGGGCGGTAAAGCGTCAACTCCGGAGGGCGGATCAGAGCGGTGCCCAATTTGTGGTTGTGATCGGCGATGACGAGTCTACGAACGGGTATGCCACGGTAAAACCATTGCGTGAGGGTGGCGAGCAGACTCAGGTAACCGAGTCGGATCTCGCTAATTATATTTGTTGTAGGTTGCGTGAAAAACAAAAGTGACAGGTGAAGATTATAATGGCTGAGAACGACAAATTACTGGGGATACACATAGCCGAGGATGACGACACTCAAAGAATAAGAGCGTGGTGGAAGAAAAATGGCATGGGAATTGTGGCGGGCGTCGCTATCGGCCTCGTTGGGGTAGGTGGTTTCAAAGGCTGGCAGGCGTATACCGAGGACCGTGCCTTATCGGCGTCTGACGTGTTCCAACAAATGCTGGCGTACGATGAGTCTGGGGCAAGCGAGCAGGCAAAAGATAGCGCGCAGATACTCGTTAAGGACTACCGGGCTACACCCTATGGTGATTTGGCGTATCTGATGCTCGCAAAGCTGGCCACAAAAAAAGGCGAGCTTTCGAATGCCATCGAAGCACTAACCCACGTTATGACAAAGTCAAAGGATCCAGCGATGCGTCAGCTCGCTCGGCTTCGGCTATCTCGAGTGACATTGTTGGCTGGTGATTTGGTTCGGGCACAAGAGTTGGCAACCACAGACGATGTAGGTGGTTTTGAATCGGAGTACCCAGAAGTCCTCGGCGATGTACTTCTTGCGCAGCATAAGTACTCGGACGCCGCTGAGGCCTACGATCGAGCGCTCCAGGCGCTTGCGCCGGCATCCTCGTCGAGGGCCTTGCTCACATCTAAACGAAACTATGCGGGAAGTGTCGGTAGCAACTAGTGATTAGACGGTTGTTAGCCATGGCTATTGTGGCCACAGTGATGGTTGGCTGCGCACCTCGCCCGATTCATTTCATGCGTGAGGGTCCAACACCTGCAGTTGTACCTAAACAATCCTCGTTCAGAGTGACACCCATCTGGCGATTTTATACTGGGAAAGCTTACGACTCGGCGGACATTCCGCTACGGCCAGTAGTAGGAAGTACACAAATGTTCGCAGCAGAACCGAGCGGTAAGGTATACGCCTTGGAGGCTGTTACGGGCAATATCGTTTGGCAGATAGATTCTAAATTGGATATTTCAGCTGGTGTCGGATTCGGTCATGGCATTGTGGTTGTGGCCTCAGACGAGGGGCAATTGCTGGCCTTGGACCCTACCGACGGAAATTTGCTGTGGCAGTCAACAGTTGGCGCAGAAGTGCTTGCGAGGCCCATCGTCGCCGACGAGCTTATCATTGTTCGGACAGGGGACGGCCAGGTTATCGGCGTAGATAAGAAATCCGGCACGATTCGCTGGCGTTTGCGAAACAATGTCCCTGCGCTCAGTGTTCGAGGGCTGTCGGTGCCCGTCCAGGTTAATGAAATTGTGGTGGTCGGTTATGCCAGTGGTCACTTGTCCGGAATAGATATTGAAACTGGGCGGGAGCTTTGGAAAACGCCAATATCTCACCCGGGAGGGTCCAATCAGATAGACCGCTTGATTGATATTGATGCTGATCCCCTGATCGCAGGTAACCGATTGTTTGTGGCCGCCTACCAGGATAAGGTGTATGCGATTTCTTTAGCAGCTCAAAAAGTTGAATGGAGGGTGCCAAACTCCACCTTAAGGAACCTGGCTGTCAGTGACAATGATTTGTTGATGACACTGGATGACGGGGTTGTGGTGGCGCTTGACCAAAATACTGGTACCGAGGTGTGGACGCAGGCTCGACTCAAGGGTAGAGGTGTAACCAATCCTGTCGCGATACCAGGCTCTAAGTTTTGTGTGGTCGGTGACTATCAAGGATATGTGCATGTAATGGATGTGAACACGGGCCAGCTAAAGGGTCGAGGTCGAGTTCGTGCTGGTGCAATTATGGCAACGTCTGTCAGTCCGGGTTTCGAAGGATTTTATACATTGTCGGAACGAGGTACCATTACAGCCTGGCTGCTTGACGAGAGCAGTTGAGGTAGACAATTTTAATACCTTCCGCTTGGCGAAGGTGAAATACGATGCTTCCGGTTATCGCACTCATTGGCCGACCTAACGTGGGCAAGTCGACGCTGTTTAATCGACTAACCCGCAGTCGCAAAGCATTGGTAGATGACCAGCCAGGAGTGACTCGAGACAGAATTTATGGTACGTGTGTCCGGGGTCATTTACGGTGCCTGGTTGTTGATACCGGTGGTCTTACGACCAAAGGTAGCGCTATCCAAATTGCGGTTCAAGAGCAGGTCGAGAAAGTTTTAGATGAAGCAGACGCTCTGGTATTCTTGACAGATGGGCGTGCTGGTGCGGTGCCTGAAGAATTCGATATAGCGAAGCGGCTACGGCAAAGTGGCAAGAAGGTTTTCGTGGTCGTCAACAAAGTTGAAGGCCTGGACCCGGATACAATTTCAGCAGAGTTTTATGAGCTTGGTTTAGGAGTCCCAAGAGCCATCTCGGCAAAAACAGGCTTCGGCGTTGCCGAATTTCTTATGTGGCTGGGGACCGGGTTTCCGAGCGTAGAGCATAAGCCTGAGCAATCTGATCGACCGCGAGTAGCACTCATTGGGCGACCCAACGTTGGGAAATCGACGTTAACAAATGCGCTGCTCTCGGAAAAAAGGGTAATCGTCGCTGACGAACCTGGAACCACGCGGGATAGTATTGAAGTTGCCTTAGATCGGTTCGAACAACCATTAATGTTGATTGATACAGCGGGTGTACGTCGTCGCGCTAGGGTCACACAGACACTTGAAAAATTTTCTGTGGTTAAAACGCTTCAGGCGATTGAAGATTCTCAGGTTGTTGTGCATGTTCTTGACGGTCGTCAGGGAGTGTTGGAGCAAGATCTCACAATCGCTGGCTTGATCCAGGCGAGTGGCCGAAGTGTGGTGCTGGTTGTTAATAAATGGGATGGAATGGAACGTCGGGACAAGAATTACTTTCGTCGGACCTTGGATCGACGATTTTCATTCCTGCCGGAACACCACACACTCTATGTCTCTGCATTGTATGGCAGTGGAGTTACCGATGTGGTCAAATCGGTGATGCTCGCTTTGCGCTCGAATTGGATTGAGATGCCAACTTCCCGGGTCAATGCAGTGTTAAGAGAGGCCATAACACGTCAAGCCCCACCCTTGCGGCAGGGCCGTGTTGTAAAGATCAAGTATGCCCACCAAGGCGGCAAAAACCCGCCGACTGTTGTGTTGCATGGCAATATGCTTAAACAGCTGCCTGCGAGCTATCTGCGATACATCGCAAGTGCGTTTGGTAAAGCATTTGGACTGGTGGGCACACGGGTCCGGCTCGAACTGCGGACATCAAAGAATCCGTATTCTGCTGGTAGGCGAACAACTCGAAGACAAAATTCACCCAGAATGCGTGGTCACGCAAGGTAAACACAGGCCAGGTCTGAATTTGATGCGCCAGTTCAGTCTGAGTCCGTAAGGTTGCTGGTAGGATCGATCAATTTTGTGCTGATGCCTGTCACAGTACTACTAACGCTACCCCGGCGTAACTCCGTAATCAGGGAATCTCCGGGGGTGGTATCGACTGCTGAAGTCACTATCGTACCATCGGATACTCGTTTTACAATCGCGTAGCCTCGTCCTAGTGTTCGCTTGGGATTGAGGATCTCGAGCGCACCTGCAGCGGTACCGACCTGTTGCCGATGTAAGGCTATGGTGGTCGTGCCCAAGCGTTGCAGACGGTGTAACAATGCCTGAAAACCAACTTGATTCGATCTGACGGTAGCAACGGGTGAATTGACGTGCAGTCGCTGAATTTCCTGCGTCAGTGCCAAGCGGTAGTCGTGGAGCGGGTTGCGGACAGCTGATTGAAGCCTGGTCTGTTGGGCAAGAAGTTGGTGACGCTGGCTGATGAGACGAGTTTTGGGGTGGCGAAGTCGTCCAGCTGAGGCATCTAGCAGTTGCCCGCGATCCTGTAACATTCTGAGTATCGCCAGTGATATTCGATTGCTCAAACCAGCTAAACGAGCGTATAACTCGTTAGTATCGGGTGTCACTGCTTCTGCAGCCGCTGTGGGCGTTGCGGCTCGAAAGTCGGCCGCAAAGTCAGCGAGCGTGAAGTCTATTTCGTGGCCAATTCCAGTGACCACAGGCACCGGACAGGCACGAATCGCGTGCACGACAGCTGCTTCGTTAAATGCCCAGAGGTCTTCAAGACTACCCCCACCCCGAGCCAGGATCACGATCTCACAACCGCGACTTTGTCTTACTTGTTCTAGTGCGTTTACGATGGTTGGAATCGCATCATCGCCTTGCACAGTAACCGGTATTAACAAAACTTCTGCTGTTGCAAACCTGCGTTCCAGCGTTGTTAGGATGTCGTGTACTGCCGCGCCGGTAGGCGACGTGACTACACCGATTCGCTTAGGCATGGTGGGCAATGATCGCTTTATGGCCTGATCAAATAGACCTTGTTGTTCGAGTTCGACCTTGAGTTGTTCGAATCGCCTTCGAAGTTCTCCCTCGCCAACAGGTTCCACGTAATCAACGATAATCTGGAAGTCGCCTCGACCAAGATAGATCGAAGGCTTGCCTCGGATTAACACAGCAGTGCCTCCCTCGAGCGGCACAGCAAGCCGAAGTCGCTGAGTGCGGAACAAAGCGCATCTCACTTGTGAGTTTTCGTCTTTCAGTGAAAAATAGGCATGTCCCGACCTTGGGGTTGCAAGATTAGAGATTTCACCTCGTATCCAAACTTCTGGATAGGATTCCTCCAGAAGGTCTCGGATTGATCGAGTGAATTCGGAAACACTAAATACATGGTCGATCAGCATCGGGGCATTGTGAATTGTTGGTGGTTGAAACTCAACAAACAAAAAAGCCGGCTTTGCCGGCTTTTTAACAACAACTGATGCGTCAGATCAGTAAAATGGTTTTGCCTGTTTCTGTGCGTTGGCTTAGCTTATCCCTAACTGTGCAGCCCACGACACGAGCGTAGCCACTCGCCTTGCTTCATCGTCCTGGCCTTCGTCGAGTTTCTTTTTGGCAAGCTTTAGGAGTTTATCTATCCCTATAGCACCGGCCCCGATTGCTTTGTCAACGAGATGCCATACTGCACCAGAGCGAGCGGCGGATTTCATATCTTGTTCTGCTTGGGTTATGGTTTCAGCAGCGTCGCCGGCGGCGTATACCGGTGTTAACCCCAGGCTCAATGTTGCGATGAACGAAATCAAGAGAAAGTCGCGTGATCGATTCATAAATGCTCCTATAGGGTAGATAAACACAGACGCCTAGCCTTGGGTGCAGTGTGAGCCAGTCGGTACAAGGTTTACCCGACGAAAGTCAACTTCTATAATCCCCGGATGGAAGACATGGAACTTGCGCTAACTTTTGACGATGTCCTCCTTGTTCCATCTTTTTCGGATATTCTTCCTCGTGACGTCAATTTAACCGCGCAATTTAGCCGGAATATCACCCTCAATCTGCCACTGGTCACCGCGGCGATGGATACGGTGACCGAATCGAAAACCGCCATATGTATCGCCCAACTGGGCGGGATAGGTGTTGTGCACCGGAACCTGAGTCCTGATATCCAAGCCACCCAGGTATCTATCGTTAAAAAGTTTGAAAGTGGGGTGATTACAGACCCTATCTGTGTCACTGAGACAGTGACTGTTCGCGAAGTTATAGACCTTACTCAGAAAATGAAGATCTCGGGGGTTCCGGTTCTCGACGCTTCGGGTCGGTTAACGGGAATAGTGACCAGCCGAGATCTTAGATTTGAGACACGTTTTGGACAGCCGATTACTGCTGTAATGACGCCTAAAGATAAACTTATTACAGCGCCGGAGGGTGCAAGTAAGGGTGAAATCAAACATCTACTGCATGAACATCGAATAGAAAAAGTGCTACTGGTAGATGATGATTTCGAATTGAAAGGATTGGTCACAGTTAAAGACCTGCAGAAGCAGACCGAATTTCCAGCTGCCAGTAAGGATGCGAAAGGGCGATTGCGCGTTGCCGCTGCTGTAGGTACAGGTGCTGATACCCAGGAGCGGGTGGACAAACTTATAGACGCGGATGTCGATGCAATCGTGGTGGACACGGCCCATGGGCATTCGAGAGGTGTGCTCGATCGAATTGCATTGATTAAGCGCGAATATCCCCAAATCGATGTTGTTGGCGGAAATATAGCGACGGCGGATGCCGCGTTAGCGATGGCCGGAGTTGGTGCGGATGGTGTGAAAGTGGGAATTGGACCAGGGTCTATATGCACCACACGCATTGTTGCGGGTGTAGGGCTTCCGCAAATTACAGCAATTTCGGACGTCGTCAGAGGATTGGAAACGTCAGGAATACCGCTGATCGCCGATGGAGGTATTCGTTATTCCGGTGATATCGCCAAGGCGATTGCTGCTGGTGCCCACTGCACGATGATAGGCAGTCTTTTCGCGGGGACTGATGAATCTCCAGGGGCGATTGAGATGTATCAAGGGCGCTCCTATAAAAGTTACCGTGGAATGGGGTCTCTGGGTGCTATGGAACAGGGCTCGAAAGATCGATATTTTCAGGAAGGTGAACCTGATGTTGCCAAGCTCGTGCCGGAAGGGATTGAAGGCCGCGTACCGTACAAAGGACCGATGGCATCAATCGTTCATCAACTGGCCGGTGGTCTTCGGGCCAGCATGGGATATACCGGTTGCTCTGACCTCAATAAAATGCGTACCAGTTGTCGTTTTGTTCGTATCACCCATTCTGGTATGCGAGAGAGCCATGTGCATGATGTCGCTGTGGTCAAAGAAGCGCCAAATTACAGTAGTGATACCTGAGGCGCTCGGGGTGGACCATACTTACTAATGGTTTGATGAGCCACACAAGCGACCTGCACGTCCAGCGAATCCTGATTCTGGATTTCGGCTCACAGTACACGCAGCTGATTGCCCGGGGCATCCGTGAACTGAATGTGTACTGTGAAATCTTACCGTTTGATGCAGATATCGGCAGGATAAAAGCTTTCAATCCTGCCGGTATCGTTTTGTCAGGTGGTCCGGCGACAGTCACTGAAAGTGACACACCGCGTGCTGACGACGAGATATTTAACCTCGATTGCCCGGTCCTGGGTATTTGTTATGGCATGCAGACGATGGCTGCCCAACTCGGTGGTGAAGTCGAAACCGCAAAACAACGGGAATATGGATTTGCAGAGGTCCGCCCGATATCGACGAGTCCTTTGATTGACGGTCTTCACGATCGCCTAGATGCCGACGGCGCAGGCGTCCTGAAAGTCTGGATGAGTCACGGCGACCGAGTGAACACTCTACCCGAAGGATTTAGGGTTCTGGCAGTGAGTGAGAACGCCCCGATAGCGGCGATCGGGAATCCCGATCGCAGGTTCTTTGGGGTGCAGTTCCATCCTGAAGTGACCCATACCAACCAGGGTCGGGCAATGATGAAACGTTTTGTCCGGGATATTTGTGGCTGTACCGGTGATTGGACGCCGGCCAATATTATCGATGGCCTCTTGTCCAGGGTTACAGACGAGGTCGGTAGTGACGGGGTGGTTTTGGGGTTATCGGGTGGTGTTGATTCATCAGTCGTCGCTGCGCTTCTCCATCGAGCGATCGGTGATCAGTTGACCTGTATTTTTGTGGACAACGGGCTATTGCGTCAGGGTGAGGTCAAGCAGGTTATGGAGACCTTTAAGGATGGTTTTGGTATTCGCATTGTTCAGGTGGATGCTTCAGAGCGATTTCTGGAAGCCTTGTCTGGAATAGTTGACCCGGAAGACAAAAGAAGGGTGATAGGCAGCGTATTTGTAGATGTTTTCCAGGAAGAAGCAGACAAAATTGAAAATATTTGCTGGCTCGCACAAGGGACTATCTATCCTGATGTAATCGAGTCGGCGGGTACGAATACTGGAAAGGCGAGGGTCATCAAATCGCATCACAATGTTGGTGGAATACCAGATACTCTAAAACTTCAGTTGCTGGAACCACTGCGCGAACTGTTTAAGGATGAGGTGCGTGCGGTGGGTGTAGCACTGGGGTTGCCAAAATCTATTGTCTATCGACATCCGTTTCCAGGGCCTGGGTTGGGGGTAAGAATCCTGGGCGAGGTCCGGCAAGAATATGCCGATATCCTTCGCCAGGCAGACGCTATATTTCTTGATGAACTTCGCCGGAGCGATCTGTACGATTCTACAAGTCAGGCATTTGCAGTTTTTCTGCCAGTACGGTCAGTCGGTGTTGTGGGTGACAATCGATCATATGAATTCGTGATTTCCCTCCGCGCGGTTGAAACCACTGATTTCATGACTGCGGACTGGAAGCGACTGCCTTACGAAGTGTTGGCGAGAGTTTCCACCCGAATTATCAACGAGGTCCGTAGTGTGAGTCGAGTGACTTACGATATCTCGTCCAAACCCCCTGCAACTATTGAGTGGGAGTAGCTTCCTCCCCCACTCAACACGTATTACGGTGATTATCTGACTGCTGTAGTCGTGCAGTCAAAAAAAGGGGTCACATCGTAAGATATGACCCCCTTGATATGTGAGTAGTAGTGAGTCTAGAGACGTCGCTACTATGCCAATGTGTTATGCGCTGTAGATTAAACGCCAATAACTTGCTTTGCGCATGGGCCTTTTTCGGTTTGGCCGACTTCGAATTCAACGGCCTGACCATCGCTCAACGTTGCGTATCCACCGCCCGCCTGAATGTCGGAATGATGAACAAACAGATCCTTACCACCATCTTCCGGAGCAATAAATCCGAAGCCCTTGTCTGCGTTAAACCACTTTACTGTACCTTTAGCCATGTTACTTACTCTAGTTTGTTTCGGTGAAAGAAATGGAATCCAATATTGAAGTCACCGCTTCTATATGGGAATAGTGAAATTCTTTTGCGC
>JYMV01003937.1_pt1 | contig 57591 bp, 35 predicted proteins | sample 338911 | NCBI WGS metagenome assembly JYMV01 (sample SAMN03354496, study PRJNA234377) | hydrothermal vent metagenome | biome: Deep sea; feature: Hydrothermal plumes at the Eastern Lau Spreading Center, Western Pacific Ocean; material: Seawater | place: Tonga | collected 2009 | depth 2000 m m | reverse complement strand
ATAAGGTAAAGTACATTTCTAAGTTTGTTACGCTAATTCACTCGATTGACAGCGTCAGACTCTTGAATATGATCGAAAGTGAAGGCGCCCAACATAGTCGCGTTATTGATTGCTTGTTACAAGTTCATATTGCTGAAGAGGAAACAAAATCAGGATTTACTCCTGATGAGCTGTACGAATTACTGGAAGGTTCAGAGTTGTCCCGCTTTGAGCATGTGAAGATCAAAGGGCTTATGGGCATGGCGACTTATACAGATGACAAGAACAAAATAAGGGGTGAGTTCCAGAACCTTAAAAGCATCTTTGACAAATATGACCAGCTGGAAGTTTTGTCCATGGGAATGTCAGGAGACTATCGAATCGCAATCGAAGAGGGAAGTAATATGGTTAGGCTTGGTAGTTTGATATTTGGTGAAAGAAACTAATTTTGACCTTATGAGTATCCTTCAATTCACCAACGCTTCTATTTATCAGAGAGAGCACCTTGTACTTTCTGAGGTGACAATTACGGTGAATGAAGGGGAGTTCGTATACCTTGTCGGGAAAACAGGAGCGGGAAAATCCAGCTTATTGAAGACTTTGTACTGCGATCTTCCTCTGACGGAAGGCGAAGGCTCGATCGTTGAATATGACCTGAGAAAAATCAAGACCAAAGAGATTCCATATTTGCGTAGAAAGCTGGGAATCGTTTTCCAGGACTTTCAATTACTCACTGATCGGAGTGTTGCACAGAACCTGATGTTTGCCATGAAGGCGACTGGCTGGAAAGACAAAAAAGAGATAGCTGCAAAGGTTGAAGAGGTTCTACGGGAGGTCGGTTTGACTGATATAGGAGATACCATGCCCTACCAAATCTCTGGTGGAGAACAGCAACGTGTTGCCATTGCGCGCGCCCTGGTTAACCATCCACAGGTAATCCTTGCCGATGAGCCAACTGGAAACCTTGATCCAGAAATTTCTGAGGACATAGTTCGACTATTGAAGAAAATTGCTACTGGCGGAACAGCTGTAATAATGGCAACTCACGATTCGAATATCTTAAGTAAGCTTCCTTCCAGAACAATAACATGTGAAGGGGGCAAAGTGCTGTCTCAGGGAGAAGGAGCACCGATTGTTCCACCATCTGTTCCTGCAAGTGGGCCTACTCCTAGTCCCGCAGATCAATCACCTCCACATCAGGGTGCTTCGCCGAGTCAAACTTAAAGTCTGCAGCCTTTGTGGTTGGATTGGGTGTTAGCTTGATGATCCTATAAGTAAAATCATCGCCTTCCTTTCCGACAATTGTAATTGAGTGAATCTGTTTCTTGGCCTTATCCACATACAAGTTAATGGTATGATAGCTCTTAGAATCAGCATCTTCAGGAAAGAGCTTGATAAGCTGCAGCGTTGTCCCACCCTTTACTTCTTCCTTGACATATTGATATTTGAAGCCTTTTTCATAAATCGTGAATATATTGGTTGGATTTAATTCTCCCTCCTCATATTCAGGTGTAATTATCTGTACCTCTTCATTCTCTACCAAATGGTTCCATTGCGTTTTGCCATCACAATACACCTCGGTTCCACTCATTTCAAGCTTGTACTGATTACCTTTCAGTAGCAGCGTACCTTCTTGAGATTCGTGAATATTGTCTTGTTTGTTGTCCATAAGCAACTCAAAGTTGATTTTCACGGCGCTGTACGTCTTATTTTTCGCACTCACCGCATCCAGGATCTGTTTAGCCTTAGGGTCGTGGTCTCCTGCCTTTTGGGCGTGCAATCCAACGTAACAAAGGAGAAATAGTATTGGTAATAATGTTCTTATCTGTTGCTTCATTCTTATTCTGGTTTAGGTTTTTCGTCATCACTCTGGTCTGCATTTGACAAAAACTGTTCCAAGTTATATTCGTCGTGCATAAGGACCTGCCGCGCTTTACTTCCATCAAACGGACCGACAATTCCAGCCGACTCCAGTTGATCAATCATTCTTCCTGCCCTGTTATATCCAATCTTCAGGCGACGTTGCAGCAATGATGCTGAGCCCTGCTGATGTACGACAACAATTTTCGCTGCCTCCTCAAACAATACATCCCTGTCTCCATCATCCCCGGCACCACCACCTGCGCTATCATCAACATATTCAGGCAATGCGAAAGCGTTTGGATATCCTTGCTGCGTCCCGATAAAATTCGCAACAGCCTCTACCTCGGGAGTATCTACAAATGCACATTGAACCCTGATGAGATCACTTCCATTGGAGAACAACATGTCTCCCCTTCCTACCAATTGCTCAGCACCTGACCTGTCTAGTATCGTCATTGAGTCGATCTTCGATGTTACCCTGAACGCTATCCGTACTGGGAAATTAGCCTTTATGGTTCCGGTGATAATGTTGACACTTGGCCTTTGTGTCGCAATAATAAGATGAATACCGATTGCTCGGGCTTTCTGTGCGAGACGTGTAAGAGGGGTTTCAATCTCTTTCCCTGCTGTCATAATCAAATCTGAAAACTCATCGATCACCAATACTAAGTAAGGCAAGTACCTGTGCCCATTCTTTGGGTTCAATTTCCTATTAACAAATTTGGCGTTGTATCTCGACAACTCCCTAACCTGGGCATCCTGCAATAGTTTGTACCTATCCTCCATTTCAATACACAATGAGTTTAAGGTATGTATTACCTTCTTGGTGTCAGATATGATTGCATCCTCCCCATCTGGCAGTTTGGCCAAGTAGTGCTTCTCAATGTGCTTATACAGTGTTAGCTCCACAATCTTGGGATCTACTAAAATGAACTTTACCTGGGAAGGGTGTTTTTTGTATAAAAGGGAAACTAAAATTGTATTCAGTCCTACGGATTTACCCTGGCCTGTAGCACCCGCAAGAAGGAGGTGCGGCATCTTAGTAAGATCGGCTATGAGAATTTCGTTGGTTATGGTCTTACCCAGGCCAATTGGAAGCGCTGCCTCTGAGCTCTGAAACTTCTCCGAAGCAAGGATGGACTTTATCGATACCGTCTTTGGATTGACATTTGGCACTTCAATTCCCACCGTTCCCTTTCCTGGTATAGGAGCAATTATCCTGATACCCAAAGCACTTAGACTCAATGCAATATCATCTTCGAGATTCCTGATCTTAGATATCTTGATACCCGCCGATGGAACAATCTCATAGAGTGTAACAGAAGGCCCCACCGTTGCCTTTATTTTGTCAATTTCAATATTGAAATTGCGCAAGGTATCCACAATACGGTCCTTGTTTCGTTCCAACTCACTCTTGTCAATTTCAATTTCAGAACCATCGTGGTCAAGTAACAAATCAACTGACGGAAATTCGAAGGATGACAAATCCAGGGTTGGGTCATATGCTGCCAACTCTTCTTCCGGATTAATTTGATCTGAAGGAATAACTTCTTCTTCTTCAACCTCCTCAATTTCCAGCTCTAATTCTCCCTTCGGGTCTCCTTCATTTTTATCTGTTGAATTGGTCTTGCCTTTCTGTGTTATTTCTAATTCTAACTCTCCAGTTTCTTCACTATCTTCTTCCGATTCATCTTTAGGTTTTTCACCCTCCTTTCCTTCAGTCCCAACAACTTTCGGGGTAGCCTCCGTATCAACAACCAACTCTATGCCTGCTCCTCTTGTTCCTGACGAAGAAGCAGAGTCGTCCTCTTCTCCTTCATCACCTTTATCCATTCCAGATATCTTAAACCAATTGAACGAAAAGTTGAAAGCTATGATCAGATATGAAAAGAATACAAATGCAAGAAATATCCCTGCTCCAATATTTCCCAGTACACCTCTCAGCCACTGATCACTCAAAATACCAAATGCACCCCCCATCAAGTGATTGAATGCATCGCTATACTCCAATGAATTATAAGTATATCCCAAAGCGATCGATAACCAAATGAGAACGAAGAATGAATGCTTCAAGATTCGCTTCACAGGAAGCAAAGAGACCCCAAAGACCAGTCGAACACCTATGAGAAAACTATTGAGAACAAATAAATAAGAAGTGATCCCAAACCATTTGTAAATGAATAAATGTGAAACCACAGCACCCAGACGCCCCAACCAATTCTGTACTTGCACTGATGAGTTAAACACCAATGAGAAGCCCTTGGATTCGACAAGGCTCATGTCAGAGCTCCAGGTAAAGATGTAAGATGAAAAGGAAATAAGCAGATAAGGTGCAACAATAAAAAGGAAAAATAAACCAGCTATCTTCCTATATCTATCGTCGCTTAAAAGGATTCTTGCTGATTGGAAAAAGTTTGGCTTCTTACTTTTGGGGGCCGAACGGCTTTTTCTTCGGGTCATAAATGCAAATCACGCAATTAGAAATGGGTAAACAAACTTAAATGTCCCTAAATTCTTCGAAAATCTTGTCCATGCCGTCTTGGTCAATCAGTACATAGTCTTCGGGAACAACAAAATAGCTTTCTTCGATATCCTCCGAAACCACCTTTGTGGCAGTTAAGCGCATCTCGTAATTGTACTTTCTTACCTGGTACTCAAGCAATACCCCGCTAATCTCATGGAAAGGCGTAAACCAATTTGAATTATCCAGGTCAATCTCATCGGTATAAAAAATACTAAACTCCTCTTTGATATTGTCCTTGAAGGTCACAATTGCCATCTTGCACTCATAACCCGCTACTTCCTTTGTAGAATCAACAAAGTGAATCTTCATTTCAGGAAATTCTGCATACAGCGATTCAATTTCGCTGGAGTCAACTCTAAGAGCATGCTTCTGATTCATCAGTTTTACCAGCTGAAAAACCGTTCTCGTCTCAGGAAAAGCCAACAAGTCCGTTTTGAATATACCCATCGGCGTACCTACAGTACCAGCGGTCCTACCATCCTTAAATCGTAGTATCATCTGATTCGGGAGGATTCCAGCCATCAGATCACCATGATCCGTTTCAGGATACGTTATCTCAAACTCAATGGAGCCTTCCGCAATATTGCGGTTGAAGATGTTCTCACATCCACTAAAGAATAAGAGCAATATGGGAAGAAGTGATATATATACGCGGTTCATTCCTGCAATCGGTATCTCCAAAATTTGAACAACAAATATATCTAATTTATTTGATTATCCAGAGATAGGAGATCGAGTCGGGAACGGCGTAAGCCTTCTATCTCGCGCTTTATTATTTGCGTCTTAATTTCTTGTGGCTCAAACGCCTTTTCGAACATGGAAATAGCCCTTTCGGTATCAAAAGGTTTACAAGAATACACGTCTGCCGTTACTAATCCGGCGTCCGGAAACGTGTGAATGCTTATGTGACTCTCCGCTATCATAACAAAAGCACTGATGCCTCCCTGATCCCAGGCATTAAGCTCATTATCACAGCGCACCAGAACAGGATCCATCAGTTTTCTCATTCCAAGGACCATTACCAGATCCTCCATGAATTTTCTTAATTCTTCCGTATCGAGAAGAATATCTCCTCTGCAACCAGTGCAATCCAAGGTTAAGTGACTTCCTTTCAAATCCGCTCGCTCTTCAATCATTCTATTGTTAAATTTCGTTCTTTTGTATGCCTTATTGGGGAATTGAATTTGGCAGTACAAATATTGATATTTTTGGCTGCTTTTTTAGCTTTAAACAGGGAAAACATGGAGAAGCAAAGGAAGTTAGCTGTAGTTGCTTTGGGAGGCAATGCGTTACTTAGAGACAACCAGGTTGGAACCATAGAAGAACAGGAGGCCAATGCAACAGCCACCTTGAAGCAAATGTTATTCCTAATAGAGGATGGCTATGATCTGGTCATAACGCATGGAAATGGGCCTCAGGTAGGAAGCCTGCTCATGCAGAATGACGCAGGAGAAGAACTCCATGGTATTCCACAAATGCCTTTGGATATTTGTGTGGCAGAAACCCAGGGCGAAATAGGTTACATGATTGAGAGGATGCTGCGAAATATCCTTATAGAAGAGAAGGTGGATAAGGCTATTCTCACACTGGTAACACAGGTTGTGGTCGATAAAGATGACCCTGCATTTGGCAATCCCACCAAACGAATTGGCCGCAGTTATACTAAAGAACAGGCAGATAAAATGCAAGTCAAAAAAGGCTGGTTGTTCAAGGAGAGTTCAAAGGATGGGGAAGGATGGCGTCGGGTGGTGGCATCCCCAATGCCTAAAGAGATATTTAACAGAGATACGATTGGAAGAATTGCACGACAAGGAGCCATAGTAATCGCTGGAGGTGGAGGGGGAATTCCGGTATACAAAGACCCAGATGGAAAGGTAAGAACGGTTGATGCGGTTATAGACAAGGACTTCGCCTCTTCTCTGTTAGCCTCAAGGATCAGGGCCGATGAGTTTTACATCCTTACTGATGTGCCTTATGTATACAAAAACTATGGTGAGGATAATCAAGAGAAATTGGAATTTCTCGACAATAAAGATGCACAGGCGTTGCTTGACTCAGGAGCTTTTGGAGAGGGAAGTATGGCACCTAAAGTGAGAGCAGCACTTTACTTCATCAACCACGGTGGAGACAAAAGTGTAATCACGGAAGCGACAAAACTCGATGACCGAAGCTTCGGTACGAAGCTCACCATGGAATATGAAAATTAATAGACCTTCGATTGGTATGTAAAGATTCTTTGCCCTACTCAGCATGACCGTACAAAGAAAAGCATGACAAATAATTAAATTGAATATTATGACGGATCTCAAAAACAGGAACTTTCTAAAACTTCTGGATTTCACACCAGAGGAAGTCAAATATTTAATTGATTTATCAGCTGAACTAAAAGCGGCTAAAAAAGACGGCAAAGAAACCCCAAAGCTTTTAGGAAAGAACATTGCTTTGATATTTGAAAAGAGCTCGACCAGGACAAGATGCGCCTTTGAAGTCGCAGCATATGATCAGGGAGGTCACGTTACCTACCTCGGACCTTCCGGATCACAAATAGGCAAAAAGGAATCCATGAAAGATACGGCGCGTGTCCTGGGGCGCATGTACGATGGAATTCAGTATCGGGGTTTTGGACAAGAGATCGTAGAAATCTTAGGTGAGCATGCTGGTGTTCCTGTTTGGAACGGACTGACAGACGAATACCATCCAACACAGATCCTGGCCGATCTTCTGACCATGCAAGAGCATAGTTCCAAGGAACTCAATGACATTTCATATTGTTACATGGGTGATGCCCGAAACAACATGGGCAACTCGTTGATGATTGGTGCAGCTAAACTGGGAATGGACTTCAGGGCTGCGGCTCCTACTAACGTACAGCCGGAGGAGCGTTTGGTAGCGGAGGCCAGGAAGATTGCCGCAGAAACCGGCGGCTCAATACTCATTACAGACAACGTGGAAGATGCCGTAAAAGGCTGTGATTTTTTGTGTACCGATGTTTGGGTCTCGATGGGTGAACCCGATGAAGTGTGGGCTGAGCGCATTGAGTTATTAAGAGACTACCAGGTCAATAAGGCCGCAATGGATTTAACGGGCAATCCCAATGTAAAGTTCCTGCACTGCCTTCCAGCATTCCACAACCGGGAGACGCAAGTTGGTGAAGAGATCTATCAAAAATTCGGGCTGGACGGCCTCGAAGTTACCGAGGAAGTATTTGAATCTCCTGCCTCGGTCGTATTCGACGAAGCCGAAAACCGGGTGCATACCATTAAAGCTGTGATGGTAGCTACGTTGGGGGAATAAGACACAATAGGATTTACTCAAATTGTGCCAGTGTACGCTTTATGATGTCCACGCAATCGAGGAGCTGCTCCTCTGTGATTACCAGAGGTGGAGCAAATCGGATGATGTCGCCATGAGTTGGTTTGGCTAACATTCCATTCTCTTTAAGGGCTACACAAACATCCCATGCTTCTTTTCCATCTTTTGGATTAATTACAATGGCGTTAAGGAGTCCTTTACCCCTTACCAAAGTAATCATGCCAGAATCAATCTTGTTCAATTCATCCCTTAAGAGCTGGCCAAGCTTTTCCGACTTGGCTGCTAAGTCCTCATCGCGAACTACATCTAATGCTGCAATTGCAACCTTACAAGCAATAGGATTTCCACCGAATGTGGAACCGTGCTCACCCGGCTTGATGACCAACATGATATCATCATCGGCAAATACCGCTGAAACTGGGAATACTCCACCAGAAATGGCTTTACCAAGGATCAGGATATCTGGTTTTACATTTTCGTGATCGCAAGCCAGTAGTTTACCAGTACGTGCAATGCCAGTTTGCACTTCGTCAGCAACAAACAATACATTCTTCTCCTTACACAACGCTAACCCCTTGGTAAGATAGCCTTCGTCCGGGACAAATACACCAGCTTCACCTTGAATAGGCTCCACCAGGAAACCAGCAACATTTGGATCCTCCAGCTCTTTCGCCAAAGCATCAATATCATTATAAGGTATAGAGACAATACCAGGGGTAAATGGTCCAAAGTCATTACGCGCTTCCGGATCATTGGAAGCCGAAATGATGGTAATCGTCCTTCCATGGAAGTTGTTCTCACAAACAATAATCTTAGCTTGATTCTCAGGAATGCCCTTCTTCTTGTATCCCCACTTTCGAACGAGTTTCAAAGCAGTTTCTACCGCTTCCACTCCGGTATTCATTGGTAATACCTTGTCGAATCCGAAATACTCCGTCACATATTTCTCATACTCACCAAGGCAATCATTGTAAAATGCCCTTGATGTCAGGGCCAGCTTCTGAGCCTGGTCTACCATGGCATCAACAATTTTTGGGTGACAGTGACCTTGATTTATTGCTGAATATGCCGACAAGAAGTCATAATACTTATTCCCTTCAACATCCCATACAAATACACCTTCGCCTCTGGAAAGAACAACTGGCAACGGGTGGTAATTGTGCGCCCCATACTTGTCCTCCATTTTCATTATTTCTGCTGAACTCATAGTCTCTGTAGCTAAATCTTCCATTTTAAATAGGTTATAAATTAAGAATCTCTTTAATAAAATACGGAAAGGCAGGTTAGTGAGCCATCTCCAGCTCTGATCTGAGACATCTCAATTGGATGAATATTGAAACCTCTGTCGGTCAATGCCTTGTGTGCATGTGGATAGCCATCTGCCACCAAAATATCGTTATCAAATCCAATGGTGTTTGCACCGTAAACTTCTTCTTCAGGCACCCATATTACTTCCGCGTCTTCAGGGAAACTATTTTCATCAAAATATACTCTTGGTGCTAAAATTAACCCTGGAGCAGGTGAACTAGCAATACTTTTCAGATGGAGCGCATTGGAAGGAATGGGTATCTCATGAACCGTATAACCCATTGGGGTTACAAAATCACGAAGTTGTTGCGCAGCCTCTCTGTTGGTTCTTGTGCTTATACCCACCAGGTACTTATCTCCAAATTTGATCACATCTCCCCCATCCATTCTGGCAGGCGGTGTCATCCTTGACAGTTCCAGCTCTGACTCCAGTCCAGCCTTCACCACATCCTGTTCCCCCTTCCTGGTATCGTGTCCTGAAATGGTCAACAGACCCTTGCCGTCACAGACCACTACCTGGTCCTCCACAAAGCAACAGTCTGGATAGTCATTGTCCGTAGGAAGTTCTTTCACTTTAACTCCAAATTTTCGCAAGGAAGCAACGTATGTATCATGCTGCCTCTTCGCTTCATCAACGTCTGAAGGCCCAGTTCCAAAATACGCTGCAACGGCCTGATCAAATGTGTCAGCTACCCCTCTCACAATCGCCCTTCTATGCTCACTCATGGTTCGAAAAAATACAATTGGATTTTCCTCAATTTATCAGATAAATCCTTCTTATTTTTGTTATCAAAATTAAAGCGATACAAAATTACTAGTTAAACTCATTTCCCCAAACAAATTTTATCTATTTGGAAGACGATGGAGCTGGAAAAAATCGTACAGAAGACAGCAAGTGAAGGCCTGAAAAATCTTTTTGACGTGGTATTCCCCGAGGACAAGATCAATCTTCAAAAAACGAGAAAAGATTTTGACGGGGATGTTACGGTTTTAACTTTCCCTTTCACCTCTTTTTCCAAGAAATCTCCGGAAGAAACCGGAGAGATGCTCGGTAAGTACCTACTCAAACATTGCGACCAAGTTGCGGATTTCAATACGGTAAAGGGCTTCCTCAATTTGGTCATTACGGATGACTACTGGGTAGCCTTCCTGGCAAATATTGCAAAAGAAGATAACTATGGCCATTTGAGCGCACCATCTGGAAAAATCATTATGGTGGAATATTCACAACCCAACACTAACAAGCCACTGCATTTGGGGCATTTGAGAAATAATATGTTGGGTTATTCTCTCTCTAACATTCTCAAAGCCAATGGACATGAGGTGATCATGGCCAATATCATCAATGACCGCGGCATTCATATTTGCAAATCCATGCTGGCATGGCAGAAATGGGGAGATGGAGAAACACCTGAATCATCAGGGTTAAAAGGAGACAAGGTCGTTGGAAAATACTACGTTGCCTTTGACAAACACTACAAAGAGGAGATCAAGGAATTGGTTGATGGAGGCATGAATGAGGAAGAGGCGGCTAAAAAGGCACCATTGATCCTTGAAGCCCAGGAGATGTTGCAGCGTTGGGAAGCAGATGACAAAGAAACCAGGGATCTTTGGGAAAAGATGAATTCCTGGGTACTGGCAGGCTTTGATGTGACCTATGAAAATCTTGGGGTAACATTTGATGAAGTGTACTATGAATCCAATACGTACATACTGGGGAAGGATTATGTTACTGAAGGCCTTAAGAACGGAACCTTCTATCAAAAAGACGATAAATCCGTCTGGTGCGATCTCTCACATGACAAAATGGATCCAAAACTGGTACTAAGAGCTGATGGTACCTCAGTTTATATCACGCAGGATATAGGTACAGCGGTACAGCGCTTTGAAGAATATAACCTTGATCAACAGATCTATGTAGTCGGCGATGAGCAGATTCATCATTTTAAGGTGCTCTTCTCAATATTGAAAAAGATGGGTTATGAATGGGCGGGCTCTAACTTTCACCTCTCCTATGGCATGGTCGAATTACCCTCTGGAAAAATGAAATCCAGGGAAGGTACAATCGTTGATGCAGACGATATCATGGCGGAGATGATTCAAACTGCCAAGGAGCTATCTGAAGAATTGGGCAAGCTGGAGGAGATTGAAGAACAGGAGAAAGATCGTCTTTATAACCTGATAGGATTGGGCGCCCTTAAGTACTTTCTACTGAAGGTAGATCCTAAAAAGAAGATGCTATTTGACCCTAAAGAGTCAATAGATTTTGCGGGCAACACGGGACCTTTTATACAGTACACCTACACACGTATTAAATCTCTGCTGCGGAAGGCAGAAACAGATCAGAACCTTACTTTCAGTGACGAGTATGATTTGGAGGACAAAGAGCGGGATTTGATCAAACTCTTAAACGAGTATCCCGAAGTAATTAAGGATGCAGGTGAAGCCCTTTCTCCAGCCTTGGTCGCCAATTATGTATACGAGCTGGCGAAAAGCTTTAACAATTTGTATCAGGCGCTATCTATTCTCAAAGATGTGGATCCAGAGGTGACCGCTTTCAGGTTGAACTTGTCAAGTGAAACAGGCAAGGTCATACAATCTGCCATGCTGCTATTGGGTATTGAACTGCCCGACAGAATGTGAGTCTAAAATGCTGGATCAACTCAGGGGAATACCTGAATTATTTCTTAACTTTGCACCCCTTTTAATTTTCTTTAGAAAAAGATGTTTGAAAATTTAAGTGACAAATTCGACCGTGCGTTTAAAATCCTCAAAGGCCAGGGGAGCATTACGGAAATCAACGTTGCAGAAACACTGAAAGAGGTACGCCGTGCCCTGATTGATGCTGATGTCAACTATAAAATAGCCAAGGATTTTACAGAGCGCTTAAAGGCAAAAGCACTAGGACAGAATGTATTGACCGCTGTTGAGCCAGGGCAGTTGATGATTAAGATCACCAGAGATGAGCTGGCTGATTTGATGGGTAGTACCAATGCTGACATTGACCTCACCGGCAATCCGACGGTTATTCTCATCGCTGGTTTACAGGGGTCCGGTAAAACCACCTTTTGTGCCAAACTGGGGTTGCACCTTAGAACAAAGAAAAACAAGAACCCTTTACTCGTTGCTTGTGATATCTACCGGCCGGCTGCTATTGACCAGCTCCATGTTGTTGGCGAACAGGCAGGTGTAGATGTGTATTCCGACAAGGAGAATAAGGATGTCACATCTCTGGCTCAGAAGGGTGTTGCGCAGGCGAAAGCCAATGGCAATGATGTAGTCATTATCGATACGGCCGGACGATTGCACATCGACGAGAAGATGATGGCGGAAATTTCCGCAGTGAAAAAGGCCGTAAACCCCAACGAATCGCTTTTTGTGGTCGATGCCATGACTGGGCAGGATGCAGTTAATACAGCCAAAGCCTTCAACGAACAAATAAACTACGACGGTGTTGTACTAACGAAATTGGATGGTGACTCCAGAGGTGGGGCTGCCCTGTCCATTAAGTCAATCGTTGACAAACCCATTAAGTTTATTGGTACCGGGGAGAAGATTGATGCGCTGGATGCATTTCATCCCGACAGGATGGCGGACCGTATTCTCGGCATGGGTGACGTGGTATCTCTTGTAGAGCGTGCCCAGCAGCAATTCGACGAGGAAGAGGCCCGTCGCGTGCAGAAGAAAATTGCTAAGAACCAATTCAACTTTGACGACTTCCTCAAGCAGATTCAGCAGGTCAAGAAGATGGGTAACATAAAGGATCTTGTGGGAATGATTCCCGGTGCGGGTAAGGCCTTAAAAGACATTGACATTAATGACGATGCCTTTAAGTCAATCGAGGTGATCATTGGTTCGATGACCAAGGAAGAGCGTGCATACCCTCCTATTATTAATGGGGAGAGAAGGAAGAGAATCGCAGCAGGTAGTGGAACTACCGTTGAAGATGTCAATAAACTCATCAAGCAGTTCAACGATATGAGTAAGATGATGAAGATGATGACTGGTGGCGGTGGAAGGGCTGCAATGCAACGAATGAAGGGCATGATGCCGAATATGTAAGTTCGCTGCACGTAATTATGTTCGTAACACTCACGTCATCTGCGCTATTCAGTTGATATGCCAGTGAAACACCAAGAATTACAATCGAATTACCACCGAATAAAAATTGAATAATATGGAGTCTGAAACGACATATCAACTTCTGGATGGAAAGCAGACCTCTGCTGATATCAAGGCAGAATTAGCTGTTGAGGTCGAAAAGATTAAAGCAGCAGGTGGAAGCATCCCGCATCTCGCGGCTATATTGGTTGGAGACGACGGCGCAAGCCACACATATGTAAATGCTAAAGTAAAGGCCTGTGAACTCATTGGTTTCAAATCTTCCCTTTACAGGTTTGATGCATCCGTAACCGAGGAGGAACTTCTCAAAAAAATAGAAGAGCTCAACAACGATCCCGACCTTCATGGATTTATAGTGCAGCTTCCTCTACCTGATCATATTGATGAACAAAAGATCATTGAGGCCGTTGCGCCTGAAAAGGACGTAGATGGGTTTCATCCTGAAAATATTGGCAAGATGGCCCTTGACCTACCCACTTTCGTTTCAGCCACCCCCTACGGGATCATGCAGCTTTTGGAAAGATATAAGATCGACACAGTCGGAAAGCACTGCGTCATAATTGGCCGCAGCCATATCGTGGGCTTGCCGATGAGTATTCTGATGGGCAAGAAAAAAAACCCGGGAAATTGTACCGTAACACTTTGCCACAGTCGCACAGCAAATATCAAAGACTTCACTCTTGATGCCGATATTATAATTGTTGCTTTAGGAAGCGCTGAATTCCTGACCGGCGACATGGTTAAAGAAGGAGTGGTAGTAATAGATGTTGGAATTACCAGGGTGGAAGATGACAGCAAAAAGAGCGGTTACCGCCTCGTGGGCGATGTAAAGTTTGATGAAGTAGCAGCGAAAAGCTCTTACATTACTCCTGTTCCCGGTGGTGTTGGCCCAATGACGATCGCATCTTTACTGATGAATACCCTCACTGCAGCAAAGAGAGGCTCGTAGTTTACTGAGCTACCAGAGTTCCGGAAAATTCCTGCTCCCCTGATAGCCTAAAGAAGTAGATTCCCTTATCTATCCCCTCCCAATTCAACTTGATGGTGCCAGTTCGGATGTTGGGAACGGTCTTTACCAACCTACCCGACAAATCCTGAACGATGAGTATATAATTTGAATTGTTGGGGTTGGAAAATGAAAGCTCTGTTTCTGCTGAAAATGGATTAGGCGTGACTTTCACTTGTTGATCTACTGGCAATTGTTCCTCCTCTTCTCCAATCACCATACACCATTTCGCCCTGCTGTCAATATAAATCTTGGCCCCGATGATGGCGAACTGCGCGCAGGGACCGTGATCCAGACTCCCCCCGGCGTCGAACAGTTCCACGCTGTCCGCACCAGCAGCGATAAACGCATCGTAAGCTACCTGTGCATTTCCAAAAGGAATGACCTGGTCACCTGAACAGTGTATGATCCTCACAAATGATTGAGGAACAAAATCGTATAGGTCATTGTCCCTCAAAGCAATCTTAAAAGGGTGAAGAGAATCATTCAAGTAGGCATTGAAATAGGTGGTGTCAATCATGTCTTTTATCACCGGAGTTAGCAGTCCATTGATGTACCCAATATTGGTATTGCGGTCAAAAACCTCAGGCACTATAGAATCGTAAGGCGGTATAAACACCTGCTCCAGGCTATCATAAACATCATATACCATGTCATAACTCAAGGCGATATAAGGGAAATAGGCCGGCTGGGAGTAGACACTATCACTTTCCATCACTTCCCGTTGAACGCCCGACACATCATATGGCCCTGCCATGGGAATGGTAGCAACAAGGTCAAACTCTGCACTGTGGTATTGCTCAATTTCACGCAAGGTTGCCATTGTGGCGTGGCCCCCTTGGGAATACCCCATTAAAAATACCTGTTCATTGGTGGGTACATTTACACTGTCACAAAATTGCCTGCCAGCCCGCAACATATCGATCACAGCAGTAGCTTCTGACTTCGCATGTATGTATGGATGGAATCCAGGCCCATCGCCTAAGCCCAGGTAATCTGTCATTGTCACGCGATATCCTCCCGTTGCTGCGATAATTCCAATGATCGCCTCGCCCCCAATCCTGGATGGGACATTCGCATCGTTCGCAATGGTCCCGTGCTGGTAGCCAATCAAAGGCCCATTGCAGGTGTCTCCTACCGGAATGAACAGTGCACCTGAAGCATATGTGATGCCGCCAACTGCATCTGGCGTTTGGTAGATCAATTTATACACCTCTATATCATAGATGATATCACCGACAAAGGATGGAAGTCCTGACGCAGTGTATATGGAATCAATTTCTGTTGTAGTGTATGTTGCAATTAAAGTATCCGACAACAGCTGGCCTATGGACCAGTTAGTCATCATCATCATTGCCAATCCCACTCCTATTTTCTTCATCAATTTCACTATTTAAAATTTCAAATGCTTAACTGATGTTCCCTTGTTCTTTAGTTCATTACAAGCATCAATACCAATTTGCAAATGCATATTGAGAAACTTATCACTTACCCTTTTATCGCTCTCAGCTGTTTTTACCCCCTCCGAAATCATTGGCTGATCTGATACCAGCAAAAGTGCACCTACAGGAATCTCATTTGCAAATCCAGCAGTAAACAATGTGGCAGTTTCCATGTCTATTACCATGCTGCGAGTTTGCCGGAGGTACTTTTTGAATTCTGCATCGTGTTCCCATACACGCCTATTGGTAGTGTAAACTGTTCCGGTCCAATAGTCCTTCTTTTTCTTCCTTATGGATGTAGAGACTGCCTTTTGCAGGTTGAAAGCAGGTAGTGCGGGCACCTCGGGCAGCATATAACTGGTAGAAGTCCCTTCTCCCCTTATGGCTCCAATTGGAAGCACCAAATCGCCAAGCTTATTCTTTCGCTTTAACCCACCGCATTTCCCAAGGAACAAAACCGCTTTGGGTTTGATAGCGGTAAGCAGATCCATGATGGTTGCAGCATTGGAACTGCCCATCCCGAAATTAATGATGGTGATTCCAGCAGCGCTTGCACTCTCCATGGGCTTGTCCTTGCCCATAACCTTTACCTTGTGCTTGGCAGCAAATAAATTAACGTAATGGCTGAAGTTGGTGAGGAGGATGTACTTTTCAAAGTCCTTTAGCTTTCTTCCCGTGTATCTGGGCAGCCAACCCCTTACAATATCTTGTTTCGTCTTCATAGAGCGCTAAATATGCAACAAAAATACGGGAATTAATATTTGGGCGAAATCAAATAACCCTAATCACCTGATTGCGAGCCAAATATTTGACACTCTTTTATTCCGCTTATTTACTACTTTTGCATGGCTAGGATATAAAGGAAGAATAATTAAACAAGACTATGAAAAGACTATTACTCTCAGTACTTGCAATTACAACAGCTGGATTTGCATTCTCACAATGCTCAGACCTCTTTTTCTCAGAATATGTAGAAGGATCTGGACAGAATAACGGACTGGAAATCTACAATCCCACCCAGAACACAATTGATCTTAGCGGCTATGTCGTGAAAAGGTATTCAAACGGAAGTGGAACAGAGACAGAATCCCTCGCACTTTCTGGCATGCTCCTCTCAGGGGATGTCGTAGTTGTCATCAATGGCCAAACAGACTCTGTATGGGTTGATCCTCCCGGGTATTGGTCAGTGCCTACAGATCCGGCATTTTACGCCAAGGGTGATATTTTTGATGTTGACTACCCAGCACCGATGTACTTCAACGGTGATGATGCGATCACCTTAGAAACAACTACCGGTGACATTGTGGACATTATTGGAAAAGTAGGGGAAGATCCAGGATCAGCCTGGACAGATGATGCTACTGCTGGATACACTGATGCCAATGGTGGTACGTGGTGGACCAAGCGACAGACCTTAATAAGAAAATCAAGTGTTCAAGATGGAGTTACTATGAATCCTACTGAGTTCAACGCTACGCTGGAGTGGGACTCTCTTCCAGATGATACGTGGGACAGTCTTGGCTTCCATACTTGTGGATGTGCAACTCTTGGAATCAACCAGCCTGAAAACCTCGGGACTGATGCGATGTATATTTTCCCGAACCCTATTGTTGCGGGAAACTTTGAGGTTAAAGCCACTGGTAACATAGATCGAGTTGAAGTATATGATGTGATCGGCAGAATGGTATATAAACAGGCAATCACCTTGAATAGCGGATCTGTACAGGTTTCCCTTGGGAAAATCAGTGAGGGTGTCTACCTCGTGCAGACTGCTTTGGAGAACGGAAGTACCCTAACCAAAAAGGTATTGGTTAAATAAATTATCCCTTTCCCAATTAATTTATTTCAATGTATTCTCTTCAGATGAAGAAAACGATGGCTTTTCTGGCTCTGTTTTGTGTGTGTGGAGCCTCGTACGGACAGAAGGGAAAGATCACAGGAGTTATCCAGGATGTTACAACTGGAGAACCACTTATAGGAGCCACAGTGCTTATAGGCCCGGGAGTAGGTACGGTCACAGATCTGGATGGTAGTTTCTCGATCGAAGCTGATTATGGCAATTATACCCTCACTGTCTCTTTTGTTGGCTTCGAATCATTTACTCAGGAAATCAAACTGGATAGGAAGCTGCTTATTATGAAACCTGTTAAACTGGGTACCACCACTTTGACAGAGGTACAGGTAGTTGCTGATGTAGCCAGAGACAGAGAAACACCCGTAGCCTTTACCAATGTACTTCCTGCTCAAATTGAGGAGGAACTGGCCTCCCAAGATATTCCGATGATACTCAATTCAACACCTGGCGTATATGCGACACAATCAGGAGGAGGAGACGGTGATGCCCGAATTACGATCAGGGGTTTCAGCCAAAGGAACATTGCGGTGATGATTGACGGTATTCCAGTAAATGACATGGAGAACGGGTGGGTGTACTGGTCTAATTGGTTTGGACTTGATGCGGTCACCAGAACCATTCAGGTGCAAAGAGGCCTCGGTGCATCGAAAATTGCCCTGCCGTCAGTGGGAGGCACCATGAACATTCTCACCAAAGGAATTGACAATGCTAAAGGCGCAACGATAAAGCAAGAGATAGGGGTTAATGGCTATACAAGGACCAGCTTGGGTATTACCACCGGAAAGATGAAGAATGGATTCGGTATCACTGCTGCTGGATCATTCAAGCAAGGCAACGGCTATGTCGATCAAACATTCACCAAAGGATATTTCTACTATTTGAAGGCTGAAAAATTTCTTGGTAAACACCTGCTGAGCATAAGCGCAATGGGTGCACCACAAAGCCACGGGCAGCGATCGTACAAAATACCCATTGCTTCTTACAGCAATGGATATGCCCGAGACCTCTTTGAGGGTAGCGATGAAGCCTACCAAATTATGCTTGACAACAATCAAGGTGTTATTGACGATCAAGCTATGTACGACCAATTAGCTGGTATCGGCATCGATAAAGTTGCAGCTGAAAATTTAGCAGCCAATTTTGTGGATACTATTGGAGGACTAGACATGGGCTTTAAGTACAATCAACATTGGGGAATGCTTGAAAGGCGTGATGTGGATGCTAACGGAGACACAATTCCTGGGAATGAAGAGGTGTTGCACGAAAAGGTGAACTACTACCATAAACCACAGTTTACAGTAAAAGACTTTTGGACGGTAAATGACAAGCTAACAGTTTCAAATATGGCATACCTGTCAATCGGTAATGGTGGAGGAACCTCAGCAAGCAATACCATTCAAGGTGCGGATGGACAGCTGGTCTGGCAGGGTATTTACGATGTGAACGTATTCGGTACTAATCTCACTTCACCTATAGACCCTAACTATCACACCACTGAACGAAAGGCAACTGATATCATGCGCAGCAGTGTAAACAATCACTTCTGGTATGGACTCCTATCGGTGCTTTCCTACCAAAAGAACGATTATGTTAAAATCTCCGGAGGGCTGGATTTGAGAAGCTATAAAGGTGAGCATTACAGGGAGGTGTATGATCTTCTTGGTGGTGATTACTATGTGAGCTTAGATGACGAAACGAGTTCTGAATTACAGGATTATCCGACACAAATTAAGAGGGTGGGTGATAAAATTGCCTATAACAATGACAGCTATGTTAATTGGGGTGGCATCTTTGGACAGGTTGAATACAAGAAGGACAGTTGGAGCATGTTCATGAGTTCTTCTGCCATGTACAGTGGTTATAAGCGTATTGATTATTTCGCTCGTAAAGACCTGGTATTAGGAGATGTAGTATTAGAGCAAGCATTGCCATATGGCGGCACTCTATACCATGACGGTACTAACTATATCACGGCTACCCCCGGAGCTACAGTATATACTTCGGGTGACACTGTATTTGTTGACAATGTAGGTTCAAACGGACCGGTGTCTATTGTTAACCCAATTTCCTATACGGTAGCTTCCAAGGAAGCGAGATACGCAACGCGAGATTGGCTTTGGAAACCAGGTGTGACGGTGAAAGCAGGAGCTAATTACAATCTCAACGAATTCCATAATGTGTTTATGAATATGGGATACATATCTAAAACCCCTCGCTTTCAAAATGTAATAGACTTCTCAAATGAGTATTTAGAGAATATTAAAAATGAGATCATTACGGCTGTAGAAGTAGGTTATGCACTTAGAAATGCTAAGACAGCTGTAAATGTTAATGCGTACGTGACCAAGTGGAAAAACAAGCCCGAAACAACTTATGTAGCTGATGGAGACGGAGGTCAGGTTCAGTTTAATATACAGGGGATGGAAGCGCTTCATATAGGCGTGGAAACGGACGCGGCATTTAAAATACATCCGGACTTTCAGATAGAAGGGTTGATATCATTAGGGGAATGGAAATGGATGTCTGGAGATTCGGGCATTGTATATGACGACAACCTCGATTCCATTGCCTTTCTGGATTTTGACGCGACTGGCGTACATGTGGGCGATGCCGCACAAACCCAGATTGCAATATCTGCACGCTATGAACTTAAGAACAAGCTGTGGCTACCTAAGAATAGAATCTACCTGAAACCGCGTATCACCTATTTTACACGGCATTACGCTGACTTTAATCCTTATACACTCCAGGGCAATGACAAAAGAACAGAGTCATGGTTGATGCCGAGCTACTATTTATTGGATATCCATAGTGGGTATGGGTTCAATATGAAGGATGTGAGGCTAGATATTAGGTTTAGCCTATTGAATGCGCTTGATCACGTTTATATTTCTGATGCCACGAATGGCGGATATTTTAATGCAGGAACTTCCAACGTGTTCTTCGGACTGGGAAGGCGATACAATCTCTCTTTAAAAATCACCATATAACAAACGATCCTGACTGGATTAACGTCTAACATGAAATCAATAACAGAAGCATGAAGAAACTACTACTTGTAACCGCTGTATTAACAACTGCTACCCTATCCAATGCCCAAACAGACATAGCAGATGCACGGACATTTGCATTGGGTTCCACAGTGACGGTAACAGGTATTGTCACCTCCGGTTCAGAGCTTGGAGTCATCAGATACATACAGGATGGATCAGCAGGGATCGCCTGTTACCCAGGAACGGGTTCTATTGCATTTACACCAAATCGAGGTGACTCGATCACTGTAACAGGTAGTCTAAAGGACTATAACGGCTTATTGGAAATTGATCCTATAACGAGTTTCACAACCATATCCACGGGCAACACCCTGCCCGTTCCACAAGTGATAACACCCCTACAAATGGATGAGACCAACGAGGGGGAATTGGTGCAGATTGACGATGTTATATTTGCTGCTGGGTGTTCGAACTTTCTTGGCAATACCGCTTATTCCTTCACCAGCAACGGTGAATCGGGCAATTCCTATGTGAGAACAGAATCACCTTTAGTAGGCGGCCTCGTTCCTATAGGAGCCATCTCCCTGGTAGGGATCAGCTCTCAATTTACCTTCTCCAGTCCAGCTAATGATGGATATCAGATCTTACCAAGGGATGCTGCCGACTTAGGAGCAGGATCTACTTTCAGCTTCACTTCATGCGTTGTACAGACCAATATTACCAGCACGGGTTTTGACCTGTCCTGGTCCACAGACAGCTTAGGATCCACTAATATTCGTTATGGTTTGACCAGTTCGCTTGAGCTCGGTGATATTAACCAGGGAGGCAACAACACATCTCACTCGCTTTCTCTTACAGCATTAAGTCCGGCCACATTTTATTATGTAATAGCCTATACTGTATCAGGCACAGATACCGCCTTCTCAGGAGTTGACCTATTTGGCACCACATCCAATTCCAGTGGAGACATCAAAGTATACTTCAACAATTCTGTTGATACCTCGGTGGCTTCAGGCACCTACGCCATTGAGTTGAACGGCACATTCAACGACACCATTTCGGCATACATTGGCAGAGCACAATATACTATAGACCTTGCCATTTACAATAACAGCAATGCCATGATAGTAGATTCAATCAATGCTGCCTACGACCGTGGGGTGAAGATTCGGTATGTAAGTGAGTCTGCCGTAGCCAATACTGAACTGGGTAATATGGACACAGGCATAGGCTATATTGAACGTGTGAACACAGGCGGAAGTGGCATCATGCACAACAAATTTATCGTCATCGACCGGGATGATACGGACAACTCCTATGTTCTTACCGGATCAACCAACTTTACAACCACCAACTTATTCAATGACTACAACAATTTGATCATCATTCAGGATCAGGCGGTTGCGAAAGCCTTTACCCTTGAATTTGAGGAGATGTTTGGCGATACAGGATTAACTCCTAATTCGTCAAATGCCAGGTTTGGCCCGGACAAACTAGACAATACACCTCACAATTTCATCGTAGGTGGAAACCCGATGGAGGTCTATTTCTCACCAAGTGACCAGACCACTTCCCATATAGTAGAAGCGATGGACAATACTGACTACAGTTTGTACTTTTGCATTCTATCTTTCACAAAAAATGAGATCGGTGACGCAGTTCAAGCTGCTAACGATAAATTTGGCGTGGACGTTAAAGGAGTAATGGAAAGCATAAATGACCAAGGCGAAGAGTACACTGAGCTCATTGCAAACGGTGTTGACATTCAATCACACCAGGGGGTTACCTACCAGATACATCACAAGTATGGAATAATTGACCAGGGGGTTTCGGCAGCAGACCCCATGGTATTCACGGGTTCTCATAACTGGTCTTCAGCGGCGGAGAATAACAATGACGAAAATACGGTGTTCGTTCATGACGAGGTAATAGCCAACCAGTATTACCAGGAATTCATAGCCAGGTACTGTGAATTGTCGACACCCTGTGGCAGCCAACCTCCGGGGATGGATGAGTATGCACCAAGAACCAGTTTTAATATTTATCCCAACCCGAATGCTGGAGTTTACCAGGTTGAGTTTACGCTGGCACAGGCCAAGGAGGCTAATATCAGGGTAATGGATATGACGGCAAAAGTTGTGCACACTGAAACATTTGAGGCGAATACGGGCGACAATGTCATTGTAATCAATGATGATCTAAATGCAGGACAGTATATCTTTGAACTAACTATTGATGGTGTTGCTTCATTCTTACCACTAATCATTGAATAATAACAAACAGGCCATTTGAAATTTTCGGAATTAGGATTGAACGACCAGCTGCTTGAAGCGCTGGGATACATGGGATTTGATAAGGCAACTCCGATACAGGCTCAGGCCATTCCTGCAGTATTGAACGGAAAGGATCTCATTGCCTGTGCCCAGACAGGAACAGGAAAAACAGCAGCCTTTGTCCTGCCGCTGTTAGACCACCTGTCGCGAAACCCAAGTGAGGGGATCAAAGTGCTCATTGTTGTCCCAACCAGAGAGCTGGCCCTTCAGATAGAGAAAGAAATCCAGGGATTTGCCTATTTCCTTGACCTGACGGCGTTGGCAATCTATGGAGGAGGCGATGGAATCAACTTTTCTGATCAGAAGAAAGCCCTTGTAGAGGGAACAGACATCATTGTCGCAACACCTGGTAAACTACTCGCCCACATGAACCTGGACTACGTTGACTTTTCGACCTTGAAGTTTCTCGTACTTGACGAGGCTGACAGAATGCTGGACATGGGTTTCATTGAGGATATTCAGAAGATCATTGACGCATGTCCTGCCAAACGGCAGAACCTCATGTTCTCCGCCACCATGCCCCACAACATAAAGCAGCTGGCCAACAAGCTACTAACGGATCCATTTGAGATAACTCTTGCACTTTCCAAACCAGCTGAAGGTGTGCTTCAAGCAGTTTACCTGACCTATGAAAGTCAAAAAATAGGGTTGATTGATACGCTTATTGATGGGAAAGATGATTATCAGAGTATACTGATATTCAGCTCTACAAAGAGAAAGGTCTTTGAAATAGTTCAATCTCTTAAGTCGAAAAACTTTGATGTTGATGGCATTTCATCTGAACTGGACCAGCAAAAGAGGGAAGAAGTCCTGATGAAATTTCGATCAAAGCAAACCAGGATACTCGTTGCCACCGATGTGCTCAGCAGGGGGATTGACATCAAAGACATCAACCTCGTGATCAACTTCGATGCACCCAATGATGCGGAGGATTACGTACACAGGGTAGGACGTACGGCCAGGGCGGACACTACAGGCGTAGCACTTACCTTGCTCAACCCGGATGACATGTATAAGTTCAAGCTCATTGAGGACCTGATAGAAAGAGAGGTGACCAAGGTTGAGGTACCCAGGGAGCTTGGCGCATCACCTAAATGGAATCCCAGGCAAATCCCACGTGGGGGACGAAGTTATGGCAAAAGAAAACCGAGAAGAAATTTTTCAAAAGGCAGGTAGTAAGAACATTCTTACTCACAATTCTCAACTACCACCTGCTTTGCCTGGTCACTTCCCGCTCTCCAGGCTTCCTCAAAAATATCACACAGGCGAATTTTAAATGGCGCCGCCCCTGCCTCCGGGTTGGCATATTCTTCGTAGGCCTTGTCATAGACTCCTTTCATGAAATCAAAGGAGGCCTGAATTGGAATGACCGATTTCTTTCCATGATAACGTACCGCAAATTCCATTTTGTCGAAGGTCTCCACCACATCCATTTCCTTGGTCACAGAATGGATATAATGCCGGAGAAATATATAGTCTGATTTATCTAATTCGATGTCATAAGCGTCCATCAATTCATTGAAATACTTCTCTTTTTCAGAATCTGCAATGGTAGGCACATCAGGCGATGCAGGCACCAGTTCTGTAATTAGCGCAGTCGCCTTTTGAACCTGTTTGATCTTTCCTACGCCATAATAGTACATCAACAGGGGATAGTAATAATAATTGGGATTCTCATTCTTGTTCTTTTCTGCTATGCTCATGCATTTGTAGAAGTGCTTTGCGGCTGTTTCGTAATCCTTGGTGAACACGTACTTTTTGCCCAGCTTGTAATAGTGCTGCTCATCATTCTGAGCATAAGCGCTGGTGAATAAGCCCAGCAAAAAGGAGATCGCCAAGAGTCTTAAGATAGTTCGCATTTTACCATGGTTTATAACAATTCTCTTTCTTCAGGTGTAGTTATCTTATTGATCAGGTGTACTACTCATTTCAAATACAATTTCACCTCCATTGATAATGACATCATGCGATAATAAAGTGCCTTCCAGAACCTCACCATTCACAAGAATTTTATCTACATATATGCTCCTTTTGCTCTGGTTGTTCGCTGTTATAGTGAGTGGAATCTCTATGTTGGTAGCCAGCGCAGTATTCATAGGTTCGCCATTGTAGCTTCCATCATCATTGAACATCACTTCAAAATTGGTTTGTGGGCTTAATTGTACCAAGCCAAATGGCGCAATTGCCCCGGAAAAGGTGTGTTCCATTTTGCTGGTTCCTATAAAAGGATTAACGTATTGTGTGAAGTCAGTTTTTGAAGACTTTGAAGTTTCCTTTACGGATCTATTACTTTGACATGAATGTAGTAGTAATAGGCATGTTGTTAGAAGTATAAGGTTTCTCATTATTTCGTAATTGCACGTAACACGAATATACAAATAGGAATTCCAAGTGGACTATGGCTCACCATTCGTATATTCATATCCACAATAGGGGATATGCGCTAACCCCAGGTCATTTTATATAATTATTTTTGTCGGAAGTGCTTGAAGATAAGATCATAACTGAAGGCAGCCTACCCGTAATGGAGGCATTTCTCACTCGGCAGGGAGAGGGATTCCATACTGGGACAGCCGCTTATTTTATTCGATTGGGAGGGTGTGATGTAGGTTGTCACTGGTGCGATACGATGGACTCCTGGAAAGTAGATGGATATCCAATTGTAGGCGTTCCAAACATAGTGAATGATGTGGACGTATCAGATGGTGGAATCGTGGTGGTGACCGGTGGTGAGCCTACCATGCACGATATGACCTTGCTTACCGCCGCTTTAAAGTCAGCCAGCTACAGTACTCATATTGAAACGGCAGGATCATACGACCTCACAGGAGAATGGGACTGGATCTGTCTTTCACCTAAGAAGCCCGTACCACCAAAGCCAGTAATATTTGGAATGGCTAATGAACTTAAAATAGTGGTCTATAATAGAGATGATCTACGATGGGCCGAAGAAAATGCTGCCCGTGTCACCCCAGCGTGCAAGTTATTTCTGCAGCCCGAATGGAGTAAAGAAGAAGAGATGAAGGTTGTCATCGAGAGATATATTGAAGAGCACCCTAAATGGAATCTATCAGTACAGACGCATAAGCATTTGGGAATACGGTGAGGCCTAAGGCCTGTAATTTGCTTACTTCGTTCGCGATATACTGTGGATAGACAGTTAAATTACCGCCAGCAGGGCGAAATGACGCGCCAAAGGCGCCAATTACGGCACAAAGTACCTAATAACCTGAACGAGGTGAACAGGATCATGTGAACACAGCGAATCTAAATCCGTGAAAGGTCATACACCACCAACCCCGATCTAAACTTTGGTTCTACCCATGTACTCTTAGGCGGCATAACCTCCTCGGCATCAGCTACCTTTACAATCTGTTCTACCGTTGCAGGAAAGAGAGTAAATGCCAATTTCATTTTCCCGCTATCAACCTTATTTACGAGGTTATCACCCATGTCTTTTTCAAGTCCACCCACGAACCCAATTCTATTTGACTTTCGGGAGCTCAAATCAGAAATATTGAGAATTGGTAACAAGATGTGCTGAGAAAGTATACGGGCATCCAATGATTCCACAGGACTCTCGCCTTTCAACAATTCTGGCTTGACGGTGAGCTCGTACCAGTGCCCGGAGAGGTACATGCCGAACTTGTGACGTTCCTGAGGTAAATACACCTTCTTACCGTTCTTCATTACCTCAAACTTCTGCTCAACACGCGCCAGGAACTCGATGACGGAAAGTCCGTTGAGATCTTTGATCAAACGATTGAATTCAAAGATGCGCAGTTGGCTAAAGGGTATTAAGATGCTCATGAAAAAGTTAAACCCTGCACTAGCGCTGGCTCCAGGATTTTCTGCACGCCTGGTCTTTCCCAGCAAAGCCGAGGAAGCAGAGCGGTGATGTCCATCAGCAATGTAGAGTGCATTCATAGCCGCAAAGCGCTCAACAATGGATGAAATTACTGCTTCCGAATATACTGGCCATAACTTATGTCGACAGCCATCCGTAGTTGTAAAATCAAATGCTGGCTCATTTGCCTGGGTGTCCCCTATAAGCTCATCTACCTGATCATCATCTGGATATGTTAAGCAAACCGGCTCAGCATTTAGATCCACCACTTTCAGATACTCCTTCAACTTCTCTTCCCTCAATCCCAGGGTTTGCTCGTGTACCCTAATCACCCTGTTGAAGTAGTCATCAACCGAAGCACAACACATGATGCCTGTGTAGGTATTACCATAGCTCTTCTGTTGGTAGATGTACAGGCATTTCTCCTCATCCTCAACCATGTATTCCTGCTTTATAAATTCTTCATACTTTGCACGAACTCGTGCCAGATGCTCAGGTGAATTCGGTTTGAGCTTTTTTACGGCCCCAAAATCAGGTTTTATGATGTGTAGGAAAGAATAAGGGTTGAATTTCAGCTTATCTTTAAGGGTATGCGCATTATAGCTGTCATACGACCGTGAAGTCACCAAATGAACTTTGTCTTTGGCAGGACGAATACCTTTAAATGGAATGATGGTAGCCATGAGTACTAATATGAACTTGCTTACTCAGTCAGGTTATTACGAATGTACGAATTCAGTGTGAAGGCGCTCAAGCTGTCTCAAGTATTCCATTGCCCTCAGTAGATGAGACATAATAGGGCGAAAGGTTCTCGGACCGAGTGAAGAGCCGTCAGAAGCTAAGCTGGCTTCTCCCTAACCTCATCTTTTAGAGCTGTGAGGTAATCGCTGAAGGTGCCAGTACTGCAGGCTTCGCGGAATGATTCAAAGGACTTCATGTTCTTCTTCATCTCCAGCTTAAAGCGTTCATTCTTCTCTTCAAGGCGCTGCTTGGCCCTGTCTAAGATCTTGCGGCAGTTTTCCACCTTTTTATCCATGATCTTCGAGATCTCGCTGTAGTCTACATTGAAGACCTCTCTCATCATATACACCTTAGTCTCGGTGATATTCAATTTCTTACAGATCATTTCATAGGACCTGGAAAGCTCTCGCTCCATATCGAAATCCGAGAAATAGGCCGGTATGAAGCTGCGCTCCTCTTCATTAGACCTAATGCTTTCTTTCGCCTCTTCCATCTTCTGCCCTTTCTGAAAATTAGTAAAGCAGAGGTTCTTAAGGGTAGTTATCAAATAGGGCTTGCTGTCTTTCACATCGGTGGTATCTTTCTCAAACCACTTAAGAAAAGTCTCCTGTACAGCATCTTCTGTGTCCTTCGCATTGCCAAGAATTCTATAGGCAATAGACATCAACATAGGTTGGTACTCCAATACGGATAATTCGGCGCTCATAGCTCTTTTGAGACTGCAAAGGTAAGATTTTGTTATTTGAGATTGGCTTCAGCGCAATTTTCTGAGGTAATAAGACCTGTTCTGCATCCAAATTTAGTATGCAAGAATACCATTCCATGCCTTATATTCACTTTGTAAGCACTTGATCCATCGATGGAATTATTGCTGATGACCCGAGGCTTATTCCAGATCGACAGAAACAGCAATAACAAGTTCATTGTGTTCGACATATTCGAACTGCACTTTGCACTCCGGTGAGATAAGCTTCCATGATCCGTTTGAATAAGAAAAACCAATCTCGTCCAACCCGTACTTTTTATCTGTGGCCTTGATAAACGCCTCCTTGGCAGTAAATAGGTTCAAGATCTGAGCGGATCGCTGTCCAGCAGGTATCGCTGCCAATTGTGCTGCTTCAATATCCCCTAATATTGGTTGCATGACTTCAAAGGAGACCTCCCTCTTTTTTTCTAGATCAACACCAATGGGATTATGCGAAAGACCGAGTACGAAGTAACCACCACCATGGGACAGGTTAAAATGAACTTGTTTCTCCCCTTCTTCCTTGTAATACGGTTTGCCATTCTCGCTTATGGAAAGTGAAATTGATGCAGCTGCTTTACCGAGTACCTCTCCCAGCTCTTGCTTTAAGAAACTCCTCCCCGCCAGAAACTCTTGTTTCTTTCTATTATCCAGGTATCGGTGGTGGCGTAACAGCTCGGCCTCATCCAGGAAGCTGAGATCAGGGACAATTCCTTCCTGTCTTTTTTGAATGAGAATAAAAGGCACTCCCTGGATGTCTGCAAGTGAGGCCATGGGTATTATTTGACCTTTACTTCCCGGTACCTTGGATGCAGGTGGATGCCGTACATTTCGAGGTATTGTAATCGGAATAGGTAAGCGCCTCCCTTAAGCAATTCCTTAGCGACATCAGCTACGTGGCGATTCTCCCAGTTCTCCAGGCGTGAGCCCTTCACCCAGCCATTGAACGCGCCCATAGCCGGACCGCACCAGATCTGGTAGTCCATCTCCCTTCCCTTCTCTCCACTATTGGCCCAGACAGATGAAAGCCCTAAATACCATCGAAACACCAAAGCCATCTTGCGCTTTGGGTTATCCTTAGCCCTTGCAATTTGTTCTGGGTCGCGCTCCTCAAAGAACGTTATACAACTGGCCCAAATGTTTTCCAAAGTATCTTTAAATATTGTCTTTTCAAGGCCCTCCATTTCCTTTGCAGGGATATCTTCAAGGCTTTCATAATCAACATAAGCATCGTAGAGCTTCTGTGCCCGCAACCCGAACAGTGAGCCCTTTTTCAACACCTGAAGCTTAACACCGAGCTCAAACATATCTGCAGCGGGAGCCATCATTACATCAGCAGAGTCTGCCTCAGCAAGTACCTTGCGCACATGATCAGAAGAACCGGATTCTCGTGTCACCTGGTTGATTGAACCTGTAACAGCATATGCTGCCCCCATGGCAAATGCCGCCAATAAGGAATCAGGGGTGCCAATTCCCCCTCCGGCTCCTACTCTGACTTCTTGTTTGTACTTCAGTTCATCCTGAATGCTGTTTCTCAATGCTATTATGGATGGAAGCAGGCATACCAGCGATCTTCTGTCGGTATGTCCACCTGAATCCGCTTCTACGGTGATGTCGTCAGCCATAGGAACGAGCCTGGCCAGCTCCGCTTGCTCAGAAGTGATCAGGTTCTTTGATGCCAGATCATTCAAAATTGAATCAGGGGCAGGCCTCAGGAACTTCTCGGCAACCTCAAGCCTGGAGAGCTTCGAAATGACGCGGTTCTTAATGACAACGGAGCCATCTGCACTCTTCGATAGGCCGCTGGCGCGATACCTTACGATATGTGATGTGAGATCCATAAAAGCCGAAGTCTCGACGATAGTTACACCCATCTTCATAAATAATTCAGCAGCATTGCGCTCCAAAGCTTCTTCTGCAGGACTGTGAATAAGGTTCACAGCATAGGCGCCATCACCCACAGCAGCCTGTATCTTTTTGATCCCCTCCTCTATCCTGTGCAGGACCATGCCAGCAGCCCCGAACGAGGAAAGTATACCTGCTTTAGAACCTGCAATAACCAACTCAGCAGAGCCAATTCCATTGGCCATTGCCCCGGTCATGTAATTGTACTTTAATCCATAGGTCTCCCTGAAGCTAGAGTCACCCAGCTGCTCCGGCAAATATGCTGGAAGCGTTGTCAATAGTTCAGCAGTTACCAGATCCGATTTATTATCTGTGCCTATACTATCAGCCACGCCAATACGTCCGTCTTCTGCCCGTACTATGTAAGCAGGGGTATCGGCCTTTTCGAAAATGGCACGAATGCCATCCTGATCGTATTTGACCGCTTGAGAAGATCCAAACCATTTGCCGATACCTTTCTCGGCCTTGCTGCGAATTCCGCTGTCATTGGTTTTTACCTGTGTAGCTGTCGTCATCGTCTTAACAAATTGTAATGGCCATATTTGTTACCTCATAAATTCGGAGTGTTCCTTTCCACAAACTCCCATCTGCAATGATAATCACTTTTCCGTTGTCTTCCTTCACCTCCTTAATGTTGACCTCCACGTTCATTAAAGGGTCGTGCTGTAAAATCTGACCCCTGTATTTCCATACCGTTCTATGGGGAGCAGTTTGGTCAAAACTGGCGTTGACAATATTTGCTCCCAGGCCCTCTTGCAATGCAAACAGCTGAATGGCCTCAAATAATGCTTCAATACCCAGCGAACCAGGCATCACGGGATCTTGATAAAAGTGGCAGGTAAAGAACCAATCCCAGGTATTTATTTCTTTGCTGGCGTGGATATAGCCTTTGTTAAAGATACCCCCGTTCTTTACATACGTTGCCTTATCCAACAAGTTCAGCTGTCCTGTGGCCAGATGTAAATTGGGTGAACCTTCCCGGGTAGATTGCAACAGCTTCATCTTCCCAAAAGGAGAGTCAATATTAAAGCTTAAAGCAGGAGCGTTCTTATTGGATTCCTCCTCAATCCACGATAATCTGTGATCACCTTTGTCGAGTCCTGCCTGGCTGGACAAGTCCTCCTTGGAGAAGAACCCAAAGGAAGATTGTCCCTTATAATAGAGCTTGCCGTCAACCACTAATTCAAACTCATATCGCTGCAAGACCGTGCCTGCCAGATTAGTATGACTCACCAAAATACAAGTATTTGTGATCGTCTTGCCTCGAAGGTCAACATCGAAGAACAGCTCCCCGTCACCATCGAGATTTCTAAAGAAGATATCTTTATCAGGAACGGATAGCGTGCTTCCCAGATATGCTCCAAGAAAGCCGCATGGCTGCAATGCCACTTCCATAAGGACAGAATAGGGCATTACGGGACTTGCATTGTCCTCATAATACCATGCATCGGCTGGCACATCGTACTCAGCAATGATTGTCGGTTTATCTACGAAATGGTGCCTCTCCCCCCTTACTTCCAGAACCCGCGATATAAACTGAAGATCTGTATTTGGCTGTCGTGACAGCTCCCTTCCCTCAAATACTTTGTACTCATCCCCGAAGCTTTCATGCACAGGCCCCAGTGCAAACTTCGTTATATCTCTTTCGTTGAGCAGCACCGGCTTGTCAACAGGCTTCACATAGATTCCATCGACTAGATTCTCCTTTGGTTTCAAGTACTGTGGATTGTCTTTTTCCTGCAGACGCAACCCTAAATTTTCAAAATGCACGGCAATGAGGTCGTCGTAGATGATCTCCAAATCTGCAATCACATAAGGCTCTGGCGTAAGGCCAATTTCCTTTACATCCATCCGGTAAATTAGCTTTTTAGAGTTAGGTGGAATCTCTTTTCTACACCTTACTTTCTGCGGTATATCAAGGACAGGCTGGAAGCGCGCATCTTTCATCACCTTTTGCATTCCCAGCAGCAGCATAAAGAATCGGAGCAGCTGTCCACCGCCTTCAGCCTGTAGAGACCCTGCCAGGACCTCATCATCCCTAAAGTGACAGGGGAAATACCAATTCCCTGGCTGCATATCCAGTTCAGCTTCGATGTATCCAATGCCAGAATTGCCTCCTTTGATGTCCACCTCAGTGATCCTGTCCAGCATCAGAATGCCCTCTGGTGGCATACGCAGGGATTTATTTCGCCCTCCCTGATTATAATCCGGACCAAAGCAGGTCACTAAATCCCCATTTACAAGGGCCAGAAGATTATCTTTATCAAAAGTTGTCTTTTTGCACGTTAAAAAAGGGTGGAAGAATTTTTTCTCCCTTGCCTTTCGTTCTTCAAGCTCAGCGTTCTTATAGACGACACCTTGCCCCTTAGACAATTCTTCATCCGTAAAGAAGCCGGCACAGCCTCCGTCCATCTTCAATACCATTCTGTCTTCTACAAAACACTCATAGCTAAAGAAGAAGAGTAAGCTCCTGTCATTGCGCACATAGCTATTGATGCTGATATTGTAGCGCAGTGTCTGGCCTTCGAAAGGCAGGTCATCAAGGAAGGTGAGCGTACAATCCAATAAGCGATAAACATAGTCACCCCGCGCCTCGAAATCAATGCCCAGATAGCTGATCAATAAGAGGTCACACTGTCCGGACTCTACCCCTACCGCCCACGGTACCTGACCGTCCGTTGAATAAAATGCCCCGTAGGGTATGTCATATTCCGTTGTAATCTTAGATGGCCTGAAATTATGTAACTCAGCGTCCAATTTAGTAACCCTGCTCACCAATAAATATGGAGGCATTGGCAGCATCACCCTTCTTCGGTAGGTATCAATAACGGCATACTCCTCTCCAAATACATCTGCAATTTTACCTTCTGCGAAAGTCAACAGATCTTTCTCGTTCCAAATGACATTCTTGCCTTGTAGGTGTGTTGGAGAATGGTAATCCTGCAATGTTAATCCATTCTCCCCCATTCGGGTTCCACTTGATCCATTGCTTCCATTACCATCACTCAATCCACCGCCTGCCGGAGGTGACACGGTACTCTGTCCGACCGGCCCAACCTCCACAGCAACAGGCTCCAGTTCCAATTCTGCAGTTACAGAAACAGCGGAGGTAGGTACCGGCTCAGATAATATCGCTCTTTGAAATACGGAGATGTTCTCAGTGGTCAACACTGTTTCCTCATAACGCGGGCCTCCGGTTTGGAGTGTCTTCATCAAGACTTTCGAGAGTTTCTTCTTGTCCTGCGCCTTGGTATAAAAGTAGGAGAGGTCTACATCAACACCATGTGCCAATAAGGCTGAGACCATTCCTGTCAAACTTCTCAAGGCGGTTCTCCCCTTGCGATCAGAGGGAATAGCAACATACTCCTTACCCGCTAGTATCTCATCTGTCCATCGGGTACAGGTGGCATTTGGACCGAGCTCAATAAAGATCTTGTGATCGTCCCCGTACACGGAGTTCAGGAGAAATGGCCAATCGATCTTATTGCAACATACGTCCGCTGCGTTTTGGGAAAGTTCCTTTTGATCCAGATCCAGAGGCTTTCCAGTTAATCCTGAATAATAGGTCTTGGCCCTATCTTCAGTCACAGGAAGATCGTGCATTACCAGTAGTTGATCCATTACTTCATTGCAGAAATCGTGGTGCACAACGTTGTTGATCTTCATTGATACTGCCCGGATTCCATACCTGTCCAGTATGCCATTGAGATCATCCTGGTGTCCTGAAATTATAATTTCTGTGTCTGTATGTACGAAAGTCAGGAATACCCGTTTTTCATCTGATAATTCACCCTCATACCATTCGGCCAGGGTTTTATAACCTATCATGCCCTGAGGGAGTCGTATCAGGCTGGACAACCAATTGTTGCGTGCTTCCTTTTCCGACATATTCCAATGCTTCGCCAGTAGCTTCATGTCTCCACCTACCCACTCCTTAAACAATGGAGCCTCTAGAAATTTTTCATCGGCCAAATGCGCATCCCAAACACCCTGGCTGTACCACATGGCAGACGTCTCCCCCATGCTGCACCCCATAACAGAATCACCTTTGACCTTGAGGTATTCCTGAAGGATACGGGTATAGGCGGCTGCATAGGTACAGCCTGATGCCATCATAGGCAGTGCGTTGGTTTGCAGTCCTAGCTCCGCAGTCAGCTTGCTTTCCGAATCTAGTTTAACCAAACTCCTTTGGTAAAGCTCTTTAGAGAAGAATGCATTAGATACGTCATTCACCCTGGAGCTTAGGAAGTCGTGAAGTTCAGGAAAGGCCTGGAATATACCGGTTCCCATGCCCTGATATGCTGAGCCAGAACCAGGGTACATCAGTGCAATCTTACCCTCCCCACCCAATGGTTTGGCCACAAAACAAGAGCCCCGGGGAGTAAGCAATCTGGTGTCACCTTCCCAGGCCTTCTCAATTCCCTCTTGAAAAAACTGTATTTCTTTAAGGAGTGCCTCTACGGATTTTGCTATCAGTACAACCACTTTTTGACTCTTGTCTGAATTGGCTACAAAATCTTCGCAAGTCCGATCAGAAGCAGCAGCTAAGCCAAGTAGGGATGCACTTTCGTTAAGCAAATCCAATGCTTCAATCATTTGAGTATATGATGCAGCCTTAAGTGGGAATAATCGCTCCCCACCTTTTTCAATGAATGGACCAGGTTCTTCCTTGGTAGGGTGTCCTGCCTCAGACAATACTAAGTGAGCAGCCGTGCCATCACATGCCAATCCGCTGATAGCGGCGCGCCTTGTCTTTTGTCCTCTTTCTGTAATCCATGGCCTCGATTCGCTGGGCACATAAAACGGAGTGTTAGAAAATGTCTCCTGGTGCTTGGGAGCCTCCCACTGAGGAACACCTGGAAGGAAACGATAATAAAGTGACAGTGATGTCTTGATAATGGCGGAAATGCCAGACGCAGAGAACGTATGGCCAATATGCGCTTTATAGGTACCCAACGCACAGGTTAATTCATCGCCCTTAATCTTGTACGCTTGGGTCAGGCCAGCTATTTCCGCATCATCCTCCCCTTTCACTCCACTTGCAGAAACTTCCAATAATCCAATATCCGTTGATTCCAGTTTTAAATTATTGAGGACTGTCGCAGCTGAGGTTTCGACACTGGAAGCATCGATCTCTCCTTCCTTGCTGGCAATTGACGATTGGACAATAGCGATGTCTTCAATCGTTGCATACACCCGATCATCACTAGTGTCCTCTGTGCGTTTCAATACAATTGCCCCGGCACCTTCACCAATGTTCCAACCGTTGGTGGAGACGTTCCATCCCATAGACTTAACACCCGTATTCATCGGACTGTCAGACTGGCGGCTGATAACACTTTCCATGCTGCCTGTAAGGTCAATTGCACCCAGAACAACGGCATCTACTTCCCTGGTTGCAAGCATATTTCTCGCGATCTCCAACGCTTTATATACTGCGTTTTCGTTGGAGCTCACCGTAAACGATGGGCCCGTAAAGTCCATGAGTGCTGAAATACGGCTGGAAATAATATTGCCAATAAATCCCAGGTGCTCACTTGGCGAGTGATCTTCAAAACCGTGGAAGATAGCTCCTTTCACCAGATCTGATAGTTTTGATTCCTGAGTTTCATCAAGTGCTATTCCCGCTTGTTGCAGCGCTTCATTGACCTGCCATGACATGTCCCAGCGCCCCATGCGGTGGTGGATCTCCAATTCGGACTCCATCGCTGTTATGACCGCTATATTGCTAGCCGTCCCTTTAATTGAATCAAGCCCGGCATCACTCATTGCAGCAGATGCTACTTTGAGCATTAAGGTCTGCTGCAAGGTGAGGCGTTCAGCTTCCTTAGGTTGTATCTTGAACCGCATTAGGTCGAGTTCAAACTCCTCCAGCCATGCACCCTGCAAATCATCTCTATCCGGCACATTGTAGGCATCCCTCACCTTTTGCAGCTTCTCCATACCCTTCCAGCGATTCTCAGGCAAGGGAGTGAAATGCTGAGTGCCGTTGAATAATGAGATATAGAATTGGTCCAGATCCGTGACCCCTCCAAAATGGAGGTCCATACCTATAACATCCAGAGCTTGGGTGATTGATTCCTTTGGAGATTCTTTTGCCGCAGAGCTTGGATCATAGGCTGAGACAATCATATGCGCATTGGTGCCCCCAAATCCAAATGTATTTACTCCAGCCCTCGGCATTGCACCCTTCTTTGGCCAAGCAATGTTCTCCATTACAATCTGGTCGGTGCCTATATTCCCTTTTGAAGACTTTAAAGGTTCTTCCACCTTGATAGTGGCTGGCAGCAAATCTTTTTGCATTCCAAGAATCACTTTTATCATTCCTGCCATACCCGCTGCCGTGAGTAAATGTCCCATATTCGATTTCACGCCACCAATTTTGGGGGCAGTTCCACCGTTCACAAAGAAGTCATCAATACTATCAAATTCAGTATTATCGCCAAGAGGGGTTCCTGTAGCATGGCATTCCAGGTAGTCTATTTCTCCAGGTTTAACATCCGTGCCTATATACGCTCTTTCAAAGGCCAGCTTCTGTCCTTTTGGATTAGGGCTGAGTAAGAACTTACCATGACCATCATTTGAAAGCCCTACTCCATCTATTACGGCCAATATATTGTCATTGTCTCTCTGAGCATCTGATAATCGCTTGAGCACCACCATTCCGGCACCCTCTGCTGATGTCAGTCCACCAGATTTACCATGCATCGGTTGTGAAGGCTCATCTTCTCTCGCGTACGCATGGAAATAGGAGAAGCCCATGTGTATAAACAAGGGGTCGGCACCACTAACGGCGCCGGCAAGCATCATATCAGCCCGGCCATTGCGAAGTTCATCACAAGCTAACTTGACAGCGTAAAGACTGGAAGCGCAAGCAGCATCCAATCCAAAGTGCGTCTTCTTTAACCCAAGCGCCTGGGCAATCAACGCTGCCGGAGCATTGCTCAGTAATGTATCACCGAGCTTTGCATTGACCTTAGAGTTACCACTGGAAACTTTAATCTCCTGCCCCGTCAGCTTCCCAGATACTTCAGCTGTTAGTTCAGCATATATGCCAGATAGAACGTGTCGTGAATGTTTAGAAGGAAATGAGAGATTACCGATGATCACACCGCATTGATCACCATATTCCTTTCCCCAATAACCGCTGTCCTCGAGCGCTTGACGAGCTACATACAGAGACCACTGGAACTGATCTGGTTGTTTAGCGAGCAGGTCAGCGTCCAGCCCATACCCTTTGGGATCAAAATAGAAATCACGAACATATCCACCCCGGAGCGAATAACATTTATCCAGTTTCCCTTTTTCAGGATCATAGAATATATCAGGGGAAGCGCCGAAGTCGTCTGTGGTAGATTGGGTAACGAGGCTCTTGTTCGCAACCAGGTTGTCCCAAAACTCATCCAATGTTTTGGAGCCGGGAAACAACCCGCCCATACCGATTACTGCTATCTGCTCCTTCATCTACGATCTACCAATTACAAAAGGTACAAATATACGAATCACGAATCCGAGGAATGTTGCAATTAAAGGGACTTGTACTCAAGTTCATGATCTGGAATCAACAGCATTTGCCTCAACCTTTACCTTCTTGCGCATTATGAATAAAGCTCCCTATTCGGACTAACTGAGAGGTCCTTATTCGTACGTTCGTAATGATTCGAATTAGTAGCTGATTTAATCCCAAGCGAGATCACGACTCAAAGTCACTCTCGCCTCACTGCTTTTCATATACACCTCTCCTGTTTCAGAATCGAAAGCTGTGATATCTGCTTGCATTCCGAATTCATCAGATTTCAACACCTGCAGCTGTACATAAAATGGCTTACCAAATGGGAACACACGGTAGATCTCAACCTTATCAGTGCTCAATGGGAGACTGGCACTGTCATAGAATTTCCTGATCCAGATAAGGAGGCTTTGATACATGACATCCGTAAGGAATACATTCAGGTCCTTGACCGGGAATTGTCCTTGTCGCTGATCAGAAACTCCTTCATGCTCGCAAAGCAATAGGACCCCGGCATCGTCTAATTGAAGAATTTTCTTTACACCTTGAAAGTCTGTACCGTGAAATAGTGTGCCGTCCGTATATATACCGGACGCATCATCTTGAACAACCTCAATCTTGCTTAGGTCAGGCAATGGCATTATGGGTGCTTCAGGCCTGCCACTGGCAAGGCTGATCACCGCCTGGTAATGATTGGTAGGAAGTGTCGCCCCATTTTCACTTGATATAGTCACTTCAACACTCACATTCTCTTCGTTCTTCTTCAATTCTTTTAAGGTCACCAGATAATCGTCTGCCTGGTTCCCGTCAAAGACAATTCCCTTAAACAGCTTGACTTTTTCTGCTTTGAACAAATGGAACCCCGGATATAGATCTGCTGCTGTTTGGGCCATCCATGTAGAAGCATTGATGATAGGCAATACGGCATTCCCCTGAATAACATGGTGCTTCAAAAAAGGATTGGCACTTTCCAATAAAGTTCGGTGGATACGATGGGTCGTAAGTGGGCCATCGGTATGTGTCTTTGCCATTGGAAGCGTAGACCCCAGAATAACCTGTGCTTGTGATGCATAATGCTCCGACAACTGGTCAACCATCGCTTTAGGCCCTTCGTCAGTTGGTACTAAGGACACCTGATAATCATCAAATATCTTCTTCAATTCGGGACTTACCATTCCGCTGTCCCATGCTCCCCAGTTGATCGAAACCGTATGAATATCCGGATGATTTTTCTTGAACAAATGAGCTGCACGATTGAGTATCTCGTTGGCGATCGCGTAATCTGTCTGGCCTGTATTGCCGTAAAATCCAGCAACAGAAGAGAACAGCACTACCCTTTTTATTGTTGCAATATCAATAGCCCCAATAATTGCCAGCAAGCCTTTGATCTTCACATCGTAAACAGCATCAAAGTCGGCCTCCGTCTTATTTTCAATGAGTTTGTCAGCCAATCTACCCGCTCCATGAACGATGCCAGTGATGGTTCCCATCTGCCTGACTCCCTCAGTGATCCCTGATTTAAGCGACTCCGCATCTGTCACATCCGCAGGCACATAGTAAGCCTCCCCTCCATTCTTTCGAATTTCTGTAAGCGTCTCCTTAATCTCTCTATCTGCCTGTACTGCTCCAACCATAGCCATCACCGCTTTTGGCAGAGGCTTCTCTCCCTGTGCCTTTAGCTGTTCCATCGCTTTACGTTTCAATTCATCCGTCTCTACGACTTTCTCAGCCCATTTTGGCTCCTCCTCTGTCAACTCTGAACGCCCAACTATGATGAACTTACACTTATAAGCACTCGCCATTTCCAAGACACACCTGGCTGTTACGCCACGTCCTCCTCCACTGACCAAAAACACGTCATCAGATTCCACTTTGGTGCTCAACTTAGTGGAGTCTACATCAGGCATACGTACAGCGAGTAGCGTATGTCGCTCCCCTTGCGCATTGTAGCATGTGTCGACTATACATTGGTCAGCATCATACAATTCTGCCAAGATTTTTTCACTGGCCATTTCGGCTTTAATCTCAGGATCAAGATCCACACCTCTGCAATATACTTTTACCCACTCCTGGTTGAGGGACTTTGTCAGGCCAAACAATCCACCTCCAAACACAGAAACTGTACCAGGGTTCTGCGTACCCATCGCACCATCCAATCTAGTAACTACCATGAATGCTGTCCGGTGCTTTTCAGCAATTTCATTAAGCGAAGGTTTCAAATGCTTCGCTAGCAGGTATGTTGCTTTAGTAAGGTCCTTTTCTTTATCGAACTGCAAACCCAATTGACCCATAGGGAAGCGGAAATGAGGGTGCAAATGAATAAACTGGCTCACTTTGCCTCCGAGGCCGCTAACAAGTTTCCCAATTGCATCATCGCTGATCTCTGACAGCACATGCTCCTTCACGCCGGCTGGCAAGGCCATCCCTGAATTGCGCACCGCCTCATTCGGGAAGGTGAGGACAGCGACATCAAGGCCCTTTTCTATCAGATAAGAGCAAAGTGTAGAAGTTAGGCCAGTACCCTCGTTGGTGATCAGTGTAATTTCACCTTTCTCGTGGGCAATCTCAAGCCTATCTGGATTGGGAATAAACTTCAGAATAACATCAGAGCGTCGTACGTTCGGATAAGAACTTACAACATTTGCCGCAGTATCAATCTGACCGTCAGCCTGCGGCTCTATTGACGGTTCAGCCTTTTTTTTTTCGACTGTTTCGGCGGCGATTGACTGACCGTCTGATCCTCCAACCCCTCCTGCTTTAGTAGTTATGTAATCAACGATCTGATCCAATGTTCTAAGCTCCGCTAATTCCTGAGGATTGACACCGTCAATGGCAGGATTGGAAGCTGTCATGGCTCCAAATATCTCCACCCGCTTAATAGAGTCAATGCCTAGATCCGCCTCCATATCCATGCTCAGCTCCAGCATTTCAGATGGGTAGCCTGTCTTCTCAGCGATCACTTCCAATAATGAAGCTTCAATCTGGCCTCTGTCTATAGATTCTGTTGTAGAAGCAGCAGCCGGCACTGGTTCAGTAATCGTTTCAACACCGTTTGTTACTGGCTGTTCAGCTACAGTTTCAGTTGCTATAGGAGCTTCCTCCTTTGCTTGCGCTTCCTCCTTGACGTCAGAGGACACGTCAGGAGAGCTTACACCCGCCTTATTAGTGATATAGTCAACAATTTGTTCCAATGTTCTCAGCTCGGCCAGCTCCTGAGGGTTTACTCCTTCAATGGCTGGATTGTCGGCTGTCATAGCACCGAATATCTCAACTCGCTTGATGGAATCAATTCCCAAATCAGATTCCATGTCCATAGTAAGCTCAAGCATTTCGGAAGGATAACCCGTCTTCTCTGCAATCACGGCTAGCAAACTGGTCTCTACCTTCGATCTGTCCATTCCACCACTCGTCGGTGCTGGCTGACTGACTTCTGCAGCTGGAGCTTGCTGTTCTGTCGGAGCAGGCGTTGAAGCCGGGGTTTCTGCAACCGGAGCCGGAACTGGTTCAACTACCGGAGTTTGCGATACCTCTGGATTTTCTGTGGCACCCGCCTTCCCGGATATGTAATCAACAATTTGTTCCAATGTTCTCAGTTCAGCCAGTTCTTGCGGATTTACACCTTCGATCGATGGATTGTCGGCTGTCATAGCCCCGAATATCTCAACTCGTTTGATGGAATCAATTCCCAAATCAGCTTCCATGTCCATGCTCAGCTCGAGCATCTCAGAAGGATAACCTGTTTTCTCAGCGATGACAGCGAGCAGGCTCGTTTCTATTGACCCTCTATCAACTCCTGCTACTGATGCCGGTGCAGCAGATGGAGTTGTTTCAGGTTGCGCTGTTACCGGAGCAGGTGAAGCCGTTACAACAGGTTCCGGTGCTGGAACCGATGCTGCCTCTAGTTTGGCCGCCTCCGGTTCAGCAACAGGTGGAGTACCGCTGTCTAGAAGCGCTCCACTCGTAATTCGCACAAGGATATCTTCAATCTTGCTCTGCTTATCGGTCAGTCGCTCCAGGTTCTCCTGCAGCTTTTTCAAAATCTCCAATTCAGTTTTCGTCATTTCGCTTTCCTGTTTATCATTGATTACTTTCATTTCAGGAGCACTATCATCCACACCGACCCCGTCCTGATAGTTATCGGGATCTACCGGGGTCTCTTCCTTTATTGGTGCTTCCTGCTCTACTGGCTTCTCCAATACGTCGACGGTCTCGGTAGCTTCGTGAATTAAATCCTCATACTTCTTACGTGTACCTTCCGATACATAATTATTTCCACTAATACTTACAGCCATCTTGCCTTTCTCTGCCTTCTCATGGTAAGGACTCGCAAAGCGATCAAATCCCTGTACCTCCATACCCATCACAGCCATCTGCACCGCCGCTTCACAGAGCTGCCTATCGCTATCCTTCTTGGGATTGGCATTCAACGCAACTGTAATGTGCTCCTGATCTCCCAAAATATCCTTAACAAGGTTGGTGAGTATACTCTTTGGGCCAAATTCAATGAACACCCTTGCCCCATCAGCATACATATTCTCAACTTGCTCTTTGAACAGGACAGGACTCAACATATGCCTGGCCAAGGTTTCTTTAATCTTAGGAGCCCTGACATTGTACTGCTTACCTGTCGTATTAGAATACACCGGCTTGTTTATTCCCTGAAACTTTGCCTTCGCTATGTCATCCGCAAATGGCTGGTGTGCATGGGCAACAAACGGCGTATGAAACGCCGCAGAAACCCGCAGCATCTTAGGTGCTAATCCTTCATATTCCAGATTATCTTTAAGCTGCTTCAAGCTATCTGTAGCTCCCCCTAAAATAATTTGCTTACCAGAATTAATATTGGCAATCTGCACATCCGCATAAGCCGAGATTTGTGCTTCAATATCCTTTAAGTCCCCTTGTACAGCCAGCATAGAGCCTGCATCACCATCTCCTTTTAAGGCCATCGCATCTCCCCTGCTCTTCGCTAGTTTATAATAAACATCATCGTCCATTGCACCCGCTGCCCAAAGTGCCGTAAGCTCTCCGAAACTGTGACCAGCGAAGAAATCGGGTCTGAATCCCTCGTGGGAGAATAGTTTATACATACCGACACTAAGTGCACCAATAGACGGCTGGGCGAATTGTGTCTGACGCAACTCTTCATCCTGCTTCTCTCGATCGTCATCGTTGAATGCCGGAACTGGGTAAACTTTATCAGTAAGAGGCGCTTCTTTCCGCACTTCACATAAATCGTTTGCCTTTTGAAACGAACTTCGGATAGTTGGATAGGCACATGCCAGGCTATTACCCATATTTACATACTGTGATCCCTGACCTGAAAAGAGAGCAACAACCTTGTCTCGGTTATTCAAAGCCGAAGCTCTATACCAGATACCTTCTATTGGATGCTCCCATGCGGTTTCATCCATCCGTTCACCCATCATCTTAATTGCAATATCAAATTTCTTAATCGCGTCAGCAGTGTTTGATGCGACAAATCCAACCCGCGGATTGATCTTAGGGATTGTCTCCTCCTGAGAGTATTTCGCTAGCGCTGCAAAGGCCTTTGTTGCTCCCTCTCCCCTTAAACTTTGTAACCTATTGTTGAGCTCAGTATTTAGGTCATGGGTGCTAATAGCATGAACCAGTATCATTTTATTGAGCGAGTGAACCCGATAATTCTCCGTGTGCTCATCACTGAACTCCTCCATGGCAACATGTACATTCACCCCTCCAAAGCCAAAGGCAGATACCCCAGCTCGCCTTGGTGTTTTCGATGACTTTGCAAACCAAGGACGCGTTTCAGAATTTAGGTAAAATGGTGTGGTTTCAATATCCATATCTGGCTTTGGCCTGGTGACATTAATAGTCCCGGGTAAAACCTTATGGTGCAACGCCAATGCTGCTTTTACAATTCCAGCAACTCCAGCTGCTGCTTTGGTATGGCCGATTTGAGATTTCACGCTACCGAGTGCAATATGTCCTAAGTCTGGGTTGTTATCGCTAAATACCATCTTCATGGATTTGCCTTCAGCAAGGTCTCCAGCAACTGTACCCGTACCATGTGCTTCAATTAAACCTACCGAAGACGCTTCAAAGCCTGCCTCCATGTACGCCCGATTCATCGCCAACGCCTGTCCCTGAGGACGTGGAGCGTACACACTTTTGAATCGCCCATCACTGGAACTTCCCAAACCGTTGATCGTAGCATAAATTCTATCACCATCCCTCAAGGCATCATCAAGGCGCTTGCAAACGATCATTCCCACACCTTCTCCGATCAACATACCGTCTGACTCATGATCAAAAGGACGAATACTGCCTTTCTGTGAGAATGCCGGCGTCTTGGAAAAACTCATGTACATAAATGGTGAATTATCAGTATCCACCCCTCCGGTAATCATCATGTCACATCGTCCTTCCAGCAATTCGCCAGCAGCCATTTTTATCGCGCTAAGTGAAGCGGCACAGGCGGCATCAACCACACAGTTAATTCCACCAAAATCAAATCGGTTAGCGACCCGCCCAGATATAACATTGCCCAACATTCCTGGAAATGAATTTTCATTCCAAGGGATATAAGCTGTACTCATCTTCTCAATGGCCTCTTGAATCTTGTCTTCGGCAAGCCCAATGGACTCCAGTGCTCTCCTCCAGATTGGGTACTGAAGTCTGCCAGTTAACGGAGTAATCAACTTTTGTCCTCCACCTACCCCTAAAATGACTCCGGTCTTTTCCTTTATATCAACTGTCAAATCTTCCGATCCTGGAGCATAGCCGGCATCAATGAGAGCGTCCTTGGCAACCATCAGAGCCAGCAATTGTGAGGCGTCCGTAACTTCTAAGATATTTGGCGGTAAACCAAATTCCATAGGATCAAAATCCACATCTGGAATGAATCCTCCAACCTTGCAGTAAGTCTTATCTGGTGTATTGGGATCAGGATCGTAGTAATCATCAATACTCCACCTGGTATCTGGAATCTCCCTAATGCTATCAACACCAAGCAGTATATTCTCCCAAAATTTATCAATATTATCAGCGTCGGCGAACATGGACGACATGCCAATAATAGCAATCGGGTTCTTCTTCAATAAATCAATCGTTTTAGCCATCTTCTTCCTACGTATGAAAATACTCTAATTAACCTCTGGTCTATACAAGACGCGAAAAAGAGCGATTTGTGACAAAAAACTGAACTTCTTTTTATATTAACATGTTTTTGGGAACCCTGGCCGGGTATTTACCTCTGAAAAATTGGATAAGAAACTATTACGTAAAAAATGCAATTTTGTTCTGCTGATTGACTTCAGATTACATTGTAAGGTAACTCTGCTCCCTAATACAAAAATTTGAATGGGACCGCAAAGATAGGGAGGATTGCCAATAAATCGCACCTTCTCCCTTAAATTTTTTCATTCCTAATAAGCTAGTAATCATCAGGGAGAAGCTATAGGTTTCACCGTCAATCCTTGGAATAAGTACCTAGGGGAGGATGAAGACTGCGTAAGGCATAATTTCCCAGTTGGGGTTCCTTAATGCATTTAGAAGCACACCTGTTCTCTCATTGCAAACATCAAGAGATGTTAAAGCCGCTGCATTTAATTGCATTGTATCGCTTTTCTATATCTTTGCAACTCTGGTTATTATGAAATTCTCCTTCAAAATTTTAGGTGCATTAGTTGTCGTCCTCTGCCCCCTTGCCGCAGCTGCATGGCAGCTGAGTGGTGTTGTAACGGACACGGTGAATCAGCCTATTCCCTACGTTAGCGTGTTCATCAAAAACACGACGCATGGTGTTGCAACCAATCTCAAAGGCCAATTTTTCCTGGAACTCAGTGATGGTGATTATTCACTAGTGATACAGACCATTGGTTATCTGAAGAAGGAAGTCCCCTGTACTATATCGGGAGGAAATAAAAAGCTTAGAATTACGCTGAAACAGAATGTTACAGCCCTGGCCGAAGTCAATATATCCGCAGATAGAGAAGATCCAGCCTACCCAATTATCAGGAATGCCATTGCCAGCAGAAAGAAGTACCGCACGCCGGCAAATTCGTTCGCCTGCAACACCTATATAAAGGCGAGCTTACAGAGGGAGTTCTTCACCCATGATACGTTGAACCGAAAAGCGAGAGATACGATCAACAATAAGCTGACCAAGGAGAATATGAACTTTATCGAAACTTACGGCATGGCATATTACCAGGCACCCAGCACCTGGAAAGAAGTTAAATCAGCGGTCAAGGATTTGAGTGAAAGCTACAACCCAACGGTTGTGGTATCGATTGACAATGGAAATGGAGAGAGCTATGAATCTGACTTTGTGAATCGAAATCTCTTTAAGGCTGAACTTTCTGAAGCTGATTTTAATTTCTATTACAATAATTTGTTCCTGGAGAGCCTCGGACCCGTACCTTTTATCTCGCCATTGAGCAATATGGCCTTTTTGAGCTATAAATTCAGATTGGAGGAATTATTCGAACAGGACGGCAGATGGATCAATAAGATAGAGGTAATACCCAAGAGAAAGGACGCGGCACTCTTCGCGGGTTATATCTACATCGTAGAGGATTTGTGGAACATTAAGGCTGTTGACCTCACACCAGACAAATCCAATCTGTACCACTTTAGGTTTTTCAGGGTGTTACAGGATTACGAGTTGGAAGGAGACAGCTCCTGGCTATTGCACAGGGAGGAATTTTTTTACAATGCCAAAGAAGGGAAGGAAATGATTCTTGGAAATACGATCATCATGTATTCAGATTACAAACTGGATACTGTTTTTAATAAGAAGTTCTTTAAGAACGAGTTAAGGGTTACCCTGGATGGGGCTTATGAAAAAGACAGTGCCTACTGGGCAAAAAGAAGGCCTGTTACATTGAAAGAAGACGAGATTAGGTTCATCTATACGCAGGACAGTATTACAGCAGTGCATGAGAGTGCGAAGTACATGTGGGAGCAGGACAGCATACGCAATAGGATAGATATCTGGGACATTCTATTTAATGGCATTGGATTCCAAAACAGCTTTAAGAAACAGACGATCTACTTCACACCTGTCATTGAGCAAATGCGTTGGCTCGGAGTCGGTGGATACCGACATGCTATCGGGGGAGACATTGACAAAGAATTCTCCAAAGCCACCAAAATTGGATTGTTCTACGAGCTCAACTACGGATTCAACAATAATGATATGAAAGGCCTGATAGGTGGTGACCTACTCTATAACCCCAGGAAATTTGGAAGGATTCATGCGGAGTATCGCAATACCTATGAATTGCTCAATGAGTATGAGAGTATTCAGTCTATATTCAGTAGAGGTAATTATGTCAATGAACTGCTCTACTCATTTGGGCACGAGTTAGAGATCGTAAACGGTCTCTTCCTTGACGTCACCTTAGAACTCGGACAAAAGAAACCGATAAGTGGCATCGAATTATCCCAATGGAGCAAGCAAGTATTTGGAGATTTCAACCAACCAACTGATTTTGATCCATTCAATGAGGTAGTAATGGACGTATATCTCAGGTATACGTTCGGGCAGAAGTACATGACAGCACCGTATAAGAAAATAAACATTCCTTCCAGGTGGCCGACAGTATCTCTCAATTATATAAAAGGACTGCCTTCCATACTGAGCAGCACAGTTGATTTTGACTTTATCGAATTCAAGTTTAAAGATGATATTACTGTCGGGACGATTGGAAAGAGCAAAGTACGTGGGGCCCTGGGGTCATTTGTGAATTCCAAGGATGTGAGAATTACCGATTACAAGTACTTTAGAAGAAGTGATCCCTACTGGTTCAGTAATCCTCTGATGAGCTTCCAGCTGCTGCGTCCTGACTCTGGAGCGATATCAACCAATCAACCTTATGTGATGCTCAACTACGTCCACAATTTCAGTGGAACGTTGCTCAATAAGATACCACTAATTAAAAAACTGCATCTTCAAGCGGTTGGTGGTGCCGGTATTTTGCTGGTGGATGACGAGTCAAACTTCCAGCACGCTGAAATTTTCGCTGGGGTAGAATGGCCATTTAGAATCAAGCGCCAGCTCATGAAAGTGGGTATGTACTATGCCATCGCGCAGAGCAACCAGAGTGAGTTGAGCGGTGAAATCAAATTTGGATTTGACTTCTTCAATAGCTGGACAAATAAGTGGTCGTATTAATTCCCGAAAAACGCTATAATCTTATCTGCCAGCTCCATCCCTATTCTATCCTGAGCCTCGAGCGTAGCAGCTCCGATATGCGGAGTTAAAGATATCTTGTCATTCATAAGTATTTGCATAGCAGGCTTGGGCTCATTTTCAAATACATCTAATCCGGCATAGGCTACTTTTCCCGCTTCTATCGCCTTTACCAAATCAACCTCATTGATAACGCCTCCACGGGCACAATTCACCACGCCTACCCCATCCTTCATCATGTCAAATTGCTTCTTGCCAATGACCGGTTTGTCGCCTCCAGGAACATGAATTGTTATGTAATCGCTCTGCTTCAGCAGCTTGTTAAATTTGATTGTCTTGATATCCACCGGGATGTTTTGTCCATTGATGTCAACATCAATGGTTACATCATCGATATAAGGATCCGTAGCTATCACCTTCATACCGACCCCCAGGGCAATGTTTGCGGTAGCCTGACCAATGCGTCCAATTCCAATAATTCCCAAGGTCTTTCCGCGCAGCTCAACACCCTTGGCAAACTTCTTCTTTAGCTCCTTGAACTGGGTGTCTCCCTCCAGTGGCATATTGCGGTTTGAATCTGGAAGAAAGCGTGCCATTCCGAACAAATGTGCAAACACCAGCTCACCTACAGATGCTGAAGATGCCGCAGGGGTATTGATTACTTCTATGCCCTTTTCCTGCGCGTATTCCACATCAATATTGTCCATGCCAACACCTCCACGGCCAATCATCTTTAAATTGGGGCATGCATCGATTGTCTCCTTCCGCACTTTAGTAGCGCTACGAACAAGTAGCACATCAAAGTTCTTGAGCTCCTCATTCAGTTTTTTCTGCGGCACATTGTCCAGGCTCACTTCAAACCCAGCATTTTCAAGGGCCTCTTTACATCCGACAGTTATTCCATCATTGGCTAATATTCTTGTCATCTTATTCTGCTATTGTTACCCTTGTAGGAGGGTGAAAGGCAAATCTATTTTTAAACCCCTCCAGTTCTGTTAATAAATCAGTATCAGGCAGCATATTGAATTTGCTCAAGGCTCCGTCTAACTCCACAATAATATTTTTAAGGCTTAGGTCCTGCTGTATGAATATCATTTCCAGATCAGGGTAGATTTCCTTTATGGTATTGGCCAGGCCAATTACTGATAGGTTCTTATCTACTAAATTATAAGTACCCGAATCTACTTCCCCGGCACTTATCAAATCAGATAAGGCGTTAACGACTTTGTTGATATGGATGAATGCGCGTTGTTGTTTTCCTGAGCCTTCAATATGGATCCTGTTTTCAAATTGGGCCTCGAACATGAATTTGTTGATCACTGCATCAAACCTCATGCTCTTGCTATAGCCATATACATTCCCGCAACGCAAAATGTGCGTTTGCATTTTTGATTTCAGTCTTGAGATCATGTGTTCCCCGTGCAATTTTGAAATTCCATAATACGTCTTGGGGTTGGTTGGAGTCGATTCGTTGACCGCCTCCTCTTGCGCTCCATACACAGAGATGCTGCTCATGTAAACAACATGAGAGACACTACTCTCTTCCAAAGCATAGCTCAACTCAGCAGTACCCCAATGGTTAACCTGTTCAAACAGGTGGGGATCTTCATTCGCAAATGGCGTAGAGACCTTAGCTGCCAGGTGGATGACTACATCTGTATTCTCCAAAACCTTCTTCAGCTTTCGACCATCGAGGATGTCGCCGTACACAAATTTAATGTTGGTGCCTGGCATCTTCTCAAGCAGAAATAGGTTGTAGTTTTTCCGGCTCAAATTGTCGTAGATTACAATTTCCTCTACTCTGGGGTCCTCTGACAAGAGATGCGTAACCTCCGTGCCTATATATCCCGCTCCACCTGTAATTAAAACACGCATTATCCTTTAACCAATTCAGTGTGAATACCACACTCCGTTTTATTCATTCCAAACCACCTTGAACCCCGGCCGTCCTCCGCAGGGATTTCCATCCTGATGGTGCAGGGTTGGCAACCGATGCTAAAAAACCCCTTCTCCTCCAGGGGATGTTTTGGCAGATCGTGTTCCTTAATATATTGATACACCATTTTATTGGTCCAATTCAGCATGGGGTGAAATCTCAATACTCCCGATTGAGCTTCCTGCTCTATAGACATCTTCTTTCGCGTAGCGCTTTGATCCGCCCTCACGCCAGAGATCCAAACATCATACTCCTGCAAAACAGGTTCAAGCGGCTGAACTTTATTCAGGTAACAGCAATAATCCGGGTCAGATGTGTAGAGCATTCGCCCATTCGGGTTTCGCTGATGAATCTTTGGGACCTCTGATGAGACATCGACAACATTGAGCCCGAATCGCTCTGCCACTTCACTTTTAAAGTTTAGCGTTTCAGGAAAGTGAAATCCGGTATTGAGAAAGTAAATAGGAATGGAATTATCCACTTTACTTAACAGGTGGAGCAATGGAATACTCTGCGTCTGAAAAGACGATGAAGCGAAAATCTTCAACCCCTCACTCCTGTACCTCTCTATGTAGTCTCTAATTTCCATGCTTGCCGGCGAACGCCTGCATGATATCTACGAGGAACTGAACACTCTCCAGAGGAAGCGCATTGTACATTGAAGCCCTGTAGCCGCCTACAGAGCGGTGTCCCTTCAATCCATTGATGCGGCCGTCTGCCAACATCTGATTGAATTCCTCCTCATTGGCACTGTCGTTGAGCACAAAGGTGGCATTCATAATAGACCGGTCTTCTTCTGCCACTACCCCCCTGAACATGGGGTTATTATCAATTTCATTATACAGCAACTCAGCTTTTGCCTTATTTGCTTTTTCTATTTCAGAAACACCACCAAACTCCTTTAACCACGACAAGGTTAGCATCGACACATAAACCGAAAATACCGGTGGTGTATTGAACATGGATTCTTTCTTTATATGAGCCTGATAGTCCAGCATAGAGGGAATGTTTCTTCCGGTGTGCCCCAATGCATCCTCCCTGACAATCACTAAAGTAGCACCTGCCGGGCCCATGTTTTTTTGAGCACCGGCATAGATCATGGTGAATTTGGAAACGTCGATCGGGCGGCTGAAAATATCTGATGACATGTCGCAAATGATCGGCACGTCAGTTTCTGGAAATTCGTGGAACTCAGTTCCATATATTGTGTTGTTTGAGGTGAAGTGTAAATAATCTACATCCGGGGGAATCTGAAATCCTTTAGGAATATAGGTAAAGTTCTTGTCCTCAGAGCTTGCCACTACATCAATCTCGCCCACCAGTCCACCTTCCTTAATGGCATTCTTTGCCCATGTCCCAGTGCTCACATACGCCGCTTTACCACCCTCTTTCAAGAAATTATGCGGAAGTGTAATAAACTGGGTTGACGCTCCACCTTGCAAAAACAAAACAGAGTATCCATCTGGCACTCCCAGAAGTTCCTTCACCAAACGCCGTGCTTTCTCCATGACAGCCACAAAATTCCTGGACCGGTGTGAGATTTCGAGTAAGGATAGATCCAAGCCGTCAAAGTTGAGGGCTGCTGCGCCGGCCTGCTTCAAAACAGAATCGGGAAGGATGCAGGGACCCGCTGAGAAATTATGGACCTTAGACATTGAGGTGGCTTAAAAATCGCGGCAAAGTTGCGAATTATTTTACTATTTTTTGGGGGTCGTTGTACTTATCTTTTTTACGTCCCTTCGGATTGCGCGCGTCGATATCCTTGACGTAGTGCCACTTACCTCTCTTGTATCTAAGTCCGTCATAACTCCCATCGGGCCCCTGAAATGCTGCCTGCCCGCTAACGGCCTCCGTATTCCCCGACAAATGGTCGTAGACAATCATCTTATACTCCGGCTTGAACTGCACTGACATTGAAGCTCTTTCATGGTATTCAAATACCAGCCGATTTTTGAATCCAAGTGGCGTACCCAATACTGCCTTGCCAAAGACCGGCTGCCCCGCTTTGCCGAAGGACAGCACATCAATAATCTTCTTATTAGACATCCTGTCATTACCATCCCATCCAAGCAACAAGTAATACTTGCTTCTTTTCTTTTTCATCTCCACCATTGAGTAGTAATGCGCTCCATACCAGCTTTTCCCGGAAAGCACCTTCTGGTCCCCTTTCCCTATATCCGCCGATCCATCCTCAAGCACAAAGACCTGATAATTCTTGTATTGTTTATTGTAACGCTGGATAATACCGAAATACTCATAAGTGCCATCATCTCTCGGGAGATTCCAGTTGAATATTCTAAAGGATCTATCTGAAGGTGATAATTTCGCAATTGTATTTAGCTGCTTAAATGGATATTTGAACGATCCTTCTTCTTTCAAAGCCGCCCTCAGAATTGAGATGAAATGTGCATGTGCGGCATATCGAACCGAGTCGGTTTCGCCATTGAGAATAATAGGTGCAATTGTCACCATGCTGTCTTCCCAAACTTTGAGAGAGGACGTCTTCTGGCCAAGAGCAAAAATTGACCAGCTACAGATTAATATGATTGTCGAAATATGTTTCATGCGTTAGTAACAGTAGTAATCGGCCATATATTGTTCCAATAAGCCCTCCAGTAGTATGCGCTAGCATTACTTCTGGAGGGACTTGTATAATATGGGGTTATTGAAATTATTGCCGATGCTATAGGTGCATCGAATCTTTTTTACCCAGTAGCTGCTCGTCTGATTCTCTGTGGTCTGGATCATCCACACAGCAATCAACAGGACAAACAGCGGCGCATTGAGGCTCATCATGAAACCCCTTGCACTCCGTACATTTATCAGGCACAATATAATAGAATTCATCACCGTCAGCACCGAGAGCACCATCTTTAACAGGATCCTGGGCCTCATCCGCATCTACAGTCATGTTCGTACTCTTTCCCGTATAATCTCCAGAAAGACCTGTACCGTCCGAAAATCTCCATTCTGCTCCACCTTCGTATATTGCATTGTTCGGACACTCTGGCTCACAGGCTCCGCAGTTAATGCACTCGTCGGTAATTATAATTGCCATGACTTGAAATCTTATGTATTATTCCCTGCAAATATACTGAAATTACAATCTTTAGAGCCAATCACCATCAGGACTTCTCAAATCTCCATTGTTGATAATGCCTTACCGGACCTTCATCTTTAAAATCCCGATTATGTTCCATTTATTGTGAAGCTTATTTGCCTACTTTTGCGCCTGCATTTGCCCTAATACCATGCCTACGGCAGATAAACCCGAAGGCGGAAGGCAGGCATTTATAATCCGGTAATCAATGAGCAAGGAAGTCCAGCAACCTTTTATCGCGCTTGGGGATATTTTGAACAGCCTTACTTCAGATGCGTCTAAGGAGATCTACGAACCTGCGACTCGTTTAAAGGAATATATTCCCAGGGCGGTCCACCAAAATGGATGGTTTGATGAGGCCAATGTGAACCGGGCCATAGATGGTGTTGTACAGATGCTGGCAGATTCCTCTGTTACAGATTGGATCAGCAAGTATGATATCCCGGATAATGAGCCGAAGCGTATTGGTGTTTTGCTTGCCGGCAATTTGCCACTGGTAGGATTTCACGATTTTCTGTGCGTACTTCTTTCAGGCAATACCTTTGTTGGCAAGCTTTCCTCCAAAGACGACCGGCTTTTACCCATGGTTGCTGATATACTCCTGGATATTGAACCAGGCCTGGCTCAGAGAATTGAATTTACCGACGGCACATTAGATAATATTGACGCAATAATCGCAACCGGCAGTGACAATACGTCGAGACATATTGAATACTATTTCGGCAAGTATCCCAATATCATCAGAAGAAACCGCAACGCGATAGCAGTGCTGGATGGTTCAGAAACCGAAGAAGAGCTGGTTGGCTTAGGTCACGATATCTTCGATTATTTCGGGCTTGGATGCAGAAGTGTTTCCAAAATTTACATTCCTGAATCCTATGATTTAGATCTGGTATTTAAAGGACTATTTCCCTATCAAGATGTGCTTACCAATAAAAAGTACGGTAACAACTACGACTACTACAAGGCCATCTATTTGATGGGACAAACAGAACTGATTGAAAATGGCTTTATTTTGTTAAAGGAAGACCAAGCCATCGCCTCCCCGGTTGCAGTATTGCACTATGAGTATTATAAAAATTCTGATGAATTAGCAAAAGTGCTGCTTGCTAGCGAGAGCAAGATTCAGTGCGTTGTAGCCAAGAACAACATTTCCGGCTTGCGGGTGGTGCCGTTCGGGCAAGCACAATCGCCGGCAATTGATGACTATGCCGATGGTATTGACATGCTGGAATTTCTGATTAAACTAAAGTAAAGTCTCTCTTGAACCTCATCATAGTAGAATTTGGAGATCAGTATTGGAAAGTGTATTTTGCAATTATCAAAGTAACTCTGTGAATACATCTCTACCCTTCCCAGCCGGAAGACTACTCGTACTATGCTCCCTGTCCGTGCTGCCTTTCTCAGGTATTAGTCAATCTTTTTATTGGAATGACGCGTTTCAAAATGGATGTGTTTCCGATTGTGATGCCAGCACATACAGCGGACCTAATGGTGCATGGACGGTTACTAACACTGGTGTGAATGATGTTGATTATAACCCCTGGTATGTAAGTGGAGCGGAATGTGGTAATGCGCCAGCGGTATGTGGTTCTGTGTGTGGTGCAACTGACCCTTCGCTGCATGTAGGGATTAATGCATCTGTTGTTGGTGATAACGGAGCAATTTATTTAGCGGGAGGGTTGGGAATTTGGTTTGTTGAGACGAATCTAAGAGCAGAAACCCCTACTATAGATTGCAGTGGGCATGATACAATTACACTGTGTTTTAATTATATAGAAAATGGACAAGGTACAACAGATGACGCCACTTTGTGGTATTATAACGGGACTACCTGGAGTCTTCTGGATAATTTAGCTAAGACTACTCTGTGCATGTCTGGGCAAGGTAGTTGGACAGCGTTTTCAATACTCCTTCCAACTGATGCGGATAATAATCCAAATGTTAAGATTGGATTCAATTGGACAAATAATGATGATAATGTAGGGACTGATCCTTCTTTTGCTGTTGATGATATTGAATTATCTACCCTGCCTTCTGTTGCATCAGTAACTGGATCTGCATCCGTTTGCATTAATGATGTAAATGTGCCATATACTATTGATTCAAATCCGGGAACAACATATGCCTGGACACTTTCTGGTGGCGGCACTATAACCTTTGGACAGGGTACAGATAGCATCACCATAGACTGGGGTTCAACACCTGGGAGCTATACCGTTGCTGTTGATGAAATCAACTGCAGTGGTACGGTAACACATACTTCCCTATTGGTTATCGTCGGTTCATGTACAGGACCACCAGTTGCCAACTTCACCGTTAGTGATACGTTAATTTGCGAGACAACGTGTATAAGTTTTACTGATGCTTCTACAGGCACGCCTAACTCCTGGGCATGGTCATTTCCTGGTGCCACACCTGATACATCCAACGATCAAAACCCAACGAGCATTTGCTATGACACCGCAGGGGTGTATTCCGTTACCTTAAGTGCAACCAATGGCAGCGGAACACATGACACTACCTTCCTCGCTTTTATTGACGTAGACACACCGGCAACGGTCTCAGCCAATCTTGACGACATAATTTGCGGAGGCATCCCTTATACGTTAAGTGGTTCTATGGGAGGCTCTGCATCCTCCGTCACATGGACTACTTCTGGTGATGGAACATTTAACGACTCATCACTTTTGGGAGCGGTGTACACCCCAGGCAGCGGAGATATTGGCACTGTTGTGACACTCACCATAACGACAGATGATCCTGCCGGCCCCTGCGGTGCTGCGTCACATTTAATAGGGCTTGACGTGAACCCATTAACGACCGCCAGCGCGGGACCAGACACAACCATCTGTAATACTGCTACATACACAATTACCGGGTCGAGTATAGGTGGCAACGCGGCTTCCCAGGTATGGACAACATCAGGTACCGGGGCATTTAATAACAGTTCATTGCTGAGCCCCATTTACACACCATCTTCTGCAGACACCGTCGCGGGTTGTGTAACCCTCACAATTACAACTGATGACCCAGTTGGTCCATGTTTAAGTACGACCGACGATATGAATCTTTGCTTCATGAGTTGTGTACTTCCAATACCAAACTTTTCTGCAAGCGATACCCTCATATGTGAAACAACTTGCATCAACTTTATGGATTCCACACTTAATAGCCCCACGGCCTGGGCGTGGTCATTCCCTGGAGGAACACCTGACACATCGAATATTCAAGACCCAATAGGTATCTGTTATAATACACCAGGCACCTATGCTGTAACCTTGAGTGCAACCAATGGAAACGGAACGGCAGATACCACGTTCACAACGCTTATTAGTGTAGACTCATTGGCTACTGTAAGTGCAGGTGTGAATGACTCTATCTGCGATAGCTCGAGTGACACCCTCTGGACAACATCAGGAGATGGAACGTTTTCGGACAGCAGTTTACTAAATGCAGTATATACACCTGGCTCAGCTGACATAGGAGCAGGTACTGTTACCCTGTATTTAACTACAGATGACCCTGCTGGTCCGTGTGTGGCGGTAGTCGACAGCATAATTCTCACGATTAGCGCGTCCCCGGTTCTGGATTCAATTGTTGCCGTTGACGCCTCTGCGTGCGGTACTGCAGATGGAACTGCGAATCTCTTTGTAACGGGAGGAGCAGCGCCTATTCTATACTCTATTAATGGTGGTACCTCTTATGTCGGAGGTTCTTCATTTTCATCACTTGCTGTCGGGTCGTATTCGGGAATCGTCATAGACGATAACGGTTGCATTTCAAATTCAGTGGGTTTCACAATTTCAGCCCCGGGATCACCAGCACCACCGATAGGGTCACCTGATGACACCTTATGTGATGGCGATATAATCTCTGACCTCACAGCGACGGGATCAAACATCGAATGGTTCTCTGACTCTTTATTGTCGAACTTGTTAGGTACGGGTAGTCCATTCCCAATATCTCCTACAGTCGGTGTAACCGTATATTATGTTACACAAACTGTTAGCGGCTGCCAAAGTGCAGCAGATACAGTTATCATCACCATAAATACGACCCCAGGCCCTCCAACGACCGGAATTGATCCAGGTTATTGTGTAGGTGAGTCTGTAGCAGACATCACGGCATCCGGAACAAATATCACATGGTATTCAGATGCGGCTTTAACAACAATGATCGGAAGCGGATCTCCTTTTGCCATTACCCCTGGTTTGGGAACAACTGTTTACTATGCGACAGACAGCATCAATGGATGCACCGGACCAGCTGACTCAGTTGTAATTACTATCAACGCAATACCAGCAACGCCAGTGGCTGGGACAGATGCGACATATTGCTCAGGAGCTTCAATTGCTGACCTAACCAGCACAGGTACCAATCCATTGTGGTACGCGGATGCGGCTTTGACTTCGTCCATTGGTTCAGGTTCAACACTGATAATCACCCCTCCTATAGGCACCACCACCTACTACGTTATTGACTCAGTGGCTGGTTGTTTCGGTGCTGCAGATTCTGTGTTTATTATAGTTGATTCGACACCGGGTGCCCCCACTACCGGAATTGATACCGGTTATTGTGTTGGCGAGTCTGTAGCAGACATCACGGCATCCGGAACAAATATCACCTGGTATTCAGATGCGGCTTTAACAACAATGATCGGAAGTGGATCTCCGTTTGCCATCACCCCTGGTTTGGGAACGACTGTTTACTATGCGACAGACAGCATCAATGGATGCACCGGACCAGCTGACTCCGTTGTGATCACTGTCAACGCAATACCCGCAACGCCAGTGGCTGGGACAGATGCGACATATTGTTCAGGAGCTACAATTGCTGATCTAACCAGTACAGGTACAAATCCATTGTGGTACTCTGATGCGGCTCTGACTT
>JYMV01004742.1_pt1 | contig 57746 bp, 53 predicted proteins | sample 338911 | NCBI WGS metagenome assembly JYMV01 (sample SAMN03354496, study PRJNA234377) | hydrothermal vent metagenome | biome: Deep sea; feature: Hydrothermal plumes at the Eastern Lau Spreading Center, Western Pacific Ocean; material: Seawater | place: Tonga | collected 2009 | depth 2000 m m | reverse complement strand
ATGGTTTGTGGGATGTGTACAACGACAAGCACATGGGGAGCTGTGCGGAAACCTGCGTCCGGAAATATCAATTTACGCGGGAGGAGCAGGACGAGTTCGCCCAGGAATCTTACACTCGAGCACAGAATACCCAGAGGGATGGTATCTTCTCCAAGGAGATCGTCCCGGTGGAAATCAAGGACCGTAAAGGGAATCTGTCTGAGGTTGCTGAAGATGATGAGCCCCAGCGAGCTAACTTTGAGAAGATGACGAAAATCCGTCCAGCATTCGAAAAGGACGGAACCGTGACCGCAGCCAACGCTTCCAAGATCAACGACGGCGCGGCGGCAGTCGTTATGATGAGCGCGGAAAAGGCGGCAGATCTTGGAGTTAAAACGGTCGCTCGGATTGTGGCTCAAGCGAGCTTTTCACAGGAGCCGGAGTGGTTCACCACTGCGCCGGTGAGAGCCATTCGCAAGGTGCTGGATAAGTCTGGACTAACGGTGGATGACATTAACCTTTTCGAGATAAACGAAGCGTTCGCGGCAGTGACAATGGCGGCGGAGAAAGATCTGGGATTGGATCACGATAAGGTGAACATTCACGGCGGAGCGGTGGCGCTGGGGCACCCCATCGGCGCCAGCGGAGCCCGCATATTAGTTACGCTCCTGAACGCCATGGAGAGCCGGAAAGCGAAACTTGGGCTGGCGACCCTCTGCATCGGCGGGGGAGAGGCTTCGGCGGTTATTGTGGAAAGAGTTTAGATATGGATTTCGATTACACAGAAGAACAGTTATTGGTTCAGAAGACCGCACGAGAGTTTGCCCGGGAGCAGTTGAGACCGGGAGTAAAAGAGCGGGATGATAAGATGGAGTATCCGGCGGAGCAGATCAAGATGCTGGGCGAGATTGGGTTCATGGGAATGATGGTTCCGGAAGAGTGGGGCGGTGCCGGCTTTGATGCACTTAGCTACTCTCTCGCCGAGGAGGAAATTTCCCGGGAAGACGCTTCCGCCGGAGTGGTTATGTCCGTAAACAACTCTCTTGTCTGTCAGCTTCTCATGGACTGGGCAAACGATGATCAGAAAGAGAAGTACCTGAAGAAGCTCGCTTCCGGTGAGTGGCTGGGCGCGTTTTCTCTCAGCGAACCTCAAGCCGGCTCGGACGCTTCCAATCTACTCTGCACTGCCAAACGAGATGGCGACCATTACGTCTTGAACGGAATCAAGAACTGGGTGACGAGCGGTATCAATTCCAATGTGGTGATCGTCTTCGCCGTTATAGAAAAGGGCATCGGTTACAAGGGTGTTTCCGCCTTCATTGTGGAGAAAGGGATCGATGGTTTCACTACCGGCAAAAAGGAAAACAAGCTGGGCATCCGGGCATCGGATACGTGCGAACTCTATTTTGATGATTGCAGAATTCCGGCGGAGAATCTCATTGGTAAGGAAGGCGACGGCTTCAAGATCGCCATGAAGACGCTGGACGGTGGCCGGATCGGGATCGCTTCCCAGGCGCTGGGAATAGGGCGGGCTGCTTTGGAGGAGTCGGTACGGTACGCTCAAGAGCGAAAGCAGTTTGGTAAGCCGATTTCGACATTTGGTGCTATTCGAGAGAAGATTGCCAAGATGAGCATTAATTTGGATGCGGCCCGGTTGCTAACGCACAAAGCAGCCGTTCTCAAGGATAAAAAGCAGCCGTATTCCAAGGTATCTGCACAGGCAAAGTGGCTGGCGTCGAAAACAGCCATGGAGGCGGCTACAGAGTGCGTTCAGATTTTCGGTGGCTACGGCTACATGCAGGAATATGGCGTTGAGCGTCTCATGCGGGACGCCAAGATCACCCAGATTTATGAAGGAACATCAGAAATTCAGCTGCTTGTAATAGCAAGAGCTGTTATGGAGGAATTATCATGACAACCACTGAAGCACCCATTGATCGCCCCTTGCAGGATTTAAATTGGGATGATCTGACATTTTCGATTACGCCTACGAGATCCATGTGGCTCATGGAGTGCGATAAAGAACTTGTTTGGAATGAGGGTCAACTTGAGCCGTTCAGGAATTTACAAATGTCACCTGCTGCTGGAGTACTCAACTATGGTCAGGGAGCATTCGAAGGGATGAAAGCTTATCACACAGAGAAGAACCGTATTGTGCTTTTCCGGCCGGAAAAGAACTCCCGCCGATTTGTGGATTCAGCAACACGTCTCTGCATGCCGCCTATTCCGGAAGATAAGTTCATTGAAGGAGTGGAAGCAGTGGTGCGGGATAACGCGGACTTTGTCCCACCCTGCGGGAAAGGAAGTCTCTACATCCGCCCGATCCTCTGGGGATCTGGCCCAGTCCTGGGGGTGAAACCGGCGCCGTGGTTTTCTTTCCTTATATATGCATCACCCGTTGGACTTTATTTCAAAGGAGGACTCCGCTGTCTTAATCTGAAGGTGTCTCATGAGTTCCACCGAGCTGCCCCACATGGAACAGGAAATGCAAAAGCAATCGGAAACTACGCAGCTTCTCTTTATCCACTGATGCAAGCTAAAGAAGAAGGATATGATGAGGTCATCTACTTGAAAGCTGACAATGAAGAGTTGGTGGAAGAAGTAGGGGCAGCCAATATTTTTGCTGTAAAAGGGAACAAGATGGTCACCCCGCGTCTGGGTGGTTCCATTCTTCCCGGTGTGACGCGTGACTCTGTGCTGATAATTGCCGGAGAACTTATGGGTATGGTGACAGAAGAGCGTGATGTGACATTGGAAGAAGTACTGGAGGCAGATGAAGTTTTCTGCACCGGGACGGCTGCGGTGGTCATGCCTATCGGCAAGATAACTGATAGAGAGAATACAATAGTTTATTGTGAAGAGCAGATTGGACCGGTTGCTCGTGAACTTTACAACACGCTCACTGGTATCCAAAAAGAAAAAGTAGAAGACAGTTTCGGTTGGCTTCGACCGGTATTGGAGATATAACCTGAATAACTTGCCACGAAGACACGAAGAAGAATTTGTAATAAGGAATTTAGAGATTATGAGTGAAAATGAATTTCTGGATAAATATTGGTTTACCCTTTGTAATAGCGTAGTCCCTCCAAACTACCGTTGGGCAAGTGAATCTTCGACTTATCTCAGAGGGTTAATCGTTCTTCCTGTAAATCCCTTACTATTATTCCTTTGTGCCTTTGTGCCTTGGTGGCTAATGAGGATAAGAAATTGAGTCTGATCCACAGCAGGCGTCAGGCACGGGAGTTTGTTCTTCAGGCACTGTATGCATATGAGTTTACCCAGGACAAGCCGGAGGATATTCTTGCGCGACTGAAACAGATGAGTGAAGAAAAAGATGTGGATAAAAAGGTAGAATCGTATGTGCGTAAGTTATTTTATGAGACTATTTCAAATCGAGAATGGACAAGTGAGGAGATTAAACTGCGACTTCAAAACTGGGAGTATGATCGGGTAGCCATCATTGACCGACTGGTCTTACAGATGATGATCACCGAGATGGTATTCTTCGATGATGTTCCGCCGAAAGTTTCTATCTCGGAAGGGGTAGAGATTTCCAAAAAATACAGCACTCTCGACAGCGGCGGATTTGTAAACGGTATTTTAGACTCAGTCTATCATTCTTTGGATGATTTATCGTTACCTACGACAAGCTAATATTTAAGGGAAGAGTATTAGATAATGGCAAACATGCTTCAAAATTTATTCGGATCTAAGTCAGATCGCGAGGTCAAAACCTACTCTCCAATTGTAGAAGAAATTAATAGCATTTACGTGACTCTTTCCGAAAAGTCTGATGAAGAACTTGCTGCCCGGACTCGAGAATTTCAAGAGAAGTTAAAGAGCGTTAGAGACTCTGAAGAGGCCACAGCCACGGTTGAGGGAAAGTCCGAGAAGGAGCTTAAAGAGCAAGTAATAGCATCTGAGCAAGAGGTTCTGGAAGAGATTCTGCCGGAAGCGTTTGCCATGGTAAAGGAAACTTGCCGTCGCTTGATGGGTGAGACATGGAAGATTGCAGGACAGCCTACCGAGTGGAATATGATACCTTATGATGTTCAGTTAGTGGGTGCAGTTGTTCTCCATAGAGGTAAAGTGACAGAGATGAAAACCGGTGAAGGAAAAACTCTTGTCGCCACCATGCCAATTTATCTGAATGCGCTGACTGGACGCGGTGTTCATGTTGTTACCGTAAACGACTACCTTGCTACACGTGATGCTCACTGGATGGGGAAGATATACGAACGATTGGGCTTAACTGTAGGTTCAATCCTTAATAGTATGAGCAAGGATGAACGTCGGGAGATTTACAACTGCGATATTACTTACGGTACGAATAACGAATTTGGATTCGACTATCTCCGCGACAACATGTCTCTTGCTCAGAAAGAGCAGGTACAACGCGGCCACGCTTATGCGGTCATTGATGAAGTGGACTCTATCCTCATAGATGAAGCTCGTACACCACTCATTATTTCTGGTACGGTTGATAATCCCACAGAGTCGAAGGTAAAAGAATTCAAGCCTATGGTTGAGCGGCTTATCCGCCAGCAAACAAGTTTGGTAAATAAATTTGTATCTGATGCTGAAAAGATGTTGGAAGAAGAAAAGAACGATGAAGCCGGTCTGCTGCTGCTTCAATCCATGCGAGGAGCCCCGAAAAACAGAAGATTATCTAAAATGTTCCAGGAGGGATCAAATAAGAAACTGGCTTTCTCTGTGGAGTCAGCTTACATCCGTGACAAACGGCTTCATGAGGTTGACGATGATCTCTACTTCAGTATTGATGAAAAGAGCCACGTCATAGATCTTACTGATAAAGGCCGGGAAGCTCTTTCCCCGGATGATCATGAAATGTTTATTATTCCTGACATGGGCGAAATGCTCCATGATATTGAAAATAATGATTCACTAAGTACCATGGAAAAGCGGCAGGAAACTGAGAAAGCACGACTTCTCCACAGCGAACGAAGTGAAGTGATTCACAATATAAGCCAACTGCTGCGAGCTTATTCCCTGTATGAGAAGGATGTGGATTACGTTGTACAGGATGGCAAAGTACTCATTGTGGACCAGTTTACGGGACGAATCCTCCCGGGACGGCGGTATAGCGAGGGACTTCACCAGGCGTTGGAAGCGAGAGAGAACGTTAAGATTGAGCGGGAAACGCAAACGCTTGCCACGATCACGATCCAGAACTATTTCCGGATGTACGATAAATTGTCTGGAATGACAGGTACTGCCGAGACGGAAGCTGAAGAACTTCATTCTATTTATGGGTTGGATGTAACGGTAATTCCTACTCACGAGAAAGTCATTCGAGAAGATCACAACGATCTCGTATATAAGACGAAACGTGAGAAATTTAATGCAGTGCTTGATGAGATTGCTGAATGCCACAAGCGTGGACAGCCCGTCCTTGTGGGAACCATTACTGTGGAGGTGTCAGAAACACTTTCTCGCATGATTAAACGCAGGGGAATTCCTCATAATGTTTTAAACGCTAAACAGCATAAAAGCGAGGCTGAGATTGTTGTTCGTGCAGGACAGCTCGGTGCGGTGACAATAGCCACCAACATGGCTGGACGAGGTACAGATATTAAACTGGGCAAAGGAATCGTTGATCTGGGAGGACTACATATAATTGGTACTGAGCGTCATGAATCTAGACGGATTGATCTGCAGCTGCGTGGTCGTGCTGGGCGACAAGGTGATCCCGGCTCGTCATGTTTTTACCTCTGTCTGGAAGATGACCTTATGCGGTTGTTCGGAAGTGATCGAATCGCAGGTATTATGGATAAATTGGGAGTAGAAGAGGGTGAAGTCATTACCCATGGGATGGTAACTCGTTCCATTGAACGGGCTCAGAAAAAGGTGGAAGCTAGGAACTTCTCAATTCGTAAACGTCTGCTAGAATATGATGATGTTATGAATCAGCAGAGAGAAGTGATTTATAGCTTGCGGGATAAAGCACTCCATAGCAGTGATGTTAGCGAAGATATTAAGACAATAACTGATGACTACATCGATGATTTGTTAGAAGCGCATAATGTCAATGATGACTGGGATGTTGATGGACTCCAAAGTGAATTATCTTCCGTTATGACAGTTGACCTTGAAGAAAGTTCAATTCATCAGCAGCCGTTAGAGAATCTCCACAAAGTTATTCAGGATGCAGCCGTTTCAATCTATTCCGATAGAGAAAAGCTGGTTGATCCAGATTTTATGCGAGCTTTTGAAAGATATATTCTTCTCCGCACCATCGATGATAAGTGGAAGGATCATCTCTATGCCATGGACCAGCTCCGGGAAGGTGTGAATCTCCGGGCTTACGGTCAGAAAGATCCTCTGCTGGAATATAAATCAGAAGGATTTGATATTTTTGTCCAGGCACTTGCTGATGTAAATAGAGAAGTGATCCAGAGGTTATATCGAACTCAGCTTCATGGAATGCAGGAAGCACCAACACTCAGGAGTGCTCAAGCTCCCAGCGGTATTCAAATACGTCATGCAGATTCTACAGGAATGGGGTTGGCAGTTCCCCCACAAGGTGCATCTGCTGGAGAACAGGTTCAACAGCGAGCAGCACAGGCCGGCAAACAGAAGCCCATTACAGTCGCGGAGAAGGTTGGACGGAACAATCCTTGTCCTTGCGGAAGTGGGAAAAAGTACAAGAAATGTCACGGAAATGTGATCTGAGGCAAGCCAAATCGTTAATTGGAAAAAACTTATATGACGTATTGTACACTGATTGTAACTTAGGCTAATCTATCGGGTTAACAGATTAAATCAGAAAGTAGTGTGAGATAAATCAAGTTTTAAAAATGCGGTTCGGTTTATATTCGTAATAGTTTGCTAGCTGAATGAACTTAGAGATTAATAAATCTTAACAATAATAATAGACGGAGTTAAAATGAAACAAAGAAAATTTCTTCTCATGGTATTATTGATGCTTCCTATCATGATCTTCGCTCAGATTGATTACTATTCTGAAATTCAGCCAATCTTCAACTCAAATTGTACTAATTGTCATACTGCCCAACATTCCAGTGGTCTTGACTTAACTGGGTCAGCCAGCTACGATGATTTGGTGAATGTGGAGTCTTCAGGATATGCACCTGCACTCCGGGTTGAATCTTTTTCACCTGATAACTCTGTTCTCTACAATAAGATATCTGACACAGGTGTTTACGGAAATATCATGCCTCCCAGCGGCTCAATTTCTCAGAATGATATTGCACTCATTACAGGATGGATTAGCGAAGGGGCACTCGAAACTCCTGACACAGGTGAAGGGGACATTGTTCTATCCCTCGGCGACGTTGAGGTTGAGTCTTATGCGACTGACGTAGTCGTCCAGGCGAATCTTGAGAATACTATGGATGATGTTGGCGGTCTCCAGTTTGATGTTATCCAGTCTCCGAATATGTTGCCACTTACTGATGTGGTGGCGGTCGGTCGAGCGGAAGGATTTGACGTCTCTTTTAACGATTTTGGCGAGGGACACATCCGGGTTGTACTGGTGAGTATTGCCGGGGGAAATATTGAGGCTGGTGACGGCGTTATTCTTGAGCTATACTATGATGCCAGCGATTTTGGCTCAGCAGTAGTTACCCTTTCTCTTTCTGGCCTTATTGTCTCTGATCCAGATGGCAATGAACTGGATGCCAGTGTTGGTGAACCTGCTATCATAGCTGTTGGAACCACCGTATCACTGTACGTAGAGGGCGGAACGGCAGATGCAGGGGAACAGGTTGATATATCCATGAGTTTAACCAATAGCACAGGTGTGGGCGGACTTCAGTTTGACTTAGTGGATACACCGAATGACCTGACAATAGATGATGTGTCAGTTACGGGTCGTGCTGAAGGGTTTGAGGCTGAGTGGACAGAAATCAGCGGCGCTTTGAGAGTTATTTTGTGGGACCCGGATAACGGATCAATCGCTGAAGGTGATGGTGACATTATCAATATTATTGCAACCATTGGTGATTATACCCATGCCGGTGATATAAATCTATCTTTTGATAACGTAGTTGTGTCTGATGATCTTGGCGGTGCCATCTGGATTGCTGAGTTGGGAGAAGGTGCTGTCACTGTTTATCCCGGCTTCCTTGAGCCTCCAGTCGATCTTATAGCAGAATCCGGGCTTGACGGCCATGTTCCGCTGGCTTGGGAAGAACCAACTGGCGGAGGCGGTGAGCCTGAGCCGGCAGACGTTCTTATTCAGATTTTCACCGATAACTATCCCCTTGAAACCTCTTGGGATCTCATGGATCAAGCTGGTAATTATATAGATGGTATCAGTCCGGGGGATTTGTCAGGATTGCTTACTCTCTATGAGTGGGAGATTGGGCTTGATGGCGGTACCTATACGTGGACTATTTATGACACGTTTGGTGACGGCATCTGCTGTGCCTACGGTGAAGGGTACTACAACATCTATGTGGGAGGTAATCTGATTGCCACAGGTGGTGAATTTGGGACTTCAGAGAGTGTTACCTTCGACACGGGCGGAAGAGCCATGTCTATTTCTCACGGTTCCTATGCAGAACCACCCGGCTATGCAAAAGGAGAGGTTCTTCCAAATATTGACATACCTATAATTATTGAGACCACGGTGTTTGAACAACGTAAGAGTGGGTTGAATCTGGCTGAATGGGTTGCCGGCGGTGAAAACAATACTTATGATGTAACTCGTGAATTAGAAGCGTATAATATCTACCGTTCTACAACTTCTGGCTCAGGCTACGAATTGCTGGATGTGGTCAATTCCGGAACGTTAGAATATGATGATACATCTGTAGAAAACGGTTCATGGTACTTCTATGTTGTCAGCGCCGATTACGGTGAGATGGGCGAATCTGGTTACTCCAATGAAGCTGCAGCTCTACCTGCTGAGTGGGTCACTATGAGTCTCAGCAATGGAGCAGCTATTTCCGGTTTTGTAGATACAATTTATGTCAGTTTGGAGAATGCCTCTCCGGTAGCTGAATTTTCGTTTACAATCCTTGATATTCCAAATGCAGTTGTAGCAGAAGATGTTGTCACTACAGCCAGAACTGCAGGTTTCACTGTAGAGTTTGAAGAATTAGCCGGTGGCAGTATGACTGCCAGTTTCTCAGGCGGAGAAGTTGAGCCTGGAGAAGGTACTATTGCGGCTATTGCTTATCGGGCTTCTTCTACCTCTGAAGTGGTGGCAGATCTTATCTTCACTCAGGCAGATGCTGCTGGTCCTGAAGGTAATATATTTAATGTAGGAACTGAGGGCGGTTCATTCGAAATCTTTATTGAGACTCAGTATGCTATGATGGGTGGAGGATATGCTGACCCCGGTGGTGAAGGAACTGTTGAACTGAGTCTTACCAATACTCAGCCTATTTACGGCTTTGAATTGTTCATCATCGATAATCCGGATGTCTTGGAAGGAATCTCTGTCCAAGCAACTGGACGTATACCCGGCTCTATAGTTATTTCTGGTTCTGAAACAGATGGTGTTTACTGGATTACTGCAGTCGGCTTTTCTAATGAGGCTATTCAACCCGGAACGGGGCCTATAGCTGAGATCACTTTCGCTGTTGATCCAAGCGCGGAAATGGAAACTATAGTCAATATGGATTTTGGCTCTTATCAATTCTGGGGTCCAGGCCAGAGCGAAATCTATACTCTTGTTTCTGCCAATGATTTTGCTATCGGTACACCTGAAGCACTCTTCTCAATCGGCAGTGGAAGTGCCAATGTTGGCGAGGAAGGGACTTACACCATTGATCTCTCCAATACAGTAGATGTATTCGGTCTTCAAGTCTTTATCGAGGATTTCCCTAATTGGCTTACGGTAACAGACGTGACGATGACAGATCGGATACCTTCAGATGCGAGCATGTCGTGGAATGAATTCTCTGACGGTAGTCTGCGGATACTAGAGTTTGATATGACGCCTCCGGTAGAGGCTATCACGCCTGGTGAAGGACCCATTTTTGTTGTAACAGTAAACGTTTCCGCTGGAGCTGAAGAAGGAGCTTGTGGACTTAATTACACAGAAGCTGCAGCCTCAGATGCTGAAGGTGAACCTACGATCTTTACTTTTGGAATGGGTGATTGGTTTGGAATTGGCGAGAGCGGTATTGTTAATAATATGATCGGATTTATTCCAGATAGGTATGCACTTCATCAGAATTACCCCAATCCGTTCAATCCTACAACAACAATAGCATATGATCTTTCCCAAGCCGGTCAAACTAGAGTTAGTGTGTTGAATCTGTTGGGTCAGGAAGTTGCTATTCTTACAGATGGATATCTGGATGCAGGTCAATACCGAATCATTTGGAACGGCAGAGATGGTGCTGGATCACCTGTCAATAGTGGTGTTTACTTTTATCGGGTAGAGAGTAGTAATTTTGCTGATACGAAAAAGATGATATTGTTGAAGTAAGCATTACAGCTTATTTTAAGTATTTATGAAGAGGACAGTTTGGGCTGTCCTCTTTTGTTTTAAGGTATAACTGTAATTAGCTAAATTTATGTGTATTGTTGCCGCGGTGGTGGAACTGGTAGACACGTCAGCCTTAGGAGCTGGTGGCCATCTGGCTGTGCGAGTTCGAGTCTCGCCCGCGGCACACTAGAAAAAAGTAAATACAAGTCTCAGATTTATATTTGCTGTAAAGACAGATGGGTTCGTATATTTTCTCATCTAATTTAATGTAAACAAAGTGGGTTTAAACCTTTTGACTGAAGTAGAGGAAAAAAAGAGCACTCTCCGGGTCATAATACACTCGTTTTTCGTAGTCCCTTTTCTAATTGCTGCTTTTGCGGTTCTTGTGTATGGTCTAACCCGGCTGATTACTTACGATGGAAGAGATGTATATGATCTTCTTACACAAATCAGAACGGGCAGTCAATCACAGAGATGGCAGTCGGCTGTTGATCTATCCAAATTTCTTCAGAATCCTGATCTCATTCCATCAGGAGATAGGTTTATATCGGAAATGAATCTCGCCTATCGGGAGGCAAAACATGATGATCCTCGCGTCCGCCAATATTTAACGCTGGCTATGGGAAAGACAGATAGAAAAGAATTTGTACCGATCCTATTGAAGGATTTACCTACTTCATTTGGTGATAATCAGCTTACGCTGATCCACGCTCTTGGACTCCTCCGAGATGAACGTGCCACAGGACCGCTCATGGAACTGGCTGACGCGCCTGATGCTCGTACTAGGCTCGAGGTCATAATCTCTCTTGGGAATATTAGTAGTAATAAAGCTGTTCCTGTAATGGAGAAGGCTCTCCATGATAATGAACCAAACGTCCGATGGGATGCAGCCATTGGTCTTGCAAAAATGGGTAACAATTCAGGAAGCGATTTGTTGCTTAATTTAATGAGTCGGGATTATCTGAAGAGATATGATGAAGTTGATTTGGAAGAAAGAACTGAGACCATTCTTATTGCTATTCAAGCTGCTTCTTATCTGAATGATGTTCGGCTTTATAATAAGATCAGAGAGCTGAGTCAGAATGATCCTGTCTTGAAAGTGCGAGATGAAGCTCAAAAAGCATTAGACCTATTGTTATAATGGCTGAAGAAGAGAAAAAAAGACAGGAAAATCAGGAAGAGCCAGAAGATTCGATTCCGGTTTCGGAAGAATCTGCAACTGAAGCTGAACCAATGTTGGAAGCTAAAGAGGTTAAAAAACAACCTCCGGCTTCTGTTGGTAAAGGTTCCATTATGGATGAAATGCCCCGTCGTTCTTTTTTCTCATGGTTAACGATTGCTTGGCTGGCTTTCGCTGCTGCTACGGGTGGTTTCTTGACTATGATCGTTAGATTCTTGTTCCCGAATGTTCTATTTGAACCGCCCCAATCTTTCAAGATTGGCTTCGCAGATGATTATAAAGTTGGAGAGGTTGATATTCGATGGAAAAGACAGCACGCAATTTGGGTCGTGAGGACATCCGAATTCATCTATGCCCTTTCTACCGTCTGTACGCATCTTGGTTGTACTCCGAATTGGCTTGGAAATGAAAGGAAATTCAAATGTCCCTGTCATGGAAGCGGATTCAGGAAATCAGGCATTAACTTTGAAGGACCTGCTCCAAGACCTCTGGAGCGATTCAAGATTGCTTTGGCAGATGATGGTCAAATATTTGTAGATAAATCAAAAATATATCAATACGAAAAAGGGCAATGGAATGATCCAGAGTCATTCCTGAAAGTGTAATATGAGTAATAAGAAGAACATATTCCAACGTCTAGGCGAATCGCCTGTCTGGAAGTCTATTTTCCGAACTGGTGTCCCTCGTACCCGTCGGCAGCGGATGATGTCGGTTTTGAACAGTGTATTCCTGCATCTTCATCCCGTACGACTCCCACGCCATGCTGTGAAGCTAAAATTTACCTGGTGCATGGGCGGACTGTCGTTCTTTCTCTTTCTGGTACTCACCATCACAGGTATTCTGTTGATGTTCTATTACCGTCCGACAGTGGAATATGCTTATACAGATATTATAGATCTCAGAGAGCAGGTACCATTGGGGATTATGCGCGAGATACACCGATGGGGTGCCCATGCTATGGTAATTACTGTTTGGCTCCATATGTTCCGTGTGTTCATGACCGGTTCATACAAACCACCTCGCGAATTCAACTGGGTAATAGGGGTACTATTGTTGACTTTGACGTTACTTCTGAGTTTCACTGGATATTTGCTTCCGTGGGATCAATTGGCAATTTGGGCTGTCACAGTAGGTTCCAACATGGCTCGAGCAGCTCCCTTCTTAGGGCATGAAGGTCCGGGTGCGGCACTTTTGAGCTTGGGTGATATCAATTTTGTTCATTCTGCCAGTGATGTTCGATTTGCTCTTTTGGGTGGAAGGTTTGTGGGCGAATCTACACTGTTAAGATTTTACGTGCTCCACTGTATAGGTCTTCCATTTATTGTTATGATCTTCATGGCTGTGCACTTCTGGCGTGTGAGGAAAGACGGCGGCATCTCAGGACCGACTTAAACTTGTTAATGGATTAAACAGTTTTGGCTGAACTTAAACATTTCATAAATGGAATCTCGCATCCGACGGTTATTTTAACCGCTATCCTGTTGGTGTATCCATTTATTTTTCCACCCTCTGACTGGTTCGAGAAATGGAATAAGCGGTTAAAGCTCAACTTTTTCTGGACTAAGAAAGGGTTAATGGCTGTTATGCTTATTTTCCTCGCATTCTTTATTATAGGTGTCCAAGATGAAAATGCGAAACTTATTTTGCTCAAACCAGATAATGTTCCCATTGTCGGTTTAATTATGCTTGTTCACTTTTTTCTCTGGCTCAGCATGAATCAGGGTATCAAGAATGATAAGCTGATTGATGCTGGAGAAAAACCAAATGAGTATAGCGATCCTGAGGATAAAGTACTTGTCTGGCCTGATTTGGTATATGTTGAACTGATCTCTTTAGTGTTGTTCATGGCATTCTTATTGGTGTGGTCTATTGGATTGGAAGCTCCATTGGAGCAGCCAGCTGACCCAACAACTTCACCAAATCCCGCAAAAGCGCCGTGGTATTTCCTAGGGCTCCAGGAAATGCTTGTATATTTTGACCCCTGGCTGGCAGGTGTAGTTTTCCCAACACTTATGATTATCGGGCTTATGGCAATACCCTATATTGATTTCAACAAAGAAGGTAGAGGGTATTTCAGCTTTAAGCAGCGGAGGATTGCACTGTCTATCTTCCTTTTCGGATGGTTATGGCTTTGGATTAATCTCATCCTGATTGGCACATTTCTCAGAGGTCCAAACTGGAACTTATTTGGTCCATTTGAATATTGGGATCCCCATAAGCTTGAGGTTCTAACTAATATAAATCTGTCCGAACTGATCTACATTAAGTTATTAAGCACAGGATTGCCAGAGAATATCCTTCTGAGGGAGATTTTCGGATTCCTACTGGTTTTCGGCTATTTCCTTATTTTGCCGCCTCTCCTGGCGAAAACGTTATTTAAGAAACTTCACCAGTCATTGGGTAACTTTAAATTTGGAGTATTCATCTTTTTACTTCTCACCTTGATCGTCTTACCGCTGAAAATGTATCTTCGGTGGATTTTGAACCTTAAGTACATAATAGCTATCCCTGAGTTTTTCTTCAATATATAGGACAACCATTGGACAAGCAAGAGCGATACTATAACATCTTCAAACTGAACAGGGTTTTCGCTATATCCAGCATCCTCTTTCTTATATTACTAATCTGGACATTTGCTGATGACTACGATAGAACTTGGAAGACTCACCAGAGCGAATTTCGGCAGATAGAAATCGCTTTTAATGATAGTTTATTAAAACTTGAAGAAAGTCGGATTCTAGAAAGTGAGGAATATAAGATAGCTCTTGCAACGTTAAAGTCTACAGAAGAATCGTTAGCAGAGAAAGATGAAGATTTAAAACGTCTTCAGAATGAACTGAGTTCACATGAAGAGGATAAATTTGCTACATCAATGGAGTATAATGCTGTGAAAGCTGAGTATGATGTGGCAAAGTATCTTCATGAGGAAGCAGTTGCGAAGGGTCATGGAGACCCTGAAGAAACTGGAAGTAATCTCGAACAATTAGAAGCATCACTCCTTCAGCATCGATTGCGTTTAGAGGAAACAGAAAGGAACTTTAAGGAGGTCGAGGACCAAATTAATTTCCTTGAGGCGGATAAGAGTACAGCTCAAAATGAAGTTTCCCGGATCGAACGAAAAGCAGATATATTAAAACTGAAACTGCAAAAAGTAGATCCTGAAGGTATGACATTCGGTAATCGGCTCGGGAATGCTGTTCGGGACTTACCGGTACTCGATTTTCTTGCACCGTACTATAAGATAGATCAGATTGTTATCAAGGATATCACTGAAGATCTGAACTTCGCTAATGTGCCTAAGGTTGATCGTTGTACAACTTGTCACATGGGTATTGCCACTTCCGGATACGAAAATGCTGCTCAACCCTATACTACTCACCCCGATCTTGAGCTCTACCTTTCGAGTGCATCACCTCATCCCATGGAATCTTTTGGCTGTACGAGTTGTCATTCCGGCCGGGGTAGAGGTACAGATTTTACTTATGCTGCTCACAGTCCCAGGAACGAAGAACAGGCCAAGGAGTGGGAAGAGAAATACGATTGGCATGAACTCCACTACTGGGATACGCCAATGTTTCCTATCCAGTATACCGAAGCTGGCTGTTTCAAATGTCACAATCAGGAGATATATCTAAAAGGTGCAGATAAACTCAATCTCGGAATCAATCTTATCGAAAAGTCTGGTTGTTTTGGGTGTCATGCTATTGAAAGATATAAGGAAAAACGCCGCATAGGTCCTGACTTAAGCAAGTTAGCTTCCAAGGTTTCTAAAGACTGGGCTTATCAATGGATTCGAAATCCAAAAATGTTCAGACACAACAGTTGGATGCCGAAGTTCTTCGGTCAAGAAAATAACAGCAGTGAAGCAGATATCGCCAGAACAAACCAGGAAATACACACCATTGTTCATTACTTGTTCAAAAACAGCAAAGATTTTTCTCTATCATCAGTACCGCGCTGGGGGAACGTAAATCGTGGTGAAGATTTTGTGACTTCATTAGGTTGTTTTGGGTGTCATCGCATAGAAAATGAGACCACTGAAGAAGCTACTTCTTTACAATCACTTCGTCGTGAACAGGGGCCTAACCTGATAGGAGTCGGTGCCAAAACATCCCGAGAGTGGGTTTACAACTGGTTAAAGCAACCCGACCGCTACTCTAAGGAAACTAAGATGCCAAATCTCAGGTTGTCTGATCAGGAAGCTGCCGATATTTCTACTTATCTTATGACTTTGGATGATAATGGATTCAAAGGGCAAGATTCACCACTTCAGGATGACAGGGAACTTGATAAAATAGTGCTCAATTTCCTTCTGCAAATGAATTCAGATTACGATTCGCGTCAGATTCTCTCCGGAATGGATAGTGAATCCAAGATGGACTTCACAGGTGAAAAGCTTATCCGTTTTTATGGATGCTTCGGCTGTCACAATATTTCGGGATTTGAAGATGAGAAGCCCATCGGAACAGAGCTGACTGAAGAAGGTAACAAGCCGATTGACAAGCTCGATTTTGGGCTGTTGGAATTGAAACATTCCAGGCAAGCTTGGTTCACTCAGAAATTATTGCACCCCCGTAGTTTTGATAAAGACAAGGTGAAGACGGAATATGAAAAGCTCAGGATGCCGAACTTTGATTTTGATGAAGCGGAAGTGGAAGCACTTACCACAGCTCTTCTCGGTTTTGTGAAGGCTTCTTATGGTGTAAAACCAGAGAGGTCCGTTAATCCTATTGTTCATGAAGGTCAATGGCTGGTACGTAAGTTCAATTGCCAAGGGTGTCACTTTATTGAAGGTGATGGTGGAGCTATTAGACCCACCATCACAGATTGGCTGGAAAAAACAAACAGCATCAATAGGACAACTGCTGAAGAAGTTACTGCTGATTTTAGTCCGCCTGATCTGAACAGTCAAGGATCAAAAACTCAACCTGATTGGTTATTCGAATTCTTTAAGAAACCATTTACAATTCGACCGAGTTTAAAAGTAAGAATGCCCACATTTAGTTTAACAGACAATGAATGGAATTCTATTATCAAATACTTCCAGTTTCTGGAAGGAGAGGAACTGGCTTACGAATCTCCCCATCTTGTTGACCGTTCCACTTCAGCATACAGAGCAGGTGAGAAACTGCAGGAGCTGGGAGAGTGCAATAAATGCCACTTCTATGGTACGACTTTCCCGACTCAGACAGCGGATACCTGGGCGCCAAATCTTGCTCTAGTGAAGGAACGGCTGCGGCCCGAGTGGGTTTCGGAATGGCTAGATGATCCTCAGGTAATAATGAAAGGGACGAAGATGCCTGCGCCTTCCATACCAACAGCTGAAGATGTTCAAGACCCGGATGTCCTCGAGATGGTAGGTGAGGATGTAGCTGCCTTTATTGGAGAACGGGATGTTCTTATTAATGGATTGACCGATTACCTCTACACAATTCCTGGTAAAACTGACATTTCTCAGGAAGTGAAAGACTATTTTGACAAGAATAACTATAACTTCCTAAAGGTTGAAGAAGAAAGTGATGATTGGGATGATGAAGGGTGGTAGAAAGAATAGCTATTACCCGTTTCACTGCTTATATATAGATAAGTTAAATTTGAAAACTGTTAAAGGAGGAGTTGCAATGAAATCGAGTTTTGTTAGGCGAATGTCTCTTTTTGCGCTGTTGTTTTTTTCAATGGCTGACATTTTTGCCGGTGGTACTATAACCGGCACCATAAAATATGCCGGTAAGGTTCCTCGGATGAAGGCTCTTAAGATGGCAGCAGACCCCATATGCGATAGTAAGCACAAAGATACTCCAGCCAGGCAGGATTGGCTTATCGTCGGCGACAACGGTGAGTTGAAGAATGCTTTTATATGTATTAAAGGTGACTTGGGGAGTTATCCTGCTCCTGAGGAGCATGTTGTTCTTGATCAGAACGGTTGTGTTTATTCTCCTCATGTTTTGGGTGTTCAAGTTGGGCAGATAGTGGATATTTTGAACACAGATGGTACTCTTCATAATGTTCATGCTATGCCAAAACTGAACGCAGAGTTTAATGCTGCCATGCCGAAGTTTAAGAAGAAGAAAGAGGTGACCTTCACTAAAGAGGAAGTGATGATTCCCATAAAGTGCGATGTCCATCCCTGGATGAGATGCTACGTCGGGGTGATGGGTCATCCATTTTTCGATGTTTCCGGTAGTGATGGTTCGTTCGAGATTAGCGGTCTGCCGGCAGGTACTTACACGCTGGAAGTGTGGCACGAAAAGCTCGGTACAAAATCTGTTTCAGTAACTGTCACTGATGACGCCACTGAGACGGTAGACTTTACACTTACCAGACCCAAGAAAGAATAAACTGTAGATGTATGGGGTCAACTCAAACTTAGGCCCCATATAACGGACCGTTTTCAATAGAAGGATTAGTCAACATCCTTTTTCTTAATGTGTATTAATTTAGTCCACTTTTAACTTGACATCACCCTTTTTCTGATATACATTTTTCAAACATTGTTTTAAAAATAGGAATCCCCCCCCCCAAAAGTGCTTGATAAGCGATGAGAAATTCGATAGGCTGTGACATAAGATGAGAATAAGCAAGGCCGCAGACTATGCACTCCTTGCAGTAACTTACTTAGCGACGCTCAATCGTGATAGCGACGGATTAAGGAGTAAAGCTCACTTGGCTCATCAGTTAAATCTCCCCAAAGAATATCTTTCGAAAATCCTCCAAAAGCTCACTAGAGGCGATATCCTTACATCGGAAAGGGGCGTTAAGGGAGGATACTTCCTCAGGCGATGTCCGGGTGAAGTCACTTTCAAGGATGTCATTGAAGCTGTTGATGGTAAAAGATCCCTAGTGGATAACCTTTCCGAAGATTTTGAAAACTCTGGCCGCTTGGATGTCTGTCAGCCGATAATTCCCAAGGTGCAGGAAGTGCAAAAGAGGATAGATGAAGCTCTTGACAGCATGCACTTCGGGGAGGTAGATATTCGTCAGGTTTCGGAACATGTTTTTGATTATGACAAATACTTCGAGTAGATGAAAAAGGGGGATTTTAGAGAACAGTGATCCATGGAAGAGTTACAAGTTTAGTTATACTGATTGTTCTCGTTTTAATTGGGGTTCAACACTTCTTAATTGGGATTCAGCAACTTCAGGCAATACCAGCTTTCGCCAGAAAGTATGGCAAGCCGTGTCAGACCTGCCACGTTTCCGAGCCCAAGCTCAACGAATTTGGTGAACGTTTCCGTGCCAACGGATTCCAGCTGCCCGGTACCATAGAAGACAATCCACCCTGGGCATGGCCCAAGGTGATGATGGCGGGAATGCTTCACGAAATGGCAGTTGACAGGCTGATCCAGAGCAATATGGACGCCACCCCTCCACCGGGACTCCCACCTCAGAAACACTACAACGTACGGTCGTTCCGCGATGCGGGCGGGCATATCTGGTTCGGCGGGACCATGGGGCGGAACCTTTCATTCCTGACTTCTCTGGGTATCGAGCAGGAACTGGAGGTGGAGAACGGCCGTTTTGGCTCTCCGTCTCACGCCCATTGGGATTTTGCTTTCTTTCAGTACAATAATATTTTCAATTCTGGTATAGGTGCCGCAAACATTAAATTTGGTTCCTTTGAACTGGAACTACCATTTTCAAACCTTCGGAGATTGAGCTCTGCTCTGGCCCAGTATGAAGTATACAACCTCCGCGGAGTGAAGGGTTCCTTTAAACTCTCATCGCCCCAGGTGGGTACATCCTTGAACGGGTTGATAAATCTTGGACTGAATACTTTCCGGTATGAGGTGGCTTTAATTAACGGAACAAATAGGCATTTTGACAGCAATGTTGAATTTGACACCTACTCGCGCTTAGCCGTAGCGCGGCTGTTTGATAATTCTCTGGGCATGCTTCAGAGAGTGCAGGTTGGTGGTTTATTTTACAGCGGTACACAGAATTTGAAAGACATGCCGGGAAACCCCTATCCGACGGATGCGATGCTTGATTATTGGATGGATGAATATGGCATCAACGTGCACGCCAATCCTGAGAATACGAATTTGTGGCGGAAGGGATTTGACTTTTCTGTGGACTTGAAATTGCCGGGGATTACCATCGGTCCCCTTGATCTCGGATATTCAGTCAACATTTATGGGCAATTTTTAACGGGTCACGATGATGATATAGACATGACCGATGAGCACATGCCCCTCCTGAACGGCGGGGAGGAAGAAGGTGGCGGTCATGCTCTCAGCAAAACCCTTGTTGGTGCTGATGAGGATGAAGAACATATGGGCGAGTGGATAACCCGCCCCTTTGATTTTGAGGGCGGTTTTATTGGTGCTGACGTTGTTGTTGTTCCCTCCAAACTGTATTTCATCACACGCTACGATTGGGTTAATATAACCAATCAGTGGGCAGACCCTATACATGGAGAGTATGTTCGTGAAAACCTCATCTTTTCTGATGACTATGCTGCCCGGGGAGATGACATGCCTTATGAAATGACCGGCGCGCAGAAGGATTACTCACGTTACACATTCGGGTTCCGTTGGCATCTTTTACAGCCTGTTACCATTATTTATGAATATGGATACCAGAATAATCTTTTCGGTTATCCGGAACCGCCACCCATCATGTACAATCCTGATTGGGTAGCCGGCATGGGACGGGTGGTAAATGTCGATTCCGACTGGCATATGTTTATGGTCATGTTTGCGTTTTAGGGAATTGGAGCCGATATGAAACAAAATTATTTCTCATTGGTTTTGATTTTAACTGTCTCGTTCCTGTCTGCCCAGGAAGAAGATCTTGTGGCGAAGGGTAAGAAAGTCTATGAAAGGAGTTGTGTGGTCTGTCACGGTATTTCAGGCAAAGGGGATGGTGTTGTAGCCGGAAACCTGACAGTCAAACCCCGCAATTTCACCGATGGTAAATTTAAACTTCGGTCCACTGCATCTGGCCAGGTTCCGCTGGATGAGGACCTCTACAAGACAATTAGTCACGGTATGGGAAGTGACAACGCCATGCCCGCGTGGGCGAATATGAGGACGGAGGAAAAAGAGGCGGTGATAGATTACATCAAGACGTTTTCACCGAAGAAATTTTCCCGGCAGCACAGGGTTAGAGTCGTAAACATTCCGCCTAGAAAACAGAATACCTGGGAAAGTATTGCCGCGGGAAAACAGTGGTACATGGACATCGAATGCTGGAAATGCCATGGAGTGGGCGGGCATGCCGACGGCCCCAGCGCACCAACCCTCAAGGACAATTGGGATGAGAAGATTGTTCCACCGGACCTATCCAAACCATGGTTTTTCATCGGTGGATCGGAACCAGAGGACATCTATAAAACACTTGCGACCGGACTGACCGGCAGCGCCATGCCTGCCGTTGAGGGAACACTGACAGAAGATCAGACTTGGGATCTGGTAAACTTTTTAATGCATGAGTTTATTGAGCCCGGAAATAATGCACCACGATAGATCAGATATATCAGTGACCACAGAAAAGTAAAGGAGGAAAACCATGAAGAATAAGGCTAAAGTAATACTAATCATACTGTGTATTGTAACCTTAGGGATGGCACAAACGGGAGGAATCCAGGTGACCGTCATGTTCATGGGCTATAATGCTGACCCCAATGCAACAATGATTATGGGCTACGCATGGGAAGGAGCAACGTGGGCGGACGCTGAGGCTGCCGGTACCGTTAGTGATAACATGGATGGAATGTTTGGGGTCTCACCAGGCGACGATATGTGGGGCACTTATGATGTTACCCTTGATGCACTCGCTGCAGGGAACTACTACGTCGGTGTTTTCGAGACAACGGGGATGATGTACAATACAGCCATAGCTACTGTTGGATACTATAACGACGCTGATGAAAACAACATCGACATGATGACCCCCACGGCTATCACGGTTACCAGTGATACCGTAGTACTTGGGACGATGATGGCTATGTCCATGGTGATTGACGACGAAATCCTGATTCCTGAGATATTCGCTGTGGACATCTACCCCAATCCGTTCAACCCGGGCACAATGATCCACTACGCCCTTCCGTCGGATGGGTTGATAACTGTTTCGGTTTTCAACGTGCTGGGGCAGAAAGTTTCCACTCTGTTGAATGGATACAAGGAAGCAGGCAGTTACGCTGTTGCGTGGAATAGTACCGATGGCAAGGGTGAATCGGTTCCATCTGGGATCTACTTTGTCACCATGGAACATCCTGGAGGGATTCTGACACAGAAGATCACATTTTTAAAATAGTTTTCATTTAAAGGTGGTCTGTTTGTGTGGGCTTACGATCAGGACTGTGCCCCGGGGTGTAGTACATGACGGTATGGATCGTTGGATTTGTGAGGTTGAAATTGATTTGAAAAGAGGCAACTTAATGAAACAAACTTCAATCATTCTCATTTCTTTAGCTGCGGGATTGCTTTTTACCGCATGTCCTCATCAGGATCTGCAAGAAGGAGAAACCGGTGAAGGACATATTGAACTCCTCGTAATATTCAATAATTATGAACCCCAGGAAACTACAGCTATGATTATGGCTTATTTATGGGAAGGAGCTACCTGGGCGGAAGCTGAAGATGCAGGCCCTATTGATCCAACGGGTCAGATGTTTATGGTGAGTACGGTTGAGACTATTACAGGGGAATCCGGTGTGACTTTTTCTGATTTGCCTGAGGGTACTTACTGGTGCGGCGTTTTTGAAACGGTCGGGATGAATTATGACACAAGGGTTGATACGGTTGGGTACTATAATGCCGGGGTCGATACGACGTTTAACAGCATGTTAGAACCCTCTGCCCTGGTAATAGATAAAGCAAATGAAGACGTAGACGTTTCTATGGAAACACTGGTACTGTTTATCGACTGTGCCGGCGTTGAGAATGGGTCATCAACCCTGGATTTGTGCGGCACTTGTGACGATGATTCTGACAATGACTGTGTACCACTGGTTTCCGGAGATGTCAATCTGGAAGTTGAATTTATAAACTGGGAACCCGATCCAAACGCGATCATGTACATGGCTTACGTGTGGGTAGGGGGCAGCTGGAGTGAAGCTTTGGCTGCTGGTGAAATACAAAATCAAATGTTCGGTGTCTTCCCGGGTGGGGGAACTGCCACTGGGACTTTTGATGTGACATTCACGGATCTCTCTGAAGGGACGTATTTCTCAGGTGTCTTTGAAACTATAGGCATGACTCACGATACAGAAATCAAACTCGTCGGCTACTACAATTCATTTGAAGATCCTACACATAACAGCCAAGACGAGCCTTCCGCTCTTCAGACGGGTGAGAATTCCTTAACAATGGAGGCCGCGGGTCCCTAAAAAGTCATAATTATTAATCACTCAAATCAAAATAGAGGAGAGGGAGATGATTAACAAATTCAGATCATCTGTTTTGGCAGTAATTTTATTGGCAGCGTTTACTTATGCTTTCAGCGGAGGTACCGTCACAGGCACGGTCACTTACAAAGGGAAAATCCCCAAGCTTAGAAAGTTTGACATGGCCATCGAACCTGTGTGCGTCATGAAGCACGAAAAGGATCCTGAAAGTTATCCTGCCAGGTCTGAAGCACTGATACTGGGTGACGGCAACACCTTGGGAAACGTCTTTGTTAATGTTATCAGTGGACTGCCGGAGAAGAAATGGGAAATTCCCGAGGAACCGGTGATACTTAACCAGGACGGCTGCACATACAAACCCCACGTCTTGGCCCTCATGGCGGGGCAGCCCCTTAAGTTCCTGAACTCTGATGGAGTTTTGCACAACCTCCATACTCTGCCTGAGGAGAATGACGAATTCAATGTGACCATGCCCAAATTCCTAAAGGAAACCATTCGAACTTTTGAATATCCCGAGCCCATGTTCCGTATAAAGTGTGATGTGCATCCGTGGATGGGGGGATTTCTTGCAGTCATGGATCACCCTTTTTACTCTATAACGGACAAGGATGGTATTTTCCTTATTTCAGGGTTAGAACCGGGAACTTACGAAGTTGAATTCTGGCACGAAAAACTGGGAACCCGTACGGAAACGGTGACTATTGAAGGAGAAGAGACAAAAACGGTTGATTTCACTTTTACGAGAAAAAAGAAAAAGTGATAAATCAATTGTGAAGGGATGTTATTATTTGGAAGACTTCACATATTATTTTTAGGAAATTATAATTTTGGTTGAAGGAATTGCTGAGCACGAAGTAACCGCCAAAAAAGTACATCACGAAGAGTTAGGCTGGTGGCGCAAATACATATTTTCTGTCGACCATAAGGTTATTGGAATTCAATATGGGATCACCGCACTTGCCTTCCTCCTGACGGGTTTTACCCTGATGGCACTCATGCGGTGGTCGTTAGCCTATCCGGATGAGCCCGGTCCGTGGTGGATCTTCATTTCTGGATTTACCATCATGGGAATTGTGGTATTTCTGATAGGCGGCATAAAACGTCCGTACATCAGCTTGGGCGGATTTATCTTTATCGGAATTGCCGGTTTGGTCTGGTATTTCACAACACAGGATTCCATGCTTCCGGTAGGTACCATGCTGCCGGAGTTTTACAATTCCCTCGGAGCCATGCACGGAACGATCATGGTATTTCTGGGTATTGTACCTCTGGCTGTGGGAGCATTCGGGAATTATGTACTCCCTCTGCAGATTGGGGCTCCGGATATGTCCTTCCCCAGATTGAATATGGCGAGTTACTGGGTCTTTTTGGTAGGCGGTGTCCTGATGCTTACCAGTTTCTTCCTGCCCGGCGGCGCGGCTCAATCCGGCTGGACATCATATCCTCCGCTGTCGGTCATCCAGCCGGGGCAGACCATGTGGCTCATTGCCATGATTTTCGTTATTACATCGTCTTTGCTGGGTGCTATAAATTTTATTGTGACTACGGTGCAGTTAAGAGCTAAAGGGATGACTTGGATGCGGCTTCCCTTTTTCGTATGGACACAGTTTATTACAGCTTTCCTGCTTCTTCTGGCTTTTCCTGCTTTGGAGGTGGGAGCTATTTTCCAGCTTTTGGATCGAGTTTTGGGAACCAGTTTTTATATGTCCAGTGGCATGGTAATTGGAGGAGAGGTTGTTGAGATTGCAGGTGGGGGAAGTGCCCTGTTATGGCAGCATCTTTTCTGGTTTCTCGCCCATCCAGAGGTGTATGTGCTGATTCTGCCCGCTATCGGTATCGTGGCTGAGATCATCACAAATAATACCAGAAAGCCCCTGTGGGGATATAAGGCAATGGTCTATTCCCTGATTTTCATAGGATTCATGTCCTTCACGGTTTATGCTCATCACATGTTCATAACCGGAATGGGATCAAAGGTTGCAACCTGGTTTATGACCACGACCATGATTATTTCAATCCCGTCCATCATTTTTCTTGCGGTGATGGTTTTTACCCTTTGGGGCGGATCTATTCGATTCAGTGTTCCCATGCTGTTCGCCCTTGCTTGGATTCCCATGTTTGGAATTGGCGGACTTACGGGTCTACCCTTGGGGCTTGCACCTCCTGATATTCACCTCCACGACACATACTATGTGATTGGACACTTTCATTATGTAGTAGCTCCCGGTAGTATCATAGCCCTTTTTGCGGGGATCTACTATTGGTTCCCAAAGATGACCGGGAAAAAATTGAATGACATGTTGGGAAAGGTTCATTTCTGGGGAACGCTCATAGGGATGAATCTTGTTTTTGGACCCATGCTCATTCAGGGAATGGCGGGTGTTTCCAGAAGGCTGTATGATGGCGGTTTGCAGTATGACCATGCCCAGCCGGTTCTTTTCCTGAATGAATGGATGTCCTGGGGTGCCTGGATAATCGGCATTTTTCAGGTGGCTTTTATCATCAATATTTTCCTGACGCTGAAAAAGGGAGAGAAAGTTTCCGATAATGTATGGGAAGCAACTACTCTGGAGTGGTCCGCAGCTCCGTCACCCCCTATCGCTCATGGAAATTTTTCTACAGTACCGGAGGTCCACCGCTCTGCTTATGAGTATAATGTTCCCGTGAATGGCAGGATAGAAGAGTTTGCCCCACAAAACCAACCGGAAGAACCGGTAGAAGCGGAAGAATAGTACCCTATGGAAATTCCCTACACCGTTGACATTCGTGAGGATACCGGTCTTACCAGTCCCAAGCTGGGTATATGGTTGTTCCTCGCTTCGGAGGTAATGCTCTTCGGTGCCCTGTTCTCCTCTTACATTCTGCTCCGCGTAGGCTCGACTGCATGGCCAGTCCAGTCGGAGGAAGTTAATGTGCTGATTGGAACTGTCAACACCATGGTCCTCATCGCTTCCAGTGTAACCATGGTCATGGCCTGGGCTTCTCTCAAAATGAACAACTTTGAAAACTTCCGTGTTTACTTGGCATCCACCATTTTTCTTGCTCTTGTGTTCCTGATCATAAAAGTTTTCTGGGAGTATATCCCTAAGCTCCAACATGGGCACTATCCTTCAACCAATAATTTTTATGCGCTCTATTTCACCATGACTGGACTGCACGCGCTCCATATTCTTGGGGGCATTATCGTTAATGCCTATTTCCTGATTCCCGGAGCTAAAATGTGGAAATCAAATCCGGAACAGTTTACTAACCGGATCGAAATAGCAGGGCTCTACTGGCATTTTGTTGATTTGGTATGGATATTCCTGTTTCCTACGATTTACTTGTTATAGGAGGAGAAATGGAGTCGTCTACAGTTGAAGAAGTAAGAAAACATACATGGGTTTATCTTACCGTTTTTGGAGGACTTGCTATGCTCACCGTGTTGACAGTAGCGGTGGCATCTCTGGAAATGGCAGTGGGACTTGGAGTTACAGTAGCCATGATTATTGCTGCTTTAAAAGGTTCTCTGGTGGCAAGCTTTTTTATGCACTTAATCTCAGAAAAGCGAGTCATTTTAGTAATCTTGATATTTACATTTATCTTCTTTGTGTTATTGATAGCATTTCCCCTTAGCGATTTCTTGGACAACGCAGGAAAGCCAAATGTCCCTTAAAGCATTTCACATCTTTTTCATTTCTGTATCTACTCTGTTTGCCATCTGGTTTGGGGTTTGGGGTCTGAAATCTTATTATAGCAAATCCGAAAACGGTATGTTAATGGTATTGGCCATATTATCTTTTGTCGTTGCCAGCGTTTTAATAGTTTATGGTATCAAAGTATTTCAAAAACTCAAAACATTATGAGGATGGTATGACTTCCAGAGATAAACAAATTCATTGGCCTTTCATTTTGATTGTGGCAATAACTTTATCTCCAACGATAAGTTCCGCCTGTGCTGTCTGTTTTGGGAACGCGGAGTCAGCCATGGTCCAGGGGACAAACATCGCAATCATTACACTGTTGTCTGTGACGGGGAGTGTGCTGGGTGCAATTGTCGCTTTTGCTTTACGAATGAAGCATAGATCCAAACTGCTGGAGAGATATAAGGGAAATGGTCAGGCGATTAAATCGAATGAGTTAAAAGGAAGCTGGTTTTAAATGGATGACTACGGACTGTGGCTGCCTAAAAGCGCTTCCACATTTGCTCATGAGATTGATTCTGCCATCAACCTTGTCCACATTTTAATGCTGATCATGTTTGTAGTATGGGGGGTATTTTTTATCTACTTTTTGGCTAAATTCCGTGAGAAATCTGGACAAAGAGTGAGTTATAAAGGATTTCCTAAAGTAATAGTCCCTGTATCTATGATCGCTTTTGTGACTGTTTTCGATATCTACATGTTATTCGGTCACGACATCCCTTTTTGGCATAAACTCAAGACCGATTTTCCCCTTGCTGATAAGTCGACAGTTGTACGGATTGTAGCTCAGCAGTTTGCATGGAATATCCACTATCCGGGTGAGGATGGCGTCTTTGGAAAGACCGATCCATACCTAATTGATGAACAGGCAAACCCCCTCGGCCTGGATTCTACTGATTCATACGCACGGGATGACATTACTACCTTAGGACAGCTCCATATTCCCGTAAATAAGCCGGTTATTATCCATCTTACAACAAGAGATGTGATTCACAGTTTTTCTCTGCCTACAATGCGGGTTAAGCAAGACGCCATCCCGGGGATGAGTATTCCTCTCTGGTTTGTGCCCAACAGGACAGGTGACTGGCAAATCGCCTGTGCCCAGTTATGCGGAAACAGTCATTTCAATATGAAAGGGATCTTTAAAGTCCAGACTGAGGATGAGTTTAACTCATGGCTGGCAGAGCGGGAACCTACACTGGGTGAAGAGGGAGAAGAAGTCTGGTAGTGTTCCAGATTTATCAGTAAAACTGAGAGACAGACCCTCGACCTGTGAATACTAAATCAAAGAAGATAGACTTGAAAGTAAAGCTCAAAAGTTTTTGGGAACTCACCAAGCCAAACGTAACAAGTCTGGTTTTAGTAGCAACTTTTATAGGATTTAAAATGGCAATGAAGCAGCAAGGTGAATCCATCTTTGACCACGGTTTTCTACTGTTCAATGTCCTTTTGGGATCAGCGTTTGTCTCAGGCGGTGTAGGGACACTAAATGAATACTTGGAGCGCTATTATGACTCTTTAATGCACCGCACTCAATCGAGACCACTCCCTTCGGGTAAACTGACTTCTCGTGAAGCACTTATATTTGGCATAGGGATTTCTTTCTTTGGAATGGTTTACCTGACCATAACCGTAAATCCCCTGACAGGTTTGTTATCCATTTTAACGCTGGTGCTATACTTATTCGTCTATACACCGCTGAAGAGGAAGACTGCTTGGAACTTATTTATAGGAGCAATCCCCGGGGCAATTCCCCCTGTGGGCGGGTGGATTGCCGCAGGAGGTGATCTTTCTCCTGTGGTGTGGATGCTGTTTGGCGTTCTGTTCCTGTGGCAGATCCCTCACTTCCTCTCCATTGCCTGGATATACCGGAAGGATTATCAGCGAGCGGGGTTCAGAATGATTGGTATGCCTGGGTCACCTTTAATGATAACTTTCCTAGGGACAATCGGCTGCAGTGTTGTTCTACTCCTGCTTACTCTGGGACTATTCTTAACTGGCATTGTGGGAAAAACTTATCTAGTAGGTGCAACAGTGATCGGTGTCTCTTTTCTAATTCTGACAATATGTATGGCAGTTAATAGGTCAAACCGTTGGGCTCACCGCTTGCTTTTAGGTTCCGTGTTATACCTTCCTGCTTTGTTGTTGTTTATGATTATTGACTGAAATCTTAAGAAATCAGATCAGACTGAGGTATTCAATTTCTTGCACAGACTATTAGTGAAGATTATATTTTACGGCTTAATTCGATCCAATTTAATTCACCTTATCCCAGAAATAAGAATAGATAAAAGAATCAAGAGACTTTATCAAATATGACTGGAACAGGCAGAGAATCTATCTGGACTAAATATATTTTTTCTCAAGACCATAAAGTCATTGGGATTCAATACGCATTTACTGCTCTATTTTTCCTCCTTTTTGGTTTTGCTTTAATGATGATTATGCGGTGGCAGCTCGCTTACCCAGGAAAACCCATTCCTGCAGATGGTTTTATTTGGGCTATCGCTTTAATTGGAGTTGTTATAACACTGATTGGAATGTTTCGTTCTAAGAAAAATGTAATTACCTATTCTGGTATTATGTTCCTTTTCTTGGCAGGAATGATAATGTATCTCACATCGGGTGAAGGGAGGATGCCGAAGGGTATCATGGAACCAGATTTTTATAATTCCCTGGGTGCCATGCACGGAACGATCATGATTTTCCTTGGGGTTGTGCCATTGGTTGTAGGTGGCTTCGGGAATTACGTATTACCGCTGCAGATTGGCGCTCCGGATATGGCATTTCCGAAGATTAATATGGCCAGTTACTGGAGCTATTTCTTGGGTGGTATTACCATGCTCGTCAGCTTTTTCGTACCGGGTGGTGCGGCAAATTCAGGATGGACCTCCTATCCCCCGTTGTCTGATCTAGCTACCACTGGTCAAACAGTCTGGCTTATTGGAATGATTTTCCTTATTACATCTTCTCTTCTCGGTTCTGTGAATTTTATCACCACGGTCATTCAACTTCGAGCCAAGGGTCTTACCTGGATGAGATTACCATTTTTTGTTTGGACTCAGTTCGTGACGGCTTTTCTCCTGCTTCTGGCATTCCCACCCCTGGAAGCCGCTGGGGTTCTGCAGCTGATGGACCGTCTGGTTGGCACGAGTTTCTTTTTGCCAAGTGGCCTTTATGTGGGGACAGGACCTCTTCCGGTGAGCGGCGGAGGCACTCCGCTTCTCTGGCAGCATCTTTTCTGGTTCCTGGCTCATCCTGAAGTTTACGTATTGATACTCCCTGCAATGGGTATTGTAGCAGAAATTATTGCAAACAACACACGAAAACCTCTCTGGGGATATCGTTCCATGGTTTTTTCAGTTATCTTCCTTGGTTTCATGTCCTTCATCGTTTGGGCGCACCACATGTTTATGACTGGTATGGGGACCACTATGACGGCGTTTTTCCAGACCACTACGATGATTATATCTATACCATCGGTCATTATTCTTTCCGCTTTTTTCATTTCCTTATGGGGAGGGTCTATCCGGTTTAATACACCCATGCTGTTTGCACTGGGATTTCTACCCATGTTTGGCATCGGCGGTTTAACAGGTCTGCCGCTGGGGCTGGCATCTGCGGATATTCACCTTCATGATACTTATTACGTTATTGGACACTTCCACTACATTGTAGCGCCGGGAACGATTTTTGCTCTCTTTGCCGGGATTTACTACTGGTTCCCAAAGGTGACCGGTAAAATGCTGGATGAACTGTTAGGTAAAGTTCATTTCTGGGGATCAATGATTTTCATCAACGGTATTTTTCTCCCAATGTTCATTCAAGGATTGGCAGGTGTATCTCGGAGGCTTTATGACGGAGGAGGATCTTACCTCCATGCTCAGGATGTGCTATTCTGGAATGAGGTAATGTCTTACTCTGCGTGGGGATTGGGTCTGATGCAGGTTGTTTTCATTTTTAATATAACGCTAAGTCTTCGTAACGGTAAGGATGCAGGCTCAAATCCGTGGAAGGCGACGACATTGGAATGGTCTGCTGCATCATCACCGCCCATTGCACATGGAAATTTCGAAAGTGTGCCTGTAGTTTACAGGCCGGCATATGAATACAGTGTACCGGAAGCGTCGCAAGATTTTACTCCTCAGAATCTAGAAAAGGTTAAGTGAAGGATGCAGATACCCTATACAGTTGAACCCCGGCCCGAAACTGGCCTGCACAATGCTAAGATTGGAATCTGGCTGTTTCTGGCTTCGGAAGTGATGCTTTTTGGCGCTCTCTTTTCCGCCTACATCCTATTAAGAACCGGCTCAGTTGAATGGCCGGAAGGTTCATCTATCCTCAGTGTACCCATTGGAACATTTAATACCATGGCTTTAATCGCTTCAAGTGTGACCATGGTTCTCTCATGGGTTGCGTTAAAAATGAATGATTTAAGCAAATTCAAGATGTATATGTTCCTGACGTATTTCTTGGGTATACTTTTCCTGATTGTAAAAGTTGTGTTTGAATATATACCCAAGTATGAACATCATCTCTATCCCAGTGAAAGTACGTTTCTGGCAATTTATTTCACACTAACCGGACTGCATGCTCTCCACATCTTGGGTGGAGTAATTGTGAATATTTATTTCTGGGGTCCGGGAAGTAAAATGTGGGAAACAGAACCGGAACGTTTTACGAACAGGGTAGAAGTGGCGGGGCTTTATTGGCACTTTGTGGATCTTGTATGGATATTTCTGTTTCCAGTACTTTATCTGCTATAAGGAGGAATGATGGATAACATAGAAAGCATCCAGAAACATGTGAGAAACTATTTAATGGTGTTTGGGGCTCTAGCCATACTTACAATCGTTACTGTGGGTGCTTCCTATCTTCAGGTGGGTGTCGTGCTGGGTATTGTGATTGCTTTAATAATTGCCACAGTAAAAGGGTCTTTAGTCGCGGCGGTTTTTATGCACCTTTCATCTGAAAAGAAATTTGTCTATATCTTGTTAGGTATTACAGCTATACTTTTTCTAGTGCTGATGTTTATCACCCTTTTCACGATTAATGATAATGCGGGGATCCATGTCTCTTAAGGCGTTTCATATATTCTTTATTGCACTGTCCATAATATGTTGTATAGGATTTGCCGCGTGGAGTTTTATACATGCAGCTGAAAATTACATTGTTTTCGGACTGTTCTCTTCACTAACTAGTTTAGGACTCATGTATTATTTGTTCAGTTTTCTAAAGAAGTACAAAGGATTGAGTTATCTGTGAATAGAATTATAATGCTCACTTTAGTTACAATTATCCTGTTAATGGATAATCTTTCTGCATGCGCTACTTGTTTTGGTGCTCCCGATGCACCCATGACAAAAGGGATGAATATGGCCATCCTGACTTTGTTAGGTGTTACAGGAAGCGTTATGGGAATGGCCGGGACAATGTTTATAGTTCTTCGCAGGAGAGCCCGGATGCTGAGGGAAAAATTGAATGATAATTCTATAAAGGAAAGTGAAGACTAAAGTTAATGCTGGAATTGCTGCATAAACTGGGTTTACCGGAGAATTTTTCCGTCCAGGGGGTGGAGATCGACGCCGCTATCGAGTGGGCACATATTCTGATGTTAATCCTCTTCTTGATATGGGCACCGTTCTTTATCTATACACTAATTCGTTTTCGCCGCTCACGTAGCCCAAAAGCTGACTACAAAGGTGTCAAAAGCCATATTTCAAGTTACTTGGAAGGGGGAGTTGCGATTTTTGAGGGGTTCTTGCTTATCGGATTTGCTTTTCCAGTTTGGGAGGCGAGGGTGAACGAAGTCCCCGAGCGTGATAACAAAGATGCCGTTCATTTACGGGTCGTAGCACAGCAGTTTCAATGGAATATACATTTTGCTGGTTCTGATAACATTTTTGGTCCTTCCAGTGTAGATCTCATTGATGATCAGTCTCAAAATTTTATCGGATTAAATAGGTCTAATGCAACAGCAGTTGATGACATTATGCTCTCTAATGAGCTCCACCTGCCCGTAGACAGGGATGCTGTCATTTACCTTACATCAAAGGATGTGATCCACAGTTTCTCTTTGCCAATGTTGAGGGTAAAACAAGATGCTATTCCCGGAATGGAAATCCCTGTTTCATTTCGACCCACAAAGACAGGATATTCTGAGATCGCCTGTGCCCAGTTGTGTGGGAACAGCCATTATCGCATGAAAGGATTCCTCTATATCCATACTCTCGACAGTTATGAGTCTTTCATCAAAGCCAGTTCTACTTTAGCGATTTTGGATGACTATGATTATGGTTTTGAGGCTGAAAAGAAGCTCAAAGCTGTCAAAGAGGCAATAAAATCAGGTGATTCCATCTCTGCGGAAAAGCTCGCTGCGGAAGCTTATGAACTGGCCGTCCTAGCTTTGGAAGAGAAAGGATCCGGCGCCGATGATGATGAATGGGATGACTGGTAGAGCTGATCTTTTTCTTTTGTAAATTACCTCTGTGCCAGATAATCCAACTTTAGATTCTCCACATTATAAGCAAAACCCAAGTCCATCCGTGTGGCTCCGGCGCTTTGCCAATTTTACTGCCTTTTCCACACTGCTCCTCATCTTTGCCGGCGGTCTCGTAACCAGCACCGGTTCCGGACTTTCCGTCCCTGATTGGCCGAACAGTTACGGTCAATTCATGTTTGCATTTCCATGGTCTGATATGGTAGGGGGAATCCTCTATGAGCATACCCATCGAATGATCGCTACCGTGGTGGGCTTACTGATGCTGATCCTCGCGTTCTGGCTCTGGAAGAAGGAACCGCGGCAATGGTTAAAACGCTTAGGCTGGATTGCTCTGGCAACTGTGATTGCCCAGGGGATTCTTGGTGGCATTACGGTACTCACGTATCTACCGCTGGGTGTGTCCATGGCACACGGAATTTTGGCGCAGACATTTTTCTGCATTACCATCGCCATCGCCTATTTCCTCTCCCGGGAGTGGACCGAAAGAGAGGCGAAAATTGAACATGATCAGAACCAATCACTCTTTAAATGGAGTCTGGTTGTAACTGGACTCATCTACCTGCAGTTGATTCTGGGAGCTCTCATGAGGCACTCGGATTCAGGTTTGGCAATTCTTGACTTTCCTTTGGTGGATGGAAGAGTTATCCCTTCATTTGAAGCTGCATTAAAGTCTATCAATTACCAGCGTTTCGATCTTGGGTTAGATTATGTAACCATGTCTCAAGTTATCATTCATTTTCTTCACCGATTGGGTGCAGTTGCTGTAAGTGTCGGAATAATTGGCCTGTTTATCAAGGCAGCGCGGTTTTACAGGAATCGAATCAAGTTATGTTGGCCCGCAGCGCTGCTCCTTTTATTATTAGTCGCCCAAATTACGCTTGCTGCTTTTGTGATTTGGTCTTTTCGGAATCCGGTAGTTACCACGTTCCACGTCTGGACAGGAGCACTTATGCTCGGTAGTGCCGCGTTTTTCTCCCTCCGGTGCTACGGATTGCTTTATCTGAAGGTGTTCGCAGTAGTTCTGTTGATAAATCCGACATTACTCTTATATTCTTTATGAGGCGGTATAGTTGATGAGCAACCTAGAGAAAGACGATAAAGTGACACCGTTTAAATTCGGGAAATGGCTCTGGATCCCAGGTTTTATGGCTGTGGTGCTGCTTGGTTTACAACTTACAAAGAATACGACTCCTCCCGTTAAACAATCAACAGAACCAGACTATGGAACCGTTCCTTCGTTTGAACTGTTTGACCAGCTTGGAAATACCTTCACTAAGGATGAACTACTCGGTGATGTCTGGGTAGTTGATTTTGTTTTTACTACCTGTGCCGGTCCCTGCCCGATCATGACTGCCCAATTTTCTGAACTTCAGGATCGTTTCTCGGATCAAGAGGATTTCCGCCTCCTTTCCATCTCAGTCAATCCTGAATACGATACACCGGAAGTGCTGAAGAGATATGGCGACGATTATGGTGCAGATCACTCACGCTGGACGTTTCTTACAGGTGATCGAGAGAAAATCCGTAGCCTCGCCTGGGAGGGGTTCCACGTAGGGAAGGAAGAGGATCCTATTTTCCACAGCACCTATTTCATTCTTGTTGACAAGGAGGGTAAGATCCGCGGTTATTATATCAGTTCAGAAAAAAACGAAATAGAACGGCTTTGGACTGATACGGAGTTACTTCTTTCGGGGTCACTTTAGTTTTATTATGCAAACGAGATATTTATGAAAACTAATGAATCATTCTGGTTTAGGATTATCATTATCTTGTCCATGGTTATTGTTTCAGCAGTGGCATTCCTGATTTTTGGTCCTCGTCCGGAACGAATAGAAGGCTCTCTTGACGTTTCTGCCCTACCGCTGCTCAACGCTGTCTTAAATGGCATTTCTTCAGTGCTGCTGGTAGTGGCTTTTATATTCATTCGACAGAAAAAGATCGATCTTCACCGGAGAACAATGCTGACTGCTTTCGGCATCTCTGCTATGTTCCTGGTTAGTTACGTGACCTATCACTGGTACATGAGGGGCCCCAAACTGTACGAGGGAGAGTGGACAACTCTCTACTATGTCATTCTCCTAACTCATATTCCTCTGGCAGTGGTGATTCTACCCATGGCAATGGTTACCCTGAATCGCGGCTGGAGTGGATTAATTGAGAAACACAAGCGCATCGCCCGGATTACCCTGCCGATCTGGCTTTATGTGTCGGTGACAGGTGTCCTTATCTACCTGATGCTCTACTGAGGTGATGGAGTTTCTTCCCAAGGAGATCGAAGACTACTGCCGACGGCACAGTCAGGATGAGCTGGAGATTTACCGCGAGCTCACTGCCGAAACCTACGAAAGTTGCCAGATTCCCCAGATGCTCTCCGGTCCCATGGTGGGAACTATACTGCAGTTTTTTGTAAGACTTACACAGGCTCGTCGAGTTCTGGAGGTGGGAATGTTTACCGGCTACAGCGCCCTGAAGATGGCGGAAGCGCTTAACAAGGATGGGGAGCTGCTTACATGTGAGATTGACCCCGCCCACATAACCATTGGCCGGAATTACTTTCAGAAAGCCGACTGGGGAAAGCGGATCACCGTTTTGGAGGGGTTAGCTCTTGATTCTCTGGCCAGTCTCGAGCAGCCATTTGATCTTACCTTTATTGATGCTGACAAGATCAACTACCTTAATTATTACAAGCGGGCATTGGAGCTGACCAGGTCTGGCGGAATCATCGTTTTAGACAATGCTCTCTGGAGCGGACGAGTTATTATGCCTGAAGATGATGGTTCTCGTACCATAGCAGAGACTAACGATTTTATCCAGAAAGACGACTTTGTATGGAACGTTTTGCTTCCCATTCGTGACGGATTGATGGTGGTACAGAAGAAGTGACGGGCGTCTCATCCTTGACTGCGGGTCTGCTTGCTCCGTTTGAATTGTAGTCTTATCGGGTTAATTTCCTCTATATGATCTTTCGTTTACGCCAACTGTTACTCACGTCAGTAGTTTCCATTTCTTTGTTGTCCGGTAGTTCGGTATATCAACAGGTCAGAGTCTTCTACTCAGATCCAGCAGACCTGCAGGAGATTCGTGAAATGGGCATTCCTCTTGATCACGTGCGAACGAAAAAGAACGTCTTCATCGACTTAACGGCGACGAGAGAGCAAGTTGCAGAGTTGGAGAGTGCCGGCTTCCAGACTGAGTTAATCCACGAAGATCTGACGGCGTTCTACCAGAGCCGCTTTAATCCTGATCTTAAGCGCGATGACGGATTTGAGTTAGGCTCAATGGGCGGCAACTACACCTTTGCTGAATATGAAGCGGAACTGGATTCTCTGCACCTATTGTATCCAGATTTTGTATCACAGAAAGAGAGTATCGGTCAATCTGTTGAAGGGCGGGATATCTGGGCGGTGAAGATATCCGACAATGTAAATCAGGATGAGAGTGAGAATGAACCGCAGGTTTTGTATACGGGTGTTACTCACGCCCGGGAGCCGCTGGGTATGATGAACCTCATTTACTTCATTTATAATCTCTGTGAAAATTACGGAGTTGACTCCGATGTTTCGTATTTGATGGACAACAGAGAGATGTGGTTCATCCCTATTGTCAATCCTGACGGTTATGTCTACAATGAATCCATCGAGCCCAATGGCGGCGGCATGCACCGGAAGAACCGCCAGCCAGCCTGTGACGGAAATGAGGGCATTGATCTCAACCGGAACTACAGCTTCAATTGGGGGGGTGATTGGGGCTCCAGCGGAGAACCTTGTTCTGACGTATATCGAGGAGAATCTGAGTTTTCCGAGCCGGAGACGCAGGCTGTCAGTGATTTTATCATGAGTAAGGATTTCAAGAATGTGCTGCACTACCACGCTTACTCCAACCTCCTGATTCACTCCTACGGTTCGGGAGATTATCCCTTTGAGCCGGACTTGACATATCTCCGGGAAGTGGGAGCGGAAATGACCAAGTATAACAATTATGAGGTAGGAACCGGACCGGAGACGGTGGGCTATATGGTGAATGGCGATGCGGTGGATTGGTCCTACGGCGATCAGGGTCTGATCGCCTACACACCTGAGATAGGGGGTTGGACTGACGGATTTTGGCCGGCCACTGACCGCATTGTTCCCCTCTGTGAAGAGAACCTCTGGCCGAACCTCTATTTTGCTCAGCTGGCTGGGACACTACTCGGCGTGAGCAATGTTGAGATGAGTCAGGAGTACGTGAATCCCGGTGATCTTTTTACCATCACTTTCGATGTAGAGAATATGGGACTATCGGAATCTCCCGGTCCCGTCATGGTAACTGTAACACCTATCAACAGCATAATCGAATTTACACCTGTGACTGTGGAACTGCCGGCACTGAATGCCCGGGAATCTATCCCTTTCCCACAAATTATTGATATGACAGTGAGCAGTTCTGTAGGTATAGGGTGCCAATCGGGTATAGAGATTATTTTGCAGTCCGGAGAAGAGGAATTTTCTAAGACGATTGAAATCGCAGTAGGAACTCCCGATTTATTCATGACGGATGACGCTGAAGCCGGCATGGTCAACTGGATCGGCGGCTGGGGACTTTCCGATGAAGCGGCCGAGGGAGAATTTTCGTTCACTGACAGTCCGTTTGGTGATTACGAATCGTGGGTAGTAAACACCATGGAACTGCTGGAGCCGTTTGATCTCACGGAGACATCAAACCCGGAATTGACGTTCAAAGCTCGGTGGGAAATTGAGCCCAACTGGGATTTTGTACAGGTTCTTGCCCGCAGCGGAACATCAGATGAATGGCAACCGCTGGTGGGCGATTATACAATTTTCGGCAGTGGCAATGGGGTACAAAATGCAGGGGAACCGGGTTACGATGGCACGCAGCTACAATGGATCGTGGAGACCATGGATATCTCCGAGTTCGCCGGCGAGCCGGAAGTGTACCTCCGTTTTACACTCCTTAGCGATGGTTACGTGGAAAGGGACGGCTTCTTCGTAGACGACATTAAGGTACTGGCGTTACCAGAAGCTGAGACAGGACTCGGAGATGTGAACGGCGACTGTTCCGTTGATGTGGCGGATATCCTCCTCATAGTGGATATGATCCTGCATCCTGAGACCATAGAGGACACTGAACTGCAGTACGCCGATCTCAACCACGACCAGGTTATTGATGTGTTGGATATTGTTTTGTTGATACAGTTTATATTGGAAGGATAATTATCCTAATTATGAGTAGAGAGAAAAAAAGTTTCCCATTGTCATATCTTAGACCTAGAAGTAAGTTTATATCTTAATCGAAGGAGAATAGCTGTGCGAAAATTAACATCAATAATTATGTTTTCTGTCCTTTTCTCTGCCACCGCTGGAGAGGAGACACAACGACCATCTTACCTCGTTGCGCAGGCACAATTTGCAGCAGATTACGGTGAAAATTGGCAAGTCCAGTGGTCACCACATGAGACTCCCCATCGCCTCATAGGTGACAGGATTCCCCAGTTTTTCGACGCCCGTGATGCAGTACTGTCTGAGGCAGCCGCCAGGGAATTCATAGACCGGAACGATTACCTCTTCCGGATCGGAAACAGTGACCTGGAACTGTGGGTGAATGAGAAGCGCGGCCGCATTCGTTACCTCATTTTCAATCAGACCTACGAAGAGATTCCCGTTTACAATGGCCGCATAGATTTCCGTTACACTCTGGAAGGCGATCTTGTCCTCATAGGCCACGATGCTTTTCCTGAGATAGAGGTAAATACCTCCCCGGCTCTCACGGCTGACATGGCAACCATCTCCGCTCAGGCGGATGTGGAGTTTGATGAAACCAAGGGTGATTTTATCGATGGCGAACCCCAGCCATTTATCTGGGTGGAGGACGGGAAATCTCCCATTTATCATCTGTCGTGGCAGGTGGAGCTATTCACTCGGGGAATTGTCTCTGGTTCTGACCTCCCTTCCCACCGCTGGAAGATTTTCGTGGATGCTCATTCCGGCGAGATTCTGGAAAAGATTGATTTGGCCGCCAGCGCTACCATTTCCGGCTACGTCACCGGTATGGTGAAGGATGAACCGTATGGTGAGGAAGAGGAACGGGGCCTCCAGCATGTAAAAGTTCAGGTTTCAGGAGTTGGAAACACTTTTACCGATGCGAACGGTTGGTACTCAATAGAAATTGGCAATCAATCCCGGACAGTGACAGTTGAACTCCAGGGCCAATTCATTAATTGTGAAAACTCCAACGGAAGTGACGCTGCTATCTCACGTACGGCGATTCCCGGCAGTACGGAAAACTTTCATTTTGAAGATGTGAACTCTCTCCCTGGAGAGCGCGATACCTACTACCACGGAAATTTCGTTCACGATCTGGCTGTGTCAATTGACGAGTCGTTCACCGGCGCTGACTACATCATGCCGGCCAATGTGAATATCGGTCCGGAAGACCCCTACTGGCCGTGCAACGCTTACTGGGACGGCTACACCATTAATATGTTTTCAGAGGGCGGCGGGTGTGCCGGCACAGAAGAAATGGCGGATGTGGTCTATCATGAGTACGGTCATGGATTGCAGCAATTTATTTACGATCCTTATTCGCCGCCTTACTCCAGCGGAATGGGGGAAGGGTGCAGTGACTTCTGGTCCATGTCCATCACCAGTTCGCCGTGCCTTGGGAACGGCTTTTTCGGCCCCGGTACCTGCCTGCGGGATGGAAATAACACACGCCAGTACCCAGCTCCTGAATGCGGTGGTTCAGTCCACTGTCTTGGTGAAATAACCATGGGTTCCCTCTGGAAAATGCGGGAGAATTTCATTACTTCCCTGGGCTACGATGTTGCCAAGGCACACTCTGACACTCTTTTCTTCTTCGCTCAGGTCGCCCGGCCCACGACTGTCCCTGACTTTCTCATGGAGATATTGCTGGTGGATGACGATGACGGCTATCTTGTTAACGGCACACCCAACTATGGGGATATTTGCGGCGCCTTCGAGGCCCATAATGTTATTTGTCCGTTTGATGATATCGGTATTGAGCACATGCCGTTGGACAATACCACGAACTACACAACGCCCTACCTTGTGGAAGCGGCTATCGCCTCCGTCTATGGTGAAATCACTTCAGTTAACCTGAACTACTCCTTGGATTACGATTATATCGCCACGGAGATGGAGCAATCAGGAGATCTGTATCTGGGAGAGATTCCCGCTCAGCCGGCCGGCACCATCGTGGACTACTATATCCACGCCACGGATAGCGAAGGAAACGAGGTTTTCTCGCCGGAGAACGCCCCCCAGGAAACCTATCTCTTTCTGGTGGGTGAGGAGCAGGATTTCATGATTCCGTTCGCCGATGATTTTGAGGAAGAACTTGATTGGACTGCGGGACTTCCCGGAGATGATGCCACCACCGGTATCTGGATTCGCGGTGAACCCAACGGTACTTCTGTAGGCGGCGTTGTTGTCCAGCCGGATGAAGATCATACACCTGATGGCACTCAGGCATTCGTCACGGGGAATGCTCCTTTCACCGGTAACAATGCCGGGGAAGATGATGTGGATGACGGGCGCACAACACTCCTCTCTCCAGTTTGGGATTTGAGTTATGTGTCCAATCCCGTTCTTTCCTACTGGCGATGGTATTCCAACGACGTGGGTGATAATCCCGGTTCTGATGTCTGGGAGGTGGAAGTTTCCAGTGATGGCGAATACTGGGTTGCTCTCGAGTACACATCACAATCGAGCGGTGCCTGGATTCAGAAGCAGTTCAAACTGAGTAAATTTGTGGATGTGAGTGGAGATGTTCAGGCACGCTTCGTGGCCAGCGATGAAGGGGACGGTTCGCTCGTTGAAGCGGCAGTGGATGATGTGGTCATTCTGGCCGTCGTTGCCTTCAATGGTGTTTACGGAGATGTGAATGGCGACGGTGTGGTGGCAGTGGAAGATATTATTTTAGTCATAGATTTTATCCTGGGAAGGATCGAATTTACCCAGCTCCAGCGCATTGCTGCCGACCTTGACGACGATAATGATGTGGATATCATGGACGTAATCAGGATAGTGAACATCATCCTTGGCAATGATGGAGGGATTTCCGGGTGGGATGTCCTTCTGAATGATTCATATAATTATTAGCGTTTATAAAGAGGTTTTGCAGAAGATTATTCAATTGTTGTAAAACCCTTGACTAAGATGTAGAAAACCTGCAAATTGCCTCATACTGATGTTTTATCTCAACAGGGTCAGCATTGCCCTGTTTGTCGTCTTATCGGGCGGCACAGGGTTATTTGGATCGTCTCTTTTTGACGATATAGGTGAAGTACGTTCTGTTGAGATAGAATCATTTTCTGCAGAGTCAAAGATAAATTCAATTGTCCTAGCATGGACGATGAAAAGCGTTGTTGAGGGTGGACAATTCCAAGTTTTACGTAGTGAGAGCTTTGGAGAAAATTATGAATTGTTAACAGCTGTCTCTTCTGATCTTCGTTTCTGGATTGATTACAAAGTAGAGATTGATGAATATTATTATTATCGCTTATTATTCACAGATCACGATGGGAATACAGTCGCAGAATCTAACTATCTTCCCCAGTTTGCTAAGCCAATGGAGTTACCGAATAATATTGAAAAAGTAATGTCTCATGGTTCTAATATCACATCTGAAGACGTTATACTTTCCACGGTTTATTCTCATGAGATGGATATTACTTCAGTAGATGAAAATGAATTTACCCGGCCAACTACGTTATACGATTTATTCTGTAAAATGGTATTAGATCCCATTCTATTTGGCAGCGACATGGAAACAAGGAATAACTTAATCTGGCTTGATGCCAGTTCTCAATCGGGTTTAGCCATGCGCATGAACATGGAACCTCAAGTTCCGGATGTTCTTCGCCTTCAGGTTTACGATAATTTTACAAGCTATCTCCAGGGCGAAGATGAGTCATCTGAACTACCTTTGGCGATTCAGCTCGAAATTGTTTTTAGATTGGAGGAACTGGCGGATAGCGACTATCCAGGTCAATTGATTGATGAGTATGAAAAATTTTCGGAAATCTTCAGAAATAGACCTGTCGGTACAGTGTTACCGAATGAACAATGGATAGCACCAGACCGAAACAATTTCAGCGATCTATTAGATCAATGGCTGGAGCAGTTATACGACATAAAGGATGTTTTGGGTGAAGATAACTATCCCTTAATTTCTGAGATTGGAGTGACTGCTTCTGGAGAAATCCACTGGATAGAGTTTCTCGCTATGGGAGGCCAGAATTTCCAGGCTAACGAATATTCAATAAGTGCATCAGGTGAAGAATTCTATGAACTTCCTGATGAGATATGGAAGCCGGGATTGACATATGTTATCCCGTTTTCAGAGCTGAATGACAATCTTCGGATTAAAGAGATTATCGTAGTAGAAAATCAAGATAAAGTTGTTGATGACTTCATTATACCCTCTCAATTACAAGAGGGGAGTATAAGTCGGGATCTGCGCGGGGATATCTGGTTACATGAAGAACCTTCTCCAAATCGTCTTACCCACGATACATCTTTCTCAATCCTGATCAATGAATACGCAGTAATGCAAGAAACAGATAGATCAGAATTATTGATGGAACCAGTGGTTCGTTCACGCTTGACATTAGAAATTCTATCTATCCAATCTGATAAAATCGATCTCTCTTCGAGGTTGAGGATTGATTTCGGATCTGAAGATGTTGAGCCGATGGAATTGACCAGTTGGAATATCTTTGATGAATTTTCGACTTTTACGGTGGATTGCCCTGATTTAGAGAATCCCTTATTTGTTACACTTCAGTTGTATGATTCTGAAGAGGGTTGGATAGATCTGCAGCATCTTATCCTTAAACCATCAGAGCTTGTTCACAAGTCGAGAATCCCTGATGGTGCTGTATGGATTGATGATGCTCCGTTTACATTCGGGGAGTCTAATAGCAGGCAAAGTGTTGGATCACAATCTTTAGGTTTACCAGAGGTGTTTGCTCTTTACCAGAACTTTCCCAATCCGTTCAATTATTCTACCACAATCAAATTTGATTTACTTGAATCTGCTGTGGTAACCTTGGTTGTTATAGATGCTGCCGGACGTGAAGTAGCTGAATTTCTCCTTGATACTCCTCTGAATCAGGGACAATACAATTATACTTTAAGTGTTGAAGGGATGAGCAGTGGTATTTATTTTGTAACTTTAAAAGCCGTTGTAGAAGATAATTTACCAATTGTAGATTCTCGTAAGATGATCTTCCTTAAGTAGGATGAGGTAATTATACAATGACTGATTTATTCGATGATGAGATGAACCAGATGGACGAACTGGAATTTGCCGAAAATCCTAAGATTGAAAAGGCAGTTTCTGTCGAAGATCCCATAAGCACTCTTGAGCGCCAAAAAATGGTTGTGATAGAGAGTGGGACAAAAGTGGCTGATGCTTTGAATCTATTTCAAACTGAAGGTGTGGGATGTGTCTTGATCCAGAAAAAAGAGAAGCTTACGGGGATTTTCACAGAAAGGGATGTGATCTGGAAATTAGCCGGGAAAGGTCTCGATTATTCCAGTGAAGCGGTTGATGATTTCATGACGAAAGCACCGGATGTACTTCAGATGGATGATCCTATAGCTTTTGCTCTTAACAGAATGACAGAAGGCGGGTATCGCCACGTACCTATCGTCAATGATGACGGCAGGCCTATGGGCATCGTAGGAATTCTCGACATTGTAAAGCATCTGGCCAGTTATTATTCTGAAGAAATAATGAACTTACCACCGTCTCCCTTACGCGGTGCGCAGGATCGGCCCGAAGGCGGCTGAGGTTAATGTTTTTTTTCAGTTCCGTTAAACACCTAATACGCCAATACTGTCTTTTCCTACTTGTTCCTGCTGCCATTCTATTATTTGGCTGCGCTGCCCATCCTACCGTGGCACATAGGACCCTCGAAAAGGGTGAAAGTTACTACGGTTATTCCCTTTCGCTGGAAAACGTCTTCCCGGTGCTGTATTACCGTTATGGAGTTTCTGACAAAAGTGACGTGGGTGTACGACTTGGACTACCTATCTACGGGAGTGGTTTCGACTATTCAAGAGTGCTTTTCGAGGAAGAAGGCAAAAGGGATATGATCAATCTAGGTTGGTCCATAACACCGAATTCAAGTTTCGATTTTACTTACTACAAGTTTTCCCAAAAGAAAAAACGGAAGGGAGTCACAACATTCTGGGGATTGCGCGGAATGTTAATTCCAAAAGGACTGAATGGAGGTCAGAGTACTCGTCTCGGGGTACTGCTCGGTTCGTACACTGGAGATAAATTCGGTTATGAGATTGGCTATTTTCACGATTTTGAAAGTATGCCCATCACCAAATTATTCAGCAGTTTTGATTATTCCGATACCACTACATGGGGTACGCGTTTTCTCGATTATCCTCATGTTTCTGATGGCGGACTTCCCACAGAGTATTCCCGCCTGACAGGACTCTCACTACGTGTTAGCTTCAATTTGAGCGCTAAGAAGGAAGAGAATAGTAAGTTACCAAAACCGTAATAAAATAAGTTCAGTCTAAATTTCATATTATAGCTTTAGTAGTTACCTTGTTTTCCCTTCGATGGTAGTATAAATTCGTTTTCTAATCATGGACTCTTCAGTCAAAAAAACTGCTCTAAGAATGATCGAAAACGGAGTATTTGTTCTTACCACAAAGAGTGGTGAGGAGTGCTTTGGTTCTACCGTAACATTTGTCTCTCAAACATCTTTCGAACCACCGTTGATTGTAATGGCATTGCGAACTGACTCCGGAATATATCAGGCTGTAAAGAGCAGCTTAAAGTATGCCCTCCATATGCTTGGACGGGATCAGCAAAATTTTGCTTCAGCATTCTTCAAGTCGTCTGTTTGCAATGAGTCAACAATCAATGACAAAAGCTTTACAATGAGCGCATTGGGTTGTCCCATCCTCGATGAAGCAATTGCTTTTGTAGAATGTAAAGTACTAGAAGTTGTGGAGCAGGGAGATCATCACATTATCATATCTGAGGTAATAGAAGCTGAAGTAAGGTCTGACGAACCGGCTCTTTCTATTCGTGATACAGAGTGGTCGTACGGAGGTTGATGTTGGAGCAAAGCAAAGTATCAGTAGCGATTCAAGCCAATGATCAAGCTACACTTGATATTTTGATAAATAAAAGTACGCAAGACCCAGATTCCCTGAGAGAATTTCTGCAGCATCTTTTAGTGCATTCTGCTGCTTCACAACAGTTCCATTGGCATCCTGAGTTAGGTTGGGTGCATCCAACTGTAATCCTCAATTCAGTTAAAAATATCTGCGGATTGAGGCTTGATAATCCCAGTCTTCCTCTCTTGAATTATGCTGTGGAGATCGCCCGAGACGCACAATCATCACCACGTGATTCAGATTGGCGGAAGGTTTCAGAAAAAGAAAGAATTAAGCCGCTGTTTGTTATGGATTTTCGTCAAGCTCTTGCAAATAGAGACATCGATTCCGCACTAAGTGAAGCTGCAAAGATGCTGCTCATGTCAGATAATAAGTCATATGTACTCGAAATAATCTGCGATTCTTTACTGGACCAGTTTGATGCTTTTGGTTTACTCACTTATTCCTTTTATCGCTCGGCAGCATTTTGCCCAAAAGCAGGCGCACATTATTTTGTCTCTTCCTTAATTGAGTTTATATTGAGTCCAGAAAGTATTGCAAAGTCAAATTTAGAAGAAAGAACAATTCACCCCATACTTTTTGCTGCAGTCCAACGCCTTCAGAGCTCGGAATCAGTCCTCCAAAGTTCTTTTCTTAAATTGGGTGAGCTAAACTCACCTGATTTTTCTGAGAATGGTGGCGGAGGAAATGGTACCGGGTTAAACAAAAAACCAGTAAAAGATATTGTCACTGCGTGGAAAAGTGGAAATCCTGAAACTCTCGGAATGATGATGAAAGGGGAAACAAAATCCGGTGATAATTCATGGCCGGTGACATTAGCTGAAGCTCGTCTGATAGAAGGTGAAGACATGTCTCCATTTTGGTTGGTAGCTCTTGATGCAGTCCAATACCTTGTTCGCGAGGGTAGCGGATGGAGTGTGACGGATCTATCTGGATTGTTAATGAAAGAAGAGACAATTATTGAAACTGAAGAGTGAAATACTAGACAAAGATGATCTCATTCAAGAGGATCTCTTTTTGCGGGGGGTCAAAGCGTTCAATGAACGTGACTTCTTCGAGGCTCATGAACTGTGGGAAGAATTGTGGTCTGAATACAATCTATCTGACAGAATATTTGTACAGGGAATGATTCAAGCTGCGGTAGGTTTTTATCATCTTTTTACGGATAATCTCAAGGGTGCTAAAAGTCTTATCCAAAAGTCTCTTAATAAATTACACAATGGTAGTGAAACTATTCAGTGGTCAAAAATTCACCGAAACATAGATGTTGAAGCATTCGTGAAAAGACTCAACATATGTCTAGAAAAGCTTATGGTCATTTCTGATTGCAGTGAGTTTAACCTGGAACTGGTTCCTTCAATTGTTTTCACCTCAAAGAGCAACGATGGCTGAAGTTTTAGTTTTCGTCCACTATTTTCGATTGGGGACTCAGATTGCTGATGTTCTTGCCACATTCGATTATGCAACTGATTTCCCGGAGACAGCGGAAAATCTCATCTCCTCTATATCTGAACAAACTCGATTGATTATACTTGATCTTGACGATCCACATGTAATGACAACTGATTTCGTTGCTCAGATACGATCTAAAAGCAGTGAGTTGCCAATCGCCGGCTTTATGGCTCAGATTCGCAAAGGAGATCACGACAAGGCAAAAACGGCAGGTTGCCACTGGATTTTCACCAGATCCTCGTTTGTTCAAAATCTGAAGAGTCTGTTGTCACTCGGACTTCCTGAACTGGAGTAGAAGTGGCAGCAAAAGCTGAAATTAAAAAGCGGATAAGTGAAATTATCCGTCGTTTGAGGAGTGCTTATCCTGAGGCTACATGCAGTCTGACTTATAAAAGTCCTCATGAACTGCTTGTTTCTACTATTCTCTCAGCTCAGTGTACGGACAAACGGGTGAATCAAGTTACACCTGGTCTATTCTTGAAATATCGCTCCGTAATAGATTTTGCCGAAGCAAATGAGACTGAACTGGCTCAAGATATCCACTCCTGCGGATATCACAATCAAAAAGCTCGTGCCATTAAGGGGAGTAGTCAGATTATCTGTGAAGATTATAGAGGCGAGGTACCCAACACATTGGAGGAACTGGTAAAACTCCCCGGCGTGGGTAGAAAAACTGCTAATTGCGTTCTGGGGACAGCTTTCGGTATCCCTTCCGTAGTCATTGATACTCATATGATCAGAATCATGAATCTCCTTCGGTTTACTCAATCACGAAGCCCTGAGAAGATAGAGCAAGACATTATGTTAATTGCGCAAAAAGATGCTTGGATTAATCTTACCCATCTTATCATTGAGCACGGCCGAGCAATATGCATTTCCCGACGACCCCGTTGTGGTGACTGTCTGATTAATGACCTCTGTCCGTCGTCTAAATATTAATAAGAATCTTGTTTTAAGATTGAATTTATTAAGTGTAAATTCGGATAGTAATAATATTTGTATCATACAAATACTATGGGAGACCAAATGCCGCTTATAACCAAAAGTTTCAACTTCTGTGCTGCACATCAATATGGACATTCTGACTGGGGTGATGATAAAAACCGGGAAGTTTTCGGGGATGATGCCAACTTGCATGGACACAACTATACTCTTGAAGTGACGGTTAAAGGGGAACCGGATCTTGATACTGGATTTGTCTTAGATTTGGGACATCTAAAAAAAATTGTCACTGAAAAAGTTATTTCGGTAATGGATCATTCTGTTATTGAGAAGGATATACCTTGGTTTAAAGGAAAACAACCGTCAACTGAAAATATGGTGATCTGGATTTGGGGGCTTCTGGATCCTGAGATCAAAAGCGGAAAACTGCATAGGATTCGTATGAGGGAAACTCCTACAATCTACACTGACTATTTCGGACCGGAAGAGTAATGGAATTCAAGGAAAAACTTTTTCTCTTTTTGAGCGGTATCTTTCTTACCTCGCTTGTTCTCGGTAACGTTATCGGAACAACAAAATTTGTAAATGTCTTTGGTTTGACTGTCCCGGCAGGTGTCCTCGCCTACCCGTTTACTTTTCTTGCTACAGATCTTATTTGTGAGTTATATGGAAAAAAAAGGGCTCAGACATTGGTATGGATTGGATTTTTCATGAACTTCTTCATGCTCGGACTTATGACTCTTGGTCACTACCTACAAGATGCACAAGGAATATCCGGCGCCACATCAACCTTCGACAGTGTCTACACATTTATGGTTGGTAATGTTATCGCCTCCATGATTGCATACCTCATCGCTCAATCGATTGATGTTCGTATGTTTCATTTCTGGAAGCGTCTTACCAAGGGTAAGCATCTTTGGCTGAGGAATAATCTTTCAACTACGGTAAGCCAGTTGGTTGATACTACCGCAATTCTTTCAATCCTGTTTCTTGCAGATAATCTTGGAGAAAATGTGAAGACTGTCAGAGATTTGATACCTTTGATTTTTGCCTCGTACCTATTCAAATTTTTCTTCGCCCTTTTCGACACACCTCTGTTTTATCTGGGAGTTTGGAAATTAAAACCTATAATTCATGAGGATCCCGATGAGAACCAGTGGGAAAAACGATCATTTATGGAGGAAGCGCTATGAATTCACAAAATATGAGTAAAATTAAAGAAATTACCTCTGCACTCCTTGATGAGATCGGAGAGGATACCAATAGAGAAGGTCTGCTCGAAACGCCCAGTAGAGTAGCAAAGGCTTGGGAATATTTCAGCCAAGGTTACCGCATGACTCCTGAAGAGGTTGTAGGAAATGCTATCTTCAGTGAAAAATGTGATGACATCATCGCGGTTAAGGACATTGACTTTTTCTCGCTATGTGAACATCACTTGCTCCCTTTTTATGGTGTAGTTCATGTGGGATATCTTCCCGGAGACAAGATTATGGGACTCTCGAAAATCCCGCGGATTGTGGATGTTTTTGCCCGCCGGCTTCAGGTGCAGGAGCGAATGACCAAACAGATTGCCGATGCCATTGAAGACATCCTTCAGCCGAGAGGCGTAGCAGTGATGGCTGAGGCATCTCATCTCTGCATGCAGATGCGCGGTGTAGAAAAAAAGGCATCGTTCATGGTGACCTCTGCAATGAGAGGTGTTTTCAAGGAAAATCATAAAACGAGAGATGAGTTTTTGACAATCATTTCTAAGGAGAGAAGATAATGGGACTGTTCGGAGCTCACGTAAGTGTTGCCGGCGGGGTGGAAAATGCTCCGGCAAGAGGGAGTGCTATTAATGCCGACGCCATTCAGATTTTTACGGCCAATCAGAATCAGTGGGCACCTAAGCAGCCGACTGATGAAAATACATCAGCTTTCCGTGAGAACATGGAAACTGAGCGACCCAAAATCTGTATTACTCATGATTCCTATCTGATAAATCTGGGCTCGCCTGACACAGAAAAGCTGAACAAATCCCGCAATGCGTTCCTCGAAGAAATTGACCGATGCGACGCCTGCAAAATTCCGTATCTCATCTTCCATCCCGGTTCACACCTCAAGACCGGCGAAGATGAATGTCTGACACGTATCGCCGAAAGCATCGACTACTGCCTCCATGAGCGTCCCGATTCGAGTGTGAATCTTCTCATCGAGAATACAGCTGGCCAGGGATCCAATGTTGGCTATTGTTTTGAGCATCTGCATGCTATTATTGATCAAGTGCAAAAGCAGGAGCGGATGGGAGTTTGTATTGACACTCAGCACAGTTTTGCCGCTGGTTATGATCTGCGGACTGAGAAAGGTTGGAACGAAACTTTCGATGAGTTTGACAAGATTGTTGGATTGGAACGGATCAAAGCGTTCCACGTGAACGATTCTAAACGCGAACTGGGGACACGTGTTGACCGTCATGAAAAGATCGGACAGGGATTCCTGACCATGGAGACTTTCTGGTGTCTGGTGAATGATGAACGGTTTGGTGAAATCCCTATGGTGTTGGAGACGCCTGTTGATGACGAATCTGAATATACCGATGAACTTAAGGTACTGCGGAGCTTGATCGGAGCTCCCAAACCGAAATAGGGTTTATAATCATGGGAAAGAAATATGATTATGATGCAGTAGTTATTGGCGGAGGCCCCGGTGGATATGTAGCCGCCATTCATGCAACGCAAGCCGGGAAGAATGTGGCAATCGTGGAGCGAGACGCCCTGGGCGGAATTTGCCTGAATTGGGGATGCATCCCGACGAAAACTCTTTTGCATGACGCTGAAGTTTTACATCTCGTGAAGAATGCCGGGAAGTACGGCATCGATATTAAAGACTATTCTGTCGATTTCGGAAAAGTCGTGAAGCGAAGCCGGACGGTTGCAAAACGCCTCTCGAAGGGTATTGAATATCTGATGAAGAGGAGCAATATCACTCATATCAAGGGATTGGCAAAGCTTCGATCGGCGACAAATGTGGAAGTGAAGACAGCAGGTGGCAAGAAGGTAATTAAAGCAGCAAATGTGATTATTGCCACCGGAGGAAGGAACCGGGAGATCCCGGGGCTGGAGACCGATGAGAAGAAGGTAATCTCTTACCGTGAAGCGATGACGCTAAAGAAACTGCCGAAGAAGATGATCATCATCGGTGCCGGAGCTATCGGTGTGGAGTTCGCCACGATTTATCACGAATACGGCACTGAAGTTCACCTTGTTGAGATGCTTCCCCGTATCCTCCCTCTCGAAGATGTTGAGGTTTCTGATCTATTGGCGACTTCACTGAAAAAGCGCGGAATCCACATCCATGTTTCGACAAAAGTGGAGAAGATAAATGTCCTTAAGACAAAAGTAAAGGTGCATCTCTCATCCGGCAATAAGAGTGAGATTCAGGAAGCTGACATCGCTTTGGTGGCTGTAGGCATTCAAGGGAATGTGGAAAACCTCGGCTTGGAAACTGTGGGAGTGAATGTGGAAAGGGGCTGGATTGTTACCGATGAATCTCAGATGACCACCGCAAAGGGCATTTATGCTATCGGCGATGTTTCAGGACCGCCGTTACTGGCTCACGTGGCTTCTGCAGAAGGGCGGATTGCAGCAGCTCATTTATCCGGAAACTCTTTCAATCCTCTAGACTACGACAGCATCCCCGCCTGCACGTACTCCCGTCCGCAGGTGGCGTCAATCGGCCTGACGGAGGAAGCAGCTCAATCAGCCGGTTACGAGCTTAAAATCGGCCGGTTTCCCATGAGAGCCAGCGGTAAAGCTATGGCACAGGATGACACAGAAGGATTCGTAAAGATTATCTTCGACGCCAAATACGGCGAACTTTTGGGCTGTCATATAATCGGTCCGGAAGCGACAGAGCTCATCGCTGAAGTGGCAGTAGCCAAGATGCTGGAAGCGACTTACAAAGAAATCGTGGATACTGTCCACGCCCATCCCACTATCGCGGAAGCGATCATGGAAGCGGCGGCGGATGCCTACGGTGAAGCGGTACATGTCTGAGCTGCAATTAACATCATCACCTACAGAAAAATCAGAGATGAGATTCCTCCATCTCGGGAGACAGCCGTACGAGCCCATCTGGGAGATGCAAAAGGAGTTGGTTGCCAAACGGCAGCAGGGACTTGTCCCGGATACGGTGATTCTGGTAGAGCATGATCCTGTCTACACACTGGGGAAGAATGCCGATGAGAATCATCTGTTGCAGTCTCGCCGAGAGGACGTACCCACGTTCACTGTCGAGCGGGGCGGCGATGTCACTTTTCACGGTCCCGGTCAGATTGTAGGGTATCCCATCCTCGATCTGCACGATCATCGGCTGAGCATCAGCTGGTACATGCGATCGTTGGAAGAGATGCTCATCCGAGCTCTGGCTGAGTTTGGCATCGAAGCTGATCGCCGGGAGGGACTCACGGGAGTCTGGGTAGAAGATCGGAAGATTGCATCCCTGGGCGTTCGACTATCACGCTGGGTCACCATGCACGGGTTCGCTCTAAACGTGAATACAGATTTGAGTTATTTCGATGGTATAATCCCGTGCGGCATTTTCGAGTGCGGTGTAACCTCAATGGAGAGCATTCTGGGAAAGAAATTAAAGTTAGAAGTTGTTTGTAATAAAATTAAGCAAACATTTATAAACGTGTTTGATGAACAGTCACCGAAAGTGGAGACGTATTAGATTATGCCAAGATTCCACGGATTTACTAAGAAGCAGATCCTAGAAGTTTACCGAAATATGTATCTGTCTCGCAAAATGGATGAGAAGATGCTTATACTCCTCCGACAAGGGAAGGGATTTTTCCACATCGGTGGATCCGGTCACGAAGCGGCTCAGCTTGCAGTTGCCCAATGCATCCGCCCAGGTGAGGATTGGTCTTATCCATACTATCGAGATTCAGCCTATTGCATGGGAATCGGTATGACTGCCCAAGAGCAGCTTTTGAGCTTCTTGATGAAAGCGGATGATCCCAACTCCGGCGGTCGTCAAATGTCGCAGCACTACGGTCATCGTAATCTTCGAATTGTCACGCAGTCGAGCCCAACCGGCACTCAGTTTCTTCAAGCTGTAGGAAGCGCTATGGCGTCAGTGAAAGAGGATAGTAAAGAAGTCGCTTATGTTTCTGCTGGTGAAGGGACAACGAGCCAAGGTGATTTTCACGAAGCGCTAAATTGGGCGAGCCGCGATAAGCTTCCGGTTATTTTCCACATCCAGGATAACAAGTACGCCATTTCTGTCCCCATCGAAGATCAAACTTCCGGAGCATCGGTCTATGATATTGTGGCAGGGTATAAGAATTTGGCTCGTTTTCATGCGGACGGTACTGACTTCTTTGAATCGCATCTCGCTTTCCGAAAAGCGATAGACCGTGCCCGGAAAGGGAAGGGCCCTAGCGTGGTCGTTACAGACGTCGTAAGACTATTGCCTCATTCGTCATCAGATGATCAGAGAAAATATAGAAGCGAAGAAAATTTGGAAGCAGATCGCCAGCGAGATCCCATTTTGCGTCTCGAGGCCATGTGTTTAGAAGGTAAGGTCGCTTCCGAAAAGGAATTTGCCAAGATCCGTAAAGGGGTGGAGTCGGAAAGCGACAAAATTATTGAGTGGTGTGAAACTCAATCAGATCCTGAGCCGGAGACAGCAACGCTCCACGTTTTCAGCGAAAATGGAAAGGGTATTGGCAGCAGTGAACCGGCAAAGAAGATTATCTCTGATAAAGTAGTTATGGTGGATGCAATCAACCACGCCCTCAGCGAAGAATTAGAGCAGAACGACAAGATGGTCGTTTACGGTCAGGATGTAGCAGACGACAAAGGTGGAGTTTTCACTGCCACGAAAGGTCTATCGAAGGCGTTTGGCAAAGACCGCGTGTACAACGCTCCTCTGGCCGAATCGTCTATCATCGGGACTGCCATAGGGATGGCGTGCGCAGGGTGGAAACCGGTAGTAGAGATCCAGTTTGCTGACTACATCTGGACCGCCATGATGCAGATTCGAAATGAGCTGGTGACAATTCGATATCGCTCCAACAACGACTGGAGCTGTCCGGTAGTGATTCGCGTTCCAGTGGGCGGCTACATCCACGGAGGACTCTGCCACAGCCAATCCATCGACGGATATTTCATCCATATGCCGGGGATTCGCATCGCCTATCCGTCCACCGCCGCCGATGCCAAGGGACTCCTGAAAATGGCGTGCCGCATGGATGATCCAGTCATGTTCATGGAGCACAAGGGGCTTTATCGACATCCCCAGGCAGTGACACCCGAACCGGACGAGAATTATCTCTTGCCGTTTGGCGTGGCGAGAGTTGTGCAGGAAGGTGCTGATCTTACTATCGTCACTTGGGGCATGATGGTGCATAAGTCCGTGGACGCGGCGAAAAAGATACAGGATGATACGGATGCATCCATTGAAATCATTGACTTACGGACACTGAACCCGCTGGATCTCGCTTCAATTGAAAAGTCCCTAAAGAAGACGAACAAAGTTCTGGTGGTGTATGAAGACAACCTTACGAACGGTCCCGGCGCGGAAATTTCCGCTCTTATCGCCGATCGTTTTTTCGAGCTGCTGGACGGTCCGGTAAGACGAGTGGCGGCGCAAGATTGTCATGTCCCCTTCAGCGCCATTCTTGAGGATCAAATATTGCCGCAGACGCATGAAATTGTGTCTGTTACTAAGGAATTATTGGAGTACTGATGATTGTTGATGTCATAATGCCTAAGCTTGGCGAGTCCATCACCGAAGGGACCATTATCGAGTGGCGGAAGAAGGTAGGCGACGCCATCGCAAAAGATGAAATTTTGCTGGAGATCGGAACGGATAAGGTGGACTCAGAGATTCCTTCGCCGGCGGGAGGAGTGGTAGTTGAACTGCTGGCTCAGCAGAAAGATGTGGTTCCGGTGGAGACTGTCATCGCCCGGATTGAGACCGATGGTGACGCACCGATAAAAACGGAAGAGCCGGACACCGAGGCTGCGGAAGTGGAAGTTCCCGAGAAAAAGGTTGAGTCGAAAGTCGAAGAACCGCCGAAGAAGATTCCCAAACCTGAAATTACTGAGAATAAGGCTTCCGCCGGTCGGACGTTTTACACACCTTTGGTGAGATCAATTGCCGAAAAGGAGGGCATCTCCCAAGAGGAGCTGGCTGGAATTCCTGGAAGTGGACGTAGCGGACGTGTTACCAAGAAGGACGTTTTGGCTTTTCTGGAGAGCGGCAGGGGTGAAGCAGCTCCGGATGAACCGTTAAGAATTACCATGACGGATGAAGTGGTGGAGATGGAGCGGATGCGGCAGATCATCGCCCAACATATGCGCAAAAGTCTCGATACCGCCGCCCATGTCCATGTGATTTCAGAGGCGGATGTGACCAATATGGTGGAATTCTCCCGGCAGAGGGGAGATCAATTCCGGCGTCAGGAAGGGTTTAAGCTGACTTACACACCATTTTTCATCATGGCAGTCGTGAAGGCAATCCAGGATAATCCTATTGTGAATGCGTCTCTGGATGGTTCGGCAATTCAACACCATAGGAATATCAATATGGGAATGGCAGTAGCGGTGGATAAAGGCCTAATGGTACCGGTGATCCCGAAGTGTGAAGAGTTAAATTTCCTCGGTCTATGCCGTCGTGTGAACTATATTGCCAACCGTGCCCGCCGGGGAGAAATATCTCCGGATGAACTTCAGGGATCCACATTTTCCATAACCAACTTTGGCGTTTTCGGCAATCTTTATGGCACTCCTGTCATCAATCAGCCAAATTCGGCTATCCTCGGCATTGGCGTAGTGAAAAAGCGGCCTGTCGTGCATGAAACACCGCGAGGCGATGCCATCGTCATCCGCTCTATGACGTATCTTTCCCTGGGTTTTGATCACCGGCTGATTGACGGTGCCGGCGGAGGGAAATTCCTGGAGAGCGTCGTTCACTATCTGGAGAATATGGATACCACTTCGTTGCTATAGAAATGCAGACAATCTCGCAAACTAATCCACGCAAACCTGATTGGCTGAAAATCCAATTGCGCGTTGGCAAGAATTACTCAGATCTGAAAGAAATAGTCAGCCATGGGAATCTTCACACTGTCTGTCAGGAAGCTCTTTGCCCGAACATTTACGAATGTTGGGATCGCCGGGCGGCGACACTCATGATTCTGGGCGATGTCTGCACCCGCTCCTGCGGTTTCTGCAATGTGAAGACAGGTCGTCCCACCTGGCATGATCCTGATGAACCCCAGCGGACTGCTGAAGCAGTACGCCAGATGGGACTGAAGCACTGCGTCATCACATCTGTCAATCGTGATGAACTTCTGGATGGAGGAGCGGCGATCTGGGCGGAGACGATCCGCGCTATACATGAGTTGAATCCTGACTGCACATTAGAGGTGCTTATCCCCGATTTTAAAGGTGACGAAATACCTCTCAAGACAATCTGTGATGCCAACCCGGAAATATTAGGGCACAATATTGAGACCGTTCCCCGGCTCTATTCGGCTGTCCGCCCGCAAGCAGATTATCTGCAATCGCTAGATGTTCTCAGACGATCAAAGAAGTTTGGGATGCGTACCAAAACTGCCATGATGGTAGGATTAGGAGAAATGAAAGGTGAAGTTATTGAGACAATTAAGAAAGTAGCTGAAACAGGATGTGACATTTTGGCCATAGGACAGTATCTTCAACCCACACGAGACCATCACGCTGTAGATCGCTATGTCCATCCCAGCGAGTTCGATTTCTATCGTGAGGAAGGTTTGAAGCAAGGTCTTAAATGGGTAGAGTCTGGACCCCTTGTGAGGAGTTCATATCACGCTGATGCTCAGGCGTCAGCTCTTATAGAGAAAGTATGAATAAGCAGAAAATTGTTATTTATGGCGTAATTATCCTGGCTGGTCTGTCCCTTGCCTGGTGGATCAACGGAAACAAAGGATCGGTATCCAAGCCAAGTGCGAGTAACACCCTGAATGTGCAAAGAACGGAAACTCGAATGTCTTCTTCACCGCCGTCAAATCCCGGTCAGGCACGCCCTGGTGAGATTCTCATTGGACAGTTGGGTGTCATCGTTCCGGATGATTGGCAGGCTGAGCCACAGTCGAATACCATGAGAATAGCCCAATTCCGTCTTCCCGCTATTGATGGTACTGATGTAGAACTTGCTGTTACTTTCGATATCGGCGGTGGAGTTCAGGCAAATGTTGACCGCTGGTATCGCCAGTTCCAGGATCCCGTCGGAAAGGACACTACTTATGTTAGTAATAACTTGCAGATTACTCTCGTAAATATTCGAGGGACATTCTTAGGGATGCGAGTAGAATTTGAATTGGAAAATTACCAAATGCTGGCTGCCATCGTTAAAGCACCGGATGGTCCTTATTTCTTCAAGATGACAGGACCAAAGGAATCTGTTTCCTCTTTGAGTCATTCTTTTGCAAGTTTTATTGGTACTATTCGATATGTTGGGAATCAATAAACCAGAGATCTATGACAAATCAGCAGATTAATTCGTGTGGCACACTTGTTGCCCAAAGCAGTGCATGCTGAAAGGAACTAATTTATGACAGACAAAATCAAAGATCCGGATATTGTAAAAAAAGACAGATTGGAAGACGTTGCGGATGATGTCGATTCATATCCTGTTATGCCGTTGCGGAATACTGTCTTATTTCCTCAACAAGTAATTCCGACATACATAGGTCGTGAGCGATCACTTAAGTTAATCGATGATCTTCCGCAAGGTAAGAAATTACTGGTTGTAGTCGCACAGGAGGACGGCTCCATGGAGAACCCCGAGCCTGATGATTTATATGCCTGGGGGACCTTGGCAGTTGTTCTAAAAGTTTTTGACATGCCGGATAAAAGCAAATCCGCTATTATTCAAGGGTTGGATCGTGTTAAGCTGCTCTCGTTTACACAGAAAGAACCTTACTTCAAGGCTGTTGTGGAACGAGTGGAAGACAATGAGGATGAAGACCTTGAGGTTGAGGCACTTGCGTCAAACGTTAGAAATTCATTTCAGGAGCTCATCAAGATT
>JYMV01045682.1_pt1 | contig 57749 bp, 60 predicted proteins | sample 338911 | NCBI WGS metagenome assembly JYMV01 (sample SAMN03354496, study PRJNA234377) | hydrothermal vent metagenome | biome: Deep sea; feature: Hydrothermal plumes at the Eastern Lau Spreading Center, Western Pacific Ocean; material: Seawater | place: Tonga | collected 2009 | depth 2000 m m | reverse complement strand
ATTGAATTGGATTTCTGCTTTCACCATCTGGAAACTTAATGTATGGACTTCATTGATTTAAGCAATCAAGATCTCACTCAAGCCGAATTGTCCAATCTTGATCTAAGTCACACAGACTTGGCTAACAGCAACCTTTATCGGGCTGGACTTTTCAAATCAAATCTATACGCTGCCAACTTGCAGGGAGCTAACTTGAGCTACTCATATGCAATTGGCTTAAACCTAAGTGATGCTAAACTAAACAATGCCGAGCTATCCTACGCCAACCTGTATCAGGCTAATCTGATAGGTGCAGATCTTCGGCAGGCAAATCTACATGGGGTGAATCTTCGAGGTGTAGACTTTGGTGATACAGAGGCATTTCTCCTTTCTCAGGCTAATTTTAATGGTTCCCTTTACGATGCAGAAACTAACTTTCCTAACGACTTTGATATTAGCCAATTTGACGCCCATTTTATTGGCAAGAACTCCAATTTGCAATCGGCTAATCTCCATAGCGCCTATCTACGTAACGCCGATCTTCGCTACGCCAATTTGGTTCATGCAGATTTACGCAATTGCAACCTACAACATGCAGATTTGCGGCATGCTACTTTAAACAATGCTAATTTCGATAGTTTCGTTGATTTTAGTAATGCTGATCTACGTCACTGTGATTTCAGTAATACCGACCTTTCACAGGTGTTAATGGACAACACCAAATTTGATGAATCGACCAAATTCCCAGCTGATTATTCCCTACCATAGTTGTTTCAACTTGCCTCTTGGCCGCAAGACTAAACTTATATCCTTAATTTCTTCATCGTTTAGATGTAGTCCTTCAAATGGACATAGTTATTGTAGTATCTCTATCGGCTCTGCTATAATGAATGGAATCTGACAAGTCAACTATCGAAAACGCAACATGAAGAAATTTGATGGCGTCTTACAATCGGTTGAAGCAAGCTGCCGTGAACGGCATATTCCAATGCTGGGTCCGGAAAAGGCTAAATTTCTTCGACAGATTGTGAGGAGAGTACAACCGAATATTGTAGTCGAATGTGGCACAGCCATAGGATATTCAGGTCTGTGGATTGCATACGAATTGCAAGCAATTGGCACCGGAAAATTGATAACAATCGAAATTGATTCAGAACGTGCGAGTGAAGCCCAATCTAACTTCACTCAAGCAGGAGTTAACCACCTCATAGATCTAAGAATTGGTGACGCCAGAAATGTACTGGGTAAGGTCGGCTCCGCCGTCGATCTCCTGTTTCTGGACAACGATTTCCAAAACTATTTCCCCTGTTTTCAGGCCATCGAACCACAACTTACAAATGAAGCGACTCTTGTTGCTGATAACGTAGGTATTGGTGCTAATAAAATGAAAGATTATCTCGATTACACCAGATCACGATACCAAACAGAACTCCACTGGTTCAAAATAGATCTACCCTGGGTTAATCGGGATGCGATAGAAATTGCAATCTACCGAAAACCATCGTCAACATGATATAAGGATGCAAGTTGTTCTGTTGCCTAAATGTAGAAAATGCATCAGAATTTTGTAGAGGAGCTTCAGCAAAAATTAGGATAACCCAGTTAATACAAGGACTTTTGCCTCTAATTTTGTTAATTTCACCTACGCTTCACTTGAATAAAGAAGTCTACGGCTCAAAATGATAGGATAGGTGGAAAATGCTCATCAGCACTGAGTAATTTGGCTTTTTAGTGGTTGGCAGAGGCACTGAGTTTTGGCACAATAAAACTAGACAGAAGGAGAAAACCGAAGAAAAATGAGAAGTTTTTGTTGCCATAAAGCTGAAAATGCTGAAATCATTAACGGCTGGTTCCCAAAATTAGTTGCGGGAGCCAACAAATTCTGATTATTGTCAAAACACACCAGTTTAAAGTCGAAATTGTAAAGAACAAATAGGCCTTGACAATTTATAACATATAGATGCAATATGATGCGTTTTGCGAATTCTGTTACAGAAGTGACATCAAGTGGAAAATCAAGCACAATTGTAACAGCAAAGAGGATGAAGGAAAATGTGCCCGCAAGCCAGCAGTAAGTCGAAGACAGAAAGCCAAAATAAAACGATCAAACTGCTCACAGCAATGTGCCGAATAGGTAGCCAACTCGGGCTATGTAAGGGGCTTGAGCAGATTTCAGCAAGACTCCAACTGAAGCAGAAAGTAAAGGTATTATTAAACTGAAGACTCAAGAATCCGACATCGAGTAGGGCTTTTTGCAAATCAATTACAGTGAACTTGCACTGCGAAATTAGATCCACGTTTGGTATTAGGAGTTAAGAAAATGAAAGATTTCACTCATTTACTATTGATCTTCGTTGTTTTGATGGGATGCAGTGAGGATGAGCCTGTTTTAAAAGAAGTGGGGCCTGAGTCACTCAGCCGAGAAATCAGGTCACTCAGAAAAGAGATGCAAGAACTTAAAACTCTACTGACCAGTAGAGTTGAGTCTATAGAGGTCATTGCAGAACCGGCAATCAATCCTAATCCTAAAGAAGAAATTAGTAAGGAAAAAGACCGGGCCATTTCTGGGGGAAAAATCACTCGCATGGGAGAAATTGGGATTTTTAATGAATCGGTTGGCTGGACTAACGTTGCTACAGCCAAAGCCGATACTGAAAAAATCCTAAAAACCAAATTTGCCAGAAGTGTCAAAGTTTATAATGACGACGATATTGGAAAATTCGCTAAGAAAAGAACCGCAGACAATAAACTTGATATCATCATCACCTTTGGGTACTTTCCTGTAAGCTTATATAAACCGGGAAATGTGGAGCAAGAAGATTCAATCGCAGAGAAATTCCTCGAAGGCGGTGATATGTTTATGAATACTGCAGACTATATTTTCTATGTTACTCAAGGTGGTGGGACAAATGGTGACAGGGGACTAAAAACCATCACCGATAGTAACTTTGATTGCTGGGGTGCAGGTGGAGACGTTTTCAAGCCAACAGCAGCCGGTAAAAAGTACGTCCCAAGTCTACCCGCTTCATATGATTCTCCACGACCAATGAAGCTAGACCAAATAGAAGCTGATACGAATTGGGAAGTCGAAGTCGCCTTTGGAGAAACAGCGGATGGCAAAAAAATCGATCCTGCCGTGGTTAAAAGCACCAAGCATGGCGGTAGATTTGTCGTTGTGAGACAAACCAATAAAGCTGCTCCTGACCGCGGTAATGTTATGCACGAAATCCTAGAAAACTATGTTAAGAAAAAAATTGTGCCCGCATTAGCAGTTGATACCACGGGTAAACTGGCAACGGCTTGGTCTAAAGTCAAGAATTTCTAATTCGCCTTCGACTCGAAAAAGGTCAAAATATGCTTCTCAGCAATACTCTTGTGCCAAAAAATGGCTCAATACCTACTTGGTCAACAGATTTAATGGCCTAAGTTCGACATGTAATCAGCAATCCATGGTGCCGTAAATATCTGCCCTGATTTGTCTTTTCCACTACTTTGGTTTTCGTTGGTTAAAAATGCACATAGATCTTCATTTAGATTAAGCAAATGAAAACCGTGTATAGATTGCAGTTTTTTGAGTCTTTGGTAAATATCCACTTTTCATATTTTCTCCGAATTCAAAGAGCTTGAACTAATATCTTAATGCTAAATTGCTTGGGAATATAACAAAGATAATTGTTCCTAACAAGGTTCGGGTAGGTTCCAATTAGCTCAAGATGCTATTGCCATTGTTAAGAGAGAAAAGAAATGACTCCCGAGACAATAGAGAAGTGGTGGAAATTAGGCAGGACTCTGCCAGTCGAGGTTGCTACTCAGTATCCGTTCAAGCCGATTCAGGTTGCTAATGATACTGGGATCAACGTTTTGGTGGACATGTCCCACAGATGCGATTTTTTTCTTCTCTGGAGCTTAGGCGAACAACTACACCAGCGCGGCATTCGAAGCGCAGGCAGTCATGCCACGCTTGACACGCTTCTGACACCTGAATCCCCGTGTCGGGTTCGAATCCCCGTAGCACCTAAGATCCATCCTTTTGCTTGGTGGCCAACTCCAAGATGGAATGTCGTGCTGAGTGAAGGGGACATACTTAATCCAGCCTACATTCCAGAAGAACTTCAGGAGTTGAAGAAATACCTGCACGATGGTGGTGGTTTGATCCTTTCAGGGAACTGGATAAAGGAAGACTGTTCTGAGAATTGGTCTGTAAATCAACTACTCTCCGAGTACAACGCGGAGATTTTACCAAGCGACGAACTATACCAAGGACACAGATGGCCGGCAGTGAAAGTTAGCAATGACTGGGAGATTGTTCTCAAAGGCGCTACAGGAAAGCCAATCCATGCCCGTCGCACCTATGGAAAAGGACGACTGGTTCTGTTAGCATCATCGGAACTGTTCCGCTTTGATCAAGAGAACAAAAACGATGTAGTGCAGAAATCAGACTTTCTGGCAGAGATCATTTCATGGGCTGCTGCTGGTTCATCGCCAGTTGGAGGTGAACCCCGAATGCCAACACCCATGTGGGGAGGAGGCGGAATCTACCAGGAATCTGAAGAACGACTTGATGGAATCGTCTGCTACTATAGCAAGAACCAGACAAATGATCTACTGGTGACTTTGAGGGAAGACTTTCCAGCAATTACGGCAGACCTCTACGATTGGTTCCCCTCCCCAAAGCCGGAAGAACCGATGTACCTCATCCTTTGCAGTGGTGGTGGTGGTGGGTGGGCTGTCAATATCTATTTCCCCAAAGAGACCGGTACAATCTCCACCAATCCAGAAGGCATCCGAAGCATTTTCGGCCACGAGCAGGCGCATACCATGCCAGGACCTAGAGGTACTATCGCTAACCATCCTTTTGGTGGGAACCAGGGAGAAGAACACGCAGGTTGGTTACAGGGCAAGATTGTGGCTAAGTACAACGGGGAGTCAGGACCAAACCGCGGATGTCAAGAGGTTTTGCACGAGTCATATGACGGCACACAACAGACGGCCGAGAAAATCTTCAAAAAGGCACACTTAGACAATTGGCGTACTGGATGGGATCGACTGATGATCTGGTATATTTGGCAAAAGCTGGATGATCGTTATGGCCCAACATGGTACCCGCGTTGGCGTTGGGTGCAGTCTAAGCGATGGGTTCAAGATCCCAACCGGCAACTAACTTGGCAAGAATCAATAGAAGACATGTCAATAGCCGTGGGTGAAGATCTGTTTCCATTCTTCATCTCTACTGGAAAAGAATTGGGAAAAACCCGTTTTGCCAACGCTATATTCCTTGACCAGAGCATTCACCTTCCGGTTGCCCCCATTGGCCCCACGCCACCTGGCAACGTACGACTGGATGCCATTGATGATTACACAAAGCCTCTCGTCCCTAACTCAAACACTTGCTGACCAAAATTAACAGGGTTCAAACACCGCTGAATATCCGCAGCAATACCACAAGAGAAAATGAAATGGTGCTGACTTCAGGAATCTGTTTTTTTAAATCAGTTCATTTCAAAAACGACACCTAACATCCTATCAGGCTCTTGAATGATCTCAGCCAACCGCAATTCTACGTCCACTAATGGAATCTTATGTGTGGTTACCGCATCCACGTTGAACTTGCCTTCAGAGATCAAACGCATACACAATTTAAGATTCGTTTGGGTAGTCCACCGCATGACAACAGGTGGGTAGTCAACGCCAAACTCCCACTCCTCATCATGATACCCCGGTCCCGTCCGTCCAACGCGGCAAATATCCATGTTGGTGATAGTGCGGGGAAAATCGAACCAAGCACCACCAGGGATCATCAATCGACCCATTAGGTGTCCATCAGGAGAACATTTAAAACACTTTTGCAGTTGCTGGACAGCCGTATTGGCATCTCCACCAAAGGCAATCACTGCGGTATCTAAACCATGTCCACCTGTAAAAACACGAGTAATTTCAACCTCGTCCTCTTGTCTGGGAACAGCAACAGCGTCAATCCCCCAGTCTTTGGCCGTTTCTGTGCGAAACGGAATCGCGTCCCAACCGATGACCAAACTGCCAGCTAATTGATGAATCATGGCACAGAGTTGGCCTAGGACTCCAAGCCCAACCACAGCAGCAAACTCACCAAAATGTGACTGACCACGGCGAAAAACGTGCACAGCAGTAGCGGCCAAATGACCATAGGCTCCTTGGACAAAAGTTACATTGTCCGGCAATTCCACACAAAGATTGTGTGGAATGACCGCGTAATTTGAGTGGAGCGCGTATCCTCCTCCCATACAGGCCACACGATCCCCAGGCTTGAACTTAGTTACATTTTCTCCGACCTCTTCGACAACACCTGCGTTGGCGTAGCCAAACGGACGCGGTTGTGACTCAGGCGATGACGACGATTGCTGATGATGCAAATTACGCCACCCACCAACTTCACTGCCAGGACTAACCAATGAGTTGTGAACTTCGACCAGTAGGCTACCAGGCTTGATTTCCGGGATAACCTCTTCAACTAACGTAACCCGTCCGTTTCCTCGAGCTGCGATGATACGTTTTTTATTCATTTCCATCTCCCAAATGTCGTATAATTTTTAGTATAACAGAAAGGATAAATGAAATGAAATACTTGCCAAGTGTTAAGGCCTTGACGTTTGATCTATTCGGTACAATCTTGGATCTCGGAAGAAGTTTAATACCGCATATCAATCGGTTCTTAGATGCTCAAGATGCACAAGTTACCGGAGATAAGTTGTGGACACAATGGCGCGCCCGTCAGCGAATCGAACAATATCAGGACACCATCATGTCACTCGGACACAGTGGATATCTGACTACCGTACGCCGAGCGCTAGTCTATACCTTACGGCTAAACGATATTGAACCAACAGACGATGTGGTATCTAAACTGATGTCGGCATGGCAGGAATTATCGCCGTTTCCTGAGGTTTTGCCAGCGTTGGAGAAACTGGCAGATAAATATACGCTGGTCGTGCTGTCGAATGGAGACCCAGAGTTTTTAGACCATTTGATCAAAAATCGTGTTTCATGTCCGTTCGACCACGTATTTTCGGTCAACACCGTTGGTGCTTTCAAACCACATCCGGGTGTCTATCTGCGTACAGCTTCAATACTCGGTCTGGAAACTCAACAGTGTTTGATGGTTTCAGCCAATTCGTTTGACGTAATGGGAGCAAAAGCCTGTGGATTCCGAGCCGTTTTCGTGAATCGTTACCAGTTGCCCTATGAGGACACAGATTATCAACCCGATTCAACTGTCAGCAACTTTACCCAACTAACAGAAGTCCTACTGTCAGACTGAAAAACAACGAGGCAATTGTATGACACTGAGAGGTTAAGACCATGAACAAAACGATCATCACAGCGGCAGTTACAGGTTCAATGCCAACCAAAAAGATGAACCCCGCAGTACCATATACACCAGAGGAAATCGCCAAGGAAGCAATAGAATGTTGTCGGAGTGGCGCGGCTATTGCGCACATCCACATACGCAACCCCAAGACAGGAGAACCAGATTCATCAATTGAGTTATTTCGAGAAGTCGTTGATCGCATTCGGCAAGAGTGCGATATGCTCATCAACTTGACCACCAGCGGATTGAATATCAAAGATACAAACGTTATTGATAAAAGACTTGAACCCGTAACATTACAACCGGAAATCTGCTCGCTTGACATTGGTTCGGTAAATTTTCCGCATCGAGCCTTTGTTAATTCTCCGGAATGGGGTAGATCTGCAGCTTTGCGGATGCGTAAAAGTGGTGTTAAACCCGAAATCGAGGTCTTTGATACTGGACATATCCGTCAAGCTATGTACTGGATTGAAGAGGATTTAATCGATGATCCTCCTTATTTTCAATTGTGTATGGGTGTTGGCTGGGGAATTGAAGCAACACCCGAAAATTTACTGTTTATGAAGAATAAACTCCCACCGAACGTTCCCTGGTCGGTTTTGGGAGTTGGTCGAACACAATTACCAATGATCACACTTGGGATTCTCTTAGGAGGCAACATTCGAGTAGGATTCGAGGACAACATTTATTTGCGAAAAGGTGTTCTGGCCAAAAGTAACGCTCAAATGGTGGAAATGGCTGTCAAGTTGGTCGGTCAGCTTCAACAGGAAGTTGCCACGCCCAATGATGCACGCCGGATACTAGGCCTCGCCTAATCCGCTTCATCTTAAGATCTTGTCGTACGCAGTTAATAATTGAAAACCAAAGGTAAATTATGAATAGATCAAGTAATTCGTCATTCAGGTCTTTCCTGATAACTATTGGACCAGGACTGTTGGTGGCAGCAACTGGAGTCGGTGCCGGAGATCTCGCCACAGCCGCGTTTACCGGAAACAAACTGGGGGTCACTATTCTGTGGGTAGTTCTTCTGGGAGCATCTCTGAAGTTCGTACTGAATGAAGGTCTTGCCCGCTGGCAGTTAGCAACCGGACAAACACTTCTTGAAGGAGCGGTAATTCGCCTGGGCCCCGTGATTTCATTTATCTTTCTGCCATACCTGCTGCTATGGAGTTTCTTTGTCGGGTCGGCGTTGATGAGTGCCTGCGGTGTGGCCATGCATGCGATTGTTCCCATTTTCGATCAAGCCTCACAAGGGAAGATTTTCTTCGGGATTATCCATAGCCTGATTGGTGTTATGTTGGTACTGGTTGGTGGGTTTGTTCTGTTTGAAAAGGTTATGAACGCTTGTATCATTTTTATGTTCTTTTGCGTGCTTCTCACTGCGGTGATAATCTGTGAAAACTGGGGGGATGTTGTAACAGGATTGTTACTCCCCAGAATGCCGCAGATTGGATCAGGCGGCCTCGGATGGACAATAGCACTGATGGGTGGTGTTGGAGGAACGCTAACTGTCCTCTGTTATGGTTACTGGATGCGTGAGAAAGAACGAACAGAAGTATCAGAACTGGGAACCTGCCGGATAGATCTCGGATTCGCCTATGTGGCAACAGCCATCTTTGGCATATCCATGGTTATTATTGGAAGTACAATTCAAGTTGAAGGAACAGGTGCCGGTCTGATTGTCGATTTAGCCGACAAATTGGAGGGGTCCTTGGGATCAGTCGGCAGATGGACATTTTTAATCGGTGCTTGGGGAGCGATATTCAGCAGCCTACTGGGCGTTTGGCAGTCAGTACCATATATTTTTGCTGATTTCTGGGATCTGATACAAGCGAGAGACCGAGATTCGACTTATGCCACGGAAGTCGATACGAAAAGCTTACCCTATCGAGGGTATCTATTTGCAATTGCAATTGTTCCGATGGTGGGGTTGTTTTTCAGCTTTAAACAGGTCCAAAAAGTATATGCTATCTTTGGGGCTATGTTTATGCCGTTCTTGGCTGTGGTATTATTGATTCTTAACGGCCGATCGGTTTGGGTAGGACCACATCGAAATCGTGTCATCACAGTTATAGCTCTTGTCGTTATCCTAGCTGTATTTGTTTTCTTCGGCTATTTACAACTTCGCCAGAAACTGGGAATTTAAGTTGAATGAATTGTAACAATTTCCCACACCATTTTTAAAGTATGAATGTAGGGAATCAGATAGAGCAATAATGAAGCGAAGAAAGTTCGTTAAAATTATCGGTGTGACGACTGCTGGCATGATGATGCCAGTCCGGTACATCAACGCTGAAGGCCAACCGGTGTTTGATCTAAATCCGGCTACTATAATTACAGATAATGATGACTTTTACATTCTCCAAATCGATAAAGCTCCGGAAATCAAGGCGGATCATTGGCAAATGGTTGTAACTGGTTTGGTTACGAAGCCGATTGCTCTAAACTATCAGCAGATTCTGAAAATGGAATCGGTCACCACGCAACGGACGCTAAAATGTATAGGGGATCCAATAGGAACCGAACAGATGAACAATTCGGAGTGGACAGGTGTTCCATTGCGAAATGTTCTCGCCAACGCGGGTATCAAACCGAAAGCGAAAGTCGTTGTTTTTCGCTGTGCTGACGGCTATCATACAGCCGTACCGATTGAACGGGCAATGCGAAAAGAAGTACTTTTGGCTTACAAGATGAATGGTGACGATTTGCCCGTTGATCATGGCTATCCAGTTCGGCTTCTCAACCCAGGGCACTATGGCGTCAAGAACCCCAAATGGATTATGAACATCATGCTGGCTGAAAAACATGTTGGTTACTGGGAAGCCCAGGGGTGGGATCCGATCGCGCGGGTCAAGTTGGCAACGGTAATCAGGTCTCCGGAAAATGGTAGCGAGATTAAAACTGGATCGATTTGTACAATTAGTGGAGCCGCATTTGATAGTGGAAACCACGGTGGTATCAAATCTGTTGAAGTTAGCATTGATGGTGGAACTAACTGGGAACCCGCCGAAATTTGGGCCGAGGATTCACCTTTGACTTGGTATCTCTGGAAATATACTTGGCAAGTACCTAATCAACCAGATGAAATCGAGATATGTGCCAGATCAACGGCCAACAACGGAACTATTCAGGAAGTAAATGGTTTCGACGCTGAAAACGGCGGTGCAACTGGTTACCATACTATTGATGCTGAGATTAAGACCTAGTTTGTGCTGTTATACCCAAGCATATGGAATAATCGAGTGTGCTGGTTGAAGATAAACCCCTTTAATAATTCTCAAGACTTAATTTGTCAACGGTAGTCATATTTCAGATGCAAATGTTTAATGAAGGATTAGCATGATAAAGAAAAAATCAATTATCTACTTTGGTTTGATGTTGGGCTTGACTGTTTACATTTTTGCTCGAGCTGAACCTGAACGGATCAGCAACGCAGAAGTAAAACAGATACTTGATCAAAAAAAAGATATTGTAGTTGTCGACGTACGCGGAATTAATGCCTACAAAGCTGGACACATCCCAACTTCAATATCAGTGCCATCTGGCGAAATTGGCTTACGCCATAAGGAACTTCCCAAGAATAAACTTATTGTCCTCTACTGTAGCTGAATGGCGGAAGCTTCAAGTGTCCGTGCGGCACAAATATTAGCGAAAGACTTTGGTTTCAACATGGAACTATTGAAAGTGCTTAAAGGAGGGTTTCACGACTGGAGAGATGCTGGATACCCAGTCAACCAGGGGTTGGCAGTTAAACCAAAAGGTAAACTGACCACACTATGGTCAAAAGTTAAATCAAAGAAATAGAAACTGGTTAGATCCGAGATTCCAAGAAGTTAGTATATACTTCGGCCTTAAGAAAGCGGCTATTCCTTAAAATCCTAGTGTGAAGAGGGATCGTTGTGTGGATACCATCAATTTCAAATTCGGCTAATGCACGACGCATACGGGCAATTGATTCTGTCCGGTCCTTACCATGAGCAATCAATTTTCCGACCAGCGAGTCATAATAAGACGGGACCACATAACCGCTATAAATATGTGTATCTAAGCGAATTCCAATACCACCTGGTAACAAACACCGATTAATTTTCCCTGGTGACGGAGAAAAGTCGTTATTAGGATCTTCCGCATTAATTCGACATTCAATCGCGTGTCCATAGAAATCAATGCTGGATTGCCCATAACCAAGAGGCTCTCCTGCAGCTAAACGGATCTGTTCTTTTACGATGTCTATGCCGGTGATCATTTCGCTAATAGTATGTTCAACCTGAATACGTGAGTTCATTTCTAGAAAATAGAATTGATCGTTTTCATCAACAATAAATTCTACGGTTCCAGCATTAACGTATCCAACCGATCTAGCCGCTTTAACTGCAACCTTTAATAATTCTTGTCTTACCTTATCTGAAATTGACGGTGAAGGAGCTTCTTCAACCAATTTCTGACGCTTACGCTGAATAGAACACTCCCGTTCACCAAGATGCACCAGATTCCCTTGATGATCACCTAACACTTGCACTTCTATATGGCGTGCGTCTCTAATCCATTTCTCGATGTAGACATCACCATTACCAAAAGATGACTCTGCTTCGGCTTTAGCCGTATGAAAGAGATTAATCAAACTCATGCTGTTATGTGCAATACGTATTCCACGACCACCACCACCTGCTACTGCTTTTATACCAACTGGATATCCAACCTTCTCTGCTAGCGCGGCCGCATCCTTGTCATTTTCAACAATCCCTTTCTTCCTGCTTCTCCGAATTCCTTGTCGTGTGTTTCGACTACCGGGTACCAGCTTTAGACCAGCTTTAGACATCGCTTCACGTGCTTCAACCTTATCTCCCATAGTCATTAAATTTTGAACCGAAGGGCCAATAAAAGTGATTTTGTGAGCTTCACATATTTCAGCAAACTGAGCATCCTCAGCCAGAAACCCCACACCTGGATGGATAGCATCTGTGTTTGTTAGTTCGGCAATAGTAATAATATTGGCGCGTTTCAGATAACTATCACTCGGTGCAGGGTTACCAATGCAATAAGACTCATCCGCATGCCTAACGTGCAATGAATCCCTATCTGCTGTCGAGTAAACGGCAACCGTTTTGATTCCTAGATCTCGGCATGCCCGAATAATTCGGAGGGCAATCTCACCGCGATTGGCGATTAGAACCTTCTTGAACACTGTCAGTTCCTTTTGATTCGAAAAAGGGGCTGATCGAACTCAACTGCGGTTGCGTTTTCAACGAGTATCTCGATAATATCACAATCAAACTCCGATTGGACCTCGTTAAAAATCTTCATTGCCTCGATTAAGCAGATAGTATTATCCTTGGAAACTGAGTCTCCCACCTCTACAAAAGAAGGTTCATCCGGAGACGCAGCACGATAAAACATACCGGGCATGGGTGAACGAATTAATTCTCCTTGTTCAGTTGATTCGGTGGCATCACCAACCCCAACAGTCTGTTGTCCCGGGATTGTTGTTGCCATAGCAACCATTGGGATAACATCAGCGTTTGCTCGACGCACCCTAACTGAAACCTGCCCTTCGGTCAGCTCAACCTCCGACAAATCTCGCTCGTCCATGATATCGCAAATCTGCTCAATCAATGTCAGACCAGACTTTTTTTCCGCCATCAGCTATACCCTTTCAATATACTCACCAGTACGAGTATCTATTTTGACGATAATTTTGTTCTCAACGAAGAGAGGAACTTGTATCACTAAGCCTGTCTCCAAAGTCGCTGGTTTGGTGCTACCACTAACTGTATCTCCCCTAACCCCTAGCTCCGTCTCAACTATCTGAAGAGCGACAAACGTTGGAAGTTCAATTACGACAGGAGTATCCCCATCAAACCTAATGATAATATCCAGTCCTTCTTTTAAGTAGCTAATTGCATCTCCAATCAGTTCTGAAGACATAGCAAATTCTTCATATACCTCACTATCCATAAAATAAAAAAGGTTGCCATCAGTATACATGTACTGCATTTCACGATCTTCAAGTCGAACCACTTCAATAGTATCATTGGTTCGGAACGTCCGTTCCACCACTGCACCATTGGTTAAACGCTTTATCTTGGTGCGGGCGAAAGCCCCACCTTTGCCAGGTTTTATGTGTTCGCAATTTGTAATCGTATATATATTTTCATCAAGACGGATGATCAGCCCATTTCTGAGATCGTTAAGTGACGCCATAAATTCTCCCTAGAAGCTAAAAATAATAAAATTATATAAGCGCGGCACTCAAAAGTGCTCTTTTAATAATTTCTTTCTGCTGCTGGTTCGTTTCTGGCATAGGCAAGCGAGATTTCCCTGAAGCACGTCCCTGCAGTTGCATAACGTATTTAACATTAGCAGGAAGATTGTCATCGGAGATTGCATTCCATATTGGAAGCAACAAATCATGTAAAGATCGTGCCGTTTCATAGTTGCCATTTTCAACAGCTTCCCAAAGTTGAACGCAAAGTTTTGGAGCAGCAGTTAGTATGGCTGCGATTGCTCCATGTGCGCCGAGCAAGAACGATGGATAAAGCAAAGCATCAACCGCTGACATAATACAACCACGATCGCCAAGCAGAAGCAGCAAATCTGCAAGCAACTTCATATCACCAGCGCTCTGTTTAACACCAATGACACCTTCCACCTGAGTGATGATACGTGTTAACAATTCCGGAGATAAATAAGTCCACGGTATGACATTATAAATAATCACCGGTAATCCGGTCCCTTCAGCGATTCTAGCAAAGTGATCAATCATAGCACCGTCACTCGGTCTAAAGAGGTAGTGAACAGGTGTAACTTGAAGAGCTTTGATCCCTAGGCCTGCAACGGCTTGACCTCGTTCGATTGCGGATTGCGTACTGTCCGTAATAATTCCAGTAATAACTGGAATTCGTCCCCCAGACTCTTCAACGGCGCACGCCGTGATACGATATGTCTCATCGGTTGTTAAAGTATGTCCTTCACCAGTACTTCCACAGACTGCTAACCCGTGAACCCCAGCGACTTCGATCAGGTAACGCACATCTTCCTTTAACGCGACCTCATCGACCTGACCACCTGAAGTGAAAGGTGTTGTCGTTGGTGGCACGATACCATAAATTTCGTTCATCCTGTATTTTCCTTCTCTATTTGTTGTAGAATATTGATCATCGCATTGAGTGCAAGCTCGTAGCTATGGCTTCCAAAACCACTGATTACACCAACGGCAATTGGCGACACATATGAGTGATGACGGAAACCTTCACGTTTGTATATATTTGAGAGATGAATTTCGATTACTGGAAGGGTTACAGCTGAAAGTGCGTCTCGAATGGCTACACTAGTGTGAGTATAAGCCGCTGGATTAATCAAAATCCCATCAGCCCAATCAATATTATCCCCAATTTCCGAAACTATCGCTCCTTCATGATTCGACTGAAAAGTCTTGAGCTCAACCCCTTGCTTTTGAGCAACCTGAATTAGATAGTGGTTGATATTATCAAGCGTCTGAGTACCATAGATTTCTGGTTGACGCTTACCCAATAAATTCAGATTTGGCCCATGAACGAGTAAAATATTCATATCTAATTTGCTGTGCACTTTTCAATGGCTGCCAGGACTTCGTTATCCGGTATATCTGTTCGCATTGTCACTTTCCCTAGCCTTTCTATCAAGATCAGTTTTAATTTTCCATGATTTATTTTTTTATCAAAATACATTGCTTCAAGAAAATTTTCAGGTTGAATTCGTGGAATCTGAATCGGAAGACCTGCATTTTGCAAGAGCGTATTCTGTCGATTTAACTCAGAAGGATCAAGTATTCCCAGGTTGACAGAAAGTTGTGCTGCGCAGTTCATTCCGACAGCAACCGCCTCACCATGCCGAAAGGTATTATAGTCAGTAAGAACTTCCAGCGCATGGGCAAAAGTGTGACCATAATTTAAAGTTGATCGAAGTCCCCTTTCTTTTTCGTCATTTTCAACCACGTATGCTTTATTAGCGCAAGATTTTGCAATAATCTCAATCACAATCTCAGGAACAAGGCGGAGGATTTTTGTTAGATTCTTTTCAATTAAGCTAAACAAAGGCTCATCCATGATTACACCGTGTTTTATGATCTCAACCAAACCAGATCCGACGTCACGCTCAGCCAAGCTGTGCAAGGTGTCTACGTCAATTAACACCAGACTGGGTTGATGAAATGCACCCATCATATTTTTTCCTTTAGGGTGATTAATGGCAGTTTTCCCACCAACGCTAGCATCAACCTGAGCCAGAAGCGTGGTTGGAACTTGGATCCATGAGATGCCTCGCATAAAGGTAGCAGCGACAAAACCACTGAGATCCCCAATTACACCGCCGCCGAGTGCGATTAAAGTCGAACTTCGATCCATATGGTGATTAATTAAAGTATCATGAATCTTACTGAACCAAGCTAGCGATTTGTTCTCTTCACCGGAAGGTACTTGGATCACTTGTACATCAAACTCAAAGTCTCTTAGGCTCTTTAACACAATATCACCGTACCGTTCGCTGACAAACTCATCCGCGACAACGGTAACTTTATCGGACTTTGTTTTAGGCACAATCCGCTGACCGAGATTGCCTAAAATACCTTGACCAATAGTGATCGAATAGCTGTCCTGGTCAAGGTTAAGGTGAACTTCTCGCACTTTGATAGATCCCAATAATCTGGTTTGTGACTTCTTCAATCGATAAGTTTGTCGTTTCGATCTGATGTTCGATACGCTGGTAGTGGGCTTGCCGTGCTTGAAGGAGTTGCCGAATTTTATTCGGCGGATCGGAATCTTTCAACAAGGGACGACGGCTCTCGTCTTTTATACGCTCAAAGATCTCTTCCGGCGTTGCACGCAGGCAAAAAAGCAGACCGTTCTCTTGCAGGAGATTCAAGTTCTCAAAACGAAGAACAACACCCCCACCGGTCGAAATGACATGACTTTTAAATTTGGAGACCTTACGTACCGCCGCAGTTTCAAGATTGCGGAAATAATCTTCACCATACCGATCAAAAATTTCTCCAATGATCATCTGGTTGTCAACTTCCACCATGGTATCAGTATCAACCATGGGCATCCACAATTCCTTGGAGATTTGCTGGCCAACGGTAGTCTTTCCAGTCCCCATAAATCCAATTAAAACAATGTTTGACATAGCCTTTTCTATTTCAAAAAGTATACACATGCGTCCAGAAATTGTAAAGCGTTTTAACATCGTTGCTGTCCCTCACTATTGCAACCGATAATTTTTTTGGTGAAGAAATATAATATGAGTTAGAATATGTGAGAAGGCAGAATTCAAAAATAAGAGTTAGGGAAATCTTGAATGACAAAAATCCATGAAACGGCTATTGTCTCTCCAGAAACGGAACTGGGCAACGATATTGAAATCGGTCCGTTTTCGATCATCAACGAACATGTTCGGATTGGCGATGGAACTGTTATCGGTCCCCACGTGCAAATAGATCGCTGGACAACGATCGGGGAGGATTGCCAAATCTTTTTTGGCAGCACCATTGGAAACCCATCAAAGGATCTGAAGTATAAGGGAAACCGAAGTTACGTTAAGGTAGGAAATCGGAACGTATTACGGGAATATGTTTCGGTTTCAAGAGCGACAACTGAAGAAGGATCAACTATTATCGGTGATGACAATCTTTTAATGAACTGGGTCAACATCGCACACGATTCAATTGTTGGTGACCGAACGATTATGGCTAATTTTGCTACGCTTGGAGGGCATGTCACTATCGAAGATGATGTCCGAATCGGAGCACACGCAGCACTGCATCCTTCCGTTTGTGTTGGAAAGATGGCAATGGTTGGTGCCTGTTCAAAGTTTGTTCAGGATGTTCCTCCGTTCACAGTAGCAGATGGTCATCCAGCTGAGGTTCGTGGGCTAAATCTGGTAGGAATTCGTACTTCAAAAATAAACCCGCTTTCTGCTCTTTCAAGTGATACGATCAATCAACTCAAAAAGGCCTACCGACTGCTCTTCCGATCGAACGTTGCGCTAACCAAAGCGATAGAAAACGTTCGAGATGAACTTGATCCCAATGAAGAAGTTCAATACCTGCTTAACTTTATCGAAAATAGCCAACGTGGGATCGGCGTATAGAACACAATCTTTCTTCAGGATATTGACCTGGTCAATGTGGAGAGAAAACGATTGAACAAATACTCATGGAACTCAAAAATATCCCGCCATTCGGTTAACGATAGAGGCCATTAATTTAGCCATACATTTCTGCAATTCCGTCCTTATTATTGCCTATAATGACTTTCCTTTTTAACTTGAGTGTAGGTGTCATTTCGCCTGTGTCTGCTGAGAATTCTCGGTCAAGCAACTTGAACATTTTGACACGCTCAAAGTCAGAAAAAATCCCGCCATACTTTGTAATTTCGTTCCGAATCAGTTGATTGATTTCTTTCGTTTCTAGCAGTGCTGATATATCAGGTGCATCAATTTGGTTTTCTTTGGCATAGCTTTTAATCGAATCAAAGTTAGGAACAATCAAAGCTGCAATGCTCTTTTCTTGATCCCCTAGCAACATGATTTGATTGACGTACTCGCTCCGCTTCAGTTCATTTTCAATTGGTTGCGGTGCAACATTCTTTCCATTTGACAGAACAAGAATGTTTTTCTTGCGATCAGTGATACGCAAGAAGCTATCTTCATCAAACTCACCAATATCTCCAGTATGAAACCAACCTTCTTCATCGATTGCTTCGGCGGTTTCATCCGGTTTGCTAAAGTATCCCAACATAATATGCGGACCACGTGAGAGAATCTCTCCATCTTCAGCAATCTTCACTTCGACACTAGGTAGCGGATGCCCTACGGTGCCAAATTTAAAATGATGTTCGCTGTTTGCAGTTATCACCGGCGAAGCTTCTGTTAAACCATATCCTTCAAGAATCAAAATTCCAGCAGCATGAAAAAACTCAGCAATCGCCTGCGGTAAAAGTGCTCCGCCAGACACGAAGAAACGCAACCGTCCACCAGTAGCCTCTTTAACCTTACTGAAGACCAGTTTGTTCGCCACACTGACTTTCAAGCTTAAAATTAAATTCGGAGATTCTCCTCTTTGGATGGCTTGGCTCTTTTTTTTACCAACGTTTACTGCCCAATTGAATATTTTTTGTTTTATTGGAGGACTGTCTCGAACTCCCTTCAGGATTTTATCATGCATCATCTCGTAGAGCCTTGGCACACTGGCCATGACTGTTGGTCTGACTTCTTTCATGTTGTTCGCCACAGTAAACGGACTCTCTGCATAAGCAATCTCCGCACCACAATATATAGCAAGATAATGCCCAACCATTCGCTCAAAAACATGTGACAATGGAAGAAAAGAGAGGAGCGTATCTTCATGAGTTACAGAAATCACCTTGAGACCCGCTCGCACGTTGGAGGTGAAATTGTTGTGTGTCAACATAGCACCTTTTGGATCGCCCGTTGTTCCAGGAGTGTATATAATCGTTGCCATGTCGTCTGGCTTCACAGATTCGGCGACTTCTTTGTAGATTTGGGCTCCATTTTCAACCATTTGAACCTAGATCTCAAACTTGATCAAAAGAAATCATTTCCTCGCCCATCTCCACTTTATCCATATCAAAGCAGACAATTTTTTCCAGCTTTGGCATGTCAGTTTCATTATTTCTAACCTTTTCCAATTGCTTAACGTTGGAAACGAAGATGACCTTGGCTTGTGAGTCGTTTGCAATGTACTCCACTTGTTCCAGTGTTAATGTCGAATACATTGGCACATTAACGACACCTAATGCCAGAATACCCAAATCCAAAAACGCCCATTCCGCCCGATTCTCAGATAACAGTGCGACTCGTTCACCTGCTTTAATTCCCAGTTGGTGCAATCCAAGTGCAATGTCCCTTACGCAATCCCCTAGATCATTATAACTCACTGATTGATATTCCCCATTAATTTTGCTTGACAATGCCTTTTTGGGGCCATGCTGTTGTATGGTATTTTGTAACGCTTGATTAATCGTCATTTTTTCCATGACTTCCCTCATCAATGCAACTCATAAGAACTCGTTAATTTCCGATCAGATCAGATGGCTTCAGATCTAATAATTCATGTCATCAACAAAATGATTTTTCAGAAAAAAGAGCGAACGGGACTAAACGAAGTTACGCCCCCTTTACAATCCAAAGTCCTTGTGCAGGATTACTAATAAAGAATAAATTACTATTAAATCCATCAGCCAGCTGTTCAGGGTTGAACTGAGAAATCATCTGATTAACATCAGCCCATTCATAGCCAACACCTTCAATCTCTTCTCGCGACAGATCTGAAGTCGCATAGGTCACTCGGAACCGCCCATCAGACGTTCCGTGAATCAGGTGTGCAGCCGCCGACAGATTTGCCTGTAAATCTTTGTTCTCTGAGACCTGTTGCAATGTCGTGTCAGTGCCCGAGTAACCATATTTCCGGATCAAATAGTCAATCTCCGGGTCTTCCCCGAATTCTTTCAAGCCTGGTGCAATCACAATTAACTCACCATTATCTGCCATAGCCATGCGGGTGCGATAGATCGCCTTGTTGCCCAACCATGTGCTCTTAAACTCTAAAGGATCCAGATAAACAACAACTTGATTGAGTGGTTCATCCAGCCAATTGATGTTAACCGCTTGGCTAAGTTCAGCAGCCTTTTCAAACGTCTGGTGATCATCACCAGCGAAGAGTCCTCGCATGACCGTTTCACCTGATTTGGAGGTTTCCATAACTGTCATAATGTAAATAATGCCAATCTTTTTTAAGAAATTGTCATGAGCGTAGTTGAAAATTTGACGTACTGATGTGTTTGTTCGACCAAGCAATCGCTCAATTCCGTCGGCTGCTCCAAGAAAGTGGGATTTATTGATCATTTCCTGACCGCCGGTTCCAATCAAAATATTCTTGAATCCGTTTGCCATGCCAACGACTTCGTGTGGTATAACCTGTCCAACCGATAAGATAAGATCGTATCCGCCTTCTACAATTCGTCGATTGATGGCAACAGGGATATCATAATCAACTTTCCCATTAGAAACTTCACTAACTAAGTTAGACGGTACTTGGCCTAGCTGAGAAAGATCTGTTCGCCAATCGTGATCGTAATAGTTAGCTTGATCAAGACACCCAAACATTGTCTTAATCTGACTCTTTGTCATTGGAGTATGCGTACCAATTGCAGGTAGGATGTCAAACTGCTCTCCTTTTGCTTCCAGCCAGATTTGGTAAAGAATCTTAGTTAATTCCCCAGCGTTTGATGGCAAACGCGTAATATCAGGAGGAACGACTAAAATTTTCCCAGCGGTTTCACTCAACTGATCTAGCAGCAAATCATGCAAAAGTTCACGTTTCTTTTCTGTAGTGATTACGGTATTCTGGTTACCATAGGCGAGGCACATTGCCATAAAATCACCGTCCTTTCCGCAACCCAGCGATTAGCAAACTATAGAGTTTCGGTACAGTCCGATCAAAATCACCAGAAACATGATAACTTTCACCGCCGTCCTTGACTGTGCGAACAAGAATTGTCTTTTTGGGACGGTGGTAGTAATGCGCTTCTTTTGGACTTCCTTCATCACGAAAATCGATAAAATCGATAAGATCGAAATTTGCAGTTAAAAAATTTCGAATTTTTTCGTTCCGTTGATGAGCTACGTTTCGTACCATGGACAAACTTTTCAGATAAACTTCTGGTCCCATAACAGCGGAACCTAGATTCAGAAAAACACCTCCTTCTAATTTGGAGACTGTATGGACAAAACGGAGAAAATCCTGTCCGGTTGTGTATCCCATAGCAGCATAATCCGCCGATGGATGCTGATCGATGATGTCGTAACCAATCCCTTTATGAACAGTGATAGGAACACCTAGTCGATATGCAGTAGCGAAGATGCTCAGTTCTCGATACGGAAACTGGATCCCCTCCTCACCATCTTGAATGAGTCGTCCAACGGATTCACCATACCCAATTTTGTCTTGATATCCACGAACAATTGCTTCGTTTAAATACCGCCCAGTTTCTTCCCAATTTCCAAATTTACCATCCCATATATAACGCTCTACGTCTTCCAAGGTGGAACCAATCAGTGCAATCTCAAAGTCATGGATGGCTACCGCACCGTTGGTTGCAACATGAGTGAGGATTTCCTCTTCCATCAAGTTAATAATTAAACGTGAGTTCCCACGACGCATAACATGCGCGCCCATCATCCATATGACCGGCTTCCGGTTATGGTAAGCTTGCAGGATAGCTTCTACAATCGGATACAAATTCTCACTCTCGTAGGGTGGTGTCTCAGAATCTAACTGATAGATATCATCCACACTCATCTTATGTTCTCGTTCGGAAAGTGGACGAATATCCATCTCAGATCTGTCAAATATAGGATAATTCAAATTGTTCACCTAACCTCGTTTCTAACACAATTATATCAGAAAAATATTGTTCATGAAGAATTACCCTTCATTTTCTTGTTTCATTGTAGGGCTTTTGGTATAATGAGCTTTATAGAAATGTACTGATCTGAATATAAATATTGAGTGGTGAGCTAGGTATTCTTCCCCATGAACTCAGCGAATAAGATATTTCGCTTCGTCCGGTTTTTGCTTCACTTGCCGCGGTTTGTTAAGTTGGCTGTGCGTTTGTTCGTTGATCCACGTGTGCAGATCCATCGAAAAGCGGTTCTAGTCATAACAGAATTAATTGCGACGATATTTGCCATTGCTTATTTTGTGTTTCCCTTAGATTTTGATTTCCTACCTATTATTGGCAAACTGGATGATCTCTTAATTGCCCTATTTCTTATATCCGCACCAGGCGTATGGTTATTCGTAAAATTGTGTCCCCAGCCTATTGTTCTTGAACATGTTAAACAATTAGCAAACGAAAGATAGTACTTATCTTGATCTCAAGATCAGCAGGTATCTTAGTTTCGTACAGCAAAGTAGGTTTATATTTACATTTCTGCTCCTCCAACCTCGACCAGAAGAAAAATAGAGTTGAGATAAATCTCTCCCTTTAGTAGGATTATCAATTATTCAGTTTCAATTCTGAATATTCAGCTTTGATATGAAAGGAATTTTATAATGACTTCAACTCCTCCGACCACGGCATCAGCCGTTTTCAACAATAAAGATTTAAGCAACTGGATGCAGCGCAACGGTGACCCCGCCACGTGGATAGTTGCTGACGGAATTATGACTGTTGCTAGTGGTGACATTATGACCAAAGAATTATTCACTGATTTTAGGCTCCATTTGGAGTTCATGACACCCGATATGCCGGAAGCTACTGGGCAGGCTAAGGGCAATAGCGGAGTCTTTCTGCAAGGTCGGTACGAAATTCAAGTCCTTGACTCATATGGCATCGAGGTACCGGGCAAAGGGGATTGTGGAGCAGTCTATGATCAGTTTGCACCACTAGTTAATGCCTGTAAACCCCCACTGGAATGGCAAACATACGATGTTTTTTTTCGTGCACCACGTTGCAACGAGGATAACCAAATTGTCGATCCCACACGATTGACCGTACTTCAGAATGGAATTGTTATCCACAATAACGTTCAGTTGCTAGGAGTAACAGGAGGATCAGCAGGTCAAAATGTACGGGAGCCAGGACCGTTGTTGCTGCAAGATCACGGAGACCTGCTTAAGTACCGTAACATATGGATTGAACCGCTTCTGCTAGAAGGATCAGATAAATATTAAATTGGCAAACGGTTGCGAAGGATACAAAGGTCCATTATCCTTCAGCGATGGTAGGAGTTGTGATGAAAAAAATTATGTTCACTAAACATTTGGAAAATCTGGATGTTTCACAGATTATTGGTGCTATCAAGTCGGTTGGAATTGATGGGGCAGATCTTTGTGTTCGGCCAGGTTACCCTGTAAATCCGGAAAATGCCAATACAGCATTGCCAGAAGCGGCTAAGCAATTTGCTAGTCACGGTTTGTCAATCCCTCTTGTTACCGCCCCCGGAGATTTCCTTGATCCCAACCATGACGAGACAAAACGGGTTTATGCGGCCTGTGAAGAAGCAGGAGTTGAAAACATCAAAATCGGATATTGGAGATGGAATGCGGACGATGGCGGTTATTGGACTAAGGTCGATCAATGCCGAAAGAAACTTGAGGACTTTGAGAAATTATCAGAGACGCATCAGGTACGAACATGTGTTCACAACCATTCTGGTTCGTCAATGGGACTAAATGCTTGTGCAGTAATGAACCTCGTTAAAGGTTTCAATCCGAAGCACATTGGTGTATTTGCCGATCCTGGCCATTTATCCATCGTCGGCGAGCCTATCGACATGGCACTCGATATTGTCAAGGACTACTTAGCTGTGGTAGCGTTTAAAGATTTAATGCGCCGTCCTGGCGATGGTGGTGGGGAAGTCGTGCGGATAGGAACTGGCTTCGTCGATTGGAAAATTACAGTTCGTACCTTGAAAGACATTCATTTCAACGGACCAATCTGTTTCCACAGCGAATATGGAGGCGAACCGGTTGATAGTGTGATAGATCTGGCTCGGATCGATGTTCGTTATATTCAGAATTTTCTTGAGTAAACCAAGAGCCAAAGTTGATGAAACCAAATCATTTAGGTGGAGTAATAAATAGGAAGCTGATCAATGAAATTGGGTGTTTCTACTTATTCGTACTGGCATTTTACGCCTGAGCAGGTGCCAATTGAAACAGTAATCGGCAAAGCGGCAGAACTGAATCTTGACGGTATTGAAATTTTGCACCGTCAGATGGCATCTGAAGAAAAACCCTACCTGCAAAATTTAAAGCGGGACGCTTTCATTCAGGGACTTGATCTTTATGCTTTATCCATACATCAAGGCTTTGTATCTCCTAACCCAGGTGAACGGGATAAAAACATAAATCACACCATTCACTGTATTGAGTTGGCTTATGATCTTGGCATTCCGGCCATTCGTCTAAATTCGGGACGATGGGGTACGATTAAGTCATTCGATAAATTAATGCAGCATGGTGGAGATGAGCCTGTCTTGCCCGGTTACATAGAGGATGATGCCTTTGATTGGATTATCGAATCGATTGAAAAATGTCTTCCTTTTGCCGAGAAAAATGGAGTAATCCTTGGTCTTGAAAATCACTGGGGATTGACCAACTCTCCAAAAGGGGTGAACCGCATTGTGTCAGCAATCGATTCCGACTGGTTGATGGTGACCATGGACTGCGGCAATTTTCTTGCCGATCCTTACAAGAAGCTAGAACAGATTTCTCATCAAGCGGCTTTGGTACACGCCAAAACCTACTATGGTGGTGGTGAGTGGTACACTCTTGAACTTGATTATGAGCGAATTGCTGGCATTCTAAGGGCAGTAGGTTTTAAGGGGTATATCTCGATCGAGTTTGAAGGTAAAGCTGATGCTGACATCGGTGTACCTAAAAGTGTCGACTTACTTCGTGAAGCTTTTCAGATATAGTTTAGCCTCTAGATTTTGGTGGTCTGGCCGTGAGAAAATCCGTTGGAATTTTCCTAGGTTTCATCTTTTTCTCTTTCCTGATTAGGGCTAACAGCGCGCAATTTTCACATCAGCTTCTTTTCGGACATACCAACCAAGTACTTGCTCTTGCTTACAGTCCAGATGGGGAATTAATCGCTTCTGGCGGTGATGATCAACCGAGTCTGGCCTGTTAGCCAGAATATATCTGTAGCCACGCTCAACGGTCACCAATCGAAAATCATTGATCTGGTTTTTTACGGCAACAACCGGTTAATTTCAGCCTCAGAAGACAAATCTATCCGTATTTGGGATATTGCTAAAGGATCAGAACTTGATCGGTTCGTACTGAGATCTGGTAGATTGACCTCTATTAATTTCAATTCAGACAACAATTTCCTCGTTTCTGGTTCAAGCGACGGGATTGTGAGATTATGGGATCTGCAAACAAAAAATTTACTTATCGTCTTCAATCAGCATCAAGGCATCGTTTGGTCAGTAGCATTTAGCCCAAGTGGATCCCATATTGCCTCTGGATCCGAAGACCAAACCGTCCGTCTTTGGAGATCGAGACCCAAACTCTAGTTAACACTTTCATTGGTCACACAAACCGTGTTTGGGAAGTTCTTTTCAACTTTGACGGTTCACAGATCATCTCCGCTGATTGGGATGGAGCTGTTTACCTGAATATAGATCAATCAGAATCTGACAGCCTATTGACAACATACGACCGCCCAGTCTTATCTATGGCACACAGTAATGACAACAGTATACTGGCATTGGGGTTGGCTAGCCCACCAGCGGATGAAGCCATAAAATTATGGAATTTGTCATCTCGTCAGGAGATTCAATCATTCGATTCCAACTCGCGACATGCCATCGCCTTCAGTCCTGATAAAGTATCCATGGTTACGGCAGGCTCAACTGATGGGACAATCTGCAATTGAAGTACCAAAGTTGTTACAACCAAATGAAAAAGCACTAATTAATACCCCTCAGGTAGATTTTAGTTGGGAACCGATTAGGGGTTCGGCCTACTACGAACTAGAGGTGTCAACCAATCCAGATTTCAATCAATCTTATGCCAAAGTGTCTTCGACTGAGCAGCTAACCGCCCAAATTGGTGAGAATTTTCTCTCTGGCTTCTCCAATCAGTTTGTATTATCTCTGGCAACAACCTACTGGTGGCGTGCTCGATCGGGAACTTTCGGTCAGACTAGCAGATGGTCCCAGCCGAAATCATTCAGTACGCTTTACACACCTCCACTAAAGTGTGCTGTTCGTGTCGTACCGCGCAAACGGCGCATAGATCTAAACGACGAATTTTTAGTTTCAGTCTGGATTGAATCCGTGAGAAATCTCGTAGGATTCCAATTCGATCTCAAATGGACAAACCCAAATTGTATTAGTTTTGTGACAACAACACGTTTTAATGAAATCCTACCGCGAGACTCAGGAATCAAACGGCTACCTAAAGAAGAAGCCAAAGACCCCTTTTTTCAATTGGATTAGACAAACGGTCTTTACAAAAACATTGTCGCGACGAATACAAGGTGAAGGAGGTGTTGACGGAAGTAGAATACTACTATCTGTGCTTTTTCGTGCCATTGAGGTTGGATCATGCCAAGTTCAACTGGAGAACCTCATCCTGCTTAACTCAAGCCAAAATAAGATTGAATGTGAAATGTATAAGGCAGATGTTTCAGTTGAAAACCCTGCCCATCCATGGGATGTGAATAACGATGGAGTTGTTAACATTTTTGATCTAAGTCTTGTTGCACGTTATTTTGGTTTACCTATTCCGCTGGACCTTGAAATTAACCCGGACATCAACAGAGATGGCATAGTCAATATCTTTAATTTTACGTCTGTTGCCATGCACTTTGGCGAGGTTTATGAAAAAAACAGTCTACTTGCACCATCCCTGATTTCTGAAAGCCTTTGTCAAAATGCCCTCTTTCCCAACTACCCAAACCCTTTCAACCCCGATACATGGATTCCTTTTCAACTGTCTAAAAGTACGGATTTAACCATCCAAATCCATGACACCAATGGGACTCTCATTCGCAAGTCCAACTTGGGCATATTGACGGTCGGTCAATACATCAGCCAACGTAAAGCGGTGTATTGGGATGGCAAGAACAATTTGGGTGAGCGGGTCTCGAGCGGAATCTATTTTTACTCGATATTAACCCAAGACTTTCAGCAAACACAAAAATGATTGTCATTGAGTAAGACTGTCCCTGCGTCCGCTATCATCATCAACACTTCATACCCTCAACGCCCTCTGTAATGACTTGAATACACCTCGCCAACCATACCCGCATTATGACTATCAAACCCCAAATGTCATCATAAAGAGTCGAATCATCAAGAGTCATCTTAAAGCAGAAAACGCCCCTCTTTATTACCCATCAATAAGTACTGTACCGCGTAGCACTTCCCGACATTGTCTAGGATTATTATTCGTGACATTGTAGGCAAATGTATTGGCACGTCGATGATAGGGAGATTTATTGGTGTTAGATCCATGAATAACCAGCGGGCCAAAGAAAATGCAGTCTCCGGGTTCGGCTTCGACCGGCACTGCCTCATCACATTCTTCAAAAAAACCAGGCAGGTAGAGACCAAAAGAATGGTTGCCATGATCATGATCAAGTAGCCCTTTTTTATGGCTACCGGGAACGAACTGAATACAACCGTTCCCAGTAGTTGCTGCATCAATAAAAAACATGCAGTTAATCATCAATGGCTGATTATCTGCTCCTTTCCAATACGAGTAGTCCTGATGCCATGGTGTAATCGTTCCGTAGTAGGCAGACTTAGGTAGGAGTTTGCTGTGATAGAGTGAGATATTTGGTCCTATTAATGTTTCAATGATGTCAAGAACTTCGTCCGATCTCAGGACTCGGTTGATTCCATCACTGACAAGTTCACTATGCATCAATTGTCTGACGCGTTTCGGCTTTCCCGGATCGTCATATTCTTCCCAAGAAATACCGATACTGGAGGGTATATTGTCAAGCATACGCTCGTGGATTTGATCAGTTTCTTTGGCTATTTGTTCAATAATTGAAGTTGGAACAAGATGCTTTTTTAGGAGATAACCATTTTCACTATAAAATTCCATTTCCCTGTTCATAAGTGACATTTTTCCAAAACTTCTCCTCTGCTATTCAAATGTGTTTATTCCTCTGGCTCAAAAAGTTGCACAATTGGTGGAGTATGAAGCTCAACAGCTTGCAATCCAAGAAACTGCTTGAAATCCTCTTCCGTTTTAAATCCTAAATCACCTTTGTTGCAAACACCTACTACATACCAGATCACTTCACCGTTTTTATCGGGTTTAAGCAATATTCCTGAAGAATCTGTATCCCTTAAAAACGAACTGATTGGATAGACAAGGCCAACACCGATTTGACCTTCACCTGATTGATCCAAGATGGCATCTTGCCAGGATTGGATTAATCCCTTTTTCTCATCAACTTGGTTGTCTCTTGATTTCGGGATTCCAGTTTCAATTAGAACCCCTTCAAGACTCCCTTGGATTTTAATGCGGTGTTCTGCAAACCGACTTTTACCATAAATTGAAAGCGTCTCTGTTAATTCAATTTCCTTATCTCCAACTGTGCAATTTGGAATGATGCGTTCTATCGTTGACCGTACAGGCCCATCCATAATTACGCGGACGTGTTGATAAGGGCTACTATCTTTAGGGTGAGGGACATATCTTAGAGGATCTAAACCGTCTGGCTTATTGTCATTCCGCATCCGCAGTACGAACCCACCATAACCTATCAAATCTTCTGTACGTTTGAGTTCAATTGTGTTTGGCTGTTTATTATCCTCTTCTCGACCTAGTCGGTTTAATTCCAATTTCTCTGTTTTTTTTGCCAATACTGAGATAGCACCATTTGCTTTCAACAGATAGACATTGAGTTCAGACTCAATAGCAGCTAAAGCATTCAAATGCGGGAATATCCCAGCCCGTGTCTGCTTGGTGAAGCCGAATGTGAGGGGCATTTGATTTTCAGCTGTTTCCGAAACATAACGAATAAAAACTGTCTTCGCTTCAGTTGGAGCAAGATCGATGAGAAAAACCAGTTGATCCCTTTCACCATCATAATCAGTATCATCCACCTGTGCGTGAATCGGTTCCTCATTCCGCTGAGGGTTCTGTAGACCTGTGTTTTCTTCAATTACCATGAAAGCTTTAAAAGAAAAGTCTTGAGCAACCTGTTTTAATTGATCAAGCGAGATGATAACTGGAACATTTTCTCGCTTGATTGGCAATGTGTTTCGAATTGTCATCTTGATCTGTGGGACTTTCTGATTCCCTCTCGGCACACAACTGATAACACTCAAAGATGAAAATATCACTAGAAAGCAAGCAATATTTTTATTCAAGTCGGTTTCTCCCTCTAACCCCAGATTTCGTGGGATTTTATCACAGGTCCAAAGCCTTGCCAACTGAAAATATTTCGGGATAAAATATTTGTTTAGGACAGAAACATTTTCAGAACCAGAAAAATATTATGGACATGTGATGTAGAACCATAAAACAGAAGTTAAGAAGTGAAGATTACATCGAAATCCCAGCTATATTTATAGAGTTTCAACCCATTGACTTTGTATACATGGTATGGTAAACATACCATGTATACATGTAAAAACATGTAAAAAAATCAAGGAATTTCAAGATAAAATATGATCAATTTAGAGAAAAAAGTTGCTCTGATTACTGGATCGTCAAGAGGCATCGGGCGGGGCTGTGCGATCGAACTTGCCAAATGTGGAGCAGACGTAATAATTAATTATTTTCGCCATGGTGATGAAGCTGAAGAGGTAGCCGGGATTGTTAGAGAACTTGGTAGATCCGCTATTGTGATTGGAGCAGATGTTTCTGATGTGAATGCGGTAGAGAAAATGATCAATGAAACTCTTGATCACTATGGGCAGATTGATATTTTAGTGAGTAATGCTGCTATGAGTATTCGCAGACCGTTTCTGGAAACGACAGTTGAGGAAGTTTCGAAAACGCTGGATGTCTGTATGTGGGGAGTTTTTTACGTTACGCATACGACAGCCAAGCAAATGGTTAGCCAAGGAACAGGGGGGAAAATTGTAGTGATTAGCTCCATTCATGCACTGCGTCCCTTTCCAAATACCGTTGCCTATAATATGGCTAAAGGAGCAATCAATAATATGGCTTATACTATTGCTGGTGAGCTGGCTGATCACGATATTAATGTGAACGTTATTGAGCCAGGTTGGACGGATACACCCGGCGAACGTGATTTTTTCTCGGAAGAGTTTTTGCAGGAAGCATGGAAGAACCTACCGTTAAAATGTGCAGCAACCATAGAAGATATTGGTAAATCTGTAGCATTTTTATGCTCATCAGCAGCAGACCATATTACGGGTTCAAATCTACGTGTTGACGGAGGCGAATGGATTCCGGCAAGAACCAGCTTCGACTCGTAGACATAACAAAATCTTTTCCATCGGATCAGGATCGGATAGATGTACTTGATTGCATCAATCTATCAATATCACCCGGCGAATTTGTTTCAATTCTTGGACCATCCAGTTGTGGGAAGTCAACCATCTTCAACTTAATTGTCGGGTTGATTCAACCCGACTCAGGGGTGATCTTACTCGGTGACGTACCGATTCGTGGTGTTACCGGTAATTTCGCTTATATGCAACAGAATGATTTGCTTCTGCCATGGCGAACGGTAATCCAGAATGCAGTGGTTAGCGCAGAGATACAGGACAAGCAAAAAACTAAACTAAAAGCCAGGGCAACCGAGTTGTTAGCATGGATAGGCTTGAAAGGGTTCGAAAAGAGCTATCCAGTTCAACTTTCAGGTGGGATGCGACAGCGGGTTGCTCTAATCCGAACACTTCTTTTGGAGAAGGAAATGCTCCTTTTGGATGAACCGTTTTGCGCACTGGATGCGATAACGAGATCTTCCATGTATCAATTGCTCCTTGAAATCTGGCAAGAGTGGGAAAAAACCGTTTTATTAATCACACACGATATTGAAGAAGCACTGTTATTCTCCGACCGAGTTTATATACTGTCTGATCGTCCAGCAACAGTAAGGGATGAAATATATGTTGAACTAGAAAGACCGAGATCTGTTACCAACCGGGAATTTATTTCTTATAAACAGCAGTTGCTTGACACTTTAGGGACTTAAGCGGTCCAAATGCCTATACATGACTGATCTTTGATTTGACTTTTTGCTAAAGGTATTGTAGCATTCTCAAATGTTAGGGGTGTCCTGTATGGGCTGAGATTAAACCCTCTGAACCTGATCTGGATTATACCAGCGTAGGGAAAAAGGCAAATATCCTCAATTTTCTATTGCGTTTTCCTCAAACTCTGGGACAACGTTTTTTTTTGTCAAAAATTAATTTTGTCAAATATAAAAAAGGGTTCACAATTGAACCGTAGAATACTTCCCTTTTTTCTACTAATGAGCGGATTGGTCTTCTGGGAATTTTGCGTCCGATTTTATCAAATCCCACATTATATTCTACCTGCACCAATCCTTATATTTACAGAACTTATTAAAAAGCACACGCTGTTACTCAGTCACACGCTAGTTACTTTACAGGAGATGTTGATCGGGTTTACGTTAGCAATTGCAATTGCAATTCCAATTGCGATTTTAATGTTTCAGTTTAGCATCCTAGAATACGCGTTCTATCCCTTTATCGTTGGATCGCAATCCGTTCCAGTATTCGCCGTTGCACCCTTATTGATTTTATGGTTTGGTTACGGTATATTTTCAAAGGTGGTGATGACAGCCGTAATCGTCTTTTTCCCGATTACATTGAACACGCTAGACGGATTGAAATCAGCAGATCCCGATGTGGTAAACATGTTTCGAATCCTAAAAGCAAATCGATGGCAAATTCTGAGGAAGGTCAATTTCCCTGCAGCTTTACCCTTTATTTTTTCCGGAGCCAAGATCGGAATTTCGATATCAACAATCGGTGCAGTTATTGGCGAGTGGGTTGGCTCAAAGGCAGGACTTGGTTATTTGATGTTACATTCAAACTCACAAATGCAGATTGCGCTCGTCTTCGCTGCCATCGTTTGTCTCACTGCTATGGGACTCGTACTCCTGGCGATAATGACTTTCTTGGAAAAGATAGTTATGCCTTGGAAAACTTTAACATAATTTCACTGTCAAATCACTAACCTAACCACTAATCTAAAATGCTAAAGGATAATGATATTATGAACTACAAAATTTCATCCATTATTTGGAAATTTGGAATTATTTCTTTGTTGACGGTTATGAGTAATATACAGCTCATAGCTGAAGATGAATCCAACATTTCTGGATGGTTCCGGACAGACACAGATTCACACGGAACACAGATTTGGTTTGGAGCCAGCCACCCGTTCGGCGGTCTGGAAATCGATTCAGATATCTATGTTGTTGGCGCGACAGGTGAGTTTGATATCGGGCCTCTATTCACGCTCATCAAAAAAGAAGATAGTAAAGACAGTCTAGTCGTACTACCTATGATCGGACTTACGTTTGATTTTGAAGCGATGAATATTGCCACTTTTGTTCCTCAGTTGTATACGTTTTCGACAATAGGAAGTATCTATTTTGAATCATGGTTAATGAGTTTTCTCAATTCCCCTTTTGATGAGGAGGCGGGAAATCAATTCTACACGCGGAATTTCCTGCTATATGCTCTTGGAGATGTTGTCTCGGTTGGCCCACAATTGGAAGTAACACTCAATCTAAGCGGTAAAGATGAAAGCGGCAATGAGTTAGATTCGCTAGCCAGTTGTGCGATTGGTGGAAAGGTTCACTTGAAATACGGCAAAAATAATACGCTTGGGTTATTTTTGGGATCTGAGATCAGAGAGGAGGAGAGGGAAGGTAATGATGGTATTGTAGGACGACTTACTTTTGTCCGTAAATGGTAATAAGCTACCTAGCGTAAATTTCATTATTTTTTGCTATAATTTTTCCATGGAGGTTCTGGAATGATAAGGACTCGTTTGATTCTGTTAATCGCTTACAGTATGATTTTGATGGGCAACTTGGTTGGTGTGCAAGGAGCCGAATTACAACAGGTCACCCTTTTGCTGGATTGGTTTCCAAATGCAGATCATGTTCCAATCTATGTCGCACAGGAAAAAGGAATTTTCGCCAAACATGGTCTTGAGGTTGAAGTGATTCCACCAACTAACCCGGCTGATCCAATTAAATTGGTGGCCGCCGGCAAATTCCCCCTTGCCGTTAGCTATCAACCCAGTGTTACAATTGCCAGAGCAGCGGAACTGCCTATAAAATCCATAGGTGTTTTGGTTGATCATCCTCTGAATACTATTAGTTTCTTAAAGAAATCAGGGATTGAAGTTCCAGGAGATTTAAGAGGGAAAAAGATTGGATATACTGTTGCCCCGTTGGACTTAATCCTATTCGAAACAATCGCACAAAAAGCAAGTTTAACGAAAGACGATTACGAACTGATTAGCATCGGCTTCAACATCTCTCCGTCCCTTCTCTCTGGAAGCGTTGACGCTGTTATTGGTGCATTTTGGAACTATGAAATTAATGAGTTGCTCCTTGAAGGGGTCGAAGCCAATTATTTCCCGCTTGAAGAACACGGGGTTCCTGATTACTACGAGCTAGTTTTTATCACCAACGACAAGTATCTGCTTGAAAATCGGAAGACCGTAAAAGAATTTGTACTTGCCATTAAAGAAGCCATTGAACTGACAAAGAAACATCCATACGAAGCACTAACAGCTTATTTTACAGCTAATCCAAACGTCCGAAAAGATTTAGACCTATTAGCTTTCACCGCCACACTACCTATGTTCGCAAAATCACAACAACAATCTCAGGAAAAATGGGAAAAATTCACGGCATTTGGGTTTAATAACAAGTTAATTACCCGAAAGATCGAAGCGGCGGATTTATTTGATAATGTCCTAGTTGGCGAAGGAAATTAAGACACAAATGCCACCCAAGGAAGTTGCTGTTATTGGTGGAGGTGTAATTGGCCTAAGTATTGGCTGGCAACTTGCCAAGAACAGTTTAGGCGTCACAATTTATGAAAGGGATTGGGCAGGACGAGGAGCAAGTTGGGCAGCAGCAGGTATGCTTTCCCCAAGAACAGAGGTTAATATGCAGGAGAATGACCTGTTGCAACTTGGGTTGGCAAGTGCGGAACTGTACCCTGAATGGGTTGATGAACTTGAATCCGACAGCCAGATATCGGTTGACTATCGCACGCATGGAACGTTGATGGTTGCGCTTAATCGAGACGATCAGGCTGAACTAGAGCACCACTATGCGGTACAACTTGCGCATGATCTGCCTGTTGAATGGCTAACGGGCGTGGAAGCACGAGAAATCGAGCCGTATCTTTCTCCAAGAGTTACTAGTGCAGTGAGTTGTAAGAGCGATTTTCAAGTCAATAATCGCCTGATGGTTCAAGCCTTAATACAAGCGTTTAAGAAATTTGGCGGAAACCTCCGCGAACAGACCTCAGTTCGCAAAATTGAAATTCAGAATGAGGAGGCAGTTGGAATTCAAGTACAAGAAGATTTTATTGAAACGGATCTAATTATTCTCTCAGCTGGATGTTGGTCATCACAAGTTGATGGACTGCCAGACTGGGTACGCCCACCTGTTCGCCCTGTCAAGGGGCAAATGATCGCTCTGAGGATGGAAGCCCCACCGATTTTACAGCATGTGATTTACGCTCCGGATGCTTATCTTGCACCTAAGGGTGATGGACGCCTTTTAATTGGGGCTACTTGTGAAGAGCAAGGATTCGACACCAAAATTACCGCTGGTGGTATATTTGAACTGTTACGTGGTGCTTGGGAAGTGTTGCCCAGTATTTACGAACTCCCGATCGATGAAACGTGGGCCGGGCTCAGACCTGGCAGTCGAGATAATGCTCCAATTTTGGGAAAAACACAGATTAAGAATCTAATTATGGCAACTGGACACTATCGTCAAGGGATTTTGTTAACGCCCGTTACATGCCGCGAAATCAGTGCTCTAGTTATGACAGATCAAACGTCAAATTTGATTGCTCCATTCATGTTGAAGCGCTTTGCCTAACACAGTTAATTCTCGATTTTTCTAACTTTAATGTGAGTTTAAGGACAAAATATGACAGTATTAATTAACGGGAAAACGCAGGAAATTAGTGGTAATATAGATCTGCTTCAACTAATTGAAAATCTTGGGTTTGATCTCACGAAACCAGGAGTTGCGGTTGCGGTTAATTGTGAGGTTATCCCACGAAAGATGTGGTCGGAAACCTGCATCAATCCCGACAGTGAAATTGAAATCATTCATGCGGTTCAAGGCGGATAAGAATGGAAGGGCTTAAAATCGGGGATCAAGTCTACAGTTCACGTCTACTCATTGGATCGTCAGGCTATCCGAATTTTGACGTGATGTTGAAAGCGATTAAAATGAGTGAAGCCAATATTGTCACCGTTGCAATTCGCCAAGTTAAACTGAATGATCTATCAAGTGAGAATCTTTATAGCATTCTTAAGGAGGAAAATTGCACCGTCTTACCAAATACAGCAGGTTGTTATACTGCAAAGGACGCTGTCTTAACAGCGCAGCTAGCGCGAGAAGCTCTGGGTACAGACCTAATTAAACTCGAAGTGATTGGCGATGATCAGACCCTTTTTCCGGATGTAGAACAGTTAATCCCTGCCGCATCTGAACTCATTAAGGATGGTTTTACAGTCCTGCCGTATTGCAACGATGATCCAATCACTTGTAAAAAATTAGAGGATATCGGATGTGCTGTTGTTATGCCGCTTGGCGCGCCAATTGGATCGGGTGCAGGTATCCGTAACCCATACAATATTCAAATTATTCGTGATCTCATCAAGGTTCCGGTGATTGTTGATGCAGGCGTCGGTACGGCATCTGATGCCACAGTGGCAATGGAACTGGGGTGTGACGGGATTCTTTTGAATACCGCAGTGGCCAAAGCGCGCAATCCTATTTTGATGGCTTCCGCCATGCGAAAAGCTGTCGAAGCAGGTCGAGAGGCATTTCTCTCTGGGCGAATTCCACGAAAACTATACGCAACCGCATCAAGTCCAACTGAAGATTTGGTCACGTAAACGAAATCTTGACGGAAATTGTCCTTCCAATTTTGTAAGAAACTCCTACCCTTAATGAGTTCCACCTCACTTCAAATGCATTTATGAGTATCCAAAATGACATTAGTTGTAGTATCATTGTTTATTTAACATACGAGGATGTGCCTTCTTTAGAGATTAAGATATCAATTATGGAATTTGATAGAAATTCAAACATTAAACTTGAGGGAAATTGGGTATAAAATGCCAAAATTGAATATTGCCTTGATCGGTGCTGGACGCCGTGGAGCCGGGTCACACCTCCCAGTTATTTCCAAGCTCAAAGACACCTATAATCTAGTTGCAATCTGTGATATAGATGAAAAATCTGCAATCCAACACGCTGAAAAGTACAGGGTAAATGCGTATACAAGTGTCCGAGATCTGGTTGAGAAGGAACAACTTGATGTTGTTGATATTACTGTTCCCGGAGTCGCGCATCATGCGGTTACGTGCTTTGTGGCCAACGCGGGGATCAGTGTCATTTGCGAAACACCAATAGCTGTTTCTCTCCCCATGGCAGATTTAATGATTGAGACAGCAAATAAGAATAATGTCAAGTTGGAGATCGCCGAGAATTATTATCGTGCACCGAAAGAACGATTCCTGTCCGAGGTCATCAACGCGGGCATCATTGGCGATGTCAGCCGGATCTATCGTATCTTCTACGAAGGAGGTTATCACGGCATGAGTATGCTTCGGCTTCGTACTAATGGAAATCCAAAATCAATTCTTGGTATCAGTCAGGTAAGTCCGATTATTCCAATTATTGATCGGATGAAACGGTATCACACCAGCGACAAATGGTCATTTGGATTTTTGGAATTTGACAACAACTCGACAGCAATTATGATCTATTCCAACGTTATCCATGCCAGATCCCTTGGACGTGGACAAAACGGAATTTCACAGATTGACGGTAGCCAAGGAACAATTGTGGGCGAAGAAATTCATATCGTTCACCAAGAAAATATTGAAACTGGTGCAACCAGCACCGGTTATCTTCCTCAGCGAGTAATGGTCGACATCAACGGCGTGCAGGTAATTGACAAGATTAAGCTAGAACTCCCTAACCAGCAAGTTCAGTGGGATAATCCTTTCAAAAACTATCAGCTCTCTGAAGGACAGATTGCGGTCGCTGATGAACTCTTAAGCATCGCCAACGCTATTATCCAAGACACTGATCCGGAATACGGTGCTATTCCCGCTAGACAAGATCAGGAGATGAATATTGGAATGAATGAGTCCGCCCAGCGAAACCGCGAGACAATTCCTTTTCCAATTATCGATCCAACGGAAACAGAAACCAAAATCCATGAAAATTATGAACGTGAATATGGACATCCAATTGATGATGTAGAAGCAGGAATTGATACTTTCTTCCCACGTCGGTGAAAAATTACTACTTGGAGATCCTTGTTAATGAAAGCTGAAATTAGAAACGATATCAAAGGGATAGATCGATTTATTTTCGAAAACGGACTTGATAATAGCAAGCTTCACATGCACATTTCAGAGGTTGGTCCCAACCAAAGTATGCATGCACCACACCAACACGAGGGTCAAGAAATTTTTTACGTCTTTTCAGGCAAAGGTGAAATCGTATTTGGCGATCAGACCCATATTTTGAAAAACAATCACGCAATTCTTGTCGATTGTCAAGTCCCGCACGGCATTCGTAATGTTGGAGATGTACCACTACGGTACGCAGTAATTATTGCCAAATCATAATCAATAATCAAGAAAGGAAGATTATGGAACTTTTGAAAGAACTCTGCGAAAGTTCAGGAATTCCCGGTAGGGAAGAACGAATACGGAAAATCGTTCGACGTGAACTTGAACCAATCGTAGATGAGATTGCTGTCGATTCAATGGGAAACATATTATGCATCAAAAAAAAATCAGGCGCAACAAAGCTAATGATCGCTGCCCATATGGACGAAATCGGCTTTGTTGTTTCGCACATTGAGGAAAAAGGGTGGATTCGGATTGTTGCCCTGGGTGGTCATGACCCACGAAACATGGTTGCCCAACATGTCAGGGTGTGTGCTGATGAAGGAGATCTAGTTGGGATTCTTTATCCTGGTATCAAACCTCCTCATATTCAGAATCCTGAGGATCGAAATAAAAAACTAGAGGTCCAGGATTTTATCGTCGATTTGGGGCTATCCGGTGATAAAGTTAAGGAGAAGGTACAGATTGGTACACCAGTGACTTTGAAACGTAATTTTATTGAACTAGGTGAATGTGTTTCCTGTAAAGCTATGGATAATCGTGTTGCTGTCTACATTATGATCAAAGCAATGCAGAACGCCGAAAAATATGGAGTCGAGATCTACGCCGTGGCCACTTCACAGGAGGAGATTGGTTTGCGAGGCGCCACCACAAGTGCCTTTGGTATTAACCCAGATGTAGGCATTTGTCTCGACACAACACTGGCAACCGATACGCCGGGAGTTAACGACCGTGAAAAGATCACCGAACTTGGAGAAGGAACAGCAATTAAGATCTTTGATTCCTCGGCCATTCAGCATCCAAAACTGGTTAAGTTCCTGCAAGATTTGGCTGATAAACGTGAAATTCCGTGGCAACACGAGATTCTACCACGAGGAGGAACTGACTCAGCCGCCATGCAAAAATCAAGGGCGGGTGTACCAGTAGCAACGATCTCCACACCCACGCGCTATATTCATAGCAGTGTCGAGACTATCAACAAATCAGACCTCAAAGGTTCAGTCGACCTGATGACCGCCTTCATTGAAGAGGGCCATCAAGCAAATCTTAAATTAGCTTAGGATCTGGAGCGTTTATGAGGGTATGCGCGGTTTTCGATCTCGATGGTACAATCATCGATAATTCATCAGAGAACGTTTTCTTTAAGGAGATGCTCAAGCGAGGAGTATTACCATTTGGCAATTTAGTGAGTTGGGGAACATATCTTATCAGGACTACTAATCTCCGTCGAGCAAAAGCGAACAAGGTTTATCTTCGCGGACTCGATTTCCAGTACGTTTGTGATATTGCGAAGTTCTGCGTCGACGAATACTTGATAAATCATATATCTCCAAGGGTCTACGATTTGATTAAATGGCATCGTGACAACGGCCATATGGTTTTTATTTTGTCGGGATCACTCAAGATTTTGGTCAGTTTTTTTGGTGAGCAACTTGAGGTTGATCAGGCTATCGGAAACACTTTAGAAGTTAAAGATGGAAAAATCTGCGGGCAGTTGACAGGTACTAATCTGTATGCAGAAAATAAAGCAACTGTTGTACAAAAACTAGCCGAACAACATAACTTAGATCTTAATCGATCTTATGCTTATGGAAACCACCATTCTGACCATTACAAGCTTCAACTTTTTGGAAACCCAGTTGCCGTAAATCCTGATCGGGGTTTGAGACGAATATCACTTGCTAACAATTGGCAGATCGAGATGTTCCATGAGAATTCGACTTGAAAAATTTCTTGCCGAACGAGGTATTGGTTCTCGTCGTCTTGCCAAGCAGTATGTTATTGATGGGCAGGTCAAAATCAATGGAAAACAAGTTTTTATTCCCGGCAGACACATTGATCAAAAAAAGGATCTCATCCAATTTGATGGACGCAGAGTCCTCGAGAAGCCTGCACCAATTTACCTGATGTTGAACAAACCGGAAGGTTACATCACCAGCGTTTCGGATCAATATAATCGTCCTACAGTAATGGACCTAGTTGATATAATTGAAGAGAGAGTTTATCCTGTAGGGCGACTGGACTTAAATACAGAGGGGTTGCTAATCTTGACAAACGATGGTAGCTTTTCACATCAAATTCTGCATCCAAGCAATAAGATTAAGAAGACCTATCTGGTTTGGGTTGACGGAAGCCCTTCCCAAAAATCCGTTCAGCAACTCCGTGAGGGAATCCAAATTGTGAGTGGCAAAACAGCACCTGCAGTCGTTCAAAAGATTGGCCAAAACAGAGGAAACACCCATTTTAAGCTGATTCTCCATGAAGGAAAAAAACGTCAGATCCGTAGGATGTTTGAGACAGTTAGACACAAAGTTCTCTATCTTAAACGTGTGCGAATTGGGAACTTGTCTTTAGGTAATCTACCAATTGGAAAATATCGTTATCTAAAGCAAAAAGAAGTTGCATCTTTTCAAAAACAACCAAGTTCGGATTGTCAAAATGTATAAAATCTTGGCTGCTATGTCGATTTGCGTCCTGTTAACTCCTGTGCTTTTCGCTCAGGAAATTATTGACCGTCCGCTTGAGCCCAAACGTGAAAAAGCTAAAAAAATATATAGAGATCTGACCTGGGCAACCTATTTGCGTGCGTCAAGAAGGTTCCCAGAAGCAAGAGACGTCTATCAGCGTGTGCTCCATCTCCACACATCCTCTGCGTTTACCCACGCCCAACTCGCTAATGTCAGTTTGGCCATTCATGATATTCGAACTGCCGATCAGGAATCTCGTCGGGCGATTGAGATCAATCCTAAAAATCCGCTACCACGCTTTCTGCTGGCACAAGTGATGTTTAAACGTACAGTAAACTCCCGACAGAAAAATTGGCAGCCTGTTATTGAACAACTGAGGAAAGTAACACAGTTAGATCCCGATTATGTTGATGCCTATCAATATCTAGGTGAAATCGCTGCTACTAAAGAAGATCCTGAGCTTGGTAAACAGGCATTTAAACAACTAACGCGCCTTATGCCATATCAGCCTGTTTTTTTCTTGAGACTTGGAAATGCATACGAAGACCTTGGTGACAGTGAAGAAGCAATCAGGTCATATGAACGTGCAGTCAAAATTGATGATACGATGTGGCAAGGGCATGAGTCGCTCGGTCGACTTTATACCGCATCCTATGAACCTGCTGAAAACAGTATATACAGTACTGATAATCCTACAGCTGAATTGATCAATTCAGCTGTAGAGAAAATTACTAAGGCTATATCAGCCTATACAAAAATGCGCCGATATGCACCAAATATCCCAAGGCAGTTTGATAAAATGCTTGGAATTTTTCGAGCTCGACTCGGGAGTCTTTATCTGACTGCGGATCGACCGAAACAGGCGATTGAAACTCTTAACAAAATTTTCATCGAAGACCCTAAACATGCTGATGCAAACTACCTACTCGGTTTATCTTATCAAGAGATCAAGGACTTTGAAAAAGCCGAATTTCATCTTCGGAATGCGATTCGGATCTCACCTGATAGATCTGAACCTTATAATGCACTTGGTTATCTCTTAGCTGAACTCGGTACTAACCTGGAATATGCTGTTGACATCATACAAATTGCCCTGAAAAAAGAACCGGAAAATGGAGCCTATTTGGATAGTCTGGGTTGGACATACTTCAAGATGGGTAAAGACGAACTAGCACGAATTGAGCTTGAGAAAGCGGTCAAATTCGAATCCGAGAGTTGGGAAATCCAAGATCATTTAGGTGACATCTATCTAAAAATTGGCATGAAGAACAATGCAATTGGTGCCTGGCAAAAAGCTAAAACACTCAATCCAGAAAACAAAAAAATCCGGCAGAAGATTGAAAGATACTACACGAAAATCAAGTAATTTACGTCATAGTAACTTTTTAACGTTGACTCAACAGCTAAGTTTAAAAACACTCGCCTTTCTGGTCATTTCTTCCACATATCTATTTCCATTCCATACCATCGCATTGATCTGTGGAACTCCGGATCTGCGTGCCTCTAATCTGTGGAATATACCACCGGTAGATCTACCATCATCACCTGCCCAGAAACAAGTCCTCAAAGTCGGAGATCAAGTCTCTTTTTATGCGATTGATTTCAGAAATTATAATCAGTACCGAACCAAAGCAACACTGCGGACTATCGGCGACTTTTGCTACATTTTCGTCGAGGATTCGCAGTGGCAGCTAACTATCACCGCCAAAGTTGTTCAAAATCTCAATCGTGTCTTTGAAAAACTAACATTATCCGATGGAAACCGCGGCATCTATCAGATAGAAACCCAAGCGTTCGGTCACCCTCCCAATATTGACAACGACGACCGAATCTATATTCTATTACTTGATATTCCAGATCGATTTCGCTTCCAAGGCGAATTTATCGGTGGATACTTCAATCCCATTGATCAAGCACATGGCAAATTAATTCACCCACAGTTACAGAAACAGATGTGGAGCAATGAGCGAGACATCATCTACATTGACACTGATCCTCTCAACGTTGGGAGCAATGAGGGATTTGGCACTGTCGCGCACGAATTTCAGCACCTTATTCACTGGAGACATGACCAGAACGAAGAAATCTGGGTTAACGAGGGGATTTCGGAATATGCAATGTTGCTATGTGGCTATTCATCGGTTGAGCATCTCCAGGCGTTTGGACAGAAGCCTAATACTTCATTAACCAATTGGCCTGCAGACGGCCAAAACCAGTTGCCGAGTTATGGAGCAACATATCTATGGATACTCTATCTGGATGAACATTATGGTGGGACAAGTTTTGTCTCCTCATTAGTCAAAAACCGTTCAGTGGGTATTAGTGGAATTAATCAGGTATTACAGCTACATGGTTTCAGGCAAAGTTTCTCCTCAGTATTCAGCGATTGGAAAGTCGCAAACTACTTAGATGACGAGATCTTTGATCAAGGAAGATTCGGGTATCGAAAAATTAACATAAAAGTCAAAACTCACCGTAAGCATCGATCGTATCCAATAAATGTAACCGGAGATCGACTGGAAGGTTATGCTACCCACTATTTGGAATTCTCCAACTTTCGTATTGGACAACAAATCTCCTTCGATTTTGAAAGTAGAGGGAGATTCCCATTTGACATTAGAACTATTGAGCTTGCAAGGGGAAGACCAATAAATGTAAATAACTTACAATTGTCAAACAGTGGAAGAGGAAACCAAATCCTACCATCCACTGATGAAATGGCTGATACTGTTGTTGTGGTACCGAGTCTTGAAGAATTGACAAACGTGCTTGGGAAATCAATATCGCCATACGACTATCGTGCTGAGGTTGACCGAGAGGTGATGACGCAAACATTTGTATTGAAAAACCCAATTCATTCCAGATATTGGGAGATTCTAATGGTATTAAGTAAAAAGATTCTCTCAGAGACCCCGCAAATTTCAGTTCTTACCGATCAAAAATTGCTCGTCTCAAAAACCCCCATGCAGCAAATTCAAGATAATTACGTCTACCAACTGTATCTGCCACCAAGAATGGCCCCCAATACCATCCTTTGGCAGATCTATTACCTTGACAGACAAATCAGTGCAGGGAACCTTAATTCTCAATAAATAAAAAGGAGCGGAAAATGAAACAATCAATTATGTACATCGGCACAATTGGTCAAAGTGTTTGGCGGAGTAAAGATATTGGCAATTCATGGACACGTACCAGTAACGGTATCTTTGCAGAGGCTGATATCCGTGCCATTGCCGTAGATCCAAGTAACTCGTCTGTGATCTTCGCCGGCACAGAAAACGGTCTCTACCATACCGAAGACAGTGCGGAAACTTGGCAACTTGTTGATTCAGAAATGAACGATTTGCAAATATGGGACATAGAAATTAGTGCGAAGAATCCGGACACCATTTTTGCGGGTACCTGCCCATCGGATTTATTCAAGTCCGCTGACGGGGGTAAAACTTGGAAGCGGCTTGATGTTGAGCTTGCTGATGAATGCGCGGGCGGCGCGATTATTCCACGTGTGACATCAATTGTCATTGATCCAGAAGACGACCAAATCGTTTATGCAGGGATTGAGATTGATGGTTTTCGGCGCAGCACGGATGGCGGGGAAAATTGGGAAACAATTAATGAAGGACTCAGCAGCCTTGATATTCATGGCATTTCCGTTATCCCCGGCCAACAAAAAAAAATCATAGTTGCTACCAATAACGATGTCTGCCAAACAGATAACCTGAAATATTGGACTCCATTGACAGTGAAAGATCACCTCCCATGGTCGTATACGCGGGCAGTACTATATTGCCCAAACGGAGAGAATCGTGTCTACATTGGGGCAGGGAATGGGCCTCCTGGCGATGAAGGAGGTATTTTCTACACTGTTGACTTGGGAAATTCATGGGAACACGCTGATTTAGGTATCACATCAAACAGTACGATTTGGAATTTCGCCTGTAATGATCAGGTAGAAGGTTTAATCGTAGCTTACAGTGTAAGTGGTCAAATTTTCCGGAGTATGGACCATGGGAGTTCGTGGCAGAAACTCACACGTGAATTCGGCGAAATAAGGGCCTTGGCAATAGCTTCTTAAATCTTGATGAAGATTCTTTTCCTTTCGATTACAGTGCCGTTTCCAGCTACGGATGGTGGGCGGATTCGCGTACTAAATCTGCTTACCCAAGTGTCAAAAACCGATCAGATTACTTTTCTGGGGCTTGAGACGGCACCGACTGATCAGGAAGGAATAGCTTACCTGCAGAGTTTGGGAATATCCTGTTATCTCGTGCCACATCAAGCATCACCACCAAAAATATCGTTAGGCACTATCACTAAATCTATCATTCAAAAAAAACCCATTACAGTCACGCGTTATGATCTCTCGCCCTACAGACGAAAATTAGGTGAACTCATTCAATTCCAAGACTTTGATCTAATCCACTACGAAATGTTTCATACAACCCAATTCTCAGTCGAAGTGAATTTGCCAACAGTTCTTTCCACACAGAATATTGACTCTTATATTTGGGCGAGACTCAGCGAAAAGGCGAAGAATCCAGCACAAAAAATAGTTTATCTATCACAGAAGCGAGCTTTTAGACGATACGAAAAACTGATCAGTCCAAAGTTCTCTATCACAACCTGTGTTTCTGAAACTGATCGGAATTGGCTACAAGAATCCTGTCCTAACTTACGAATCGATGTCATTCCAAACGGAGTGGATCTTGATCTATATCAACCCAACCACGATGAAAAAATACCAGATACACTTCTGTATACCGGTAGTATGGATTGGTTTCCAAATGAAGATGCTGTCATTTACTGTGTTGATGAAATATTGCCAATCATTCGTTCGAAACGCCCCAATATTAAATTCTTAATTGTCGGGCAACATCCCACAGCAAACGTGAGGAAGCTATCGGAGTTACCCAACATTGAGGTTACGGGACGTGTTGAAGATGTCAAACCCTACATAGCACGATCCGCCGTTTACGTCGTACCGCTCCGAATTGGCGGTGGTACACGTCTAAAAATACTTGAAGCACTAGCGATGGAAAAAGCTGTCGTCTCAACTTCGGTTGGTGCAGAAGGACTAGGTCTCATTAATAACAAAGAAATCATCATCGAAGATAATCCCCGTCAGTTTGCGGCGAAAGTGGTTGAATTGCTTGAAAATCCCGACAGGTGTCGGCAGTTGGGTAAGAAAGGACAGAGCCGAGTCCAACGTGACTATGGATGGCAAGCGATCGGAGAAAAATTAAGATCTGTTTACGCATCACTTGTGGAAAAATCGAAAGGATAAAACTTAGGAGCGAAAAATTATGTCGAATCAAAACATGCAAGGCGCGGACACACATCGCCAGATGGCAGCTGAACAGGAAGAATCTGTTGCAGTTGCCATTGTAACAGTCAGTGACACGCGAACACCCGAAGATGACATTAACGGTATTTACTTGCGTAAAGAATTAGTAAAAGATGGTCATTCAATCACCGACTACGATATCGTGAAGGATGAACCAGATCAGATTGAGGTTCTACTTGAACAACTTGTTGGGGGGAAAGCAAGAATCATTATTTTCAATGGTGGAACTGGTATTACACCTCGCGACCGCACTTTTGACGTGCTCGAGCGTAAACTAGAGAAACGACTTACTGGTTTTGGAGAGTTGTTTCGCATGCTGAGTTATGAGCAGGTCGGCGCCGCTGCTATGCTCTCACGCGCAACCGCCGGAGTCTATCGAGGAAAGTTGATCGTTTCAGTACCCGGTTCCCCAAAAGCTGTTGAATTGGCATGGGAGAAGCTGATTAAACCAGAACTCCAGCATCTGGCTTGGGAAGTCATTAGGTAATAACAAGCGACACTTTCATGCCAAGTTCGCTAAAACCAAGTCTTGGTAAACCTCCAGCGTACGTTGGGCAATGGTTTCCCAAGAAAATTCTTTAACACGCTCTAAACCAAGTTGAATTAGATCTAATCGTAGGGCAAGATCTTGAGCTATCATCTGGATTTGGTCAGCTAGCAAATCCGCCTTTCCTTCGGGGAAAGTTAAACCTGCATTACCAATCACGTTGGGAATTTCTCCCGAATCCGAGCCGATGACCGGAACTTGGCATGCCATTGCCTCTACCAAGACTCGACCGAAAAATTCGACCCAATCGGGTGTCGTTCGTGAGGGTAAAACCAACGCATCCATACAATTTATATATCTTGGTACATCTTCAGGCGGCACACCATCGATCCACATGATCCGTTCAGACATAGCAAGTTGATCTGCTAGTTTTTCCAGTTCGGGTCTGAATTCACCACGTCCAACCAGCAAAATCTTGCAATTCATTTCCAACCTAGCAATGGCTTCGATCAATGTGTTCAATCCCTTCATCCTGAGAATACGACCAACATATCCAATCACGAAGGTTTGATCAAGTCCCAACTCAGATCGCAGATCTTCCACGTTCATTTTATAGAACATACGCAAATCGACACCGTTTGGAAAAACGGTTACCTCTCTGGTGTAACCACGACGTCTTAAAATATCGACTCCATTCTCACTCAGTGGAAATGCCATATCTGTGTGATTGAAAACCTTTTTCTCTATCCAAACAGGGAAAAAACTGAATCTTTGCTTGATATCCACACTAAGGGAGGTACGGAAAATGAACCGACTCTGAGAACAATACTTGTTTTTGAAACGGATCGTCTGGAGGGCGTTTAAACTCCAAGCTTCTTCTTCAAGATGAATGATATCAGGCTGGAAATCGCGGAAATGAGGAATGATATTGCCACGATAGAAAAACCGGCTTCCATAACCGGAAAATCGAATTGGGCAGGCAAATTCTTCGCAACGCGTTTCCGAATCCGGCTCAAAGACAATTTCCTGAAAACTCTCGAACCATCGATCGGGACATATGACTCGGACATTAACGCTGGTGTTTTCAGCAATCAGCGCAAATTTTCGCCGGTATGGTTTCATGATGTAGGAGTGGGATATTACTAGCACTCGCAACATCTGAATTCTTAGCTTTCATCCTCTTCTTGAAGTTTAAGAAAGCTTTGTTGATCTGGCGAAGTGTCTTCGCTTTGTTGATCTGGCGGAGTGTCTTCGCTTTGTTGATCTGGCGGAGTGTCTTCGCTTTGTTGATCTGGCGGAGTGTCTTCGCTATTAACCTCGTCAAGCAACTCCATAATCCCTTTAAGCCGAGATCGAAGCTCTTTCTTTTCGCGTTCAGTTTCTTCTTGTTCTTCAGTCTGTTTGATTCTCAATTGATATAATTCGGCCTCTGTGTTCTTTAATGACTCATTTTGTGCTTCAACCTCTTGAACCCTCAAATCTCGTTGACGAATTTCATCCTGAAGCCGACCAACCTCTTCTTCTAATACTGACTTATCCTGCCGTAAACGATGAACCAGGTTAATCGATTGCTCAATCCGGTCTTCTAAAAGCCCAAGCATATCATTTTCCTGCTGTCCTTCAAACACAGTTATTCCTCCTTTTCTTTTGTTCAGTGATCTAACAATTCTTTAAACCCAACTGTTCGCGCATAATGAAAAAGGTATTGTTGTGCATATCCGATATATTCACCAAAGTAGTCGTGGAAGAACTCAAGAATTTGACGCTTTGAGGCTTTTCGTTTCAGGTAAAGCCTCTCGGCAATTCTTCTCACCCAGACGTCGATTGGTAAAGCCTCACCATGTCCTAACGAAAAGAGAGACACACAAGCAGCAACTTTATCACCAATTCCTCTAAGTGACATTAGCTCCTGTTTTGCCACCAAGTACGACTGACTCTTAAGCCAGACCAGATCAAGTTGTTTTTCGGCAACCACTGCAGCCGCATTAAATAGATATGAAGCGCGATAACCAAGACCACACTGAAAAAGCTGATCAACAGAACCATTTGTTATCATTTCCGGCGCTGGAAATGTGTAGTCAGTACGTTCATCCAACGATATAGGATTGCCAAACTCTTCTGATATTTTCCGGATCATCTGCTTGATCCGCAGCACATTATTGTTCTGGGAAAGGATAAATGAACCAAGGCATTCCCACAAGTCTTGGTTCATTATCCGCATGCCTCGACAGACTTCAATCGAAACGTTCATATATTGATCCTTATTGATAGAATCAAGGATTCTTGATAAATCACGCCCAAGATCAAAATAATGCCAAAGATATTGCTGAAGTTGTATCGGATCTGATTCGTCGGAACTTTCGACGAGAAGCGTATCATCCTCTTGACAGATTTTCAGCAACTTATTATTAACAACACCATAGAACCAACCGTCATCTTCATACCAGCGAAATGCCTGTCCACAACTCAAAGTATGGTACAGGTTAAAATCGCTGACTGGTTTGATCTCAATCAAGCTTGCTGTTTAGTTCCACGCTTTTTGGATCTTGGCAATCGCTTCCACAATATCGTCCATATCCGATCTAGATCCAAGCAAGATATTTTGAAAGAGCCAAACGCTCTCGGCACAAACCCGTTCTGTATTTGGGCACGGAAACTCTCTTATTATTTCGGGATATAGTTCAGCAACACGCTTTATACCCCCCTCTTTTGAAAGTGGGGATCCATACCCGCTGGAGCATGGTACACCTTCAGCACTCAGCGCAGACAGAAATTCACTACGTAGTTTTCCACCAAACCCTTCCGCATTATACTTCATCATATATAAGTGATACCCATGCTTGGTTACCCATGATTCAAGCTTTGGAGGTGTAATTCCTTCAATTTGTTTCAATTCGTTAAAGAGATAAGCAGCATTCTGATTGCGAATATCTGTCTGTTCTTCCAGCTTTTCCAAACGAACCAATAGCAGTGCCGCTAAGTACTCTGATGGCCGATAATTCCAACCAAGTCTTGGATATTCCCAGCGAGCACCGTCAGGAGCACGGCCAACATTCATAAATGCGTGAACGAGGTTGTGAGATTCTTCGTCATCAGTAGTTACCATACCGCCTTCACCCGAGGTGAGGTTCTTCGAAGATTGAAAACTGAAAGCACCAATATCGCCCAGAGATCCTACTTTTCGACCGTGAAATTCGGCACCATGAGCTTGAGCGCAGTCTTCAATAATTTTCAGATTATGCCATTGTGCAATCTGGTTTATGGCCTCCATATTCGCGGGATGACCACCCAAATGCACGACAACTATGGCACGTGTTTGACCAGTAATTGCCTCTTCAAGATCTGCAGGATTGATTGTGAAGTTATCGGCATCAATATCGACAAAGGTGACAGTGCATCGCTGATCAAGTACTGCACTTGCCGTAGCCACGAAAGTATAGTTTGGAACAATTACTTCACCACCTTCTCCCAGACCGTCCAAATCTAGTGCGCCAGCCAGCGCCGCGCTAATCGAATCTGTACCATGTGGCATAAATGTGGCATAAGCTGTCCCTGTATATCTAGCATAAAGTTGACTGAATTCCATTGCTTTTGAGCCAGAAATACCTTCATTTCGGCTCAAGTACACTTCACGCATCTTCGGTTCAATGTCTGATTCCCATTCCCTCTCAGTTACTATAGGCCAACTAGGCCAAGATTTGTTGTGTCTAACAGGAATACCACCGCTAATAGCAGGTTGATCTTTCATTCTTACCCTCCGTTTTTCTACACCTAGCAGCAGATTATAACATAGCCATAAAAAAATTAGGCACCAAAAATTCAGGTATCACTCAGGGTTCTCTAGTACAAATTGCAAGGTGAATTATAGGCTAAACCTAATCTTGATTAGTTTTTAAGTCATACTATCCGCAATAATTACAAGTACAATCCAATTTGAACTCTAGGAATTTGGCTTAACTCGAATAGAAGCACTATCCAACAGTAATTAAGCTAACGTAATGGGTTTTGTATTGATGTTACCTACCCATCTACACGGTACTTCTCTAGCGCGTCCAGATCCAACTCGCAACCCAACCCAGGTGTTTGAGGTACAAGTGTATAACCATTGGTAAAAGTAAATCCTTCAACAATCAAATCATCGACGCGTGTCCAACTACCGACAAAATCACTTGCCAGGAGGCAATTAGGGGCTACGCTTGCTGCGTGCAGGTAAGATCTCTCTAGAATACCAAGATCGTTTCCTGAACCGTGCCATACCGGAATGTCAGCTGCTTGAGCAATAGCTGCCGCTTTAACAAAGTTGACCATCGAACCACCGAGGTTGAGATAGTCAATCGCATCAGCACGGATCGCCTTGATCACGTCTGATGGATTACTCAAGTGCAAAGCCAGCGGAAACGGCAGCATCTCTCTCATGTACCGATACTGGGCCAAGACGTCATCCCGTAAACCTTTTTTCGGTATTGGATCCTCAAAGACCTCAACGTTATCAAGTTCTTTTAACTGGTCTGCCAGTTCAAGCGTCTGTTCAACAGTATAAAAGCGTTCATTTGGATCAACCGTTACTTTGAAATCAGAACCACCAACCTCCCAGATTGCTCTTAACCTTTCAACCATTGGCTCTTGAATCCGGCATTTAGTTTTGAGCCCGGTAAAACCACGCTCAATCGCAATCTTGGTGCTACGTCCTGTATCTTCCGGAGTCTGATGACCGATCCAAAAATCTGCTCTCACCTGTTCCCAACAAGCACCCCCCAGTAACATATGGATAGGGACCTCCAGCCGTTTACCGATGAGGTCAAAGATTGCTGTTTCAAACGCCTGGTATCCAGCCGGATACGACCCAAGATCAACTTCCCATTGACTCGGCACCTCAGTCGTTGGTTTTAGCGGCCCTTGACGGAAGACGTTCTGCAGACACATCTTCATTACATCTCTATTTTTCAACTGTTCAGCAGCGTGAACAACCGCTTCCTTTGACTGTCCCCGTCCGGTCTCACCGATACCAGTGAAGCCTTCATCAGTATGAAGCCGGATGATCTGCTTAGGTACCCGCGCCCAGTCAGGATATCCGCCATACTTTTCGCTGTGCACAGTTTCTGGAAACACTGGTACAACAACCGTCCAAATATCTATCTGTGTGATTATCATTGAAATATTCCCCATTCTGCAACATTCATCAAAGAGATACCGAGAAAAGATCCCACTCGTAGATTTTAGCATAATTGACTAAGCAATTTATGATAAAATTTCAACATCAGATATCAAAATGTTTTAATAGCAATCCATTCAGCAAGGAACCGAATCATGCGACTATGAAGGCAGATCTAGAATGGTTGACACAAATATTTTAAAATGATTAATGATATAGTTACTGCAGTTTAGACCTTGAATGATTGGAATTTTCTCCATCCAAATTAGTCTTCTGAGGCAAATATTGAACAGGAAGATAGTATTATCACTTTGGTCGAGTATTGAATTTCGATCTGTATGTACCGCGTTTTATCGGTGCTACCGCCGGAATATTGCCCTGTTTGCTTTGTGCACCCTGTTTGCCACCAGTCATATGCTGTATCACGGCTACAGTTTTGGACTCAAGAACCACGCTATTCAGATTCCAATACTTAAAAGCTATTTCCATCCTGAATTGTATCAAAACGACCCGATGGTCGCAACCCGCTCCCATTTCATCACCTTCAACTATCTTTTTTTAGCCACGATTGAAAAAGTATTTGGTCATCGGGAACTGCTTTTCTTTAGTATGCACTGGTTGATGAGAACATTATTTTTCATGGCTATCTACCAACTTTCGCTAACTGCATTTAATAGTCAGAAATCAGCAATTATCTCGATGTTTCTGATGTTCCCAAGCCGAATTGTTCTGGCCACGCTACCGTTTATTTGGTCTGCCAACGATTTCCTAACGCACACATTTGTGGTGATGCCATTTATCTTGTGGGCGGTGATTCTTCTCCTGAAAGAACGAACTGGACGTGCGTTCGCTTTACTTGGTTTGGCTGCCAACATCAACATTCAGACTGCCAGTTTCGTTTTTGCTATGTTTATGCTGGTTTCAATTTTAAAAATTCGACAAACCGGACTACATCAGACTCTGAAGCACTGTGGTGCTTTTATCCTGTTTGGGGCGCCATGTCTAATCTGGGCGTTCGCCACAGTTGGTGGTCCTCTGACCGATGAGTGGATACAATTACTGAGAGAACGCTCTAGCGGTCACAGCCTTCCACTCAGTTGGAGTAAATCGAGTTGGGTGGAATACCTCCTGTTCTTCACTTTGGGAATAATCGCTTGGTCACTTACTTTAAAGCAAAAAGACGATCGAAAAGCACACATCACCTTAGGTTGGTTTAGCTTGACCATATTGCTGTTATGTGGGATAGGTTTTGTCTTTGCCGAATGGATACCCATAAAAATTATTTTGAGAATTCAACTTTTTCGCAGCACCAAATTCCTGACTCTCTTTATTGTACTCTACACTAGTTATGCCATCTCATACCTGTGGGATAAGGATAATATCCATAAACTTCTGGCTATTGTTACATTTCTTGTATTCTTCATTCCTTCATATTGGGAGTTCTTAGTCCTGTTACCAGTATTTTATGTTCTTGTTGAAGCGAAAAATATGTACCAGTGGACGATACTTATCGCAGTGGTATCACTTCTCATTTGGTCATACACTCCTCACGTTAGCTTTCCCACTAGCATAAGTCTTGACCCAATCAGCGTCTTTCTGGGCTCTTTCCTGGAAGACAAACTGCGAATGACAGTTGTGATAACTTTTCTACTCTGGCTTGTTCTGAGTCAAGGAATATTATCTAGTTGGAGATGCAAACTGAAGGTAGCGGTGGTACTCCTACTGATGTTTGGACACATTTTACCGACAGCATATCACCGCTTCAACAAACCAATTAGCCAGCGAGGAAATTGGATTCGTATGCAAGCATGGATCAAAGAGAATACGCCGCAAGACGCAATATTTTTGACACCACCTCACCAATCAGGCTTCCGCGTCTTTTCTGAGCGGAGTACAGTCGTAGAATGGAACGACGGCACACAACAATATTTTGATGCTGACTACGCTTACGAATGGTGGGATCGCATTACAAAGGTTGGGCGTAACCAGGAACAGTATGAGAGTCTAACCCCATCCAAACTCATTCAACTGGGGAAGACATACGATGTAGCTTATGTAGTATTCTCGGCGAGAAAAATATTACCATTTTTACAAGTATATCAAGACACAGATCATTATATTTACATTTTACCGTGAATTGTCGACCGAAAGGATAGGGTGTGTTTCCTATCCAGAACTTGTAACCATTCCATCCGCTCCCGAGAAAACACAAAATCGATGGATGAACTGTCTGATTTCCGCCATCATATGTAGGAATGGCCGGGTAAGACTCATAGTGGGGAAAACCACTACATTCGTATTGGGCGACCTTCCTCCCAGCACGATAATAACGCTACCAACCTAATCGTTCGCCGGTTCGGCGGTCGCTGTAATATCAACGTTATCCAAGACCAGCCGCATAGCGCTACTATGGATGGTCATGATGTCCGGTAAAGATTTCGAAGGCATTGACGTTAAACGTGTCGCCGCCCTCAAGGTCCGCCGTTAACGTAAATATAGCCGTGCCTCCGTAGTCATCAAAGCCATACATGCTCAATTCAAGCTGCCCGGCACTATTGGCGCCCGTCCCGGGCGGTGTAGCTCAGGAGAAAGCTATGGCCTCCACCGTCCGTACCCCTGGCCAACTCGCGTCTGTCGCCAAAGCCGGACGTAGGTATAATGCTCACCTTTGGGCTACCTTTATGCCATTGATCAGGATTACGCTTGTCAAACTTAGCGGTGACGATATTCTTAGCGTCGTACTGGTTGGGGAGCGGCAGTGTCGACGAGCCACTCGCCTTCGTTGAAGAATCCAACAAGGAATATCTCTTGGAACTCGATGTGATCCTGTAATTAGGTTGATGCTGAACTTGGCGCTGAGGGTGCCGACCTGGGTGAAATTCCAGCCGATCGGCACGTAAAACACATCTTCTATCACATGGAATAATCGTCACAATTTCTCCTTTTCATTTACTTTCAAATGGATCATCTGCTTTATATTCAATTAGCTAATACGTCTTACTTTTGGCTATCTCCCAGTTGGTAAACTGAGTATTGATTATTGTCATATATTTTAGGTAAACCAGGCGGTATTTTTGATGACAGGACCAGATAGGACGCTCCATACTTTTCTGCCAGTTTCTGGTATTCTGTTTTCCCCAGCTTATCGAAATCCCGCCCACCCGAGCCATCCAATTTCATGTCTCGCATTCGTCGCCACCATTCGTAGGAATACTCAGCATCAAAATACTGTTGTGTGCCGTCTTTCCATTCACCAACAATTGGTCGCTGTGAAAAAATCCGAAAGCCTGTCATATATGGAGGGGTCAGGAAAAGATCAGTTTTTCTGGTGTTTTTTCGCGCCCAAGTCTGGACACCACGCCAACCTTGGCTATCGCGGTCTTCAGAATGAAATCCTTTGTAAGCCGACGGAACGATGTGAATTATAACCAACAAAACCATAATCACGAGGACAGATAATTTGTGAACTAAATTCATTGAATTGGTAAACAGTCCTATAATAATAGCGGCACAGATGATATAGATCAATAAGCGATCTTCAAAAAAAGTTTGGATCAAACTAATGATACTGTTCAAACTGAAACTGGCAGGAAAACTGTCGTGAGGCAACAAACTCCTGATTAAGATCGCTACCAAGACGAAAATTGAAATCCAAAGGAGCCGGCTGAAATAGCTCGATGGGCTTTCTTTATCCATTTCATCATCTGATTGTTTATAGCTCCTGTTGTTGTTCCTAACAAGGTTTTCAGCTATGACGGCCAATATGAGTCCTAAAACAAGTAAATTGAAATTCGATGGCAGAAATAGAGAAATGAAAATGACGGCTGTCGTAACTTTGTGTAGAACACTTTTTTGCCAGCAGTGATAAAGGTAATTAGAAATATAAATCACACAGAAGATTGTCAGGAAATTTGTACTGCGGAAGAGCTGTCCCTGCAGTACAAATTTGACCGGATAGTATTCAGAAAATATAAGTCCAATTACGCATAAGCCTCCTATGGCTAGAACAAAGGCCAGTATCTTACGATGAGGCCCCAGTCTAGGGATGTAAATAAATGATAATGCTCCTGTGGACAGAAACAGCAAATAATTGACGTAGTGTGCGCTCGACCAAGAAAGTGGAAAGCTATGATGAGAGGATCGAACCCGCAATAACCATATCCATTCATCAGTCATTTTGCCCCGGGTGGATAGTATCCAGATGATGGTTGGAGAAGCGCAGAAAACAAATATACCAACGCATTTTGCCAATTCTCTGACGCGAATCTTTCTTGAAATAACACACAATAACGAGTAACAAAGCAACATGCAAGCCGCATGACCTGCAACTAAGGTATGAAAATTTAAACTAATGCCCATAATTGTATAGGCGATAGCATACTTTTCCTTTAAAAAGAGATAGATTGCCAACAATACAAATGCTAAAGTAAAGAATGACGGATACAGACCAGTAAAATGAATTGAACTACCGCCCAAGACAATTTTTCTGGTGGCCATCAATGCCAGACACAGAATCGCGCTTTTTTCGTCAAATAGAAATCTAGAGATATGATAAAGCATAGCGAAATAGAAAAAGTAGGACAAAATGTGAAGGACGAAATAGAGCGCCTCTCTGTTACTGATAGCCTTGATTAGAAGTGTCATCAACCTAGGATAAAAGCTGACGTATCCCTTCTCCGTTTCTAGCATCGGGTCATCTGGATATAGCGTTGGATCCATAAAGCGATTCATGATAGAAAGCTGAATAGAATGATCAGAGACACCAAATTGGTAACCATGCCAGAGAGGTTGCACCACAGCAAGCAGAAAAAGAACAGTCAGGGTGTCAATTGGAATGCGTTTTACCCATGCCAATCCTATAACGACCGCGTTCATCATGATGCCTTTAAAATCTTTGTTATCCATTATTTTCCAACCCAGTCATTTTCTTATTAAAACTTTTGCCTAAATGGCACTTAAATGAAATTCCTTTAGAATTGTCTGTTACTGAAGTCTAACTCTTAAATGACTGGAATATTCTAGTATTATAACATCTTAATATTATCAACAACTTTGAAGAAACCACTTGGAATGGAGCGAATTTAAGTAGGAATTGAACGTCAATCTGAACAGCATTTTTTACATTTAAGCATCACCCGAAATCCGTCAAACCAACGTATAAAATGTCAACATAGGTGTTGTGCCAGTAACCAAAACGCTCGGTGGAGGCAAAAGGAGAAAGACCAGTTGTGGAATTCGAAATCGGAAGGAAGAGATCCTCACACTAGGACACCACAATACCATATATACAGATAAAAAATCGAAAGAAGATAACAATCCACGTAAACTCGATTGAATATTTAGTGTCTAAATCAGAATTTCTTTCGGTCAACCCATAGAAACAACCGACTGTATAGTGAGGTAAAATCTAAGGCATATTAATATAATCAACTTACTACTATGGAAAAACAATATATCAGGATTTAGTATGACTATGCTAATCTAACAACCGTCCTATTTGTTTACAAAAGTATAACGATATGTTAAAATGGATGTATGTCTAACTTGGAAAAGCTGTCACCCAATTTAGACAATAATCGGTAAAAGTATCGATCAGGTGATTTTCGTTTCTCAACGTGTTTTCTGCCCATAGGCAACCTTTTGAAATCGATTGTAACAACTAAGTCATTAATTAGGATACTCATAATCTACATATATAAAAGGAGATATGATGATGAGTCAAGAACTTGAACTTCACGGCACATTACAGTTGCGCTCAGCAGCATTAGAGGATGCAGAAGAATTACAGACTTACTGTTTTCCCGACCAATCTGTCCAAGAAGTAACCGACCACTTGGCTGAGGATCTAGAGAAGAGGAACAGGGACGAAGTCTATCGTATTGTGGCTGAAACAGGTGGTCACTCAATCGGGCAAGTACGCATCGAGCGGAGTGTTCTTGAAAATACTACCGCAACCATTGGGGACCTAAAGGTGTTAGCACCATTTCGGGCCTTTGGTGTATCAACCATGTTAATCGAATACGCAGAACAACTAGCGAAAGACAATGGAGTTCAATCTCTTGAGATTGAACTATCAGTATCTGAGCGATCGGTCATTGAGGCCTACAGAAAATGGGGATACAAAGAACGCCAGACTGTTGTCTTGGAAAAATTCTTTAATGGGACTCAAATGGATGAAGATACCGACCCAATCGAAGGTACGGATCAAGATGGAGACGCAGACCAGATTGAGTTCGAGGTCAATGAATTTAACACCGATGAAGAAGTAACTGATGTATAGATCCTACACTGGCGGGAAATTAGCCTTCCTTATTTCCAAAAGTTCCTAGGGCCTGTTAACATTCACGCCAACCAGATAATGGTATACACCAAGTATGAAGTTGCAATCAAGCTTTTCATAGCGCCTGGCAATACGGCGAAACTGTTTAATTTTATTGCAGAAACGCTCCACCAGGTTGCGGTCTTAGTACCAGTGAAGATCAGACTCTGGTTGTTGGTTGCGCGATTACTGCGCACTGGTATGACCACCATGGCTCCCATGTCTTGGATCATTTGGATGAAATCATTGGCATCA